>Ga0315277_10005852_pt1 | contig 16156 bp, 21 predicted proteins | sample YL17G05_15_MG_FD_203695 | JGI IMG/M metagenome (GOLD analysis project Ga0315277, IMG submission 203695) | Sediment microbial communities from Yellowstone Lake, YNP, Wyoming, USA - YL17G05_15 | ecosystem: Environmental > Aquatic > Freshwater > Lake > Sediment | place: USA: Wyoming | collected...
GGTATTCCTGGTGTTCCAAAGCCCCGCCGATACAACATGCCCAGGCATTCGAGTCACTCTTTATCTCATTAGGGAGCGCTCCTTCCGAGACAATATCAGAAACTGTGAGCCTTCCGCCAGGCTTCAGCGCTCGATAAGCTTCCTGGAAGACTTTAGATTTATCCGGTGAGAGATTGATAACGCAGTTGCTGATAATGGCATCCACAGATTCATCCTCGACCGGGAGTTTCTCAATTTCACCCAGGCGAAACTCAACATTGTGATAGCCGTGATCCCTGGCGATATTTTTTGCCTTATCCACCATCTCCTCCGTCATATCAACCCCGATAACCCTGCCGGTGGGGCCAACTTTGTTGGCTGCCAGGAACACATCTACCCCGGCTCCCGACCCTAAATCCAGGACTACCTCACCTGTCTTCAGGTCTGCTATGGCGGTGGGGTTACCACACCCCAACCCCATAATTGCCTCTTCCGGGATATGCTCCAAATCCTCTCTCGAGTATCCGATAACCGTAGCTTGGGACAGGGGGCTGGTCCCGCAAGCACAACTTGAGCAGCTGTTTTGTTGGGCTTGCTTAGCTATCTGGGCATATCTCCCCTTCACCACCTTTTTGATGTTCTTCTTTTCCATAATTCACCTCCTGACATTTGCATAGCAATAGCTCTTTCATGAGAGTTTCGCAATCAATAATTAACCTGGCTAATTTAGCATCCGTAAGCTTATAGTAAACCTTTTGGGCTTCTTGCCTCTCTTTCACAATATTACATTCCTTAAGAGCTCTCAGGTGATGCGAAATCAGGGATTGTTCCTTATTCAGAACACAGGCGAGTTCCCCAACGCACCTCTCGCCCTCAGCCAGCAGCTTGAGTATCTGGAGTCTTGTCGGCTCCCCAATGCACCTCAGAAACCTTGCTTGGTCTTCCACGACTGGCATATGAACCTCTGTTTATATGAATTATAATTCATATAAGGGAAAATGTCAACAAATCTTAAATGGGGTAGTGCCTGAGACATCTAACGAAGCAGCAAACAAATAGAAAACTGTTTCCTTAGATAGGCTAAGGAACTATGTGGACCAAACGAGGCTATTTTTGCTTTACCTAGAACCACATAGTGCCATCGGCATCGAGAACGAGGTCATTAAGTGTGGCAGCTCCCACAACCTTGGCATCCGGTATAAAGTCTCCCCTATCAAGGCGGAGCAACTGGGTACTCTGTTCACAGACCAGCAGTTTTACCCCGGCCTTTATAGCTTGATCCATTATCTCCTTCAGGGTGGGAAAGTTGCCCTCTTTAACCGTCTGTGCCATACCTTTCTTTACCACCGTTATCCCCAGACCCAGGAAATAAATTGTAGCGTCAATATCCATCGCCTTGGCTGTCGTGGCCAGGACGAATGGCGAGTAAAGACGCTTTGGTGAATCGACACCGCTTGTTAGAACATAGAGAAGATGCTTTTTCTTAGCCACATTAACCTCCTATTTTGTTTTTTGTATGAGAAATCTCATACCTTCATTGGTTTTCTCTATCTTAAGTATCTTCTGCCCGGTCCGCTTAGCCCAAGCCTTGAGGTCCTCTTCAGCAGCGGGGTCATCTGCCAATACCTCCAGTACTTCGCCAATGGCGAGTTTGTCCATTTTCTGTCTGGTATTTAACACTGGCGCGGGACAATAGAGCCCTATACAATCTAAGGTGCGATGAGCCTGCTTCGGTGACTTAGAGCCTGCCATCATCAAAACTCCCTACAACCATGATCTTCTCCCCTTCAAGTAACACTAGCCCTTAATCTCAATCCCACAATGAGGGCACACCCTATTCTGGCGGGGCAGGGGCTTTCGGCACTTGGGACAATAGAATATAGTCACTTGGCAAGTCTGGCAGTAAGGGAAAGCTGCCTCCATTATCTCCTCGTCACAGTAGGGACAGAAAATATGCTCCTTTTTCTCCTTTTGCTTTGCCATCACTTCTTTCCTCCTCCTTTCTTCTTTTTGTCCAGGTAGTCTTTTATAGCTTTGTTCAGAGCTTGGGCACCCAGGTTGGAGCAGTGAAACTTTTGCTTGGGTAATCCCTTCAGCTCATCAGCCACTGCGCGAGGAGTAATCTTCATCGCTTCCTCCAAAGTTTTGCCCTTGGCCATCTCGCTCACCATGCTGGAAACAGCAATAGCTGCCCCACAACCAAAAGTCTTGAATTTAACGTCATCCAATTTGTTGTCCTTGACCTTAATATAGAAAGTCATCATATCCCCGCATACTGGGTTGCCGACTTCCCCAACGCCATCCGGGTTCTCAATCTCCCCGACGTTGCGGGGGTTCATGAAATGTTCCATTACTTTTTCACTATAAACTGGCATATTACTTGCCTCCTTTGCCGGTTTTGATAAATTTAGCATAAAGTGGTGACATCTGTCGCAATCTATCCACAACACGGGTCAGAACTTCAAGGACATAGTCTATATCTTCGGAGGTACTGTCTAAACCAAAGCTGAAGAGGAGAGAACCCTGGGCCAGTTCATGAGATATTCCCATGGCAATGAGCACATGCGAAGCTTTAAGTGCTCTTGAGGTGCACGCCGAGCCACTGGTGACAGCTACCCCCTGGCTGTTCAATAACATGAGCATGGCTTCGCCTTCGATGAACTCTACACAGAAGCTGGCATGACCAGGCAGGCGATTTTGAGGATGACCGGTAACCACTACATGTTCGATCTTACTTGGCAATTCTGTCAGCAAGCGATTACGGAGCTGGGTAAGGTGCTCTATTCGGGATGCCATATTGAGCCTGGCCACCTCAGCTGCCTTGCCCAGGCCGACAAGGGCTGGGACATTCTCCGTGCCGGCGCGCCGCCCTCCCTCTTGCACTCCACCATCGAGGAGAGGCACAATACGCACCCCCTTCCGCACCCAAAGAGCACCGACTCCTTTTGGACCGTAAAACTGGTTTCCTGCCAGGCTCAAAGTGTCTACTCCCAGCTCCTTTACATCGACAGGGATTATCCCCGCAGTAGCCACAGCATCGGCGTGGAAAACCACGCCTTTTTCCTTGGCAACTTTGGCAATCTCTTTTAGTGGCTCTATAGTACCCACCTCGCTATTAGCATGCATAATGGATACTAACACGGTATCTTTCCTGATGCTGCGCCGCACATCCTCCGGGTCAACCACACCATACTTGTCTACTGGAACCAGACTCAGCTCAAAGCCCCATTTCTCCAGAGTCCTTGCTGAGTGCAGCACCGAAAAATGCTCAATAGCTGAGACTACTACATGCTTGCCTCTGTTTTGTTGAGCCAGTGCCAGCCCTTTAACGGCGAAGTTATTGCTCTCGGTGCCACTGGCGGTGAAGATTATTTCCTCGGCATCAGCTCCAATAAGCTGAGCCACCTGAGCCCGGGCATTTTCCATGGCTTCCCGTGCAGTATCTCCCCAGTCATGAAGGCAGGATGGATTTCCAAAGGCCTCTCCCAGATAGGGCAGCATCGCTTCACGAACCTCAGGGAGAAGGGGAGTAGTTGCGGCATTGTCCAAGTATACTTTCTTCATGGCAACACCTCCTTAATTATACCCCAAAAGAATCAAGCATCTCGAACTTGCTGTGTGGCCTGCTGTCAAGCTCAGGGATAGAGTTGACGTCCTTCATCGTCCTCAACAATAATGGCGTTTTCAGTGCAGCTTTTAGCCGCCTCAAACAGGGTATTATCGTCAACGGAGGAAGAGTCGAGAACTACTGCTTTGTTTTCCTGGTCAAGTTCAAAGACTGTTGGCGCGTAGGCAACGCAATTACCAACTCCAATACACAAATCTCTGTCTACCCTTACTTTCACAGCTTGCCCCTCGATAATTTGCCAAGATTTATCTACTTCTTCTGCCAAGTTCTGCTTTGGTATGTAAAGCACAATTTATTTCTACCAAAATTTGCTTACTTAAATCACTTATTTTGATTGTACTATGCATCATACCATCGCTGGACTGACTCCCGTATCTTATCATAGCCAGTTTTGCCTTTAAGGTCAATTTTCTTGCGGCCCTATCTCATTAACTATATCTTCCATGGACCACCTAGGGGTCCATAATTACCCCCAAGCACACCTTTGGCTACAGGTTCCTTTTTGATGCCTTTTTTCCTTGCTCGTACAGACGGCAATTATTTTGACCGTGTCACTGTTCTCTTCATCAATGAAGAACTCGGCTATCACTTATCCCCGCCACTTCGTAGTTTTCGGTGCTCCTTGCGCATACACTTATCCATAACTACCATGAGCCCAGCTTCCCTGGCCCGATTGGCTGCCTCCTCGTTTATCACCCCCTCCTGCATCCACACTGCCTTTGCTCCTATCCTGATCGCCTCTTCTACAGTGGGCAGCACCTCTTCAGAGCGGCGAAAGATGTCAACTACATCTACCGACTCTGGAATGGAGGCAAGGGCTGGATAACAAAGTTCCCCTAATATCTCCTTTTCCGTTGGATTTACTGGAATTATCTTATAGCCTTGCTCCTTCAGATAGCTAGCTACTTTATAGCTTGGTCGGTCAGGTTTCGAGGAAAGCCCAACTACTGCAACAGTTCGACTAGAGTTCAAAATCTTCTCCTCAATGCTCACTTTTCCATTCCTTTCGATGCATTTTCCTTGAGGGCATGGTAGAAAGCCCTCCAAAAAGGGTCAACCAGAGGGTGCTCCAGCTTCTTTTCTTTTCCCTCTTCCACCAAAACCATCCCATGTTTGGGATTTATTAACTCGCCCACGATTGAAGAAGGGATTCCTTTCCGAGACAAAGTCGCTACTATTTCCTGTGCCTTGTGTTCCCGGCAGGCGATAATTAATGTCCCCTCGCTAATAGAGGCATAAGGATCAATGCCAAAAAACTTACATATGTCTTCTACACAATCTTCAACTACAATCCGCTCCTTTTCTATCTTAATCCCCAAATTGGCAGCCTGGGACAGTTCAAATAAAGCACCCCATATACCACATTCAGTGGCATCGTGCATAGCACTAACACCTTCTTCCCTCACCCCCACGCCAACTGCTGTCATCGCATCTTCGACTACCGACATGTCATAGAATATTTGTTGTGCTCTCTGGCTAAACTCAAGACCAAACTTCTCTTCAATAAGTTGAGGAAACATGGTAGCAAATATACCCGTCGCCTCAACGGCAGGACCTTTAGTGATGATTATCTTATCGCCAGCCCTGGCCAATCTCGGGGTAACATATTCATCTTTTTCTCCGACGCTGATTACCGTGGCGCCCCCTACCATAGGATAGTGGCAATTTTCGTATCTAGCAGTATGGCCACATACAATCGCGATTCCTAATTTCTCACACTCCCGATGCATGGTATCCCATACTATCTCCAGTTGCTCTTTAGTCATCTCCATAGGAAGATTCAAATCTATAGACAGGAACTTGGGCTTAAGCCCACAGGTGACGGCATCAGAGACAAGGATATGAACAGCAAACCAAGCAGCTCTCTCCCAGCCATATTCAGGAACAATAAACACAGGGTCTGTGGTTAGAGCCACTGCTTTATCTCCAATCTCTACTATCCCCACATCCACTCCATGCTGAGGTCCAACCAACACCGCTTGGCTTTTCGCCCCTAAGCGAGGGTATATCAATTCATTAAAGATTTCCGGGGAGATTTTGCCAATTTCAGGAAGTTCGCTCACTTTTATTGTTATCTCGTTTCTTATTAGACTTGCTTAAATAGTCCTCGATAGCCGATTTTAGGGCCTCCTTGGCCAGGACCGAGCAGTGCAGTTTCAAAATGTAACAACCTTATCACAGTTTTTTACTATCTCATAAAGTTCTCTCAGCGTTGATAGGGGGCATAACTCGGAACCCTCAGATTGACGTATTTTGAGGCAGGTTCCGCATGCATAGATTTTTCCCCCTGTATCTACGAATGTTACTATTTGTTCCCTTACATTGAACTTGTGTGTGTTAAGAGATTCAGACTCGACTCCCTTTCCAAGCAAGAACGCCTTAACCTTGTCGCCATTTTTTAGGCAAAAATTTCCAAATCGAAAAGCATTCCATACGGTTTCTGGATCGTTCGAGTACACTATAATACCTATTTCCATCTGTCATACCTCTCTTAAAAGCTCTGCAACATTTTCTTTTATAATCTTCAGTGTCCTGCGATAATCTTCAATGCCTTTTCCCTTTGGGTCTGGAATATCCCAATTTATTATTTTGGCTCCTAGAATAGTAAGACACGCCACCTCGCATCCCAGGGGTAACTAGCTAGGACTTCTTCTTTTCGTATTCCTCCTTAGTTGTCTCACCATGGGCATATGGGGTTACACTAATGTTTCTAATTGCTCCCGTTCAAGTTCTCTGCGTTCTTTATGATACTGCTGGGAGGGTGGTTCCAGGTATACACGAGGCAGGGGGTAAGCATAAAAATTCCCCGAACCGTAAGCAGCCCTGCCGTCACCCATTTCTAGATAACAAAAGCCCTTGCCATCAAATCGGCTTTGTTTTGCCTTGCCAAGAACCTCACTTGATATATTCCCAGTCACTACACGTGCTTGCTCGTCGGCAAATACCCCCGCTTTGGGCAGAAAGAAACCGGTGGGATTAGGTTGCTGAATGGAGGTGATGTCTCCGATGGCGAAGATGCCTGGATAAGATGTTTCAAGCGTTTGCAAATCAACCGGAACCCATCCTGTCTCATCAGTAAGACCGGCCTCTCGGACTACTCGTGGTGCGGCATGGGGAGGAACACCTACCAGCAAATCGAAGGAAACTTCGCCCTCTTCAAAGACAATCTTGCGGGTGTTGTTGTCTATCCTCCGAACCTTTTGTTGTGAATGATACTCGATATTGCGCTCTTTCAACATACTAAGCACAGCTTGGCCCATTTCAGTGCCGGCAGAAGGAAGTGGCCTCACTTCAGGGGTATAGATGGCTATATCTACCCCTTGGCGGTTCTCTCTGCTCCGAAAAGTCGAGTCTGCCAGCAAAGCAGCCTCACAGGGAGCGCCCGGACACGAATACGGAATAGAACAAACCAGGACGACTATTCGGCCACTCTCAAATTCGTCCAGTGCTTTCCGCAATTGAAGGGCACCGAAAGCGTCAGTCAGGTTGTAGGCTGATTCGGCGAAACCGGGCATGGCGTCTGGTAACTTTTCAGCTCCCAAAGAGATGATAATGTAATCACCTTCTAGAGTTCCGGAAGAAGTGTGTACCCTTCTCCCTTGGGGGTCTATTTTGTTGACCTCAGCATGAACCCACTCAATGCCCTTGCGTGATAGTTCCGAAAGGGCACGCTCGCCCTCTTGGGGGTGTTTCATTTCTCCTGTGATTAATCGCATGTTAAAGGCGCACATGTAAAAGAAGTTTTTCTTTTCAACAACTACGATGCGGTGCTCAGGCGGTAGGAGTCTCCGCAATTGCTGCGCTGCCGTTAGACCACCAAAGCCACCTCCTAGAATAAGTATTGTCTTCCTTACCATATTTTGTTCCCCCTCTCCTAATGTCAGAATTTGGTGTATTTTTTCTGTGATAACTATTGTAGAATTAGGTGAGTTTCTCAGAGCAAGTCTTTCTTCTTTTCTTCGTATTCCTCTCTGGTTATCTCGCCCCGAGCATACCTTTTTTTGAGTACATCCAAAGCTGATTCTTCCTGCGTGGAAGAACTACCGCTGCCAGTGGAAAGACCACGTACCAAGGCGACAATACCCCAGATAACCAGTCCCCAGAAAACAATCATGATTATAGGCATGAACCACCCCCAACCGAAGCCTTCCATCATTCCGTACCCGTATCTCTGCCATCCCCCAACTAATCCGATAACGAGTGGCACAATGATAAGGATAGCAACGATTACGCCTCCGATGATTATGGCTGTTCTGGTATTCTTGTTAATGACTTCCTCCTTCTTAATATTAGGATTTGCCACTTTTCAAAAGTGGGGACATGGCTCTCAACTTGGTGACAATTCCAGGCAAGACCTCTAACACCCGCTGCACGTCTGCCTCAGTGTTTTCTCGCCCCAAGCTAAACCTGAGTGAGCCATGAGCTTGTTCGGGGGGAAGCCCCATCGCCAGAAGAACATGAGAGGGTTCAAGGTTTGCTGAGCTACAGGCTGAGCCGGTAGAAGCGCAGATGCCCTCTAAGTCAAGATTTAAAAGCATGGATTCCCCTTCCACAAAATCAACGCTGACATTGACATTGTTGGGCAGCCTTTTCGTGGGATGACCGTTTAAGCGAATGTGGTCAATCTTCTCCCCGAGACCTTTAATTAGCTTATCCCGAAGATAAGCCAGCCGTTCTGCTTCCTTGCCCATCTCCTGCCCAGCAAGTTCTGTTGCTTTACCGAGCCCCACAATACCAGGAACATTTTCTGTGCCGGCTCTGCGTCTCTTTTCGTGCTCCCCTCCGTGCATAAGGGGAACTAATTTAGTGCCCTTCCTGACATATAGTGCTCCTACCCCTTTAGGTCCGTATAACTTATGTGCCGAAATAGAGAGCAAGTCCACCTTAAGTTTATCCACGTTCACAGGAATATGCCCCACAGTCTGCACGGCATCGCTGTGAAAACAAATCCCCGCTTCTTTAGCAATTTTGCCTATTCCTTCTATAGGCTCTATAGTACCTACCTCATTGTTGGCATGCATGACCGAAACAAGGATAGTTTTATTGGTAATCGCTTTTCTGACATCGTCAGGGTCAACCAGGCCATATTTATCCACTGGCAGGTAGGTTATCTGGAATCCTCTTTTCTCCAGAAACTTACACGCCTCCAGCACTGCATGGTGCTCAATGGAGGTGGTGATAATGTGATTTCCTTTGTGCTTGTTGGCATTGGCAACGCCCTTCAGGGCGAAATTATCCGCCTCCGTTCCTCCGCTGGTAAAAACAATCTCCTCGCTCCGGGCGCCGATAAGTTCCGACACCTTAGTTCTGGCCTCTTCTACAGCTCCCTTGGCTTCCTGTCCGTAGGAATGGATGCTCGAAGGATTGCCAAAGGCATCGGTAAAATAAGGCAGCATAGCCTTAACTACTTCAGGACGAGTTGGCGTGGTGGCAGCATGGTCCAGATATATCCTTCGCATCTAACCTTCTACAATATCTCCAATAGCAGGGTCAACCCTTACCCCTTTGCCAGTTACCCAGGCAATCCCTCGCTCAATATCTTCCCCTTTCCCCTCCAATTCAAGAACCACCCAGCCCTTATCTCCATTTATATCGGCACGGCGGATATTGGTTATCACTTTGAACCGCTGCCCAAGTTTGTAAATGATGGGCTCCTTGATCAGTTCCGGGGGAAAGGTGAACTTCACTCTTCGCTTAACCATCTTGTCCTCCTGATGCTTCTCCTAGAACCAAATTATAACACTAGTGGAATATTACAGACTCAAGCTCACTTACCAAAAATTTCCTCAAAGGCTTCCAAGTTGGGCTGGATTACGAAGGGATGAACTCCCTGGGCTATCACTTCCTGTGTTTTGAGTCCTGCTCCAGTAATGAAAGCCACGGTAAGCTCACTTTTTTTAATTAGCCCTGAGGACACCAACTTCTTCAACCCCGCTATCACCACGCCTCCAGCGGTCTCAGCAAAGATGCCTTCAGTTTCAGCCAGCAGCTTCATTCCCTCAACCACCTCTTCATCGGTAACAGCACAGGCGCCACCCCCTGATTGTCGGGCAACTCTCAATGCATAATAGCCATCAGCCGGGTTCCCAACGGCTATGGACTTGGCGATGGTATTTGGTCTCACTGGGTGTACCTGGAGAATACCTGCCTGAAAGGCATTGACGATGGGGGAACAACCTGCAGCCTGGGTAAGATACATGTGAGTATTGACCGGTTGAATTAAACCCAGCATAGAAAGTTCGTCTAGGCTTTTCCATATCCTGGTAAAGAGCAGCCCTGAGGCAGCGGGAGCCACTACACAATCAGGAGCAAGCCACCCCAGTTGCTCAGCTACTTCATAACCCAGGGTCTTGCTCCCCTCAGCATAGTAAGGTCGGAGATTAATGTTGATGAATCCCCAATTATACCTCTGCGCTAACTGGCTACAGAGGTGGTTAACATCGTCATAGCTTCCCTCGACTGTGACCAGAACCGGGTTATAGATTGCTATTCCTGTCAGCTTACCTGGTTCTACATCGAAGGGAACGAAAACATAGGACTTTATATTTGCTTTGGCAGCATGAGCCGCCACGCTAGCCGCCAGATTGCCTGTTGAGGCACAAGCCACAGTATCAAATCCAAATTCTCGTGCCTTGGTGATAGCTACCGAGACCACCCGGTCCTTGAAGGAGTACGTTGGGTTGAGGCAGTCATTTTTGATATAGAGCCTATCCAGACCCAGTTCCTGCCCCAGGTTATCAGCCTTAACGAGAGGAGTAAATCCCGTGCCAATGTCTACTACAGCGCCATCTACAGGCAGCAAGTCTCTGTAGCGCCACATGCTTGGCGGCCCCTTGATAATCTTTTCTCGACTTACCGCTTTAGCTATAGACTTGTAATCGTAGCTTACCTCTAACGGACTAAAGCAGAAGTCGCATAGATTGATGGGCTCTAACGGATACTCTCGCCCACACTTCCGGCAGCGCAGTGCTATGGCATAGGACAAAATTTCCTCCTTTAAGGCCAGCCAAGTTCAACGGTGTCTTGATACGCAGTTATGAGGTCAATGCTTTTCATCACTATGTTGCCACTGTTAATCTCGTATGCAACTGCTGCTTTGGGATAACCGACACAGGCTCCTTTGATTCCTTCGCCTGTTTGTGCCTTGAACGTAGTCGCGCACCTATCGCATATTAGGACGGCTTCTTTGAGCGAAAAACCTGTTGACCGGCAGGGCGGGCAAACATTTGCCCGGACATAGATTTCTCCATCCAACACATAGGACATGAAAGTCATGTTGCCGTCTTGCGGCTCTATCTTAAAGCTGACATTCCAATTTTTCTCGACCTCACTTACTGGAATAGATACAATGCCATCCGCTACTTGTGGCTCAATCAAGGTTGCCTTTATTGGTCCCGATGGCGTTGGATTAGAGGTTGGGCCAGAACAGGCAACAATGATTAATGATAGGGAAAGTAATAGCGCTCCTATTATTATCTTTCTTAGCATCTGTTTATTCTCCTTCCTGTTCAAATGAATTCTTTATTTAGGACCTTTCTTTTCTTTCTTGATTGCTCCTTTATGCACTCCCTGTCTTCCTCTTGTGATACCCTATATGCCGCCGCAACAACCCGGAGCTCTGGGTTTGTCAGTGCTGCCGCAACAACCTGGGGCAGTTAGGTTGTCAGAGCCACTGTGACAACTCGGAGCAGTGGCTTCGCTTGGCTGTGTTAATGTGATAGTGTCTTGATACGCAGCTACCAGATCGATGCTTTTCATTACTATATTACCATTGTCGATGTTATATGCAACTGCTGCTTTGGGATAAGCGACACAGGCTCCATTGATTCCTGCACCTGTTTTTGCGTCAAAAACAGTCCCACAAGTATCACAGACCAGAGTACTCTTTTGAAGAGAAAAGCCTATGGAGTGACATGGTGGGCAAATATTAGCCCGAACATAGGTTTCTCCACCCACTATATATGCCATAAAAGTCATATTGCCACTTTGAGTATCTACATTGAAGTCAACATTCCAATTATCCTCGACCTCACTTACTGGTATGGATACAGTATCGCCAACTACCTGCGGTTCAATCCACGTCGCTTTTATTTGCTGACTACTTTGTATGCCATTAGCACTACATGCAACTATGCTTGAAACCAATATGAGCAACACAAGGATGAGTATTATCTTCTTCAACATTTATTGCCTCCTTCTTGATTAATCTTGTCTACAATCTGACCATCTTGGAGAACTACGACTTCTTTGGCATACCCAGCTATCTCAGGGTCATGAGTAACCATAACAATGCTGTGACCTTCTTTGTTCAGTTGCTCGAATAAAGCTAAGATTTCCTTTCCCGTTTTCCGGTCCATATTACCTGTTGGCTCATCCGCTAGAATAAGAGACGGGTCATTAGCCAGGGCTCTAGCAATTGCTACTCTCTGTTGTTCGCCACCGCTTAACTGGCTGGGCTTATGTTCAGCCCTTTTTTCTAGCCGCACTCTTTTTAAGATATCCAATGCTTTCTGGTCTTTCTTATTCGCCCCGCAGAATGTTAAGGGCAAAAGGACATTTTCAAGAGCAGTGAGCGACGGAATCAAATGATATTGCTGAAAAACGTAGGCAATTTTGCCCCTTCTTATATCAACAAGGGCATTCTCATCCAGGCTGTCGATGCGTTTACCATCTAAAATCACTTCGCCACTGGAGATATGGTCCAGACCGCCGATGATATTCAGAAGAGTGGACTTCCCACTTCCAGAAGGCCCCATAACGGCTATGAAGTCACCGTCATTCACAAGAAGGGAAACGTTATTTAAGGCAACTACTTTAGCTGTCCCCTCTCCGTAGACTTTTGATATGTTTTTGATTTCTAGCATTTTGCTACCTCACAATGACCTGAAAGAATCAGCGACCTTAATTTTGGAGGCGCGAAAGGCAGGATACACACTCGCTATGACAGCAATAAGGGTAGCCAGAGCCAGTGAAGGGAGGAAATACTGGGGAACATAAGTAACGGCTACACCTCCAAAAATCAGCGGCCCGACTATGTATGCGAGCAGAGTCCCAGTTACATATCCCAACAAACCTCCTGCTACCCCGACGATAATTGCCTCGTAGAAGAAAATCTTCATTATCTGATTACGTGATGCTCCCACTGCTTTCATTATGCCGATGTCCTTGATTCTTTCGTGAACCGAGGTTGTCATGGTGTTGACCACACCAAAACAGCCAACAGCCAGTGTGATTGCAGCCAGGGCGAATAGAAACTTGCTTACCTTTTCCTGCATGCCCATCTCGGTCTCAGCTATTTGCTTTACCGCAACTGCCCGAACCCCCGGAATGTTCTCGTTAATGGCACTCGCAATATCTGATGTAGGACAGGCATTACATAGTGCGCGAATGTCTACTGAGGAAATCAATCCCTCTTTATCGAACGCCTGCTGTGCCGTTTCCAGAGGAACAAAAACTTGATAATCTTCGTTTGAACCTGTCTCATCAAGAATTCCGGTAATGGTTACCTCTCCTCCATTAAGTGTAATTTTGTCGCCCACATTGAATCCCAGTAGTTCAGCGGCTATTGCCCCAACCAGTGCCTCATCTGGGGCTTCGAGGTATTTCCCTTGTGAGACTCTCCACCATGTCTTGAGTTGGCGCTCCTCTTGAGGGTCTACTCCAACTACTATCACAGACGTTCCATTTACCTGGGTGTTCATGTAGAGTTTCGGAGCAATCGTAGCAATATCTCCTTCATCTTCGATATTCAATGCCACTCTTATCTTGCCATCTGCTATCTGTCTGATCTCCGGCAATTTGTCCTCAGAAATGTAATTCTCGCCAATTGCCAAAGTGCCGAAACTTAAACCGCCTAATCCTATATCAATATCGCTTATCGCAGGCATGACCATTAAGTTGGCGCCATATTTTTCCAATTGGCCATAGATATTCGTTTGCCCGGCAAGAGCGATTGTTAATACGGCAATGATTGTTGTAATACCAATAACCACGCCCAGCGAGGCATATAGCACTCGTTTTTTTCTTCTCATAATGTCTTTCACAACTACCTGGTATAGTTTCATCAACCCTCCTTCACAGGCGATTGAGCGCCTGCTCTAAGTCCTCGGTCAAATCGTCAACATTTTCTAAGCCAACCGACAACCGGATCAGTTCATTGGTAACCCCCACCCTTTCCCTACAATCTTTTGGCATTGAGGCATGACTCATGGTAGCTGGATGCTCGGCAAGGGAAGTGATGCCGCCCAGCGATTCCGCCAAGGAAAAGACCTTGAGCCTCCTTAGAAAGGTATTAACGCCTTTAATACCACCTGTCAATTCAAATGACACTACTCCACCGAATCCCTTCATCTGCCTCTTGGCGATTTCGTGTCCCGTATGGGACTCAAGTCCGGGATAGAACACCCTCTTTACCTTGGGATGTCCCTTAAGATAGTTTGCTACAGCTAGGGCATTCTCCTGGTGTTGTTTCATTCTTATCGAAAGGGTCTCAATCCCGCGGAGGACCAGCCAGCAGTCGAAGGGAGAAGCACAGGTTCCCAGGGCATTAAGTAGAAATTGCAGCCTCTGGGTTAGTTCGTCAGTGGTGGTTACCACAGCGCCACCTACAACATCGCAGTGCCCGTTGAGATACTTGGTGGTGGAGTGGACAACAAGGTCAATCCCGTATTCAATCGGTCGCAAAAAATATGGGGTAGCAAAGGTATTGTCTATTACTGTTAACAGTTTATGTCTTCTAGCAATATCAACTACCATCTCAAGGTCAACGATGTTCAGCAGTGGATTTGAAGGGGTCTCTAGCCACAACATCCTGGTATTGGGCCTTACTGCCTCCTCAATGCTCTTCCTATTGTTCATTCTCAAAAAAGTGAACTCCAGCCCGAAGTTAGTCATCACATCCTGGAATAACCTATAGGTTCCCCCATAGACATCATCTCCTGAGATTACATGGTCGCCCGTTTTCAAAAGGTGCATAACTGTTGTCTCAGCCGCCATACCGGTGGCGAAGGCAAAGCCAGCTTTCCCTCCTTCAAGCTGAGCGATAGTGTCCTCCAGGACTTTCCTCGTCGGGTTTGCCGTGCGGGAGTAATCCCACCCCCTTGTCTTGCCCACATCCTCAAACACAAATGCTGATGTCTGATAAATAGGCACTGAGATAGCGCCGGTTGCTGCGTCTGGTCTGTCCCCGGCATGAATGGCTATCGTTTCGAATCTCATCTATTCCTCTCCTCTATGTGACACACTGGACTGTTCTGGCACTCTTCACACTCCAATTGGAGGGTAGAATGCCCGATACCAAATTTCTGGCTCAGCGTTTGATTGACCTCTGTCACTATTTCGGCACTGTTGCTAACCATACGGTCCTCGATCAAAAGATGGCAACTCAGAGCATATATACCAGAGGTGATAGTCCACAGATGAACATCGTGGATGTCTTTCACCCCCTTTATCTCCTTAACCTCACTGGTTATCTGGCTCACATTGAGATGTTTGGGAACCGTCTCCAGGAGAATATTGCTCGCTTCCACAACTAGCCCTACTGCCCCTCTCAGTATTAATACCACGATGAGAATAGTAATGATGGGGTCAGCAAAGCTCCATCCCGTGAGCAGGATTATTACGGCGGCGGCAATCACCCCGATAGAGGAAACAGCATCCGACCACATATGCAGAAATGCGCCCTTAACATTTAAATTTTGGCGTCCTCCGGAGCGCAGTATTGCCAGACCAATTACATTGGCCAGTAGTCCAATTATTGCTACTACTAGCATCAAACCACCCTGTATTTGGGGCGGCTCAGTAAAGCGTCGGTACGCCTCGTACGATAGATAGGCGCTTATCAGGATCAATACTATTCCATTGGTCAAAGCGGCCAGAATCTCGGCCCGGAGATAACCGTACGTTCTGGTTTGGCTTGCTGGCCTCTTAGCGATGCTAAGCGCAAATAGGCTTAGTCCCAAGGCTAATGTATCGGTAAACATGTGAGCCGCATCGCCAATCAGAGCTAAGCTGTTACTCAAAATTCCACCGATGAGCTCAACTACGGCTATTGAACCTGTGATACAGAGAGCAACCAGCAACGGATGCTGGTTAGCCTTTGTCACAGAATGGTATTCGTGGATACGCTCAGTCATTTCGATTACCTTCTCGTATACTTCTTATAGTTCACTTTCGGGAGAGCCTATCCTCAGCATGAATGGCCATCGTCTCAAATCTCATATTCCCTCTCCCTGGCTGAATACTGCTTCTATAAGTATCTTCTCCTGCAATTCGTCACTGGGAGATATTATTCCAGTAGCATTCTCTAAGTTTTTCAGACGTTCCTCGAGTTTGTCTTGTTCCTTCAAGACGAACCTGATGGCTTCTGCTGTAGGGTCAGGTAGATTACCATGCTCCAGATCCATGAGCGGTTTTCGATGGTCCCCTGTTATCCTTCCTGGAATTCCCACCACCGTAGCGCCAGGCGGCACTGACTTTACCACCACTGAGCCAGCACCAACTTGAACTCTGTCCCCTATTGCGATTGAGCCCAAGGCTATCGCACCGGTT
>Ga0315277_10005853_pt1 | contig 16156 bp, 12 predicted proteins | sample YL17G05_15_MG_FD_203695 | JGI IMG/M metagenome (GOLD analysis project Ga0315277, IMG submission 203695) | Sediment microbial communities from Yellowstone Lake, YNP, Wyoming, USA - YL17G05_15 | ecosystem: Environmental > Aquatic > Freshwater > Lake > Sediment | place: USA: Wyoming | collected...
CGGACCGACTCGATCTCCATGGCCTCGGTTGTCCGCGACGTGGAATACAGGCGGAAGGTCAGGGAATCCACTTGCTGAGGAAAACCCATGTGGGAAACGCACCGGGCCACCGTCCGCCATTCCCGGGTAGAAGACAAGTTGGACAGGTTTACTCCGCCCACGTACGTCCACAGCCACGCCGGGCAGGCATTCGGGCTGACACAACGGTACGTCGCCTCAACGACCGGGTATCGGACAACGTCCACCGGGAACCGGTCGTCCTTACGACGCGCGGAACTCAACGACACCCAGAACTGTCGTTCATCCGGCGCGAGGTCCAAGCGGCGGATGTTCTCGAACTGGCCTTCCAGTCGAACCGCGTTCTCGACGCGCGTACGAAGAACGGGGATATGCTCGCCGTCGCGCTGCCGGTCGTGTTCTTCGATCTGCCACCGGTACAAGGCGTCCGCGTCGAAAACGACACAGTCCAGCTCGTCGCGGATGCCAGGTTCGGGGGCATCCAGGACGGTTTCCAGATATCCGGAATATTCGTATGTCATAGCGTGTATCTCTGGCGGCGCGGAAGCTTTGCGCGCGCCTCGCACGTGTATGCCCATGCGGCCCGGGGCGTCCCGGCTACGTCGCCGCTGCCGGGCGTCGCGTAAAAAGCTCATCCACCAATACGCCCGCGAGAATGGCGCCGCCGATGACAACATACTCCAATTGGCTGGGAATCTCCAAGATGCTCACCAGATTCGTCAATACGCGTATCAAGGCGGCGCCGATAACGACCCCCACGATGTTGCCGGACCCGCCTCGCAGACTACAACCGCCCAGCACGACGCCGGCAATCGCGTATAGCTCGTAGAAGCTGCCGAAATTGGTCGGGCCCAGCGAGTTAATGTTGAACGCAAGAAGCAGCCCGCCTACGCCTGTGATTAGGCTGCACAGGGCGTAGGCCAGGGTTTTCAGGCAATGCGTCCGGATGCCGCTGAACCGAGCTGACTCCTCGTTGGCGCCCAGAGCGAACAAATGACGTCCCTGGGGCGTCAAATGCAGGAATACCGCTACTGCGAACGCCAGCGCCACAAAAATGAGAAACGCCACAGGGAGTATCCCGTTTTCATGGGGCAGGAAGCCGTTGGCGAGCCAACTCAGTTTCGGAAATGCGCCGCCGAAACCGCGGGTTTCGTCGTTGGAAACCACGCGGGCGATCCCCCGGTAGAAGAACAGTCCGCAGAGCGTTACCACGAAGGGCTGCATCCGGGCTTTCGTGATCAGGAGTCCGTGCCACGCGCCGATGCCCCCCGCCAGGAGCAGCATGGCGGGAATGACTATAACCGGCGGCCAGCCCTGGCCCCGATCGAGTAGGTCGGCGGCGAGAATCCCTATCAGGGCGACCACGCTGCCGACGGAGAGGTCGATGCCTCCTGTGATGATGACAAACGCCTGGCCCAGGCTCAGGATGCCGAAAAGGCCGACCAACGTCAGTAAGTTACGCGCGTTTCCCGGCGTGAGAAACTTGATATTGCCGTGGCGCAGGTATTCCCAGAGGGATGCGGCCGCAATCAACCCCACCAACAGGGCTGCCAGTCCTAAGACCTTTCTCACGCGCTGTCCTCACATATCCCAGTACGGCAAGGCATTGTCCGGCTCGGTCCCTCCAACGGGGCGCGCGCAAGGCTTCCGCGCCGCCGGGCGCGGGCGCGTTCAGGATTTTCCGGTTTGCTTCTTGAGCTCGGCCCAGAATGCGTCGACATTGTCCTGAGAGATCGTCTTTACCGGAATGACGATCACCTTGTTCCCCGGAACCATCGAACGGTCGCCTTTGGCCAAGGCCGCAAGAAGCTTCACCGACTGATAGCCGAACTCGAACGGTTGCTGGACGATGGTTCCGGCGATGTGGCCATCCTTCACGCCTTGGAGTGTCTCTTCCTCCTCGTCGAAGCAGACGATTTTCACTTGGCCAAGTTTGCCGGACGCCCTCACGCCGCTCAAAATGGCCGGGCCGTTGTAGCTCCAAAGCCCGACGAGACATGCCAGGTCGGGATTTGCGGTCAAGGCGTTCTGCGCGTTTTCCTTGGCCTTCAGCCGGTCGGTTTCATCCGTGCGCGTGTCGACAATCGTGATGTTGGAGCCCGCCAGCGTGCCCTCGATGCCTTTCTTCCTGTCCTGCGCGTTCTGCGCATCGAGCGACCCCACGAACAATATGATCTTGCCTCCGTTCGGCAGCGTCCTCTTGAGGAATTCCCCCGCGGCGACACCGGCCTGATAGTTGTCCGTGCCGATGTAGCACAGCCGGTTGCTTTCGGGCGCGTCCGAATCCTGCGTGATCAGGTTGACAGACTCCGCCGCTTTGTTCAGCATGGCCGTCTGATTCCCAGGGTCTTTCGGACTGATCGCGATCCCGGAGACGCCCAGCGTAATCAGGTCTTGCACAATTTGCTGTTGTTCCTGGGCTGTGCCCGTCGGCGGGATGCGGAACAGCACGTCGCAACCGAGTTCCTTGGCCGCCTTTTGCGTGCCGGCCTGCGCGATCTGCCAGAAGTCCGACGCATTATTCGTTACAAAGGCCACCTTGATGGGCCTCGTTGCGGACGGAGGCGGCGCACTCGGCTTGGCGCCGGAACCTGTGGCCGTTCCCGCTTGTTCCGATACCCCACAGCCCAGCAATACCACGGCCAGCAGCACACTCACCAAGAAGCATTTCATGACGACTCCTCCGCGGCACACCGCTACGTGCCTTCTACGCTCCATGTGCACCCCTTGAGAGTGTACATGCCCGTTTTGACTTGATGCAAAACAGACTTGAAGCGCGTCGCGACGCCACAGAAAAGCGCGCCGCCGCGCACCCCATCGCCACAGGCCAGAACCGACATGCCGGCTCGGCTCGCCTGTGGCGCCCGGATTCGGCGATCAGGATGACTCGGCGGGGTGCTTGGACGTGCGATTGGGCCGAGGATGGGCGTCTGCGTAGCACTCCTTTTCGTGGTCCCAGAAGATGACCTTGTCTTGCCGATAAGAGTCCACCCCCATCTTGATCCCGGCCATGGCGCGATAGGACGTTTCCGCGTCCAGGGGAACGGCTTCGCGCGAGCGGATTGCGTTAAGCCACGCGGTCCGGTGTTCCGCGCGCGGTTCCGGCGGCACAATGATCTCTTCCTGTCCGTATTGCGCCTTGAACCATTCTTTGAACTCGTCTTCCGCGGTGACCCGCATCGCCCCGTCGTCATGAGGCCGGATGGTGGCCCGGTGGCCCCGAATCATTGTGGGATTGCTCTGGCGATTCGCCATGGACGAGGTCAGCACGATCGTGCAGTCGTCCGGATAGTCGAGCGTCACCATGAAAGTGTCCGGCACCTCGCGATCATCATGTTGCACGAAAATCCCACCGGCCCCCGTGGCCCTTTCCGGGGCTTTGGCGTCAAGCGCGATGGTCAGCGGAGCCAGGACGTGATACAAGAGGTCGGTGGCTATGCCTCCCGAATAGTCCCAGTATTTCCGGAACTGGAAGAAACGCGGTTTCGAGAAGGCGCGTTTCGCGGCCGGCCCGAGCCACATCTCCCAGTTGATATAGTTGTCCCCGGCGTTCGGATCATCCGTTGCTTCCTCATCAATCGGCCAGTTCCATTCGCCGCCGCGGTCGTCCGGACCACCCTTTGAATTGCGACTATAGTCCGCTTGCGCCCATAGCACTTTGCCGATGCCGCCCGCCTTGATGAACTTGCGCGCCTGCCACCACCAGTCCTCGGAACAGCCTTGGGCGCCGCACTGGAATATGCGGCCGGTCTCAAGCGCCTTGTCCCGCACGGCGAGCGATTCTTCGATGGTGAGCGTGACCGGCTTCTCGCAGTAGACGTCCTTGCCCGCCGCCATGGCCTCCATGGAGATTCGGGCATGCCAATGGTCCGGCGTCCCGATCACCACCGCGTGGACGTCGTCGCGCTCCAGAACCTTCTTGTAGTCCATGTAGCCGTCCACGGGATGCTCGAGCAAGCGCGACCCCCAACGCATCCGGTGGTTAAGCCGTTTCGTGTACACGTCGCACACGGCCCGCATGCGCAGGTTGGCCCCCTCCTTTTCCCGCTTGCAGTAGTCCTCGAAATGGGAGTTGCCTTGGCCTCCGACGCCGATCACGGCCAATCCGATAGGCTTCTTTTCCTTCAATAGACGACCCGTCTTGGGCGCCCGGGGGTCAGCCGGCGTGACCTTCGCCCGTTGCTGGGCCTGTGCCGCGTCCGCGGCCATGGCGACAAGCCCCGTCAGGGCAATCCTCTGGCCTGCGCGCCTGATGAAGTCTCTTCGATCCATGTCACCGTGCTGCATCGTCCACCTCCTCTTCTCTGATTGAATCACGTCGGTCCACAGGACTCCACAGGAAGGGTCACGCTTCTGCGTGACCGTTTCGGACGCGCGGGAGCGCGTCCCTCCCAATCTGTTTCAGGCTGCCTCGCCCCCTGTGCGTCGCTCTGGCCCGCGTCGAAAACGTTTGCCTTTCCGTTGCGCGGACGTGGACAGGCCTTATGCCACAGGCGGCCATCTTTATCGCAACAGGATAATCGTGATGGCTTCGTAGGATGCGGCAGCCGCCAGGATTAGGCCCGCCAACAACGTGCCGCTCCCCACCACAATGAGACCTTTATACCATTCCCGCGCAAATCGGTCCAACACGAGGCCCTCATAGATGCGGACAGGCAGCGCGGAGATGACGAACGCGGCCAGCACGTAGGCTTCCAGCTCGACGATCAGCGTGATCGAGTGATACACGAGATGACTTATGGAACCCGCCCAGTTCGGGGCCATGGCGAACCCGACTAGGGCGAAACTCAGCGCATTCTTCAGCAATCCTGCGAAGGGGATGATCAGAGACGGCAACACGGAAAAGGAGACCGTGGCTATGGCAAAGTTGTGGAAGAACGTGGCGCACGCGGCGCGCATGATGTTCTTCGATGCGTAGGCCTCACCGATGTACCCCAGCCGGCCCTCGGTGAACTCTCCCGCCACAAGCTGCACAACGCACGCGTGGTACGCGGGAAAGGCGACGGCGAGGGCCATGAACGCGAAAAACAACCCAAACAAGACACCATGAATGCCCGCGATCAGCTTCGGACGCAACGCCATCTCGTCCAGAGCGGGCCCCAGCACCCCGGACGGACGGCCACGAAGCCATAACAGAAATCGCGTTTGCGCGGTCGAACCGCCTACAACCGCCAACAGCAGTCCCAGCACCGTGCCCCAGGAAACCGCCGGGGGCGTGCGCGCCATACCAGCCACGTATCGAGGCGGTTCCTGATCTCGGACGCCTGCCGGCTCGGCAAACGGAGCGGGTTCGGGGTCATACTTGGGAAACAGGAGGCCGGTGACGGCCCCCGTCTGCTCGGTGAAATAAGAGAACAGCCCGTCGTCTTCGCGCACGACGTAACAGGACGACAGGGCAGCGATACCACGCTGGAGCCGTCCGACCACGCGGAAGGTTACCCCGTCCAGCTCGAACGAATCCAAGCGGGCGAGGTCACCCGCAAGGGCTTCCGCTTCGCCGGATTCAGGCAACCGGCCCTCCGCCAACAACGCGCCCAGCATCTCGCGGGGAACACTAAGATACGCCGCCCGTTCGCACCAAGAATCGCGCAGACGCACAGCCAATTCCGTTCCCTGGGGAGTCTTCTCGACTTCGCGCATAAAGGCTGCAAACTGCGGGTAGTTCTCTTCGGAAAGCGTGCGAACCCTGACCGGATACCCCTGGCCCGCAGCCGCCGGCTCTGCCGCCGCATCGCCCCGCACTATCACGGAGTCCCCCCACGCCTGCCGCGCCCCGGCGCGTTCGTCGAAACGGCTCATCACGGCGACCAACGTAAGCCCTGCGGCAAGGAACACGAAGGGCAGGGCCGGGTCGTGCCGCAATGGGAGTTTTTGAAGGGGCCTCGCGGGCCGCTTATCAGACGGATTCTCGCTGGACATATGCAGCCTGTCCGGTCAGGCCGGCCGCCCCGTCAGCGCAGCCAGCAAATGGTCTTTCAGTGCCGTGAAGTACGCCTCCTGGTGAGGCCCCGTCCAGGACATCAAGCCGGTTTCATACTCGGTGTTTCCCTTCTCGTCGGTCACCTCGCCGTAGTATTGGTCCGGCGAGACATACCCCGCATAGTCCCCGCTGAAACTCGTGGCCCAAAGGTCAAGCCCGGCCTTGGCCGCTGCTTCCTTCCACTTCACGCTGATCTCCCCGCTGAAATCGCAGGGAACGCCCACAAAGACCACGTTTCCCACGCGGATCCCCTGCATCCAGCCATCGGCGTCAATCCCGACGAGGGGGCCGACAAACTTGGACAAGCGCCACTTAGTACTCCTGATCCGCACTTGCAGCGGCGGCAAGTCAAGCGGGACGCCGGCCGAGACCACATCCAGGTTGGACTCGAACGACAGTTGCTTCATGTTTTCCGAGACGCGTTGCGCCAGCCCCTCGCCCATCGCCTTTGCCCGCGCAAAGCCATCTGACCCTTCCGGGGCGCGATGCCCCATGCTGCCTAAGGCCCCGCCGAGATACATCGCGAAGGCCCCCGTCGACTCGATGGCGCGCTGCAGATAGCCCGGGTACTCGGCGCTGCACTCCATATTGCGGCCACTCAGGACCGTCGGATGCGCCGAGTAGCTCACCAGAACACACCGGCCGCCGCCGTCTTGCTCGACGACGAGATAGCTTAGTTCCGCATCAACCGGCGCGTTGCGGGTGCGGTTTCTGATGTACTCGGGGGCGTCAACGCTGCCGTGGGCGAGCCGGGCCGGTTTCATGGTCTCGTACGCCTCGACGATGGCGTCGGCAAATGCCTTTGTCAGGAATGGCGGAATGTCCGGGTCGTACTTGCCCCCGAACGCCTTCGCGGCATATCCCGGACCGAACGCACCTACGCTCGAATGGGTGTGGCTGGCCCCGAAGTATAGGTTGTTCGCGGTCAACGGCGTCCGTTTGGCCACGTCCGCCCGCACCAACTCCGCCACGTTTTCCGGCACGATGAGGAGGTCGGCGCCCACAAGCACGGCCGTGTCCACACCGTCGCTCAACGCCAATGCCTTGACGTACACGTCATCGTGCACGCCTGTGGACGGCGCCCCGTGTCGGTCCCCATAGCCTGCGAGCGGTACGCCGGGTTTCGGAGGAGTAATGGGCCGGGCCGCCCAGCCAGCCTGAAGCCCGCCTGGACTCGTTGTGATCGTTGATTCCCGCACATTGGCATCTATGGCGGCCAGCGCCTTTTCGTAGTAGCCCTTGCCTTCAAAACGGGCCGCGTAGGTTGGCCAGGGGCCTATGAACAGGACAACCAGTCCCACAAGAACGAGAATCAGGACAACAAGACCGATCAGTACCCTCTTCAGAATCTTCATCCACACCTCCTTGAGTCCATCGCCGGCAGCAACTCCGCCACAGCGCTGGAACGCGTTCCCTACGCCGGGAATACCGCGTGGGGTTTACGGGTTCTTGCGCGCCCCGTGCGTCATGCGGCCCGTCTCGCACAGGTCCGTCTTTTCAAAGGCGCGCTTGATCCGCCGGACACGGGCAACCGCGACAACGCACAATGCAACCATAAGGCACACCAGACCCAGTTGATACCATACGCCTCGATGCCCGAGTATCCAGGGCCAGAACGACAGAATACCCAGTGCAATGAGGACCCTCTCCAACCAGACCCGAATCAGCGCCCTCATAGGTCAATAGAAACCTTCAACACATTGTCCCGCGGATGCGACACCAATTCAAACGCTTCCCGGCTCTTCTCCAGAGGAAAGGAGTGGGTCAGAATACGGCCGACGTCGATCTTTCCCCCGGACACCAAGCGGATGGCTCTGGGGAAATCATGACGGAACCGGCGGCACCACTGTAGCGTGAGTTCCTTCCTGCGTGCCACGTTTACCGGGATCGGGTCGTTCTCCGCGCCCGAAATGCCTGTCAGAATGCAGCGGCCCGCGGGGCGCGCCACCTTGCACGCGAGGCCCGGCGTCGCTGAGGACCTGGCCGTGTCGAACGCGACGTCCACGCCGCGGCCGCCGGTCTCCCGAAGGATGGTTTCCACGGTGTCCGCCTCATCGGCATTGAACGCGTAGTCCACGCCGCACTGCTCCCCGGCTGCGACGCGGTAGTCGAGCAGGTCCGTACCGTACAAATACCCCGCTCCGGAGAGCTTCGCCACTTGCGCGGTCAACAGACCGATGGGGCCCAGGCCCAGGATCGCCGCCGTCTCGCCGGGCTTCATCCGCGCGAGCTCGACCGTGTGGATTGCGACGGCAACCGGCTCGATCATCGCGGCCACGGAAGCGCTCATGGATTCCGGTACCGGAAAGCAGAACGCGGCGTGGACCGCCACATATTCGCACAACACCCCATCATAAGGCGGGCTTCCAGGGAAGAACAAACGCCGACACACGTTGTAGTGCCCGCTGCGGCAGCACTCGCAGGAGAGACACGGGATGCTGGGTTCGACGGCGACGCGCTTGCCGACCAGGTTTGGGTCGGCCACAGCCCCCACCGACTCGACCACGCCCGCGAACTCATGTCCGAGGATGAGCGGCTCGGTGATCACGGTGTCGCCGATGCGCCCTTCCTCGTAGTAATGGAGGTCGGAGCCGCACACGCCCACCGACTCAACCCGCACAAGGGCTTCGTGGGGCTTGGGCGCCGGCCTCGGCACGTCAACCAGCCGCATGTCGCGCGGCCCGAACCACTTCACGGCTTTCATGCCAATGCGCACTTCCCTACACCGCTTCCGCTGTTTCCTGAACGCGTTTGGAAAAGGCAAACCCACCCCTGCGCCACAGATCCACCGCCCCAAACCCTACCAGGTTCCCCAGGGGTCGTTCAAGCCTCAGAGACGTTTTACCGAGCCCGAATTCAGTCGAAGGGCCTACTTCTTCACACGGCCGGAACTACATAAGATTTCCGAGGACAAAAAGAGCGCCGCAGATAGTCCACGGCGCGCTGAACGGGAAACCGCGACACGCTCCTAGAACATGGACGTCAACTCGGCGAATCCCCGCTGGACAGGGAACTCGCCCGGAAACTTGATGAATTCCACGTGCCCGTCCATGAAAAGGACGTTCCCGCCGCCGGGGATATGGTTGTACTCATCGACGCTGGTGCTCACCAGGTCAAAGATCACCGGCAACGTACTCTGCGCCACGGACGAGGCGGCAGCGTTGTTGATGTCCTTGATGAAGAAGCGTTCGATGCCCTCGCGCATCCGGAAGAGCGTATAGCTTTCCCCCGTTGTCTTATCGAATTCTATATCAGAGTCATATTCCTGCGCCGCGTCGGCGATGCTTGCGGCCGCCCTTGAAATCACGCCCGCTACGGCCCCGATAAAGCCATAGTCGAGAGACGGTGTGTCAGCATTGGGGTCCGTACCTGTGGTGATGTAGTGCTCCTCCTGGATCCCCCAGCCCACGTACATATAGGAAAGCGCGTTGAAGGCGCAGGGGTCCACGGACCCGTTGGGATCCCCGTTGACGTTCGACACCCCAGCCTGAATCTGGTCGGCCCCGCTGGAATCGGAGGGACACGTCATGACGTATACGTCGCTCAGGTACTCCGGATACACCGAAGGACCGTCAAACCAGAACTCCGCATCCCCGGACTCCGGTGGGTTAGGCTCCAGATTCGGGTCATTGCAGTCCGCGGCCAACCGCTCCGGATTTGCGGGGTCGGCGTAATCGACCGTCGTGCTCCGTTTCATGGTCGGGAATTTCCCGCCTTTCGCTTCCCCCGAATACATCTTCAGCATCAGTCCCATCTGCTTCAGATTGTTCTGACAGCTTGAGCGACGCGCCGCTTCCCGAGCTCTGGCGAGTGCCGGCAGCAGAATCGCCGCCAGAATCCCGATGATCGCTATGACGACCAAAAGCTCTATGAGAGTAAACCCTTGCTTTCTTCTCATTTTCGTTCTCCCGTTGTTGACCCGAGTTGAACTAAACTCGTTCCTACACCAATCGCGAGGAACCGTATACCCCACCTCGATTGAAAAAGATAGACATCCAATGGTTTGACTTCGCCGCAAATAGAATGGTATAGTTCCTGGTGGTTGACAGGTCGGCGGGGAGGTCTGTCCCTGCCAAACCTTTTCTTGGCTCGACCGGGCCGCACAGTGCGGTAGCGTGCCGGTTCGATTTCAGGAAGGACGTCCGAGCACAGCCCACTCCATAAGTAAGAATCGGATGGCTCAATTGACGAAGTACCCCCGAGAAGCGGTTGCCGATGTCCTTGCGGCCACCGATATTGTAGAGATTCTTGGGGCTTCGCTCGAGCTAAAACCTTCCGGAGCAGGACGCTTCGTTGCGCTGTGCCCATTTCATGCGGAAAAGACACCCTCGTTTTCTGTGAGTCGCGATCGGCAGATGTTTTATTGTTTTGGGTGCCAGAAAAGCGGTGACGCGCTCACATTCTTGCGCGAGTACGAAGGCCTGTCTTTCATGGAGGCGCTGCAGCGATTGGCAGATCGGGCCGGCATTCAGTTGCCCGCCTTGACAGAGCGCGATAACCGGGAGGACTACCAGCGGGCGCAGTTGGTGGAGTTCGGGAAGTTCACGGCGCGCTTCTTCGCGGAAACACTGCACAATCCCCTGAAGGGCGGCAAAGGGCGGCAATACCTTAAGACGCGCGCGCTCAAGGCCGAGACCACCAAGCGGTTTGGGTTGGGCTACGCGGCGGACGGATGGTCCAATCTGGTGGATGCGGCGCGGGCGGCGGCATTCAAGGACGGTATCGTGGAGTTGTCTGGCTTGGCCAGACGGGGCGACCGCGGCGGGCTCTATGATTTCTTTCGCGACCGGCTTATGTTTCCTATCCGAAACGCAGGTGGCAATCCGGTGGCCTTCGGTGGGCGGGACTTAGGCGACGGCCCGGCAAAGTACATCAATTCTCCGGAAAGCCCCGTCTACAAGAAAGGACGCGTCCTTTACGGCCTGTGTGAGGCGCGCGACGCGATGCGCCGCGAGAAACGCGTTCTTCTGGTCGAGGGCTACTTCGATCTGCTTCGCTGTTTCGACGAGGGCATCGAGCACGTTGTGGCGACGTGCGGCACGGCGCTGACGGCGGAGCAGGCTGCGTTGATTCGGCGGTACGTGCCCGAGGTCGTGGTGGTGTTCGACGGCGACGCCGCAGGCGTACGCGCCGCCATGCGCGGCATTGGCATTCTGACGGGGGCGGGCTTGACGGTGCGGGCGCTTATCTTGCCGGACGGCCTGGACCCCGATGACTATGTCAAGGAGCGCGGAGGCGAGGCGTTTCGGCAACTGGTGGATGAGGCGCTCGATTTTGTCACCTTCTACGTGCGCGCGAACGCCGACCGGCTCCACTTGATCGAAGGCCGGACCGACGTGGCGAAGGAGCTGTTCATCACCTTGGCGGGAATGCAGGACACGTTGCGGCGCGACGAATACCTGAAGCGGACGGCGCGGGAATTGGATTTGGACGAGTGGCGCTGCGCCGAAGAGTTCCGCAAGTTCTTTCGCGAGCACGACGCGAGGCCCCCGGCGAAAGAGGTCACCCCGGAATCGGCGCCTCCGGTATGTCCCCAGGAGAGGAATTTTGTGGTGTTGCTCTTGCACAACGGGGCGTTGTTGGAGAAAACCAAGGGGGCGTTGGCCGACGTCGCCTTGGAACCGGGCCCCCTTTCAGAGGTATTGAAAGCATTGTTTCAGGGCGATGGGGCCGACCTGGCGCGGCGCATCGATACGCCGGCGGCTGAGGCCCTTTACGCGGCGGCGGCCAGTGCGGACATCGAACAAGTGCCGGGTAATCCGGAAATCCTCGTGCGGGAGAACATTGCGCGATTGAAGAAGAAGGCCCTGCGAGCAGAAGAAGCGCGCCTCTTGGCGGCGATACGCGAGGCGGAGCGGGCAAATGACCCCGACCGGCTTAAAACCTTGCTTTCAAAAAAGGCGGACCTCAATCGCAGAATCGAGACGGTCGCGGCCATGTGAAGGGGCCTGCGGCGGATTGTAGGGAACACGTTGCGCGAGCCACAAGGTCGCGCATGGAGCAACATACAAGCAGCACTATTTGAGGACTAAAATGGCTATCAGTACGCGAAAACCATCCGCGGTCAAAGAGTCCGGAAAACAAAAGGCCCTCGAAATCGCCCAGACAAAAGGCGCGTTGACGTACGACGACCTCAATCAGATTCTTCCGGAGGACGCCAGCGCCGAGGATATTGACGAAGTGATGGTCATGCTCGGGGATTTGGACATTGACATCGTCGACGAATTCCGCGTCGACGCGGAGACGCAACAGCGGGAGAAGGAGAAAGAGGCCAAGGCCCGGCGCGCGGAGGTCCGGCGCGAGACGTCCCAGTCCCGCATTGAACGCGCCGACGACCCGGTGCGGATGTACTTGCGCGAAATGGGGCGCGTGCCGTTGCTTACCAAGGAACAGGAAGTCGCTATTGCGAAGCGCATCGAGTCTGCCGAGTTGGAGCTGACCGAGGTGCTTCTCAACACGCCGTATACGCTGAAAGAAGTCCAGATGCTGTCTGCGCGCATCCTCGCGGGGCGGCTGAACTTCGCCCAGATCACGGAGGTGGAAGACCCAAAACTGCAAGAGGCGTTTGTGAAATCCCTTCCTAATCAGATGGACAAGATCGCCGGGTTGGATGCCGAGGTGCTCGCCCTCGAGAAGCGGTCGCGCCGGGCCGGGCTTTCGAGGCGGAGTCTGGGCAATATCGCACAGCGCGTTCGGGAGTTGCGCTTCCAGCAAACGGAGATCGTCCGGAGGTTCCAGCTTAAGCCGAAGGAGATTACGAAAATCGCCCGCAAGATCAAGGGGCTTAGGCGGCGCATCGCCGCATCGCGGGATGAAATAGATCGCGTGGAGAGAGAAGTCGGTCTCTCAGTCGAGGAAATCCATGAAATGGCGGCGCAACTTCAGCGGAGCAGCGCGGCCACCAAGCGGCTGGGAGTGGAGAATGAGGTCGTTATCGAGGCGGAGCGGCGGCTGTCGTTAGCGCAACGGAAAATCGACCAAATCGAGGCCGATGCCCGCCTGAACGCCGACGAGATCACCGTGCTAATCGACACAATCAAAGAGAAGGAGGCCAAAATCCACCAGGCCAAGATGGAGCTTGTCGAGGCCAACCTGCGGCTTGTCGTGAGCATCGGGAAGAAATACACCAATCGCGGCATGTCGTTTCTCGACCTTATTCAGGAAGGCAACATCGGTCTGATGAAGGCCGTGGACAAGTTCGAGTACCAGCGGGGGTACAAGTTCAGCACCTATGCGACGTGGTGGATTCGGCAGGCCATCACGCGGTCAATTGCCGACCAGGCCCGGACGATCCGCATCCCCGTCCACATGATCGAGTCCATCAACAAGCTGGTCCGCACCAGCCGGAGACTCGTTCAGGAATACGGGCGCGAGCCGAGCGCGGAGGAAATCTCGCACGAAATGGAGATGTCCGCCGATAAGGTCCGGTCCATTCTCAAGATCGCCCAGGAGGCGATCAGCCTCGAGACACCGGTAGGCGACGACGGCGACAGCAACTTCGGCGATTTCATCGAAGACAAGACGGCCGAATCGCCCGCGAATTCCACAGCGTTCAGCGTGTTCCAGGAACGGCTCTCGCAGGTGCTCGGCACGCTTACGGAACGCGAGGAGAAGGTGCTGCGGCTGCGGTTCGGCCTGGGTGACGGGTACCCGCGCACGCTCGAGGAAGTGGGCAGCGTATTCAACGTGACCCGCGAACGCGTCCGGCAGATCGAGGCTAAGGCCCTGCGTAAAATGCGGCATCCTACCCGCGCCAGGGAACTTCAGCAGTTTATTGACTGGAACCTGGAAAACCGCTCCTAGCCGGGATTAACACGAGTTGCGTATGCGCTTCTTGGCGGGACGGCGTCGACGACGGGCGGTGACGATGATGACGCCTCCCTAAACTCGCGGGCGGCGGTTTTCTCACCGGCTGTGAGAAATCCACTGCTCACAGCCCTTCCTCGATCTGGCGCCGTTCAAGGGCGAGAATCCGGTCGCGGAATTCGGCCGCCTTCTCGAAGTCCATAGTGTCCGCGGCCTCCTTCATCTGCCTCCGCAGCTTGGCGAGTGTCTTCTGCAGGTCGAACGACGGCATGTACAGCGCCTCCTCTTCCGCCGCCTTCGGTACCGTGACGTAGTCGCGCTCGTGGATGCTCTCCAGGATGTCCGTGATGCCTTTCCGGATGGACCGCGGCGTAATCTTGTGCTGCTTGTTGTAGACCAACTGTTTCTCACGGCGCCGGCTCATCTCGCTCAAGGCGCGGTCCATCGAACCAGTGACCGTGTCCGCGTACATGATCACGCGTCCCGTGATATTGCGTGCCGCGCGCCCGCACGTCTGGATAAGACTGCTCTCCGACCTCAGAAAGCCTTCCTTGTCCGCATCGAGCACGGCCACCAGGGCCACTTCGGGAATGTCGAGCCCCTCACGCAGCAGATTGATGCCGACGAGCACGTCGTAATCCCCTTTCCGAAGGCTCCGCACCAATTCGATGCGTTCGAGCGTCTCCACGTCCGAATGCATGTACCGAACCCGCACCTTTAGGTCGCGGTAGTACTCCGTCAGGTCTTCCGCCATGCGTTTGGTGAGCGTCGTCACCAAGACGCGTTCGCCCTTCGCCGCGCACTCCCGGATTTCTCCGAGCAGATCATCCACTTGGTCGGTCGCCGGGCGCACGTCGACCTTCGGGTCAACCAGACCCGTCGGCCGGACCACTTGCTCGATGATGAGGCCCTCGCTCTTTTCCAACTCGTACGGTCCCGGCGTGGCGCTCACGTAGATGCACTGGCGGACACGCGCCTCGAACTCCTCGAACGTCAGCGGGCGGTTATCCCGCGCGCTCGGAAGACGAAACCCGTACTCGACGAGCTTGTCTTTCCGTGATCGGTCGCCGCGAAACATCCCGCCGATCTGGGGTATCGACATGTGGCTCTCATCAATGACGATGAGGGCGTCCTCGGGGAAGTAGCTGAGCAGCGTGAAAGGTGGTTCGCCGGGCATGCGGCCGTCGAGATGTCTCGAGTAGTTTTCGATCCCCGAACAGTATCCGATCTCGCGCAGCATCTCGAGGTCATACCGCGTTCGTTGTTCGAGCCGTTGTGCCTCCAGCAGTTTGTTGGCGGCCTCCAGTTCCTTGACTCGCTCGATGAGTTCGGCCTCGATAGTGCGCAGCGCGTCTTGCAGCGAATCCCCCGTAGTGGCGTAGTGCGTGCCGGGGTAAACGGTCGCGCGGCGGACTCTTCGCAACGTCTTCCCGCGCAACGGGTCGATTTCCGAGAGGGCGTCAATCTCGTCGCCGAAAAACTCGACCCGAACCGCCAGGTCGCCCTCATACGCGGGGAACACATCGACTGTATCGCCGCGGACGCGGAACGTGCCCCGGTGGAAATCTACGTCATTGCGCATGTACTGCATGGCGACGAGGCCCGCGATGAGCGTCTCGCGCGGCATGGGCTGCCCCGGCTCGAGTTCGACGCGCATCTCGCGATACGTTTCGGGCGAGCCGATGCCGTAGATGCACGACACGCTCGCAACGATGAGACAATCCCGCCGGGAGAGAACGGCGCGCGTGGCCGAGTGCCGCATCTTGTCGATCTCATCGTTGATCGAGGCGTCTTTCTCGATATACGTGTCCGTCGAGGGGATATACGCCTCCGGTTGGTAGTAGTCGTAGTAGCTCACGAAATACTCGACGGCGTTGTTGGGGAACAGCTCTTTAAACTCGCCGTAAAGCTGGGCGGCGAGTATTTTGTTGTGCGCGATGACGAGCGTGGGGCGGTTGACCTCGGCCACGGCGTTGGCGATGGTGAACGTCTTGCCCGAACCGGTGACGCCAAGCAACACCTGCTGCGCGACGCCCTCGCGCAGGTTCTCGACGAGGGCGCGGATCGCCTCGGGCTGATCGCCTTCGGGTTTGTAGCTACTGACCAGTTGGAACCGTTCCATGGGACTCCATATGTGTGATTCGAAGGGCTGCAGCGTCCCATTACCTGGCCGCCAACTCGCGCACCGATACAATTTGCACGTCCAGGACGCCCGCAACGGTCTTCAGCGTGCGTGCGACGCGCTCGCCGACACCGCGGTCGGTCGACTGAAACACAAACTCGAACTGGCTGGCGCCATTCTCGCCGGGGCGGTATTCGGCGCGCGTAATATCGATGTTCATCGGGCGAGTG
>Ga0315277_10005854_pt1 | contig 16153 bp, 15 predicted proteins | sample YL17G05_15_MG_FD_203695 | JGI IMG/M metagenome (GOLD analysis project Ga0315277, IMG submission 203695) | Sediment microbial communities from Yellowstone Lake, YNP, Wyoming, USA - YL17G05_15 | ecosystem: Environmental > Aquatic > Freshwater > Lake > Sediment | place: USA: Wyoming | collected...
CAAGATCCGTGGGGATGCTTTGGTCTTAGCGATTCCTTCAGGCGGGGTTCCCGTCGGCTATTGTATCTGTCAGGAATTGGGAGTGCCGCTTGATGTGGTTGTTGTTCGGAAGGTGCCTTTGCCTGATAATCCTGAGGCTGGTTTTGGGGCCGTTACTTTGGATGGGACTTTGGTTTTGAATGAGCGTCTTGTGACGGAGCTGGGTCTGAGTGAGCACGTGATTCGTGCCATGGCTGCTTCAAGGTTGCAAGAGATCAAGGAAAGGCTAGAGAAGTTTCGCGCTGGGAGGGAGCCAGCAGATCTCTCGGGTAAGGATCTGGTCCTTGTGGATGATGGGTTGGCTTCCGGCTATACGATGCTAGCTGCAGTAAGGTCGATAAGAAAGCAGAGCCCGAAGCAGGTGATTGTCGCTGTTCCTACAGCACACGGTGAGGCTTTGGACGTGATCTCGCCCGAGGTCGACATGGTCTATTGTTTGAATATTAGATTTGGACCAGTCTTTGCGGTTGCGGATGCTTACGTGAACTGGTACGACCTGAACGATGAAGAGGTTAAGGATTACCTCTCAAAATCTTGGAAGAGACTCGCGCGCTGACTTCAACTGCCAGGGTTGCAGAGGTCTGTCTTTGAAGGCATAGATGTCTTTTGCTGAAGCGGATGAGCCGCCAGTGCCATGTGGTCTAATGTTTTTGATTTCTGATGGCGAGATCTACCGACATAGGTGACGGCAAAGACCACTGCGAGGATCAGTGGAAGATAGCCGAGTGCCTCAAACTCCGGGATCTCGAATCCGATTGGAGTTAGTTTGAAGTTGATTTGTTAGCGCGCGCGACTTTGTCTGGCGTGGACATTGAACACCACTTGTCACGTGTAACGGTAGAATACGTACTTGAGGCGGAGCATTCGATTTCCAATTTTCTTCTGATTGACTGTGGATGGCTATTAGACATTTCCCTAGTTCGGACGATATTCGGTGTACACTGAAGCCGATAAAGCATGCCGTCAGTAGCGCGCGCTAAGCTCGTTTGTGAGTCTGGTTCAGACTCTGGTAAGACATTCTATGTCTGGGAAGAAGAGACACTTATAGGAAGAGGGGACAACGCGACAATCCCTCTAGGATCTCCCAAGATCTCACGTAGACACGCCAGACTGATCTTCGATGGAACAAGATTCTACCTTGAAGACCTAGGAAGTACGAATGGTACTTTCTTGAATGACAATAGAATCTTGTCACGAACCCCTTTGGATTGGGGTTCAACCATCCGCCTCGGTAATGAAACCAAGATACGCTTCTATGCTGCTCAGTGAGAGAGCGCTAGCAGACTCCTGGCCCTGCAGACCAGCGTTCAAATCAATTTCGAAGGCACGTAGTCGTTCACGCACAATCAAAAATGAGAAAAATAAAAGAAAAAAGATAAAAATCAATGAAATGCAGTCATTTTGGATAGATGACTATATATATGCGCCTTTAGTCGTAAATGAAGTGAAAATTAGATATAAAAGGACTGTGTAGAAATGGGCCATACAGAACTTTTATATATTTTGTTCTCATTTTTAGGAACAAAAAGAGGACTATGGATGTTTGGTTCAGAGATGCAACTGCTAGAACTTTGCTCTAAGAAACAACTTGGCATACGTGAGATTCTTAGCATCCTGGGTGGCAGCCGTACGAGTAAATTGCGCCTAATAAAAGAACTGGAGAGGTCTGGATCATTGGAGCTGACACAATGCCCAAATGGCCGAGGTAGACCAAAGAAAATCGTTACCCTCTCTCCCCTAGGAATCATGATGCTTGAAAATTTGCAGTCAATTAATGATATGATGATCAAGATGAACGAAAATGACATGCTTACTGTGCTGGAACAATTAAGACTAAGGAACAAGATCATCGACTCGGGCATCGACCCTTACGAGAGGTTTATCGAGATGAATGAGATTGCCCTCAATATCAGAAACTCTGCAGAATCTAGTGCAAGTATTTGATAGGTTACATGTAGACTACATGTTGATTGGAGGATATGCGTTACCCGCATATGGGCTAATCAGATCAACTGTCGACATAGACATGGCCATAGCCATGAAATCACAGGACCCGATACAACTCAAGAAAGAACTCGAAGAAGCTGACTTTCAAGTATCCTTCTTCACTGAGGGAAACCCCTGCTTCGTTCTAACAAACCTAGAGACTGCTACAGAGATTGAGGTCTGGGTCAAGCCCGATGGGATAACTTTAGATGTAGAGTGTCTTCGAAGAAGGCGAGAAGTCAAAATTTCAAGAACAGCAGATTACGGGTTTTGGATAATCGGACCTGAAGATTTCATAGTGAATAAGCTCGCAAGAAGAGACAGAAGAAGTCAGGATGAAGTCGACGTCCTCAGCGTACTTGAGAATGAGAAGTCAAGATTGGATAGCCGTTATCTACAAACCATTGCTGAGAGGGCTGGTGTTTTTCCCTTACTGAAGGCACTTCAAAAAAAGGCAAAACAAAGATGGGGTTAATGTGACCACATATTCGTAAGCAGCGCGCGCTGTTCTGTCAGCAATCCAACCCTGGCAGTTCCCTGTCTCAAATCCTCCGTTAGTAACAAGCTCTGCAGAAGCTACTCCACGAGGAAGGCCGTATGAGATCGTAGCAATCATAAAAAAAAGTACAAGAAAAGCTGGTTTACCACTTGAAGTCATATCAACCCGAAGAACGTTGGGAGGGCATAGCGTTAGAAGTCTTCTCAACGCATGTACTACAGTGGCGCGCGCTAGCGTTTTCGATGCTAGAATTTTGTTCAAAATCGCAGCGTGGTCACTCGCGCGCTGACTTCAACTGCCAGGGTTGCAGAGGTCTGTCTTTGAAGGCATAGATGTCTTTTGCTGAAGCGGATGAGCCGCCAGCTCTAGACAGCTAATGGTTTTGATTTTTTGATGGCGAGATCTAACGACGTAGGTGACCGCAAAGACCACTGCGAGGATTAGTGGAAAATAGCCGAGTGCTTTAAACTCCGGGATATTGAATCCGATTGGAGTTAGTTTGAAGTTGATTTGTTGGTCTGACCCTTTCGACAGACTTGTTTGCATTGTGGAAGTTTCGTATCCTCTAAGGGAGGCGAATAGTAGGTATCGTCCTTCTTCCAGCCACATATCGTAGTGTCCATCCAGTGTCGGTGCGAAATCCTTTGTTTCTGAGCCGATCGCGTCTACTATTACCCAGTTCAAGGTTACGGACTCGCCAAACATGTTGAGGCTGGTGACATCCCCGGAAAGGTGTGCCAGACGATTAAGGTCCATAACTATGCTGGAACGTCCACTTGGCTGAACAGTCACCATTTCAATAGTTTTACCTTGTGAAAAGCCAGGCAGATAGGCCACAACCCTGTAGGAGCCAGGTGGCAACCCATAATCGGTTTGAAAAGCCCCGCCTGCTGCGTCGTAGTAGTTGACCCATCTCAGTGCGGGATCACCTGCATAATTCCTGAACCCAGTAAGTCGCAAGGTGAAGGTTGTGAAGCCTGACGGAATATATGTGACATTGGCAGCCATGAACTGATCCTGGGCATCATAGAGTTCGGCGCGAAAAGGAACTCTGAAAAGTGAAAATGGGTAGGTTTCGCCCGCGTGTATTGGCACATCTTCCTTGAATAGGATCACACTAAGGTCAACTGCTCCGCCGACTACAACGTCTACTGTCATGTCACTGGTGATTCCATCAGCTATGTTGACTAAGGAGATATTCTTCTGGAAATAGCCGAAAGTGTAGACACGAATTATGTAGGTGCCGGCGCGTAACCCTGTGATGAAGAGCGGAACATTACTGGTTGAAGCTCTCTGCCGAGTGGAAGATGATTTGTATACTAAACCTTGGTATTGGTCCAGAATGTCAACCCTTATGTTTGCATCGGGGTACAGCCAGTTTTGGGGTTGTGCTGGCGATTGTGAGTTTACTGAGCGAACCGATAGCAGTAAGGTTCCAGTCTGGATGACGTCAAAGCTCACTTTGCTCACATCTTTACAGTCCGAGATCGTGATGTAAGAGTCGTAATATTGAAAGAACCCGTCGACAGTAACGACGATCTCATAGGTGCCGGGCGGAAGTCCGTAGTCGCGCAAAGTTCCAAGAAATCCTGTTACGATTACTTCAGAGGAATTCATTCCAGGTGCAACTAAAGTGTAGTTCTGTCCGCGCAGTATCGCATCACGATCATAGAGGCCAACTGTGACTCTCAAGGGACGGCTAACAGGAATAACATGTCCTTGCGAGAAGTCTTTGAAATGAAGAACAATATCTGCCTTGCCTGCGCGGTCAACGTCAAACTCAACTCGCACCCCTCCCGGATTATTTGTGAGGTCAACTATCATATCCTGTGGTTGAAGGTATTGATTCACCCAAACCCTCACGTTGTAAGGTGCAAGCAGGATTCCTGCAACGTATCCAGATCCATCCTGGGGTATATGACCGTCTAACTCAGTAGATCCATCATAAGTGAAGTTGTAACTGTATGAATTCGGATCTGTAAAATCTTGAATAAGACGCATTGAATTACCGATGGTATCAAGGATCTCGATGGTGATTGGCCTAGGATATACCGATAGGAAATCCGCCAAGGTACCTGGAAGACTCCAGCCAGGTACAGAACTATCATAATCGAAGAAAGAAGGAGACCCACCGCCAACAAGAGCATAGATCAATCCGTTACCAGTGTCAAAGGTCAATGAACCGCCTGGCCCAACATTACTTGGAACGTTAGCGGGTAGAATCGTCCAAGTGTCTGTGATGTTATTGTACCTCAAGAAAGTGTTGGTATCTCCGCCTGCAAATGCGTAGATGAGCCCAGTTTGATTGTTGAATGCAAGCGACCCACCGGCGCTCACGACTGCAGTTGCAGGCGTAGGTGAAAGAGGAAGATCCCATGCATTTGTCTGTAGGTTATAACGCCAAAAGTTGGTGGTGTCACCCCCTCCCAATGCATAAATGTTGCCGTCAGCTTTGTTGAAAACCAAGCTGCCACCTGCACCCACGGGGGCGGGGGTTGGCGCGCCAATAGTCCAGTTCTGGTTGGGAATATATTTCCAAAAGTCAGTTGTGCCCCCGCCTCTTAACGCATAGAGAGCACCATCATTAGAGTTGAATACGATCGAGCCTCCTTCAGCTACAGGGCCATTGTCTGGAAAAATCGCTTCAGACTGCCAGCGATCGTTAGCAACATCATAAGACCAGAAGGCATCCGAGCCGCCTCCTTGCAGAGCATAGATGTACTGGTTTTCGCTATCGAAGGCAAGTGATCCTCCTGGTCCGACTGGCCCCGGCGTCGGCGCCACATACCTCCACTGGTCGGATTTTGTGTCATATTTGAGAAAGTCGGAAGTGCCGTTGCCCCGCAGAGCATAGATGAGGTCTCCGCCTGCGCATCCTCCGACTAAGGTGAAAATCCCAACATATGCCAATGCTGCACCAAATCCTGGCCCAGTGCGATCTGCTATAGCACCCCAAGTCACAGGCATCTTTGCGCATTTGGACATTACAATCCCTTCAATCACGGGACAAGGATAAACACACAAATCTACTCCGTCCAGTGATTGACCGGGACGAACTTGGACAAGCCTGAGCATGGGCGTAGGCAAATACCCTGACGCGTAGGCTGTAAGGTTGTAAGTTCCAGCAGCCAGACCGTAGATAGTATACTGGCCATCATCTGAAGCACTGAAGAAGGCTTGACCTTGGACTCTTCTGCCGTCAGCTGTTATTCCTTCTGCGATGACCTTTCCACCGTCAGGGCAGTTAAGATGAAGTGGACCTCCGTAGTAGCCATATCCATAACTGTACTTGAAGAGGTTGCTGCTGCAATCAATAACCGTTCCTGATATGTAGGCAGGATTGGGATCAGCAGAAACAACCAAGATCGGAAAGTTGTTTGACCCTATCGAGTTTCCGTCTATAAAGACTTTGAAGAAATAGTCTCCGACAATGCCTGGCGCTGTGACATTAAATAGCCTGATAAAATGAGAGCCAGGATTGATGCTGCTTGTTCCGTTGCGGACTTGGATTCTGAACCAGCCAGGGGCGATGGGGTCACGAGCTGAAAGTGTAGACCGAGAGATGAATCGGTAGTCGTTTGTAATGCTGCTCCAGATGTAGCTTGAACCCTGACTTACCCCAAACTCTGGAGGAATGTAAACAGCGACGGTTCGTTTCGTTGACTGGACTGTTATGTTGAAAAGTAGATCGCCAAAAGTCTGTTGCAGTATGATGGCCTTCGGGTATTCAAGTTTGACTTGGACATCAGGCGTTCCAAGATAATCGTTGTGCCTGTCTGGAGGAATCTGGCCTGGCGAAACTCTTACACTAGAGTCAGTCGTGATGGGAGCGTTAGCACTGCTAGTAACTAGGAAGCTGAATAGGACAAGAATAAGAAGTGAAGTCGTGAAGAGTCGTCGCAGGGCCATTAACTCCATCAGTTGCTCTGATCATGATTATTCTTCTATCAGGCTGTCTCATTCATACTTGAGGGCTGTGACAGCGTTCATTCTTGAAGCACGCCAAGCTGGATAGAGTCCTGCAAGAACAGCGAGCACGATTGGAAAAACCAGAGAGAATGCAAACAGCTCGGTAGAGAAAACTGGACTATAAGAGGACCCACTGGTTGGGGTTTGGCTTCCGGGGCGCGCGCCCATGCCAGGGGGCCTGAAGGAGAAGGAGGATGAGATTCCCCCACCAAGGAAGAAAGATAGTACAATGCCCATCAATGTTCCCAATATGGCGCCCGCTACTCCTGTAAGCGCCGCTTCTGCAAGGAATAGCGACATAATCTGTTTTGGTCTGTAACCAATAGCCTTAAGGATCCCAATTTCACGTGTCCTCTCCATTACAGAGACGAACATAGTGTTGGCAATTCCTACAGCTGCAACGACCAAAGTCACAGCGGCCACTCCCCCTAAGAAGAGTGTTAGCTGCGCCGTGATTGATTGAACAGTCTGAAGCATGGCCGTGGAACTGAAGACTCTGGCATTTCCCCCGAAGTAGTTCTGTATCGAAGTAAGTACATCGTTTACACTATCTGGCGAATCAACGATAACGTATATACCGCTGTAGTAGTTTACTCCGAAGATTGTGCGGGATGCCAAACTCGTAAAAATGCATTCATCAAGGTTCGTGAATCCCACAGACCCGTAGGGGGCGATGATCCCCTTAACAATGAAGGTGTAGGACGGCGGGGGGCCTTTGCCGGTTGAGCCGCCTTGAACACTAACCATCTCATTCATCCTCGCCGGCGGAAAACTGTCCGGAGGCGGGTTGGCTATTTCCGCGCCTATGATTGCGCCCGTAGGATCAAAACCATCAACTATAGTACCTGCATCAAATGTGAGGCCTTTGTAAAGTGTTTGAAGCTTCGCCTGATCGAATCCGATAACATTGACAGACAGAGAGCTGCTGCCATAATTGATGCTCAGTCTTCTCGAGAAATAAGGAATAACATCTTTTACACCAACGAAACTCCTGACTATCCTTATATCATCATCAGTGATGGGAGTTCGCTGTGAGGTTGAGAAAACGTTTAGTGTTGTGACTCCTATCTTCTCGATTTGGCTGCTGACGCTTGCTGTGAGGCCGCTGGTTGAAGCTACCAGCGCAACTATAAGGGAGCAGCCGATGACTATTCCGAGTATCGTGAGGGCACTGCGAAGTTTTCGATCCTTCAATGCTTTAAAGGCCATGTGATAATAGTCGGAAATCCGCAAAGGCTACATACCACTTGTAAAATCTCTAAAGAACAATGCCCCGAAGGAACCATAGGAACCAAAGAAGAATCTGAAGATACCCCAAAGGGCAGTTATTACTATTTGAATCGGGTTTCTTTCAGTAGTACTTGGAGCAGGTGTGCGAACCAGTTCGATGACTTGCAAAGTTGTCTTGGCAGAATCAATGTGACTTACGCCCAACGAATCAAGATATGAAGCAGATATTTCCACGGGATAACTTCCAACAGCAACTGTCCGCTTGACTTGCATTGTGACGCTGAAGGGCCTTGGAACATTCGGGTCAGCTTCTCCAACAAATATGAACGTTCCTCGAGAGAAAGCTGGTGAAGAGAATGAAATGTTTGTGTTGGACAGGAGTAAGGTTGCGGTGTCCACAATGGTTCCTGATATTGTGACGTTCCCGCCCGGTGTAACCTCACTTGGGTAGACGGCTACGGAATATATCTTTGAATAAGTTGTTCCCGTAACAAGAACAGGAAGATCCATGTTTACTTTCTGATTTAGGTAGAGTGTTGCTCCGACTCCGCTAACTACCTGGAGATAGTTGGCTTCCATCTTCAGGATGTGTATTCCGAGGCTTGCATTTCTGTCTATGTTCAGGATGAAGTGAGTTGTCGCAGTTAAGCCAGGCAATATGTCCTGTCCGTAATATGCTTGGACAGTTTGGCCTCCGGATGTGTTCGTAAACAGTTCCTGTAGAAGCAGCGTCTCGCTAAGGCCTGTCACTGTACGGTTGCCGATGTTCTGAACGGTCACATAGAGCGGGATGTTCATGTCACCAGGAGAGGCGTATATTGAAGAGTTTGAGTTTGAGGAGCCCCACAAGGTGTTCACAACCTTCAATAACGAAGGGGCTAATGGTGGATAAGGTGGGGGTTGCGCTGAGACTCTGCTAACATCTTTCACCCCAATGAATTGCATGTTACATGCAATCAGAACAACGATTAAAATCTGGATGTTTCTGCGCGCGTTAACCAAGTCTTATTCACCATTAACTACGTTCTTCTCGTTCTATTAATCCGTCGCGGAGAATTATTCGTCTATGAGTTTCGGATGCGATCTCAATATTGTGTGTCACCAGAACAAAAGTTGTATTCAAACGCTTATTGACATCAACAATAATTTTCAGGATTTGCGCGGCAGTCTTGCTATCGAGGTTGCCTGTCGGCTCGTCGCCCAAAACAATAGCGGGATCTGTTGCCAAAGCACGAGCGATTGCTACCCTTTGCTGCTCCCCGCCACTCAACTCAGCGGGCCGGTTCAGGCTTTTGGAAGCTAGACCAACCTCACTCAACATATTTATCGCGCGGTCTTTACGTTCTACCGGATCAACGCCTTGAGCAATCAGAGGTAACTCAAGGTTCTCTACGGTATTCAGTCGATGGATCAGATTGTAAGATTGGAAGACGAAGCCTATGCGTTCATTCCTCATTACTGCAAGTCTTTCCTCGCTCATCTTAGAGGTATCTTGTCCCTCAATCAGCACCTTTCCGCTGCTCGGTCTGTCAAGTAGCCCCATCAGATGAAGCAAAGTTGATTTTCCACTTCCTGAAGGCCCCAGTATGGAAACAAGCTCACCTTTCTCGATCTTAATCGAAACCCCGCGTAAGGCCTCAAAACGTATTCCGCCTATTCTATAGATCTTTACTAAATCTCTGGTCTCAATCGCTGGGCTGTTGTTCTTCCTCTTCAACGATTTTTCTCCCACGTACTCTCATAATCAAACGGGCTGAAACGAAAACTAGCAAAATCATCAATGTGCCAATAATGAAAGAAACAACTAAGAAAGAGGTTAAACTTTGAGCAGTCATCATTTGACTACCCGCAAAAGCACGAGGTGTGGCCTGAGGTATGGCTTGTGGCAAAGCCTGGCTAGTTTGTTGGCCTTGGAAAAGGTACAGAAGGACTGCATTAGCGAGGTTCCCCAATCCTCCGAGCAGAGATCCCACGATTATGAACTTCCCACTCACGTGTGCTTTTGTAGTGCGGAGGACTATGCCCATCATAATTCCAGCAACTATTAGAGGCACAATAGTCGGGCTAGGCATAACAAATCTAACTTCCTTATTTGTTGACGTTTATATTAACTGGTTCTGAAAGACTCCCTTTTGTATCAAACACTAAACGATTTTGCTGCGGAATGCAGCTGGTGGAGGCACTGGGTATATGAGACTTGTGCAACAATGTTACGCTATTGAAGAAGCGAGCGCGTGCAATAGAGAATTTAGTTCTGCCCATGCAGCCGTTGAATTGAAGATTAACAGGACCGGCAACGTGGTATACAGTTTAGGGCGAGATTCTAATTGTCCTCCAGCCAGGATAACCAGCAATACCAAAGATTAGACATCACTCAAGTTGAATTGAAAAATCATAGCTCCAACATAGGTGCCCATGTCACAGAAATCATATCCGTGTGATCGCCAATAGCCGCAAGTCATCTATAACCCCATATAGATGATGAGGTCATACAGACTTCTGTGGTGACTGAGCATATGGATCGAAGAGGTGCTCTGGTTATTGGAGTTGAAGTTCTGTCCCTGGTCGCAAAGTGTAAGGTAGGGTTTCCGTCGGCCTATGAGTATATCATTTCGGGAATTGGCATTACAGATGAAGAACTTGCAGAAGCAAACGAACTTCTGCAAAAAGAGGTGGCGAAAGAAAAGCTCAGGGCGATGGCGACATGACCGTAAGCTACGTTTGCTCAGTTGCTCTTGGTCAGATTCGGGCGGGACCTCTCGGTCAATTGCGCTCTCTTTGAATCTTGCCTTTATAGGCGTCAACTAATTGAGACAGTTTGAAGAGAAGATATATCATGACAATCGCAACTGCTGTTCCAATCATCCCTCTCCAAAGTCCAAAAAAGGCTAAAGGATTTGCCATATTCATCACCGGCTTTCACCCATGCTCTGGTGAATAAATAGCGTTGTGTAACATTGTTACGGTAGCATGCGCTAAAGTATTTCTTAAAAAGTGGAACGGGTGACTAGATGGGCAAAGTGACATCATATGTCGAGTCAAATTAGACCTGTCGGCGTAACAATTCTGGCGATTCTTGAAGTGGTTTCCGGGATACTGGGGATTGTCGGAGGCGCATTTCTGCTCGGTCTTGCTGAAATGACAGTATTCCGAATTAGGCAGGAAGCGATCCTGATGATTCTCAGTTTGATCTTAATGATAATAGGATTTGTTCAGCTTGTCATGGCTTATGGATTGTGGACTGCTCAAGGTTGGGCGTGGACAGGGACACTCATCCTCGCAGTAATAGGCGCCATCTTCGCCGTAGTCAACATGGCACGAGGAAACATCTTGGGCCTCATCACACTGATCCTTGATCTGGCGGCAATATTCTACTTGAACACGCCGAAAGTTAGAAGCTTTTTCGGTAAAGGTGCCACAACGGCTTACCCTGCAAGCGCGTACCTTCCCGGATCTCGACAAACGATCCTCAAGCGGATGCTATAGCTTACGACCTTTGAGCAGTTCGTATCCTCTTTGCTCGAGATCAGCAATTTGCACGAGGATCTCGGATACGGTTTTCTTGTCCATCCTCAAAGCTGCTTCACACAGACTAATGATCTTCTCGCCTGATTGTCTGAACATCCTAGATGATTCGACCCAGTTGTTGACTTGATATTTCCTTCCAAGATTTTCAAGGACTGACGCTTGCCAGAAACGCATTCCATGACTATTCTCGAGTCGCTTGGGAAGTGTGGGCGGCGTTGTCGCGTAGGTCACCATGTGCTCAAAGCACCTCTTGTCATCCCACTCGAGTATTTCATCCACCAGTTTACGCATAGCAGGAAGGCCGAAGAGCCTCACAGGAGGATGAAGAAACCTTTCAGCCTTAAATGAGAACCCTTTCTTCGCAACCTCGAACTCGGAAGGAATCGTCTCAGGAAGAGAGAACGTTCTGATTGTGTTCCTCTTGCTCATGCCGGGGACTTTCACGTCAAGGGATTTTTCAAACTCATCATACGGTATCTTCTGCACTTTCTCTTTGCTGCAGTCATGAACAAAGACAACGCCTTCATCGTCATCATATCCGACTGCAAGTACGTAGTGAATAGGAAGATGCCGCTTTTTGTACAATGCTCGATAGTAACGCAGATAGTACATGTCAAGTGCGCCCGCCACTACCGGCTGGCCATTATCAATGGACTCCTTAAGCTTCGAAAAAGTGTTCTTGAAACTCTTGCCTTCAATCACAGTTTCCTTGAATCCAATAAGCCTCGAGAGATCTCTCATGAGGTATTTTGTGTTTGCACCCCAATAGACCATGCATGGTGGATCTGCCCTCTTGAATCGAAGATAAGTGAAGCCAGCCATCCCACCAACACCAGAAAGCAGATGCTCCACGTAGTCGGCGCCTTTCCAGTCTAGAATATCCTCCAATCCGTTGACGTAACAAGTGGATTCACGCACTCGATGAGGCAAACAGAGGAGCCTTTCCATACGCATGGCACTTTAATGATTTCTATTAAGCATTAACCCGTGCCGAAGAGAAAAAAGACTACCTAGATCGCCGGGATTACACTCACTCCCTTCCCTCTTCTGAAGAATATTCCAGCGCCCGCAAGAAAAAGTTAAGAGTGTATCTCTTTGCTTATCGAATAGTCCTGCGAAAACTGATCAGAGACACGGTACCTTGTCAGAAAGACCATCACTAGAGGTTGCTGGCTCGCTGGGCTTTCTGCTCAGGAAGAAACAGTCAAGCTTTGCCAATCTTGAATCCCAGTTAAGACCGATTGATGAGGTTCTGAAAGCCCAAAGCTCTTTCCGCATGCGCTTGGGCGTAAGAGAGTTGGACAAACCCACCTATGAGATCCGAGGCGAATATCGCCGCTTCAATCAGAAGAATAACCTGACTATAGGTAGACCATCATGGGATCCCACTATTTGCGATAAGCTAAGAATGTCCGAAGAACAGAACATGCGTGCTCTTGCTGAGAAGGGCGTACCAGGTTACACTCTCTATGATTATGCGTTGGCTGACGCCGCCTACACCATTGCCAGCACACTCGGCACAGACATCAACTATCCAAACTCCGGCTTTCTCTCTTGGTCCCCTCTGAGAAGGCCGACCTACGAAGACATCGGAATCAAGAGAATCGAACATGTTGACGAGGCGAAGATGACTAGGCTGATCAAGAAACTGGGCATCTGGTTTGGCGCCTCCCTTGTCCGGTTGACCTTGCTTGACAGACGATGGGTCTACTCAAACTGGTACGACAATAGATCTCGCCCCCACCGAAACCCACGAATAGTCTTCAGTGACGAGCCAGGTTTTGAACAGTATCCAAAGCCGACTCAGCTAGAGAACGGAACCCAGGTAATACCCAAGGAGATGAAGTACGTTATCTCGCTTGGTTTTGAGATGGACTATGATTCGATGAGGACTGCCCCCACAGCTGTGGCCTTTGCAGGCACCCTGATGTACGGCTACAGGACCGTGATTCAGACAGTGGCTTCACTTTCTGAGTTCATTCGTGGACTCGGCTTCAACGCAATTCCCAGCTCTAATGACACAGCCCTGAACGTTCCTCTGGCAATCGATGCAGGCATTGGTGAGGATGCAAGGCACGGTGGATGCCTCATGTCCCCAGAGTACGGCCCCAGACTGAGGCTCGCAAAGGTAATCACAGATCTTCCGCTGACCATCGATAAACCCATAACCTTCGGTGTTCACGAATTCTGTTCTCAATGCGGCAAGTGCGCCAATTTTTGCCCAGCCCAAGCTATTCCGCACGGGTCGAGAACTTATGGTGAAGAGAAGAATGACGTAGGGGCTCCAGGCATCTCGGAGAACAAGGGCGCCCTTAGATGGATTAACAATCAAGAAAGGTGCCGAAACTACTTTGCTGCTGGAGGCACAAACTGCGGTGTCTGCATCAGAGTCTGCCCCTGGAACAAGCCTAACGGAGCATTGTTCTCTTTTGCGAAGTGGCTGGCGATAAACGGCAGCTCAGGAACTAGACGGCTGCTCGTGAAGCTAGATGACCTACTCGGCTATGGTAAACAGATGAGCCCGCAGAAGTGGTGGGGCGAAGACCTCTAATCTGAAAATCTCGTGCGTAGCGCGCGCTGTAAGATCATCTTGATTGTCATTTAGCGGTGCTTTGTATGTTCAGACTGATTTCTCTAATAGGACTACTGAAAGGGCATATCCCATTTTGTTTGCTTCTTGCTCAACCATTTTTCTGACGGTTGAGTAATCCCATGAGTATTTGTAGTCTTTCCCGAACAATTTGGATAATTCTTCTATGGTTCCTTCTCTCTGTTTGCCTGTGGTCTTGTAGGTCTCTACCTTGAATCCGAATCCTGGACTCATGTCGGAGTCTCCGCTTGAGACTCCTAGGCCTGTCTCCTTCAAGATCTCAAAGAGCTTTACAACCCTGTAGGCCTCATCTACTCGCAGCTTGGCCCTGTATGTCAACGTCTTCTTGGAGAGGAAGACTTTCCTCTCTGCAACTTTGAATTCGAGCTTAAGTGTACCGTCTTTCTGCTCTTCAAAAGTCGCCGGCAAGGTTTTGCTTGCATCGATTAGACGTTCTTTCAAAGACAAAATTGATCACTTGCATCCCAAGACTATCATGAGTGTCTATTTAAGCAGCTTGATGATTTCATTTGTCAGGAATTCTTCTGTCAGACGCAACTACCCAAGAACAACAGATAGAATGCTGGATGGAATCTCTGGCCTTGGCTACCCGCAGGACAATAGGATCGCGAAGCGCGCGCTAACTTCTGCATCGGTGGCAGATTCCTTCTTCAAGATGCTCAGTCAGGATAAAGTGTTCGCAGACTCCAAGACAGATCATTGGTTTATTCACACTCTAACAGCCTCGACCTAGTTTTTTCCACATTGAAACCTAATCAATCATAGCCACGTAATTTTCATGCGTCTATATGCATCCCCATAAATCGCGTGAAAAGAAGCCGCTGTGAATAGTGAGCGCTCTGCTCAGCATCATGAGGGCTTCAAAAACTAAGAGGCTAGCTCAAGACGTCGGCGATCAAGCCAAATCCAATAATCATCATTATTACTGATGAGACGAAGTTCAATTGATAATTCATTATTGTAACTAGATATCCTGAAAATAGTGAACCCAACACGTTTCCTAGTCCAATCATTGAGTTGAGAGTTCCTTGGGCTTCTCCCAACCTGTTCTGATCAGCTATCTTAGACAGAAACGTAAGGGATGGCACCCAATAGAATGGCCAGGAAATACCCGTAAGAACCATTATGACCGCTATGCTCCAATCTCTGCCTACGAAGAAGCCGGTAGCTGATGCCACTGCGAACGCAAGGAATGCAACTATTCGGATGAGTAAACCTGACCGTAGAAGCAGTTTCTCACTTTTTCTTGAAAGCCTTCTCACAAGTATTGAAGCAAAGGTCAACGTGAAGCCGTGAATCAACAAAAGCAGGAATACGTTTGAATTTGATGCGCCAATACTCCTGTAGTAGGTAGGCAGAGGAGTGAAGAACATACTGAAGGCTGTGAACAGAATCGCACTGCTGAGGTAGAAGTAGGGCAGATCACGAAGCAACCTTGACCTAATCATTTTGCTCCAGTTTGAGATATTGAATAACTCTGGCAGGTTGACCATCAACGTTGGAAAGTATCTGATGTGATCCACTATCTCAGAAGTAATCACGGATATTGCGTGTCGCTCTATGGTCACAAGCGGTTCCTTGATCATGTAAGTGCTCATGACAACGCCTACTACTGAGATTGTGGCTAGTGCCAGAAACAGTGTTCTGAGGGATTCAAAAGAAAGCCAGAAAGCTCCAACCATCATTCCCAGGGAGAAGCCCAGGCCGGTGAAGAAGTTGTAGAGGCTTATTCTGGAGGCCCATTCTCTTCTCGGGTTATTCTCAATTATGAGCATGCTTGCTGATGGGATATAGGCGGTTGTCAGAAACCCCATTATGGCGTTTAGGAGGATCAGTTGCCAAACTACACTGACAAAAAAGAAGGAGAACAGAATAATGCTTGTTGAGGTGAACCCAAGAATGATGAAGGGCCTACGTTTACCGGCTCTATCTGATACGCTTCCCCAGAATCTTGATGCGAAGATGGCTGACAGACTGTAAGCTGAAGCGACCAACCCTACGTCAGCTATGCTTCCTCCAATCTTCACTACAAAGAGAGGGATTAGAGGCTGAGAAGCTCCTAGAGCCATATTGATGGGCAAGAAAACACTCAGCAAAGAGAATTTGGGACTAGCAGCGGAACCTCGCATAGTATCTACCCTCACAGCCAACCCTGACCAAGATTGCTCCAATCTGAGATAGGTATTCACAAAGGTACATATATCCCCGCTACGACCCATACGTTACGAGTCGTATGAGCTGGGTTCAGGGTTTCTTCCAGGACGCCAAGCGGCGCGGCGTCACTGCCCGCA
>Ga0315277_10005857_pt1 | contig 16149 bp, 15 predicted proteins | sample YL17G05_15_MG_FD_203695 | JGI IMG/M metagenome (GOLD analysis project Ga0315277, IMG submission 203695) | Sediment microbial communities from Yellowstone Lake, YNP, Wyoming, USA - YL17G05_15 | ecosystem: Environmental > Aquatic > Freshwater > Lake > Sediment | place: USA: Wyoming | collected...
TCCGACAGCACCGACCCCGCAGGGTCGTCCCCCAACACGCCGACGCAGACGGCCTTGCCCGCCAGCTCGAGGACGTTATTGACGGCGTTCGCCGCCCCGCCGGGGGATATCTTCTCGGACTCCTCGTGAAGCACCATGACGGGCGCTTCGCGCGAAAGGCCCACGGGCCGCGCGTAGATGTAAACGTCAGCCAGAAGATCCCCCACCACGGCGACCTTGACGCCGCCGAAGCGCTCGAGCGCCGCAAGAAGCTTCCGCTTGTCCGGTTTCACGTTCCAGCAACCTCCCCCGCCACGCCGGCGCCGAGGGCCTCGTCCACAGCCGTAACGACCTCGGCCGGAGTGATTAGTTCCATGCACCTGTGGTCGCGCCGGCACACGCGCTCCATGCAGGGCGCGCAGTCAACGTGCCTGTTGAGGATGACTTCCTTACGGTAACCCGTGTCGCTCCAGCGCGGGTCGGTCGGCCCCATAATCGTCACGACCGGCACGTCAAGCGCCGCGGCGAAATGGCGCGGGCCGCTGTCGTTGGTCACGACGACGCAAGCGTCCGCGACAAGCCCTTTCAGGGCCCCCAGCGAGATCTCCTCGTTCCAGACGGGCTTGAGAGGCCTGGCCGCCGCGGCCCGAATCGCCTCGGCTATCTGCCTTTCGCGCGGCGCGGCAACCACGAGCACCTCGAAGCCCCTCTCGGCGAGCGCGTCCGCGACGGCGGCGAAGTTGGCGGGCGGCCAGCATTTCGCGGTCCCGAACGCCGCGCCGGGGTTCACGACGGCGAGCCGCCTTGACACGTCGACCCCCGAGTCCGTGAGGATCTTCCCGGCAAGCGCGCGCTCCTCGGCCGTCACCGCGAGGCGCATGCGCCTGTCGTCGGAGGGCGCGCCCACGGCGGCGGCGAGCGCAAGGTAGTAATCGATCATCGGCGAAGGCTCGAACCTGAGGCCCGCCTTCCGAGGCCTCAAGGCCGTCGTGAGAAGAAGCCCCCGCCCCTCCCGCGCGTAGCCGACCCGTTCATTTACGCCCGCCACAAGCGCGAAGACGGCCGTCCGGAATGAGTTGGTCATGAGTATCGCAAGGTCAAACCCCTCGGCGCGGAGTTCCCGCGCCCCGGCGAGAAGCGACCACACGGGCGACCCGGACTTGAGGCTCTCGAGGCCCCTCACCTCGTCGAGGTCCTCAAGCCCGGCGAAGACCGCGCCCACGTAAGGCCGCGACAGCGCCACGATTTGTGCGTCCGCGAACACCCGCCTCAGCGCCCGAAGCGCCGGCGTCGACATCACCGCGTCGCCGACCCAGTTCGGCACGAAAACGAGTATCCTGCGCGGGTTCAGTCCGACCACGTCGATATCACTCCGGTGAAGTCGTTGTACTTAAGCGAATAGTGCACTCGCCCGGCCTTCGAGAGGACCTGATGCAGGAGCTCGTCGAGCCGAGCGACCTCGGGCTTGAACGCGGCGAACGCGTCCTGGTCGAGCCCGTCGACCACGCGCACCAGGCGCGAATACAGGCGCCGCACCACGGGGTCGTCCGCGTGCGCGTTCACGTACCAAGGGTACGCGACGCGGAGTTTCCGGATCTTCAGGTTCTGCCGCGCCCCGAAGTCGAGGCACGAGTCGTCCATGAAGTTCGACATCGCCTTCATCTTCTCGAAGTCGACGCAGCCCTTCTCCACCGCGAAATCGCAGGCATCGGTGTTGACGAACGGAAAGAATATCGCCCAGCGGAACCGCCCGGGCTTTATCTTCGCAAGCAATCTCACCGTCTCGTCCATCTCGCGGGCGGTCTCGGTCGGAACGCCCATCATCACGAAGGCGGACGTGTGAAGGCCCGCGGCGTGCGCGGCCGCGAACGCCTTCTCGATCTCGGCGTTCGACATCTGCCTGTGCATGACCTCGGTGCGGACGCGCTCGCTGCCGGACTCGAGGCCGAACTTGATCACCCTGCAGTTGCCGCTCGCGAGGAGCTTGGCCGTCTCGTGGTCGAAGAACTTGACGTGCGAGTTCGCGACGAACGGCAGCTCGGTCGCGGCCCGGTACTTCTCGACGAACTCCTTCACGTACTGCCCGTCGAACGTGAAGAGGTCGTCGTCGAATATGAACCACTTGACGTTCCTGTAGTTCGCCAGGACGTACTTGATGTCCGCGATTACCTCGTCGACGGCATGGTGGCGGATGTAGCCGAGCGCCTTGCCGGACTTGCCGGTCTCCCGCTCGTAGATGCTCACGAGACGATGGTTGAAGCAGTACGAGCAGCGAAAGGGGCACCCGCGCGACGCCATAAGCCCCACCCACCCGTCCTTGGCGTCTATCATCCGCTGGAAATCGAATACCTCGTAGTCCTTCGGCGGGAGCTTCGAGAGGTCGGTAAAGGGGCGGACGGGATTGCGGATAATTCGCCCGCCGGCCGTGGTCCAGATGTTGCGGATGGCCGCCGCGTCGCCGCCCTTCTCAAGCGCGGCGACGAGTTCGAGAAGCGCCTCCTCGCCCTCCCCCACGCACGCGTAGTCGAAGACGCCCGTTTCGAGGCACCCTTGCGGGTCCATCGTCGCGTGGATGCCGCCGATGACCGTCGGGACGTGGGGGAAGGCACGCTTTATCTTCTTCGCCACGTCGAGCGCGTAAGCGAACTGAAGCGTTACCACCGAAAAGCCGATGAGGCCGGGCTTTTCGGAGTTGACGCGCGTGAGGAGTTGGTCGTCGGTGGGAACCGGCGCCAGCTGTTCGTTCACGTTTATGAGGGAGGTCTGGTGGCCCGCTTCCTTGAGGACCGCCGAGAGGTACGCCACCCCGTAGTTGAACCCTATCTGCGCGTGGAGGTTGGGGTAGATGAAGAGGACTTTCACCGCCGCTCCTCTACCGGAGCTTGCCGACGATGAACGCCGTTATCGCCATGAGCTGTATCACCGCCGCCCACAGAAGAGTCGAGGACGGCTCGGGGGCCTGGTACGCCCTGTACAGAGCGAAGATAACGACCACCTGGAGCATCCCTCCGACGACGTAAAGCCAGCTGAACTGTTCCGTGTGGAGGCGCTGGCTGATGTTTCTCAGTTCCGCGGTCATCGTGGCAAGCTGCGACTTCAGCGTCTCGATATCCCCGTGGCCCGCTCCCGAACGAATCTCCTCGAGGCACGAGGGGCACACGTAGTAACCGTCGCGCTCGTAGGCCCTGCCGGATTCTATGTCCTCGTCCGAGACCGGCTTGTCGCAGCGGAAACAGCGGTGCGAGTCAGTTTTCGGCGCGTCGGTCACCGGACCTTCTTCTCCTCGCTCTGCCGCTGCCGCATCTGCATGACGATGTTGATGATCTTGGCGCACTTGTCGAAATCGGGGCAGGCGTAGCATTCGGCGCGGCTGGCGTTGGGGTCGGTGCCGATGGGCATGGTCCCCGGGCCGAACCGCATCGCCAGTTCCTTGCCGAAACACGGTTTCATCTCAGCCATCGTTTCCTCCGCAAGATCCTAATAGCCGCTGATGGTGTGAGAGCCTTCGAAGAGGCTGCGTTCGATGATGTCGCATATCGCGTGGCCTACGGCGATGTGCGCCTCCTGGATCATGGGCGCCGACGACGACGGCACGCATATGCAGTAATCGCAGTACTGCTTCATCTCGCCTCCGGTTTTGCCCGCGAGGCCCACGGTCAGGGCGCCCATCTCGCGCGCAAGGCGCAGCGCCGACACGACGTTGGGCGAATTGCCCGAGGTCGAAAGCCCCCACGCGACGTCGCCTTCGGTGACAAGGGCCGCGACCTGCTTCGAGAATATCTCGCCGAAGCCGTAATCGTTCGCGACGGAGGTGAGGACGGAGGTGTCCGTCGTCAGCGCCACTGCCGGGAGCGGCCCCCGGTCGAGCACGAAGCGGTTAATGAGTTCGCCCGCGATGTGCTGCGCGTCGGCGGCCGAGCCGCCGTTTCCCATGAGGTACAGGCGCTTGCCTGACCGAAGCGCATCCGCGATCCGCTTCGCCGCCGTTTCGATGAGCTCGCTCTGCGTCTCGGCGACTTCGACCTTGAGCCGGGCACTCTCCTTGAGCCACCGTTCTATGTCATTCACCTTGCTTACCTCCGGAGTAGGCGTCGAGGATCTTCTTAACGATATTAGACGTCGAGAGATTCGGCACAAGGGGAGCGAGTATCACTTTCCCGCCCCCTGCTTCGACCGTGTCCCTCCCGACGACTCCTTTTTCGCGCCAGTCCTCGCCCTTAACAAGGATATCCGGCTGGACGTTCTTAATCAATGCCGCCGGCGTGTCCTCGTCAAATATCACGACGTAGCCCACGGCCTCGAGGGCCGCGAGGATGGCCGCGCGCTCGTTCTCGGGCAGGACGGGCCGCGGCGCGCCCTTGATGCGGCGGACGCTCGAGTCGCTGTTCAAGCCGACTACAAGCAGGTCTCCCTGGCTGCGCGCGAACTGGAGAAACCTCACGTGGCCCAGGTGGAATATGTCGAAGCAGCCGTTGGTGAAGACAATCCTCTCGCCGCGGCGGCGGCGCTGGGCCAGAAGCCGAATGAGTTCCGGAAGCGCCACGACTTTTTCCGACGATATGCCGGCCTCATGAAGGAGCCGCCGCACCATTTCCTCGCGCGGGATCGGCTCGACGCCGACACGCTCCACTTCCATCCCGGCGGCGAAATTGGCGAACTCCACGGCCGTCCCGAGCGGCATCCCCGCCGCGACGCCGAACGTCGCCGCGGCGATGACCATGTCCCCGGCGCCCGTAACATCGTACGCCGCGCGCGGGCGCGCGGGTATCATCGCCGATTCGCCGGATTTCGCAAGGTAATAAAGCCCTTCGCTGTCGAGGGTTATGACGGCAACGTCGAGGTCGAGGGCCAAAAGGAGTTTCCTGGCCGCCTCTTCGGGAACGCTGCCGTAGGCAAGCGTAAGCCCCGTGGCATCCTCGGTTTCCTTCCGGTTGGGCGTTACGGCGGTAACGCCTGAGAAGACCTTGAAATCCCTGCCCCTTGCGGGGTCGGCCCAGACGGGCTTTGTGGCCTTGCGCGCGGCCGCCACGATCTTTCGAATGGATTCGGCCGAAAGCACGCCCTTGTCGTAATCGGAAAGTATTACAGCGTCGACAGTTGGGATGCGTGCCCCGACTCCGTCGATGAGTTTTTTGGCGGACTCGGGCACGAGAGGAGCAGTGTCTTCGCTGTCGATCCTCAGAAGTTGGTGGGATTTCGAAAGCACACGCGTCTTCTGGGTGGTCGGACGGCGTTTGTCGGCGACGACGAGCGTCGTGTCGACGCCGTCGTGCGTGAGCCTGTCCCGTATTTCCCCCCCGTCCGAATCATCGCCCACGACGCCGCCTGCGACCACCCGGGCCCCGAGGGCGACGAGGTCGCGCACGACCGAACCCGCGCCGCCGACGGTTGAGTGAGTTCTCGAGCGGTCAATCTGCACAACCGGGACGGGCGCCTCGGGGCTCACGCGTTCGACGTCTCCCCATAGGTAGCGGTCGAGCATCAGGTCGCCGACGACGAGAATCGAGGGGCTGCCGGCTTTCTCGAGGGCGGCGACGAGTTCGCTTGGCACTTGGCTCTCCTACGCGGACGGCGAGATAAGGGCCATCCGCAGAAGCGGCAGCGTTATCTCATGGCGGCCGATTATCTGGTAACCTCTGGCTGCCGGGCGGTTGACGACGTTGATGCGCGGGCGATAGAGGTCGAACATGTCGAAGTTGACGGTCAGGAGACCGTCGAGGTCCGCGCCGAGGTTATGCGCGACGGACACGGCCTTGAGGAAGACTTCGGGAAGGATGACGGCGCTGCCGACGTTGAGCCAGGCGCCCTTGCCGAGGCCGGCGACTACGCGGCAGACCGTGCGAAAGTCTTCCATCGTCGCGGCGCCGATATCGGCCCCGTCGGCCTCCGGGTGCATATGAACGACATCCGTGCCGATGGCGACGTGGACGGTCGCGGGAACCTCCATTTCGGCGGCGGAGGCGAGGATACTCAGGGCGCGGTGCGGCAGGTCGTCTTCGACGATGTGGCTGCCGAGGACGGCCCCGAGGCCGAGTCGCTTTTCACGCGCGATGCGCGCGGCGCTCGCGAAAACTTCCGCCGTCTCGCGCGCCATTCCGAAGCGTCCCGACGGCAGCTCGCGCTCCACGTCTTCGCTGGTCTGGCCGATGAGGGCGATCTCGTAATCGTGGATGGCGCCGGCGCCGTTTAGCGCGACGCTCGTGACGATGCCGCGCCTCACGAGGTCCGTCACGACGGGAGACAGGCCGCACTTTATCACGTGGGCGCCCATCGCGAGGGCGATCGGGCCGTCCGCGTCGATGATGGCCCTGAGCCGCGCGACGACCTCCTTGAAATCCCTGCCGGCGAGGATCCCGGGCAGGCTCGCGATGAATTCATCCACGGTCGCGCCGGGTTCGGGCAGGCGCGCGAAATCCGTTTCGCTCACGAGGTTCTTACGCTGGCGAATGGAGTAGCGCTTGAGCTTCGACAGGTCCAACTCGTCCGGCATCTGTACGTTTTCCGTCTATTCGGCCACGAGGCTTCGCGGGCCCGGGGCGGTTTTCCAGCGCCTGTGGAGCCACAGGTATTGGTCGGGGTACGCGCGAATCCAGCCCTCCAGCTGCGACGTGAAGTCGCGGGTAATGCGCAACGTCTCCGCCGTCACGTCGGCCGCCGGATCCGGGTAGATGGGCCGGCCGACGATTACCCTATACTTAAGCCCCTTTCCGACGCGCACGGCGCAGCCGGGCAGTATCGGCGCGCGGGACTTCTGGGCGAAGATGGCCGGCGAGCGCCATGTGCTCGCGGGCCTTCCGAAGAACGGCACGAAGACGCCTTTTCGGCCAGCGTCCTGGTCGACGAGTATCGATATGAAGCCGCCGTCCCGGAGCATTTCGTCTATCCGCGCGCCGGCGCCTTTCTTGAGGATTATACGCTGGAGGCCCGACTCGCGCACGCCAAGAATATAGCGGTCGACGAGCGGATTATCAAGCGGACGCGCCAGGGCCTGCGCCTTGAGGCCTATAAAGGGCATCACGTGGCCGAGAAGTTCCCAGTTGCCCAGGTGGCCCGTCACGAGGACGGCGCCCCTGCCGGCGAGAAAGACGTCAAGGGCGGCCTCGATGTTTTCGATCTCGACGTAGTCGCGCCAGCTGTACGGGCGCACGAGCCTTCTCAGGTAGAATATCTCGCCGCCCATGCGCGCGAGGCTTTCGTAGACCTTCCTGAGGAGGGCGTCGACGTCGGCGGCGGACATGTCCGGGAACGCCGCGGCGATGTTTTCGCGGCCGACGCGCGTGCGGCCTTTGAGCAACCGGTATGCAAGCGCCCCGAAGTCCTCGGCGATTGCGAGGCCCCAGGCGGGCGGCAGCTGGGTCAATTGGCAGGCGGCCAGGCGCAGCGCCAGGTACTCGAGGTAATGTCTCGCCGTGACGGCGCTCAAGCGGTCGAGCCCTCCCCGGCGCGCTTGGCGAGAAAATCGAGGCTCGGCTCCACGAACTCCCTGCCCTTGACGAGTTCGAAACGAACCCTCAGTTCGGCAAGCGGCGGCTCCGAGCCCTCGCGCCAGCCGGTTTTCACCCGGTCCTTCTGCGTGGTGACGACAAGGTCGGCCCCGTTGGTCGCGGCCTGGGAAAACACGGTCTTCAAGTCGCTTTCGTCGTACACGTGGTGGTCGGGGAAGGTCTTCGTGCCGACGGACCTGGCGCCGAGGTTCGACAGCGTCATGAAGAAACTCTGCGGGTTGGCGATCGCGCAGAAGGCGAAAACCTTCCTGTCCCTCAGGGCCTCGACCTCTTCGCGCACGCCGCCGGCCATATAAAGCCCCGTCGGCCGGTGCACGGCCTCGGCAAGGCGCACCCCTTCGCTGTAACGCCATATCTTCTGGCGGATCCTGACGAGCTCCTCGCGGCTGACGAGGTTCGACCTCGTAATGATTATCGTGCTCGCGCGCCTCAGGGCCGACATGGGCTCGCGCAAAAGACCCCTCGGGAGCATGTAGCCGTGCCCGAACGGGGCCAGCGCGTCGACGAGGAGGAAGTCGATTGTCCTGTGGACGCGCCTGTGCTGGTAGCCGTCGTCGAGAATGACGACATTGCATTGGCGCTCTTTGACGAGGACCTTCCCGGCCTTCGCCCGGTCGGCGTCCCATACATGGGGCACGTCGGGAAGCAGTTCGCGAATCAGTTCCGCCTCGTCGTTCGGCGGCTCGGTGTGGCCCACTTCGGGATTATAGCCGCGGCTCGCGATGCCGGGCCTCAGGCCCTTCCTGGCGAGGTAATCGGCGCACCAGACCGCGGCGGGCGTCTTGCCGGTGCCGCCGACGGTGAGGTTTCCGAAACTTATGACCGGCACGGGGAGTTTGAGGATCGCCAGCATCCCCGTCTCGTAGAGGAAATCGCGGATGCGCGCGACGGCCTCGAAGGGCATCGAGGCGGCCAGGAGCAGCCCCTGCTCGAAACCGACGAAGGGACTCGGGTTTTCGTCGGCCGCAACGCGGCGCCACCAGTTTTCGATTCTCCGGCGGTCCATGTGCCCCCTCGAAGACTACTTCAAACGGGCGATAACGGCGTCGGCCATGTCGCTCGTGCCGACGGCGGTGGGGTCGTTTTTTTCGGGCTTCATGTCATAGGTGACGTACCTGCCCTCGCGGATGACGTTTGCGACGGCCGTTTCGAGCCTCGCGGCGGCTTCCTCCTCGCCGAGGTGCTTGAGCATGAGGACGCCGGAGAGTATGAGCGCCGTGGGGTTCACCTTGTTCTGTCCCTTGTACTTGGGCGCGGAGCCGTGAGTTGCCTCGAACACGGCTCCTTTCTCTCCGAAATTGGCGCCGGGCGCCACGCCAAGGCCCCCGACAAGGCCCGCGCAAAGGTCGGAAACGATGTCGCCGTAAAGGTTGGGCAGCACGAGGACGTCGTAAATCTCGGGCTTCTGCACCAGCTGCATGCACATGTTGTCGACGATGCGGTCCTCGAACTCCACGTCCGGGTACCCTTCGGCGACGGTCCGCGCGACGTCAAGGAAAAGCCCGTCCGTCATTTTCATGATGTTGGCCTTGTGGACGGCGGTAACCTTGCGGCGGGCGTTCGCGCGGGCGTAGTCAAACGCGAACTTCACGATCCTTTGGCTCGCCGTGACGCTTATGGGCTTTATCGAAACCGCGCTGTCCGGACGGATGGCGCCCCTTCCCTTTCTGGCGATGAAGTCGATGAGGTCGCTCGTCTCCTTTTCGCCTTTCTTGAACTCGATGCCGGCGTAGAGATCCTCGGTATTCTCGCGGACGACGACCAGGTCGATATCCCGGTAGCGGCTGCGGACGCCGGCGTAGGACTTGCACGGGCGCAGGCACGCGTAAAGGTCGAGGACTTTTCTGAGGTGGACGTTGACGCTGCGGAAGCCGGAGCCTACAGGGGTGGTGATGGGCCCCTTCAGGGCGACGCCGTTATGCCTGATGGATTCGATGACCCGGTCGGGTATGGGAGTGCCTTCCTTCTCCATGACGTCGAGGCCGGCGTCCTGGACATCCCACTGTATGCTGACGCCGGTCGCGTCGATGCAGCGCCTGGCGGCTGCGGCCAGTTCCGGGCCGGTGCCATCGCCGGGAATGAGGGTCACTTTGTGCAAGATTGCTCCCTTTCTTTCGAGAATCGAGGCCCTAACCCCTCAAAACAGCGTAGGATACGTGCAAGAAGCCCTCCCGTCAAGGCAAAAGGGCATCCGCCGGCGGGGGCCAAAACTTGCTCATTCCATTTGAAGCAGGTGCCGACTTGATGTATATTAACCTTGGAAAGTCCGCACGCCGGAAGCGACGGAACAGGGGACGCGTGCGGATTTCAGGCGAGGGGCTTGAGGGCCAATGAAACCCGTTGACATCATCCGGATTTCGAGCAAAGTCGACAAGCGGAAACTCCTGCTCGACCTCATCGAGCACGCGGACATTGCGCTCGTGGAGCAACTGCTCGCCCCCATGTGGAAGAACCTCGACACGGACTACGTCCGCAAGTTCATGGCGGACGGGGCGACGGTGAGGTTCGTCTGCATGCATAGGGCATGCCCGATGGACAAGACCGTCGAGACGGCCAAGGGGATGACCATCGCCGAGGCGAAGGAGGCCTTCTGCCTGGGCTTCTTCACGGTCGGGGGGTCGCCGCTGGTGCCGTACATAAACGGGCAGCGCGTCGACGAGACCTACTGCCTCCAGGGCGGCGAGGAAGTGGAGTTCAAACTGCCCTGAGGCCGGTACAGGGCGAGTCGAAGATACGAACGGCGCGGCCCGCCGCGGGGACATCCGCAATTGCGCCGCTACACGCCGCAGCAGCCCGTGTAAACGCCGGCCGGGCTATATCCCCTTTGGCAGGTCAGCGAACCAGCCGTTGGCGAGGTAGAAGTCGAGCCACCCGTGAACGAGCCTGGCCGAGCGCAGCCTCTGCGAGGAATCCTTGACAAGCATCTTGTCGATGAGGCGGCTGAGGTTCGGGTCGGCGCCCTTCATTACGTCGACAAGGGGCCTGTGCTTCATGTAGAGATGCATGTCCATGAGGACGGCGCCGTTGTCTGCGTCGAAGGGGGGCTTACCGGTGACTAACTCATACGCCATGGCGCCGAGGGCGTACATGTCGGTTTCGGGGTGGGCGTGCGAGCCCTGAATAAGCTCGGGGGCCATGTACTTGGCGCTGCCCATGACGTGGCCGGAGCGCGTGCGCTTGACGGTTCCCCACTTCTGCGACAAGCCGAAATCGATGAGCTTGACGTGGTCGTCGGAGCGCACGAGGACGTTGGCGGGCTTTATGTCGCGGTGGACGTAGTTCTTGGAGTGGACGTAATCGAGGGCCGCGGCGACGTCGCGCACTATCACGAGCGCGCGCTTCAACTCGTACGCGCCGCGGGCTTTCAAAAGCTCGTCGAGCGGGCCGCCCTCCACGAGTTCCATGATGTAAAAGCAGGTGTCCTCCCAGCGCTTCAGGGCAAAGGCGTGGACGATGTTCATGTGCTTGAGGGCGCGGGCGGTCTTGGCCTCGTGCCTGAAGCGGCGCACGAAGTCGCGCTCGCGCATGAGGTCGGCGTTCATGACCTTTGCGGCGTAAGGCATCATCGTGCGTGGGTCGCGGACCTTGTAGACGACGCTCATGCCCCCCTTGCCGAGGACGCATTCGACTGTGTAGCGGCCGAGGGTTCCTCCGCGTTCGAGGAGCTTCGCGGGCATCTACCTCTTGCCTTTCCGCGGGGGGCCGGCCTTGAAGAGGGCCGCGTTCCAGACGTCCTCGACGGTATCGGCGAGGACGAACTTGAGGCCGCGCCTGAGCTTCGGCTGCAGGTCGTCGAGCTGGGGCTTGTTCTGCATGGGCAGTATCACGGTCTTGAGGTGCGCCCGTCCCGCGGCGAGGATCTTTTCCTTGATGCCGCCGACGGGCAGGACGTGGCCGGAGAGGGTGATTTCGCCGGTCATCGCGACGTCGCGGCGGACGGGGCGATTGGTGGCGCATGAGACGAGCGCGGTCGCCATCGTTACGCCTGCCGAAGGGCCGTCCTTGGGGACGGCGCCCGCGGGGACGTGGACGTGTATGTCGTTTGCGCGGAAGAACTTGTCCTGGATGCCGAGCGAGCCCGCGGCCTTGCGCACGTAACTCATCGCGGCGCGGGCCGATTCCTGCATCACGTCGCCGAGCTGTCCCGTGAGGAGAAGGCCGCCCTTGCCCGGCATGGCGATGGCCTCGACGAATAGCACGTCGCCGCCCGCGGGGGTCCAGGCGAGACCCGTCGCGACGCCGGCCTTCGACGTGCGGCGCGCGACCTCGGGAATGCGCTTCGGGGGCCCGAGATACTTCCCGATGGAAGACGGTTCGACCGTTTCCGAGCGCCGGTAGCTTCCTGCGAACTTCAGGGCGTACTTGCGGCAGATGGAGCCTATCTCGCGCTCGAAATTCCGGACGCCCGCCTCGCGCGTGTAGCTTGCCACTATCTCGCGCAGTCCGGCGCTCGTGAACGCGAGCTTGCCCTTCGGGATGCCGTTCTCGGCCAGCTGCTTCGGCACCAGGTGCGTGCGCGCGATCTGGATCTTGTCCTCCTCGGTGTAGCCGGGCAGTTCCAAGAGCTCCATCCTGTCCAAGAGCGCCGGCTGGATGGTGTCCGAGACGTTCGCGGTCGCGATGAAAAGGACCTTCGACAGGTCGAACGCCACTTCGAGATAGTGGTCGCGGAAACTCCAGTTCTGCTCGGGGTCGAGCACCTCCAAGAGCGCGCTTGACGGGTCGCCGCGCCAGTCGGCGCCGACCTTGTCGATCTCGTCGAGCATGAAGACGGGGTTATTCGTGCCGCAGCGCTGGATGCTCTGGATGATGCGCCCGGGAAGCGCGCCGACGTAGGTGCGCCTGTGGCCGCGGATCTCGGCCTCGTCGCGCATGCCTCCCAGGGACATGCGCGTGAATTTCCTGCCCATGGCGCGGGCGATCGACTGCCCGAGGCTCGTCTTTCCGACGCCGGGCGGGCCGACGAAGCAGAGTATCGGGCCGCGGGTGTCCTTCTTCAACTTGCGCACGGCGAGAAACTCGACGATGCGCTGCTTGACCTGTTCGAGGTCGTAGTGGTCCTCGTTGAGGACGCGCCTGGCGCGCCTGATCTCGAGGTTGTCCTCGGTCGAGACCTTCCACGGCAGGCTCAGAATCCAGTCGATGAAGGTCCGGATGACGACGTACTCCGCGGAAGCGGGAGGGATCTTCTCGAGGCGGCCGACCTGCTTTTTGGCCTCTTCGGCGGCCTCCTCGGGAAGGTCGGCCTTTTCCACCCGGCCGCGGAGTTCCTCGTATTCCTCCGTGCCGCCTTCGAGCTCGCCGAGCTCCTTGCGGATGGCCTTCAGCTGCTCGCGAAGAAAATACTCGCGCTGGGTCTTGGAGATCTCGGTCTGGGCCTCGCTCTGGATCTTCGAGCCGAGCTCGAGGATCTCGAGCTCGCGCTGGAGAACGGCGTAGACTTTCTTGAGTTTCTCCTCGGGCTTGTCGAGCTCGAGTATCTGCTGCTTGGTGTCCTTGTCCATCCTGATGAGCGCGGCGGCGAGGTACGCCAGGTGCAGGGGATTGTCGATCTCGGAGGCGATGGTCTGGAGCTCGTCGGCGAGGTACGGCGTAAGCTGCACGAGCCTGCGGAACTGGTCGAGGACGTTTCGCATGAGCGCCTCGGCCGCGAGCTTGTCCGCCACCTCGCCCTCGGGATGCTGCTGGATCGAGGCGACGAAGACGTTGCCGACGAGGCGCACGCCGGCGACTTTTACCCGATAAGCGCCCTGGAGGATGAGGTTCAGGCTGCCGTCGGACGCCTTGAAGAGGCGCATGATGCGCACGGCGGTGCCGATGCCGTAGAGCTTGTCGGGCGTGAGCTCGCCCTCGAACTTGTCCTTGACGGCGACGATGGCCAAAAGCCTCTCGCGGGACATCGCGTATTCGACCGCGGCTATCGCGCGCGGCGCCATTATCGAAAGAGGTATGATCGTAAAGGGGAACATCACGTTGTCGCTTATGGGGACAACGGGGAGCTCGGCGGGGGCCGCGCCGGGCCTCGGCGGCTCGGCGACGGCGACGCCTTTGTCGTCCGGTTTCTGGTCGGCCATGGGCTATTTCGCCTCGATAGTGATCCGGCGGGCGGCCACCGTGCGGCCGGCGGCTTTCTTGTCTATCTTGACCGAAAGCACGCCGCGCGCGAGCGTCGCCTCGACGGGCGCGCCCCTCAAGGGGCCCGCGAGAATCACTTCTTTTTCGAACTCGCCCGTCATCATTTCGATCTGGTGATAGCGCCTGGGCTCCATGGCGGGCTCGGCGCGGCGCACGCCGCGGATGACGAGGCCGTGCTCGCATTCGCTTATGTCGAGGTCTTCGGGCAGAACGCCGGGCACTTCGAGGGCGACGACGACGTCCATGTCCGTCTCGTAGATGTCGACGTTGGGGCGCCAGGAGCCGCGCGGCTCCTTGCCGGAGTACTCGGCGGACAGGAAGTAAAGGAAATTGGTGTTTTCACGCTTTCTCATCTGTGCTCGCGTCCTTCCCGCGCACTTCGCGCGTCGCGCCGGGCCTCCACAAGCATCCTGCCGGGGAAGACGCCCGGGTACGTCATTATCTTCCACCTGCCGTCCTCGAGAACGACTGAGACCGCGGCCGAGTCGTTTCCGGGCGGCGCGCCCTCTTTTCTAAAGACTACAGACCCGACTTCACCGACGATCTTCTGCCGGAATTCGACCGGCCGGTAAGAAGAAAGCTCCGCCCTCACGTCGTCGGCCGCGAGGAGCCGCGCAACGGCGACGCGGAAATCTTCCTGCCGGGGGCGCGGGATCCCCAGTGAAACGGCTATATCGCACCAGTAGTTGTAGGCGGCGGGAAAGGCGAAGAACTCATCGATATTCTCCAGTTGGCCGGAGGCGAGACGGCGGTGAAAAACCGCGACCTTCGCCGACGGCGAGGACGCGGCCGCTTCTTTCATGAGAAGCCCCGCCAGGAGCCAGGAGAAAAGCGCCGCCAGTGCAAACCACAGGGCCATGGGCAACCTCCGGACTCGTAGAATACGCCCTGGGCACTGTGATTTCAAGGGCTTTGTTCGCGGCGGCAAGTGCTTGCGTGACATGGCGTTGGCGCGGGGCGCCCGGAGAAAAACGTTCGGCGCGGCGGGCACGGGGGAAGAATGTCCGACCCTTCGGCTGTTTAGAGAGTTCGATAAGCCTGAAACGAGGCAGCTCGCAGGACACAGGAGCAGCCCGACGTCGGGCAGGGGATGGCGCAGGCCGGATGGGCCCGGACGCGGCATAGAGCGCCGACGAAAGCGCACTCCCGCGCCGCGAGGAAAAAACGAGCGCGGGCCGGACAAGGTAGAACGGGCCCTTCCGGCCCCGTTAGAGGCCACGCTCCACTCTTGCCAGCCCGCGCTGCGGCTTACGTCAAATGTTCAGTCGCAACCGGTTTGGGACAGTTGTCCGCCACTGATATCGCGACTTCGATCCTGCCCGAACGCTCCTCTACAGAGGCACAGCCGCCCTTGGCGTTAATCAGGTCGCACGCGTCCGTGAGGGGGCCGTTTGCCGCGACGGCCTGAAACGGCATCGGCGAGACGAACGAGACATTGACCCGCTGCCAGCCGTCGGCGGCCTGGCCCTCGAGACGCACGCGCCCGGCCCGGACTTCCACCAGCGCCAGCGCCGTGTGCACGAGCGCCCTCGAAAGGAGCCCCTGGTCGAGGGCCGCCAGCGACGACTGCCCGTGCACGGCCGCCGACTCGACGTGGACGCCCAGCGTCTTGAGGAGGCCCGGGTAGGCCCCGAGCACGGACTCGGTAAGAGACCCCGCCACGTAAAAGGACGCGGCGGTTTCAAACCGCCCGTACTCTCTGCTCAAGGCCGCCAGCGGCGCGACGAGCCTTTCGACGACGGCGGCGTCATCGGCGCCCGCGGGCCTGCCGGCCCCGCGCCTGCTTCTCAACGCCCCGAGGCCAAGCGACAGCCCCGTGACGAGATTTCGCATGTCGTGCACAAGGTGGTAAACGGCGGAGAGTATGACGGCCTCGTGGTCGCTTCGAGGCGCCGGCGAAATGCATCTCAAAGCGAACCTCGCGGCCGCGGTCGCGCATTCAGCGAAGGCGTCGAGGCTCTCGCGATCCATGCCCTTAAACGCGGCTACGATGGCGAGGGGGCTTTTCGCGGGCGCCCGGACCCAAAGGAGCCCCTGGCTCTCTTCGGCGTGCACGGCCGACGAGGGCGCGTCCAGCATCGCGACCGGCATCTCCGGAAGCGCCGAGGCATCGCGGCGCGTCTCGAATATGATCCTCGTGCCCGCGTGCGCGGTCCTCACCAGCGCCGCGTACTCCGCGTGCAGTTCCCGCACCAGCGCGCCCAACACGTCCTTTGCCCGCTCCGGACACGGACCCTCGGACATGACGGCCAACAGCCGCCGAACGAAACGGCGCGCGCCGGGGCTCGCCGCCGAGGCGCGTTCCCGCGCGGGGTACTTTTCGGGCGGGGCCGCGGCGCGCCGCCCGCCCCCGACGCTGCGGGCGATCGCCGAGCCGGCAGCCGCCGGGTCGCACAGGACCAGCTGGAACGCGCCGGACTCCAGCTCCTTTCTCGCCCCTTCAAAAGTCGCGGCGGTGCAGACCTCGTATCCTTCAAAGCGTTTTCTCACTGCCGCGATGACGTCCGGTCTGCCGTCCACCAAGAGGACC
>Ga0315277_10005860_pt1 | contig 16143 bp, 18 predicted proteins | sample YL17G05_15_MG_FD_203695 | JGI IMG/M metagenome (GOLD analysis project Ga0315277, IMG submission 203695) | Sediment microbial communities from Yellowstone Lake, YNP, Wyoming, USA - YL17G05_15 | ecosystem: Environmental > Aquatic > Freshwater > Lake > Sediment | place: USA: Wyoming | collected...
ATACGGTGGCATCATCACCCAGCAAATCCGCCGCCTGGGTTCTTCCTGCGACTGGACACGCGAACGATTCACACTGGATGAGGGCCTCAGCCGTGCGGTGCGCGAGGCTTTTGTTACCTTGTATGAACAAGGCCTGGTATACCGCGGCCCTCGCCTGGTCAACTGGTCTCCGAATTTGCGTACAGCAGTATCCGATCTGGAAGTGGAACATTCCCAGGAACCTGGCAAACTGTACTTCTTCAAATATCGCCTGGCAGAAAATCCAGAGGAGTACCTGACGGTTGCTACAACCCGCCCGGAGACTATCCTGGGAGACAGCGCCGTGGCGGTTCATCCGGAAGATGAGCGCTATAAAAAATATGTGGGCAAAAAAGTTCTGGTGCCAATTCTTGACCGTGAAATACCTGTCATCGCGGATGAGAGCGTTGACCGGGCTTTCGGCGGCGGCGCTTTAAAGGTCACCCCTGCACATGATCCCACCGATTATGAAATAGCCCAGCGCCACAATCTGGAGTTGATCAGCATTCTCAATCGGGATATCACCATCAACGAGAACGGCGGACCTTATAAGGGGCTTCACCGCGATGAATGCCGCAAGCGCATCTGGCAGGACATGAAAGACCATGGACTGGTCCTGAAAGAGGAACCTTACACAATAAACGTCCCCCGCTCACAACGAGGTGGCGAGATCATTGAACCGATGATCAGTGAGCAGTGGTTTGTAGCCATTGAAAGCCAGGCTAAAAAAGCGATCGATGCAGTCCACGACGGGCGCATTCGCATTGTTCCCGAATATTTTTCCAAAGTGTATTTCAACTGGATGGAAAACATCCAGGATTGGTGTATCAGCCGCCAGTTGTGGTGGGGCCATCGCATTCCTGTCTGGTATTGCGATGATTGTGGAAAGATGACTGTTAAGCGGGAAGATCCAGCCGAGTGTGGTTTTTGTCACAGCAAGAAAATCCATCAGGATGAGGACGTGTTGGATACCTGGTTCTCCTCCGGTTTATGGCCTTTTTCTACCCTCGGCTGGCCGGATGCCACCCCGGACCTGAAATATTTTTACCCAACCTCAGTGATGGAAACCGGTTATGACATTCTTTTCTTCTGGGTCGCGCGTATGATTATGAGCGGTCTTGAATTCACCGGTGAAGCCCCCTTTCACACTGTCTACCTGCATGGCTTGATCCGTGACGAACACGGCCAAAAAATGAGCAAAACCAAAGGAAATGTGATTGACCCCCTTATTGTGATGGATGAGTTTGGTACCGACGCGCTGCGTTTTACTCTGTTGGTTGGTTCAACTCCAGGTAAAGACATGAATCTCAGTGTCAAAAAAGTTGAGGCTAACCGGAACTTTGCCAACAAGGTTTGGAATGCTGGACGCTTTGTCTTTAATGCGCTTGAAAAAGCTCCTGCCAAAGCCATTAATGACCCTGCCTGGTCGCCAGCAGATGAATATATCCATGCCCGCATGCGCCAGACTGTTCGGGATGTCAATCGCCTGTTTGACAGTTATCAATTTGGTGAAGCCGGGAGGCAGATCTATGAGTTCTTCTGGAGCGAATTCGCGGATTGGTATATTGAAACTGCTAAATCGCAATTAAACGAAGGCGGCGACCGGGCATTCTACACTGCCTGGACACTGGTGAGAGTTCTGGATAAGTGCCTCAGAATGCTGCACCCATTTACACCTTTTGTTACCGAAGAACTTTGGGGATTATTAAAAAAAACCTGTCAGGAAAAATCGGAACCTTTTACCCCGGAAGAAGGCTGGTCAGACGCGTTGATCATTGCCAGGTGGCCGGTTTCCAAGGAAATCGAGACTTGGGAACAACCCGCAATTAATGATTTTATGAAGGGAACTATAGATCACGTTAGGGCTATAAGATCACTAAAAACAGAGTCAAACATTCCTGTGAAACAAAACATGGCTGGGACGATTATCTATAGTCCAGAAAATAAAGATTTACTCTATAAACAGAAGGCATACATTGAATCAACCGGGGCGATTTCTCTTGATTTTTTTGAAGCGATACCAAATGTAGAAGAATACAAGAATTTCCCATCAATGGGGGTCTCTTCGACAGGCAGTCAAGTGTTTTTAAAAACTGATATTACCGGATTAGAACTAGATAGAAAAGAAAAAATTTCAAATGAACTTGGTGATATTAATACTCAAATTGAACGATTAGAAAAATTGCTCGCGTCTGATTTTGGCAAGAAGGCGCCCCCTCAGGTTATTCTAAAGGAAAACGAGAAACTGGAATTCTATAAACAAGCAGCCAAAAAATTACATGACCAATTGGATTAAGTATTTTTTTATAAAAAAAAAGCCGGAAAGCATAAAGATCTCCGGCCTTTATTTTATTTAGTCTATATTTAATAAGTCACACCACGGGGAAGTTTCTTTGCCTGAGCTACCCAATCAGCCACTTGCTTGGGGCTCGGCAGGCGGCGGACCAGTTTCTTGGCCATATTGACTACTAACATTTTTTCATACAGATTTTCGGGTTTACGCTGGGCCAGTTCCACAACTGTATCCACACCCGCTTCTTCCAGAAGGTCTGAATATTCCTCACTGACACCTTTAATTCGCCAAAGGTCGGCATGGTTTACCCATTCAAGGATCAGGGTTTTGGAAATGCCAGTTCCACCTGCGATCTTTTCCCTGCCCGCAGGAGATGCACCCTGTTTGAGCAAGGTTTCTACAGTTTTGATGCCATAGGATACCAGCTTCTTATGGTATGATGCTCCAATTCCTTCTATTTTTACAATACTTGCCATATCATCCTCCTTCTTTTATTGGGATTTATAGTGTTATTGTAGCATTAAGCCAAAGTATTCAACCCTGATTTCCATATGAGATTTGTAAATCAAATTCTTAAATGGAATAATTTTGCTTATCCCCAAAGATTTTCACCACCTCACCCATAATCATGCGATGGTAATCTTTTTTGGCATAATTATTGTCGATTTCCGGCATAAGAAAATGCTCCGGATTTAAATCGTCCCAGTACATTTTTCGGCATTCGAGCGCCAATTCTGCTTCCTTAAATACTGGGGCTGCGATTGAAGACGACGAAACGGGTGTCAAACCTGAAGCCATGATCTTATCCCCATCCCGGCCTGATTTTGAGCCCAATAGGTTCAATGCTGATCGGTACTTCTCCGGAAAAACACAAAGGCTGAATGTATCATAAGAATTGATGAACTTAAATGTATAACGAGTGGGCCTTACAACAACCATTGCCATGGGTTTGTTCCACATTATCCCGAACCCTCCCCAGGCAATAGTCATGGAATTAAAATCGCCCTTGGCAAAATCACCGCTGGTTAAAAGCAGCCAGGTCTTGTCCCAAATTTCAAAGCTATACGAACAAAGGTTTATTGGAGAAATTTCAGAGATTTTTGTTTCCATGGAAATCATCCTTTATTTTTATTGGAAGGATACCATGCAATTACAGCCTCTATATTCAAAGGACCATATATATGCGGGAAATTTTCTTCACCACCTTCGAGGTTCTCAAAAACAATAGGTGTTTTGAGTTTATCGCTGTCAATTTCCAGGAGGAGCATATCCTCTCTGTCGGGAAACCATTGATTGAGGACAAAATCCACCTGTTCCGGCAGGCAGCAGTGTATAAAGCCCTGCTCAATCAATGAATCACCGGAATACTCATACTGATTTTTCACCTTTTGCCAGGTTTCCTGATCAATAATATGGATGATTTTCATTATCTTCCGGAAACCTCAATCCGTAAAATAGCCAGGTTCGACACCTTCGCTAAAATCTCGTTCGGATCCGGTTCTCCTTCATCAAGCATGGAAATGCCCAATTGACCGGCCAGATCCGGTTTGTTTTTCAACAAAGCGCGCCATTCTTTTCGGGCTTCCTCGGGATTGTCAATGATTTCCGCCCAACCCTGATGGTGCGTGCCCTGAATGGTTATCCTCAGGGGAGAACCATAAGCAAATTTTCTCCAGTATTTATCCCCTTTTGGGCAAATTACTCTAATAATTCGGTGCTCTTTCTGGTAAGGTACAGAAAACGATAAGCGTTTGCCAGTAAGATAATCGGTGAAAGATACCAACGCGTGGTCTTCGCTCAACATCCTGTGAAGCGGGCTTTCCAGGATGATCTTTCTTAAAGGTTGTTTAAGGTCATCCAAAATCGGCATTGTGGTACTCCTCTTATAATATATATTTTAAATACGAAATTTCCAGCTATTAGGTTTTGATATATAAGAAAGTTATTAAACCGGAGCCGGATTAAGAAAAATAGTCGGAAAGGTCCGGCTATCAGGTTCTAAAAACTTCATCATTATTTTTTCGGCGTCTTCTTTAACAAACGATATGCCACAAAGGAAATCACTGCCACAATCGTAATTACCAAAACCACATTTTGATAAGCGTTAATGAAATCCGCAATCAGCGGCCATTGTTCTCCCAAAAGCCTTCCTGCAAAGGAAAGCACAAAACTCCATAATGCGGTCCCGAGGATGGTGAAAAAGCTGAATTTGGCAAAGTTCATAGAAGCTATGCCCGCCGGTATGGAAATCAGGCTGCGCACTATCGGCACCATTCTGGAAAAGAAGATCACCCAGTCATCATATTTATCAAACCACTGTAACGAGCGGTCTAGATCATCAGTAGATAACAGGGCATATTTTCCGAATTTCGCAATAAGCGCCCGGACGCGCGGTTCGCCCAGCCATTTACCCAATCCATAGAATAGAAACGCACCGGTTAAAGATCCTAACATTCCGACGATGGTAATGACAGGGATTGTGAATCGCCCAGTCAGTGTCAGGCTGCCTGCCAGCGGCAGCACTACCTCGGAAGGGATGGGAGGGAATACATTTTCCAGGAACATAACCAGGTATAAACCAGGATAGCCCATTGTGCTGATGATGTTTTCTACCCAGATTTTTATTGCGTTGAGGATATCGCCTAAACCCATGATGTTTTTTTATTCCTTTGCTTTGATATTTGCCTGGGCAAACAAGCCGAATATGAACAACCCGATCAGCGCAATTGCTGAAATTGGCATACTCAGATTGAGACCCTGTGAAATTAATGTTGCGCCTGCCGCGGATGTGATCAAGACCAGCGCCCAGTCAAACATTGACCCCGCGAGCAGCGCTCCGATGATGGCGCCGGCTAAAATTGCCATCCACTGATATTCGCCAAAATTTACTGCCACAAATTGCAGCAAATAGAATACGATATATCCCCCTGCTGCAAACCCGGCCAGCCCGACAGCCAATTTTTGCAACAATGCCGCAAGCAGCGCGCCAAGCAGTCCCGTGATTAATGAAATGGTCAGAATAACCGACTGCGGCTGGTTAGAAAGTATCTGTGGAGCATAATTCATGCCTAACAGGAAACCAACCACCGCGACAAATAACCAGAAGAGTTTCCTGCCCAGAAAGAGCAGCAACACTCCTGCCGCAATAAAGATCAGGTTCATCTGATTTACCCTTAATCATTTTTTTATGAAACCCTATTATATGGGAATTGTATAAAAAGAGACAGGGGCAGTGGTTGGCTGCCCCAGACTGAAACTCTATTATCTAACGTTTTTTGGTCAATGAACGGACGAGAACAATTAACCCTACCAATATCAAACCGACAGGTAACCTAAATGAGTTCAAATAATCTCCACCCAGATTATTGATTCCGAGAACCAGTTCGAAAAATACAAACCCGATCGCGAACATTAACCCCCCTATATTGACCAGTTTTCTTCCAGATTTAACTATCGTGTCACGGTCTTTACGGGTGCCATAAACTATTTGAGCTACACCAATGGAGGTCGGTGCGATCAATGCCCAGGCATACGCCCAGGAAGCCCATAGTCCGGTGACCTGCTGCGCGAGAAACACCAACCCCAGTGCAGTCAGAATAGCACCCAAAATCGATAGTCCCTCACCGCTGCTGTTATCTGATGCCAACGCTGACAAGAAAATCAGCGCGCCAGGAATGATAAAGATGAACGGCCACATAAAACCCCCAAACGGAATGCTGAGCAGCCTGCCTAGAAGCAGGACGATACCCATGAGAAGCAACCCTCCACCGAGGATCAGCGCCCCACGGTTGGTCTGCGGAGGCGTCAGGAATGATGGGGTTTCGGGTTTCGGCTTGGGCTTTTCTTCGGTCACTTGTGCTGATATTGCCAATTGACCAACTTTTTCAGCTTTAGCAACTATTTTAGGTTCCGGTTTTCTGCCAACTGCGGTTTTCTTTACCTTTTCAAAGGGTGTTTCCACCTTGATTTCATTCTTGGGAAGAACCACAGGTTCTTCACTTGTCATTTTCTTCCTTGGTGCCATGGTTTATTCTCCTGAATTACTTCGTATATTTTGTCTCTGATTACATATACGAAAACCGCAGCCAGAGGTTGCGGTTGATAATGTTTTGTTACTTGGCAGTTTATTTGGATTTACGGGATTGCAGGAAGTGATTGATTCCCTGCCATAACAGCAGCGCGGCAGCGCCCTCATCCAGATTTCCTACCAGGGGTAAATTATCAGGAATAAATTCCAAGACTCCAGCTGTGGGATTAAGGAGATATACAAACCCAATTAGCGATAATACGTAGATCGACCAGCTTGGCAAACCTTTACTTTTTTTTTCATCCATAGGAAATCCTCTCCTTATTTTGGATTTCAACCGAGGACATGGTTATTGCTCATTGAACAATCATCTTCAAAATATTCAAATTCAACGGTGGTATGAGCCAGACCGAGGCGCTCACTGAGCTCTTTTATTTTACTTTTGATAGCCCGGATCTGTTCTTTTTTAGCTCCTGTACACAAAACCACATGGGTGGTGAGGACATGCTGTTCACCATCGAGCGACCAAACATGTGTATGGTGAATTCCGCTGACCATTTCCAATTTTTTGATTTCTTCTTCAATTGTATCGATCCGGATAGAATCAGGAACACCCTGCAGGAAAAGGGAAAGGGTTTGTTTAAGATTTTTGATCACATTGAAAAGGACTACAGCAGTCACTCCAAGAGATAAAAGGGGGTCCAGAATATGAATATCCTTAACCAGCATAACTATGCTTACCACCAGCACAGCAGCCCAGCCGAGCACATCCTCCAGCATATGCCATGAGATCACTTTGCTGTTCATGTTCTTGCCACGGCTGGTACGCAACGCTGCATATCCATTAACCGCTATCCCCACCACCGCAAAAGCCAGCATCCCCCCAGCATTGGAATGCTGAGGATTTGAAAGGCGCTGGATGGCTTCGGATATCACAAAAATGGAACCCGCCAGTAATACCACCGCGCTGATCAATGCGCTAAGCAATGAAAAGCGCTTGTATCCATATGAAAAGCGTTGGTCCTCTTTTTTATTGGAAAGGTTTTCCATACGCCAGGAAAAAGCCAGCGAAAGGCTGTCACCAAAATCATGGAGCGCATCCGCAAGTATAGCCATGCTGTTGGTAAAAAAACCGCCAATAATTTCTGCCAGCGCAAATCCCAGGTTCAGGAAAAACGCCACTTTAATATTTTCAACATTTTTATGACCATGATTATGTGCCATTACAGCCTCGAATGTTATTCTACCCTGTGATAACATATTTCTTTGTCTAAAGCTTGTTAACTATTAACCATTTTAATCTTTAGGAGCGCTTATGCTCAAAGTCGGTTATATCGGTCTTGGACTGATGGGCAAACCCATCGCAAAGAACATCCTCAAAGCCGGCTTCCAACTGATGGTCCACAATCGCAGCCGCGGAGCCGTGGATGAATTGGTAGCCCTGGGTGCCGAAAGTGCTTCCTCACCTGCAGAAATGGCTGCAAGGGTGGATATGATATTTACCAATTTGCCCAATTCTCCAGACGTTGAAATGGTAACCTTGGGCAAAGACGGCGTAATTGAAAGTGGTAATTCTGGTTTGATCTGCGTGGATAATTCAACCATTAAACCCGCGACAGCCAGAAAGCTCGCGGAAGCCTTGGGTAAAAAAGGCATTGAATTTCTGGACGCGCCGGTCAGTGGTGGGGAAATCGGGGCTCAGAATGGTACGCTAACGATCATGGTTGGTGGTTCTGAACATGCTCTTGAAAAAGTCCGCCCGGTCCTGAATGTAATAGGCAAAACAATTACCCATGTCGGCGCATCAGGGACGGGGCAGATCGCCAAAGCCGCCAACCAGATCATGGTTGCCGCGCAAATGGTGGCTATGGGCGAATTATTGATACTGGCGAAAAAGTCAGGCGCGGACCCCGAAAAAGTGGTGGCAGCCATAAGCGCCGGCGCCGCACAGTGTTGGGCGCTGGACCACAAACCGCAGCGCCTGTTTGCTGGTGAGCGCCAACCGGGTTTTAAAGCAATAATGCAATTAAAAGACATGAACATCGTCATGGAAACAGCACGGGAATATGGTATCCCCCTACCGTTGACCGCGATCACGACACAACTTTACGCTGCCATGTGCGAGATGGGAATGGAAGCTCTGGATAATTCTGCGGTGATCGGTGTTATTGAAAAGTTGGCAGGCGTTAAACTTCAACCAGATTAAATTGAATCAGGCGCCTTTTAAACTTCAAGGTTTCCGGAAAAAATGGTCACCGCCTGCCCATGTAGTAATACACGCTCATTCTCCAGTTTAACCTTAAGTATCCCGCCTCTTTCGGAAGCCTGATAAGCAAAGAATTCCTGCTTATTTAGCTTTGAAGCCCAATAAGGTGCTAGCGAGCAATGGGCTGAGCCGGTAACCGGGTCTTCATTAATTCCTGCTTGCGGCGCGAAGTAGCGGGAGACGAAATCGTATTTATTATCTGTTCCGCGGGCGGTAATAATCAATCCCTGAAAAGAAAGTCCAGCCAATTTCTGGAAATCCGGGATGTAATTTTCTACAGCATCAGGTTTATCCATTTCCACCAATAAATTAACATCGGTCTCAAAAGCCTCTTTTGGCTTAAACCCCAAGGCTTCAGAGATTTTGCCGGTGACTTTTACAGGCGTCAATGGCAGCGATGGAAAATTTAGTTCAATCCATCCTTCTACATATCTGGCGCTCAAAGGACCGCTGGCAGTCTCAAATTCAGCTGTTTCCTGTCTGTGCAGATACTCTTTCTCAAAGAGAATATGGGCGCTTGCAAGCGTGGCATGCCCGCACAAAGTCACCTCCGTTTTTGGCGTGAACCAGCGCAAGCTGTAGCTATTTAAGCAGGGCAATAAAAAAGCGGTTTCGGACAGGTTCATTTCCCTGGCGATGGACTGCATCCACGCATCGGGCATTTTACCGGACAGGATGACCACAGCTGCAGGGTTTCCCCGAAATGATTCTGATGTGAAAGCATCTGCCTGATATAAGGGAATGGTCACATGTTCCTCCAAATTTACTTTTTAGCCAATGCAATGTCCACTGGCAACCCCCAAAGCCTGCAAGTTTCATTTTCAATAATCTTAAACCCATTTTCCCCCAATAATTGAACTGCGGATATGGGCTGGCAGTCAATCACAGCAGGAAATTGCAGGTGCGCCCATAGATAGAGGCTGCTCATTACATTTCTTCCAGGCGCCTTGGCCATACTAACCACGCAAATAAACCCATCCGGCCCAAGCACGCGGGCGCATTCACCCAGCAGCGGGGTGATACAATCTTCCGGAAAGATTTCCAGTGAAAAATTGAAGGTTACTGCATCAAAAACGGCGGCGTTAAATGGCAGGGTATGCCCGTTGGCGCAAGCGATGCTGTTCTTTTGGCGTGAGGCTTTTCGGCACATCCCAAAAGAAAGGTCGATGCCCACAGGTAAAATTACCTGTTTAGCGGATTTTCTAACTTCAACCAGGAATCTGCCAGTACCACATCCGATATCTAGCAGCTTTTTAATTTTTCTTTCCTTTAGTTTGGCGACCGCCTTCCTTTGAATTAACAGTTCCGCCTTTCCTGAAAGGACATCATAAAAATTACTCAAGCGGTCATAATTCCGCTGGACCTGTTTAAAGTTGTTTGCGTGCATAATGCGAGAAGCCATTGTCATTATTATAAGGAAAAATTTTTTATATTAATTTTATAAACCAGCAATTGGTTAATTGTATTTCTTATTGGATCATTCACGATATTCCTGGACAATAAACCAAAATTTTTTCCTGGTCGCTCATATTCAATTTCAGGTTTGCAGACCTGTACGGCCACTGCGAACAGGTGACTCTCAAGCCTGCGGCCAGCGAGCCTTGGGTTTAAGGTAAATAAGAGCTGGTTTTGTCCGGTTGGGGCGTTCAGGCAAGCCCTTTCTGATATAAAATTATTCTATGGAGGGCGCGCTTAAATGAAAAGGAATTTATATTGCATTTTGATGGTGCTTTTCATTTTGGCAGCTTGCGTACCATCTCAAGAGGTGGATCAAGCTGCCACTGCCACGCAGGAAGAAACTGCGACAATAGAACCAACCAGCACCTGGACACCTGAGCCAACCCCAACTCCAGATACATATTTGAGAATCCATATTGAAACAGACCCTACAACACCATTTGAACAGTTACCAGTAGTTTCTTATGAAGATTTTGAAACACAAAATATTTTAAAAGCAGAAAAAAAATATCTTGAAACATACAATCCTTTTACTGGTAATGAAATTTGGCCAGAGGAGTTTTTTTCCACAATAACAACATTTGGATACGGAAGAAAAATCCAAATTAAAACTAATTACATAGAAAAATATTATAACGACAATAGTCTTTTACCAACCCGAACTTTATTTTTTTATCAAATAAATATGCCAAAAAATTTCTTTTCTACGTGGTCAGGAAAACTTGATTATATTCTTATAGGACAAGTATGGCTAAATCCTAAAAGTGAATCAGATCTACCAGAAGACAAATATAGAATAATTCATCACCTTTTCGAAAAACATAGCCTAGACATCCCAGGAATTACAAACAAAAAATTTGTTCCACTTCCTCTTGTAAGTTATGATGCTGAAAAAGTTTTACAAGAAGTTCAATGGTTATCCGTTGATGAGGACATAACAGTTGCTCTTATCAAAAGTTTTTATCAAGATGACATACCTTATAAATATACTAAAGAGTGGGTGCATACCGGAATCATACCTTCCGAGATGGAAAACTATATTTTTCCAGGATGGGGCCATATCTTTTAAAGTTTATAAATGCCTAAATTTAACAATATTTATACAATAATAAAAATAATCTTCTTATATTTACAATTATATTTTCCTGTACATTTATTTATACTAAAAACGTTTTTGCCTTACAAGAGTGTCCAAGTTCTTATCATTATGAATGTAGTTCGGATAGTGGTTGTGCGGGAACTTGCTTTAATGAAACCCGAAAATTGGAAAGTACTATTCTAGGTTGTGACCAATGGGAATATGATTCTCCTCTTTGTAAATGTAAATGGGAAAATCAAGGGTCCATTTGCTATTATGAATCCGGATGTCTTCAAGAGAATTGTGGAACCGAAGCCTGTACAAACTGGAGCGACTGGAGCCCACATTTCTTACGCGACCTGGGATGTTCTTTCGGAAAGTTATAATTGAAAGATCCAAAAAGGAGAAGTCTTTTTTGACAATGATTGATACAATTTTGAAAATTGACCATAAATTATCAGCGCGGCTGCTTATTCCACAGGAAAATAAATTACTGCGCAGCGCAGCCGCTTTTTTCGCCCATTCCGGGGATTCCTGGTTTTTGGTCGTGGGGTTGTTTGTAATCTGGCTGACGTCGAAGGGCTTTTGGCATGTCACTGCCGCTTTGTTGGCGGGCTCAATTGTTTTTCAGGCGTGTTTCGTTCTGGCGATTAAATTCCTCATCCAGCGTCGCCGTCCCGAGGGTGAATGGGGGGAGATCTACCGCAAGACCGATCCGAATTCCTTTCCATCAGGACACGCGGTAAGGGCTTGTATGCTGGCAGTGATGACCTGGGGGCTGTATCTTTACCCACTTTGCTGGATCCTGGCGATTTGGGCACCGCTGGTCAGCCTGGCGCGCGTCGCTTTGGGTGTACATTACCTGGTGGATGTGGCAGCCGGTTGGCTGCTTGGATTTCTGATTGGTATAACAATGCTTCAGTTATACCCACTTTTTGTTCGCTTGCTTCCTTTTGTTTTTTGATAAACCTTATAAAATGCAATTAATTTCCGACCTGCTCAATTCTCTCGAAGAAGATGCGCCAATCGACCAGATACTGGTCGGCGCCCATTGGACAGCAGTTAACAGCTTGGGTTGCGGCATGGCATCCACCGTGATGAGCAATAAACCGCACGGGGAAGGGTTGGTTAAAAACGCGGGCAACTTGCATCAAATGTCTGCCAAAGAACTCGCCACCTACGCGCAATCCGATAATGCTCTTGAAGCGTCAATAGGACTTGCGTGCATTAATTCACTGATCAGGATACCTAACAAGAATTTATTAGCCGCCAATGCCTTCGATGTGGTCGCTGAAAAAGGTATTGGAAAAAACATTGCCATTTTTGGGCATTTCCCACAGATAGAGCGCTTATGCATATCTTCACAATCGGTAAGTGTATTTGAATTATCGCCATCCGAGGGCGAATTTAGCCTGGAGAAAATTCCTGAAATACTGCCAAAAGCGCAAGTGGTGGCCATTACAAGCAACTCCATCATCAACCACACGCTTGATCTGATCCTGCCCTACCTTAAACAAAACACATTTACGATAATGGTTGGACCCAGCACCCCGCTTTCACCAGTTCTGTTTGAATACGGTATTTCTATGCTTGCAGGCGTAAGGGTCCTGGATCCTGAATTGTTATTCCAATCCATAAGCCAGGGTGCTATTTTCAGGCAGGTCCAGGGGGTTGAACTGGTTACAATTTCAAAACAATCTTTCAATAAAAATTAAACTTAATAATCAGGTGTTGACAAATCTTTTACTTTACAAACTTCCTGCAGTAGGTTATCCTTCATGCGGGGATGGTTGAGCCCCGGTGGGTTCCCCGGTCTTCAAAATCGGCGGCGGGCTGTTATGCAGGCCGCGGTGGGTTCGACTCCCATCCATTCCCGCTAATATTTGCCTTAATGGAGAAAAAACGATGATCACTGACCACAACCTGGCTGAAATGGACGCTCTGATTGGCCAGTTTTTCAAGATTGAAGATATCACCTATGGTAGGCCTAAACAGCCGTTTGTGGTGCGCTACCGGGGCACACTGATTTCCAGCGACAGCGCAGCCGGTTTTGATCAGATCGCAAAAGCACTGACGCCCCACAAGCTTGTGCCGTTGGTGCGAAAAGAAGAAGGCAGCCAGGTTCTTTTTCTGATGCCGGAACCTGAAGCGAAAAGAAAACTCAACCCCCGGCTGAACCTGGCGTTATTCGTCCTTACCCTGATCAGTGTGCTTCTGACCGGTGGGCTTTACAGTACCCAAGGAGAATTGCCTGCCAACACCTGGCAAACGATTGTTACCCTGATCAAGAACGGCTGGCCATTCGCAGTATCGCTTCTGGCGATCCTTGGAACGCATGAATTTGGCCACTATTTCGCCGGGCGGCGAAACGGCGTCAAGGTTACATTACCGTATTTCATCCCGTTTCCCTTCAGCCCGTTTGGCACCATGGGCGCGTTCATCAATATGCGCTCTGTACCCAAAAACCGGCGCGCCCTCTTTGACCTGGCTGTTACAGGTCCCTTGAGCGGATTACTGGTTTCTATTGTGGTGCTGTTAATCGGCCTGGGATTATCCAGACTCGACCAGCTTCCTCTGGCAATTCCAGCCAAAGGTAGCTATCAGATGGAAGGCAATTCCCTGCTTTACCTGTTTTTGAAATTCATCTCATTCGGGAAATTGCTTCCGGAACCTAAGAATATCGGCGGCTTTTCTCTCCTTGTCTATTGGGTGCGCTACTTTTTTAGCGGACTGCCTTTCCCGTGGGGCGCGACAGACGTCATGCTGCATCCAGTTGCCTGGGCTGGCTGGGCAGGGCTGCTGGTAACCGGCATCAACCTCATCCCGGCTGGCCAGCTGGATGGAGGGCATATTTTTTATACTTTAATGGGCAAGCAGGTTGCCGACCGGGTATTTCCCCTTATCGTTGGCCTAATGGCAGTTATGGGTTTTTTCTGGAACGGCTGGTGGCTGTGGGCAGCGCTCATCTTTTTCCTTGGCCGGAGGCACGCAGAACCGCTCGACCAAATTACCGAACTGGACAAGAAAAGAAAAATCCTTGGATTTACAGCACTGATTGTCTTCCTCCTGGTATTTGTGCCAGTGCCACTTACTTTTATTGGGGTTTGATTCCTTAGCAACCTTTTTAATTTTTTATTTTTTTAATTCCTGGTAACAGGTTTTAACCAAATCAATTTTTTAGAATCCTGTTTTCTCTCTGATGAACCTCGGACAGGAAAAACCTGGATTCTGTTCATACCTTTACAAAATCTCAAGCATCGGTTAATCCATTGCGCTTGGTTCTTATATACAATTCTTTGCCAGTTATTGGAGCAAACTTTTTATGATTATTTAATCAGGTCAGACAACTGATTATCAATTTGAAATATTCAAAAAATTCGGCAGCCATGATGCTTACCCGGAAGCGGAAAAATGGCTGAGTAGATTATGTTCAATCAGTGATGTAATCCAGGCAGAAATCACCGGAGATCTGCGTCGTTGAAAATCAACTGTGAACTGTATTGAAATTGCGGCAGCCACACAAAATGCGGAATCCATCATTATCATAATACAGGGACTTGAGGAATATCTGAAGATTGAGGAAGCCTCTCAAGACACAATTCGGTTGCTACTCAACAGCGGAATACAGCTAACCATTTGGTTCTCGAAACCAACTCAATTTGGTAGCCTGATGCGATATACCACTGGTTCTCCTGCCCACAATGAGTTGCTTAAGGCACGCACTGAATCAATTAATTTTTCTTACCAATCCGGCACCCTGCAAAAAGACGGCAGGTTGGTTGATTTTGAAACCGAAAGCAACCTTTACAACGCTCTTGGTTTGTCTCTCATTCCACCCGAACTTCGTGAAGGTTTAGATTAACTAAAGACTCCCCACAGCCAGAATGCTTCTCACCTAATCACCCAGTCGGATATCAAATCAGATCTGCATGTACACACTAATTTTTCGGACAGAAAGAACAGCGTGGAAGAGATGGTTTGCGGAGCGCTAATTCGCAACCTGTCGGCCGTTACCATTACCGACCACTCACCATCATTACTGTTCCGTAAATATTCGGATGATTCTTACCTGCTCGAACAACATGAGATCATTGACAAGGTGCGCAGGAAATATGCCACCCATTTAACTATTTTAAAAGGGATTGAAGCGAATATACTTCCGGACGGCGAGATCGACCTTTCGGTTGCATTGCTTAAAAAAATGGATATCGTGGTGGCTTCGCTGCATGTAGCGCTTAACCAGCCTCGCGAAGAAATCACAGCCCGTTTGATCTGCGCCATCGTAAATCCTTTCGTGGATATCATCGGCCACCCGGGCGGCCGACTATATCCTTTGGCAGATATTACTGACCTGGACCGGGATAGAATTTTCCGCGCGGCAGCATATAACCAGGTCGCGCTTGAAATCAATTCTCACAAATCTCATCCCATTTTTGATGATGAAAAGGTCAGGCAAGCCGTTGCCCTGGGTGTGCCTATCGCTATCAATAGTGATTCCCATTCAACCACGATGCTGGATCAATCCCGGTTTGGAATCTCCATCGCACGCCGGGCTGGTTTAAGTAGCGACCAGATGATCAATACCTTGTCACCCAACCACCTGCAGCTCTGGTTAAAACAACGCTGCAAAGCTACTGCAGCGGAGTGATAAACAGGCGGTTATCAAACGCCAGGAATAAATCTGATTCAGGCGTAATGCCGAATCCGCTTGGAGCACTGTCAGGTACCGGATAATTTTTATTGTCCTGCGCTCGTAAAACGCGTTCCAGATTTAACTGGTAGCTGAACTGGTAGATCGATTGGCCGGTCGTGTCCAGCAAGAAAATAGACGCGTTCGCCAGGCGGGTCGCCTGTGCCATAGTAAAGGACGCATCGGTGAAAACCCACGGCTTCTTTTCCAGCCGTCCAACCCTGTTATCGGTATATGGCGAGGGGTCCTGGCATTCGGTTAATCGAACCACTTTATCTGCACTGTACCGACACTGCGTTATGTGGCTGTCAGC
>Ga0315277_10005861_pt1 | contig 16143 bp, 12 predicted proteins | sample YL17G05_15_MG_FD_203695 | JGI IMG/M metagenome (GOLD analysis project Ga0315277, IMG submission 203695) | Sediment microbial communities from Yellowstone Lake, YNP, Wyoming, USA - YL17G05_15 | ecosystem: Environmental > Aquatic > Freshwater > Lake > Sediment | place: USA: Wyoming | collected...
GGTGGGGCGGGGTGACGTACTTCGAGAAGGCCACAACATCGAGGCGACCGTCACCGTTGATGTCACCAACCGCGAGGTCGTGCGCCCACCCGCCGCCGATCCGGTGCCGCTTCCAGCCGTCACTGCGAAAGGGATCGCCGACTCGCTCCCACCACTCGACCTGGTCGCGGGCGATACAGCTCGCGATAATCTCTGCCTTGCCGTCGCCATTGATGTCGGCGACCTCACCGTCGGTCGTGAACTCACCCTCGCCGATCACATAGCGCTTCCAGTCGGGACTGTGGTACCAGACCAGACCGATCGACTCCTGCGATCCGACCACGATGTCGGTCCGGCCGTCGCCATCGACATCGCCAAGGGCACAGACGTCCAGGTAGCCCCCGTCGCCCGAAGGCGGATTGGCGTCCACCACCTGATGCTCAAACGCGAGCTTACCTCCAGCCACCGCATCACCTCCTATGGGCGCCGCCCCCGCGCACAGCGCCAGCAGGACAACTGCCCCCAATCGCATGCCGCGCCTTCCTATGCCGCACCCGAGGCGAACCGACACCGCCCTATCCGCCAGCCATCTACTCCCACAGCTCAAGCGGCTGATACTCGCCGCTCCAGTTTGCCCTGACGATGCCGAGCCTGCCGGCGTTGGGCAGACGAAGCACGCACAGGTTATGCAACCCAGTCTCGGCGATGATCTCCCGCGTCCATTCGGTCCCCCCGCGACCGCCCAGGTAGACCATGACACGCTTGCGAGGCGACTGGTGCATCTCGGCGGCGACGATGTCGGGTCGACTATCGCCGTCAGTGTCGCACACTACCAGGCTGTGAGCGAAGTCCACGGAGTCGTCCACCACATGCTCCGACCACTTGTCCTGCTTCAGGTTTGCAGGCGGTTGGAACCACGAGAGCCGATGACGGCCTTCGGAGCGTGTGAGCACCACGTCGGCCCAACCGTCCTCGTTCATGTCGGCCACAGCAACTACCGCGTCCGCGGGCCAGTCAGCGAAGATGTGCTCCTGCCAGTGACCCGACATGATGTCTTCGGGCGCTTCGTACCAGCGGCCGCCGATCACGATATCCAGCCGCCCGCCCCCGGCGATGCTGTCGATGCTCAGCCCTTCGCCTGCGGGACACGGGAGGCTGCGCTTCGACCACGAGCCGCCGGCGGCGCGCTTCCAGAGGACGATCTCGCCTCCGTCCTCACCCTGGGCGCGGGTCGCGATCTCCATCTGTCCGTCGCCGTCGATGTCGCCGGTGCAGATATCGTGAGCCCGCGGGCTCCCGATCATGTGCTGGCGCCAAGGGGCCTTGGCGGGGTCACCATCCGGCCGCGGGTTCTCGTACCACTCCAATCGGTTGTGGGTGTACCACTCCGAGACCAGGATGTCGGCATCGCCATCCCCGTCCATGTCCACAACCCGGGCATAGCAGCTCCACTTCCCGGAGGGGTGAACCACGTGCCTGCTCCAGTCCGGGTTCCGGTACCAGACCAGAGGACCGCCGTCACTGCTGGCGACGACCACATCGGGGTTACCGTCGCCATCGATGTCGCCGGCCGCCTTGATATGCGGATCGCGTGGCGGATCGGGATCGATGATCCGATGCTCAAAGCGCATCTTGGGTGTACTGCTCATGGCGTAGGCATCCTCTGTGAGACCAGACACACTGGTCGCACATGGCGCCAAGCTCAGGCCAGCCAAAGCGGCCAAGGCAGCGCCAAGGGCGCGCACCTTCGTGTGGCGCCGGGTGACGGTCATCGGCCTGAGGATACTCGGGCTGTCGAAGCTGTCAAGCAAGGAGGATGCAGGCGGCATTCGGAACTCTACGTAGCCTGGTCAGGTGTCGCGGGGCCCAGCCCCCTCACTCCCCCAGATCCCATACGCGACGAAACCCCCGGACGTGACTCCGAGCCAAGGGGAAAGCCGGAGTCGGGGGTGACCAGGGCCCGTCCGCTAAGATCGCTCGGCGCCTGCAACAGTACTGCTCAAGACTGGATACCAGCGCTGCTGGTTTCCGGCCAGTTCCTGAGCGCGAGCGCAGAGATAGGGCCGGTCCCCGGCTCAGTTGCACTGGCCACTTCACATCTAGGCCGAAACGCTATGCTGCCGCGTTCGCCCAGAAGCGATCCCCAGTCGCCGCTGCGATGGTAGCCGTTAGCCCGGATGTCCCTCCGAGGCGAGCCAGGCTTTGCGTGATCAGTCCTTGTGGAGACGCTGACCCTCGATCAAGAGCGCCACGTCCATCACCTTCGCCCGTGTGTAGCGCCTGGGGGTGTCTTGGCCCGTTGCGAAGACAAGCGCTGGCACGCGATGCCGCTCGATCACCTCTCTGTGGATCTCGTAGAAGCGGGCCAACGCCCGCAATGATCGCCTCCCAAAATGACTGCACTCCCAGCAGTTCGCCGAGCGCCTTATGGACAAAGAAATCGAAGGCGGGGACATTTCCGAAGACGCCGAGCATCACCTTGGTCACCAGGGCGTCCGAAGGGCAGTTCCCGCTGCCGAACGCAGCCCTGATGGCCTCGCTGCCCTCAAGCAGGACAGTCAGGTTGGCGTCGGTGTAGCAGTGCGCGTCGATCTCCCACACCGCACGGTCCATGTCGGAGATAGCCCTGACTACGGGTTCGTAGACCGCAAGGCTCTTCCGGAGAAGGAAGGACGACCCGCGCAGCATGCCCCATCTGGCTAGGTAGAATCCCAAGTGCACGCAGCTTGTCTGCGCGTGCTCCGGAGTAGCTAGCGCCTTCATCGCGCCGGCCTCCCGGAACGACTGGAAGTAGTTGCAGCAGTAGTCGAATGATGCGTGGCGATCGCGAGGCCCGCGTCCTGGGGTCTCACCGTCTTCGTCTCCGTGCAGGAACTCCAGTATGTTGCGCTCGAGATCCATGGTTCGTGTCCTTGCCGGTGGCCATAGAGGCCCCGCGCCCGCGACTCGTAGCCGAGGTCGGGACCGGGGTCGGGGGTGCCCTTAGGCCGGCTTCAGGAGCGCCTCACCTGCACAACATGAAGCGTGCGGCAGGCTCCCGCGGGTTCTGGTCGAAAGACATCGCAACCGGGCAGCCGCGAGGCACCCGGCCCACAGGAGGTGGTCGATGTTCGGAAGCGTTCGTTGTGTCGCGCTGCTTGCGGTCATCGCGGTCTCGGCGGCGCTGGTCGCGGGGTGCGGCGGGAGTTCCTCTGGTGGGCCGACGCCGGCTGTGCCCTCTGGTCCGCCGGCAGCGCCCGCGTCTGGGAGCTCCGGCGTACCCGCGGGAGGCAGTGGCATGCAGGGCCTCACCCAGTTGGGCATCACCGGCCGACCGAGCGACACTAGCCCGCAGGGACTGCTCGTCATCGCCTTCAGGGCGACCACACCCGAGTCACCCCTGAAGACGATCGGAGTGCAGCAAGGGGATGTCATCCTGTCCTGCAATGGAGCGCAGCAGCAGATGGGTAGCCGCCTGCCCGAGGCCGTCAAGGGACTGCAGGAGCGCGGCGAGCCCGTGACCTTGGTAGTGCTGCGCGAGGGCAAGCAGGTCACCCTCGAGCGGAAAGAGAAGCTGCCCGCCACATAGCTGCAGCCCCGCGGTCGGAGTCTCTCCCATGGCACCAGCCCTAGAGGCGAGTAGGCTGCCGGAAGAGCAGCGGGCAGAGCGACTGCGCAGCCGCAATCCATACGGGACGGAGGCGCGTTCGACCGAGTGTCCCGGGGCTGAGGGTACGTGCGTGCTGCGAGGCCCCATGATCCCGCAGCAGCAGGCACTTGCTCTGGTCAGCACGGGTTGCACCCGCTCGGCAGGCGAGCTCGTAGACCGGCGCGACGAACCCCGGACAGTGACCCCAAGCCGAGTGAGTAGCCGGAGCCGGGGGGTGGCCGGGGCCCTTCGTCACGTCGGAGAGCGGACTGAGCCTGAGAAGCCAGGCAACACTCCCGTACGCCACTTCGAGCGCCGCGTCTTCGCCGACACCCGCCTCACCGCCTATCGGCTCGCTGTCTGACTCCTCTGCCAACCGCGACCGGTGTCACCTCGTAGCCCGGCGTGTCTCAGCGCGCCTACTCCGACCCTCTTCCGCCCGCAGGGGGCCCCTGTCCCACCTTCCTGTCGCGTAGCCAGGGCTGCTGCCGCCGCCTCGCCCTAACCGGTCGGGCGCAGCACGCCATCCGGGCCGTCAAACCGGTGTCCCAAGGTTACTTGACATCCACCGCCCTGCCGGACGTTCTCGGCGCGGAGCTGATGGGCGCTGGAGGAGGCGGATGCGTCCTCGTGCTGGCCCGTGATCGCCAGGACGCGACCGCATGGGTGAAAGATGCCCTGGAGCCTGGCCACTCCGGTCGCCTCGGCATCCCCCGGGCGTGGAGCCCTGGCGCCCTCCCGCCGCCGGCGAAGTGCCCATCGGCTGACGGTCGCGGCCCGCGGCGGCCCTCGGCCTCACTTCATGTTCCGGATGCGCACCTCGATTGACTTGTCCCCCTCCAGCAGTCTCACCAGCTCGGAGGTGTCGGTCTCGCCGTAGTGGTAGGGGTACAGGATCCTCGGCCGGATCGCTCGCGCCGCATCCGCCGCCATCTCGGGCGTCATCGTGTAGGGCAGGTTCATCGGCAGGAACGCCACCGCGATGTCCTTGAGCTGCTTCATCTCCGGGACGTTCTCGGTGTCGCCGGCCACGTACACTCGCGTGCCGCCGAACGTGATGACGTAGCCGTTCCCCTCACCGCGCGGGTGGAACGGCTCGCCCGTCGGCCGCTTGTGCACGATGTTGTAGGCGGGGACGGCCTCGATCTTCAGGCCCTCCACCGTGCGGACGTCTCCGTTCTTCATCACGATGCCGCCGGGCACCGCTGGCGCGCACTTCCCGGTGAGGATGACCGTCGTCCCCTCCTGGCGGATCGCGGCGATGGCCGCCGGGTCGAGATGATCTCCGTGCTCGTGCGTGACGAGGATCAGGTCGGCCTTCGGCATCTTCGTGTAGTCCGCCTCGCGGGACACGGGGTCCACGTGGACGATCGTATCGCCGAACGCGAACAACAGTGTCCCGTGGCCGATGAACGTGATCCTCAGGTCTCCCGCCGACGTCTTGATCGCATCCGTCTCGGGCATTGTCGCACTCCTGCTGACCTGTGCTGCTCCCGCGCAGCTCCCAAGCGCTGCAGCCACAACGAGGGATGCTCCGAGGATGCGCAGCCTGCTCACACTCGCTCTCCTACCGCGCGGCGACAGGTGAATCCGCACGGTTCGAACCTGGGAGCTGGTTTCGGATCCGGACGCGATCATCCTGCCCGCAGTCCCGACGATCGCCGGACGAGCGTCACGCGCGCTGCGCCCGGCGATGGCCGCCCGGGCCGGCGCGATGCGGTCACGCTGTCCATGCCAGATGGCGATGGGAAAGCCCTGACAGCCTTGTAGGCCTGTCTGCCAGTCCCGGCCAGTCTACCATATGAGACTTTGGGCGGCGCCCTCGGGCGCCGTTCCCCTCAGGGCTCCCAGGCCGGCTTCACGGGCGGTTGACAAGGGCATGGGGGATCACCGTCTCTTCAGCGCTTCCGCAACTCTCTTGGGCGTCATCGGAAGCTGGAGCAGCCGTGCGCCCGTCGCAGCGCAGACGGCATTGGCGACGACGGCGCCCATGGTGATGATCGCGGGCTCGCCTCCGCCTTGGGGTGCCTCGTTGTTGTCCTCCACGAGGACCGTCTCGATCTGCGGCAGCCACGAGAAGCGCGGGATCTGATACGTGTCGAAGCTCCGGTCGAGGATGTTGCCACCGCGGAAGTGGATCTCTTCCGTCAGGGCATAGCCCAGGCCCATGGTGATGCAACCCTCCATCTGGATTCTCGCGCCTTCCGGGTTGATCACCAGCCCCATGTTCTGCGCGCACACGACCCGCGTGACCTGAACGGCCCCCGTCCCTCTGTCCACTTCGGCCTCGGCAATCGTCGCCACGTACGTCCCTGAATCGATGCCCAGCGCGACGCCGCAGCCCCGGCCGGCCGACAGCCTGGCAGAGGTCCACCCGAACGTCTCAGCCGCCGCGCTTAGCACCCCGCGCATCTTCTCGTCGCGCAGGTGCTTCAACCGGAACTCCACTGGGTCCGCTCCGGCCTTCGCCGCCATCAGGTCGATCTGCGACTCCCGGGCGAAGGTGTTGGTGTTATTGCCCGGCGCCCGCCAGGCGCCCGTGGCGAAGGGATGCACCTCAGGACCGCCTCCCCAGCCCGACCCGTGGGCGACCGTCGCGTAATCGGCGATCTCGTAGAAGTGTTCCGCGCCCCGCGAGCCGGCGTGGTAGACGTGGTAGTCCCAGAACGCGATGCGCCCATCGCCCGTGAGGCCCGACCTGATCCTGACTACGGCTGCCGGCCGGAAGCTGTCGTCGAAGAACTCCTCGGCTCGGCTCCAGGCAACCTGCACGGGCCTGCCCGTCAGGTTGGCGAGACGCGCCGCCTCCACAACCTGCAGGTTTCTCGACTTGCCGCCGAACCCGCCGCCCAGGAAGGGCGGCGTGACGCGGACATCTTCCGGTGGGCAACGAAGTGCTTCCGCAACCTCGTCCTTCGCGCCGAACGGCGTCTGCGTGGAAGCCCATACGGTCGTCTTCTTGCCGTCGATCTGCACCACCGCGGCATGCGGCTCGATAGGCGCGTGCGCCACATAGCTGTTAAGATACGTCTTCTCGAACACCTCCGCCGCGCGGGCCTCGCCTCGATCGAGGTCGCCGCCTCGCGACACGTCCTCCCCGTCAGAAGCGACCTCCAGGAGATGATCGAAGATGGTCGCGTCGTCCACAGTGAGCGGGGACGGCTCGAACTCCGCCTTGATCCTCGACAGGGCCCGCTCAGCCTCGTCCGGATGCTCGTGCAGCACTGCGACGAAGTCTCCATCCCTCACGACCTGGGCGCCTTTCACTTCCGCCGCCCCGGACGTATCGACGCTCCTCAGGGTCGCCCCGTGCGCCGGCGGCCTCAGGATCTTCGCATAGAGCATCCCAGGAGGACGGATATCCCCGGCGTACTTCGCGGCGCCGGTCACCTTCTCCAGCGCATCCCGTCTCGTCGTCGGCCTCCCGATCACCTTGAACGCCGCCGGCGCCTTGACTTGGGCCTCCAGGTGCCTCGCGATCTGCTTCCCCCTCGCGAGCTCCGCGTACGACACCCGGGCGTTCCTGTTCGCCCGGTCGAAGACCACTCCATCTTCAGCCACCAGCTCCCCGACGGGCAACCCGAGGTGCTCGCTGGCCAGCTGCAGCAGCACCGCCCGGGCCTCGGCCCCGGCCGCTCTGAGGGGCGGGCCGAAGAAGCGCGTTGTCATGGACCCGAACGTCCCCATGTCCCAGGGACATAGGTCGGTGTCTCCCATCACCATGTGCACCGAGTCGAGTGCAACGTCCAGCTCATCGGCCAGCATCTGGGCCAGGGAGGTGATGACCCCCTGACCCATCTCGATCTTCCCCGTGAAGCACGTCACCACTCCGTCTTCCCCAATGTGGAGAAACGCGTTGAAGTCCTCGGGCAGGCCTTGCCCGGATTCCCCTCGCCGCCCCCCAGAGCGTTGCGCGACGACCTCGCCTCCCATGAACAGGATGACGATCCCGCCGCCCAGCGCTTTGAGCACCTCGCGCCGGGTCATCGGGAAGCTGGCCTGCTTGTCTGTGAAGTCCTGCTCCAGGTACCTATCGTCGGTCATCTCAGGACCCTCCCGCCATTTCCTTCGCAGCTGCTTGCACGGCCTCCACGATCCGTTTGTGGGCCCCGCATCGGCAGAGGTTGTGCTCCAGTCCCTCAACGATCTCCGTGTAGGAGGGCTGGGGCTTCCGCCGCAGCAGGGCATGGGCAGCCAGGATCATGCCGGGCGTACAGAAGCCGCACTGGAGGGCGTCGTTCTCCATGAACGCCTTCTGGAGGGGATGGAGCTCGCCATTCCGCGCCAGCCCCTCAATCGTCGTGACCGCCTTGCCCTGGACCCGCTTGACCGGAACCACGCAGGACCGAACGGGCACATCGTCGACCAGGACTGTACACGCCCCGCAGTGCCTCTCGCCGCACCCGTACTTCGTCCCCGTCAGCCCCAGGTCAGTGCGCAGCACCCACAGCAGCGCGCGGTCGCTGTCAACAGTCAAGGCAGTGGGCTTTCCGTTGAGCGTGAACTGGACGACCTCTTCCATAGTGAGCTCCTTCATCATCCGGTGGGATCACCCATGCCGGCCCGGACGGGCCTCGGCGCACCCGGACATGTCTTCGTCGGGCGGGGAACTGGACCTTGTCGTGTCCGGGAATCCACGCGGCTCTCGGAGGGCCCGTGCGGCCTCAGTCGCGGCACTCTCGAGGCAAGCCGCAGGACAACGCGCTTGTGGAGGCCTTCAACCGCCGGTTTCGCCAAGAGTGCTTCGACGAGCACTGGTTCCTGTCGGTAACCGATGCACAGGAGCAGATCGAGGCCTGGCGGAACCACTACAACGCGGAGCGACCGCACAGCTCGCCCGGGAATCTGGCACCGGAGGACTTCGCGCGTGCGTCGGCCGGTGGCAACGCTGAAGGGGGCAGGTCAGCATGGTCCGCTCATCGCTTGACGACGTTGACGGCGCCCCAGGAAGCTGCTCGAGCGCGGCTCCGCGCGTCCAGCCAGTATAGGGAGACTGAGGCATGCTGCGGATTGCCGGTGGCGTCTGCTTGAGTCTGCTTCTACCCCTCGTCGGCTGTGCCGGCCAACCGGAGTTCGAGCGCATGCCGGTGCTGCCGCTCGTCATGCCCGGGCAAGAGGCTCCTGACTTCAAGTTCATCACTCTGGATGGCAGGCAGGTGACCCGGTCCTCGCTGAATGGCGAGCCCTTTGTCCTCACATTCTTGGCCTCATGGTGTGAGTACTGCGACAAGCAGGCGCCCGACCTGGAGCAGCTCTACCAGCGATGCCGGTCAGAGGGCATTCCCATGTTCCTGGTCGGCATCAACGGCTACGCGGATGTCCTCGCCAAGAGGGCCCAGACGCACCATCTGACGGCTCCGATCGCTCTCAGCCCGGAGATGGCGGACGCCTACGGCGTTGTCGGTGTCCCTCGAACGTTCTTCGTGAACCGCGAGGGAGACATCGCTTGGATCTCGGCAGGTGCGGGCCCAAACGTAGATCTCGAGAGAGGGCTCGAGCGCATCCTGTGACGGAGTGGCTTTCGAGCGCCACAGCCTTGCCGCTGGCTGCGGTTACCTGGTTCCCGGTTGCGGGCCGTGCTGTCTGAGGAATCCACGAAGGGAGTGGGAAGATGCTGCGATGGGTGCTTCTGGTGCTGGTCCTTCTAGTGGCCGCGGGCATGGGTTGGCAGGCCTCCGGGAACTTGCGGCAGCGGAGGGACAGCATCCGCGGGCTCGTCGAGCAGAAGGCCAGCATCATCAATGAGACAATGCGCATGTACGTGACCGACTTCCACGCCTTCCCGCCGACCAGCGACGCCGAGGGAACTCGACAGCTGCTCACTCCCTACATCCCCATTGGCGTTCGCGACTGGCTTTTCAGCAGCCCGCCGGCCTTCAGCGAGTTGGCCCCTGAGTTCCGCTTTGCGCCTGGCCTACCCGCCAGGCAAGTCCGGGATCCCAGGGCGTTTGAGACGGCACGTTTCCGCCACCGGCATGCCGGGGTGCTTGCGACCTACATCGATGGTCACACTGCCTGGATCGAGGATTAGCCCGGCGGGAGCACGATCGCACGACCGCTACAGGCCCAGAGACAACCGCGACAGGGACACCTGAAGTGTCGCTTGACTCACCCCCCGATCTGTCTCACGATCGGTGAAGACGTACACCCGCACGGTGCCGCAGCCACCTCCCAGTGAGGGCGGACTCATCTCGCTCCCCGTGGTCGGAGGCCTGCACCACCGGTACTACCGCGCGGCCGCCTGCAGGTGTCGAGGACCCGTGGGACCGCCTTGAGAGCGCTATGAGTCTGCCCCGACTGATTCCCTATGCCTTTCTCAAGGGCCCGTGAAGCCGGCCTGACATCACGCCGCCGACCGGAAGGCCGTGACTCGCGTGTCGGGGGAAAGCCGCAGCTGGATGATCCGCGACGGATCCCGCACGCTGACTCCCAGCCGAGGGGCTAGCCGGAGTCGGGGGGCGCCCGGGGCCGGTCGCAGCGGTCACCACCCGTGCTGACGCCTGGGCATTGGGCGGCACCCCAAGGCACCGCCTACCGGCCCCAGATGATACGAGAGGGAGTCAGCCGGGGCAAGCCCAGGACGCTCTCAGGACGGTCCTGTGGGCCTCCGGCACACGCACGTGGTGTCCCGAACTCCGCGCCTTCCAAGACCTACCCGGAGTCAGCGGCAACTTGTGGCCCGATGTATGAGGTGGCCGCCACCACGTCGTCGTACCACTTCTTGTTCTCTCGCACCGTGTTCTTCGCGATGAACAGGCCGACCCCGAAACGGTCTATCTTCAGGGTCTCGACGTCGCGGGACCTCAGGTTGGGGAAGTCCGCGATCAGCTTCCCGTCCACCCAGCAGGCAACGCGGCCGTCGCGCTGGCCGGGAGTGTTCGCCTTGAGCATGTACTCGAAGCAGTACCAGCGGTCGAGCTCGGGCAGGACGTCCGGGCGAGAGACGAAGTGCGGGCCAAAGGAGTGCGGCTGGCTCGTAAACGGCATCACCGTGCCGGAGGGGAAGAAGTGGTCGCCGTAGTCGGTGCGCTGCTCCGGGTGGTAGATATAGATGTTGAGCAGGCCGGGCGGGGCCGCGTTCCTGCGGTAGGTGATCTCGGTCTCGAAGTTGGCCAGGAACTTGTTGCGCCCGTCGGCGCGCTGCCCGGGGGTCGCACGGCCACCGGGGTAGTAGCCGGCCGAGATCGTCCCGCCATTGTGGCTAGAGGTCCTCGGGACGTCGTACCCCTTCTGGAACCTGGTGTAGAACCGCAGAAAGAGCACGTCGCGCGTATCGCCAAGCGTCCTGCCCACATCCACGGAGAGCGACTTCTCCTGCTTCGGGATGGTGATCTCCAGGGCCCTCAGTCCGCCATGTACGTCGGCGGCCTCTTCCGTGATGCGCAGGTGCTCCCCATTGTAGATGACGTTCCACTTCCTGGGCAGGTCCGCGGTCGTGCGGCAGTCCTCGAAGTCATCGTGGAACACCACCGCGGGGTCATTCTCTATCCCGGCATCCCCCGGGTACTTGGCAGCAATGCCTGTGTTCCCCTCCGGGAGCGGGGGCGGAGGGGTATCCCCACACCCGGTCGTTGGCAAGGCGACGAGCAGACAGACTGCCACAAAGGTGGGCACTGCGACGAGTGCAGTCAAGCTCGCGTCCATGGGGGCCTCCTCCTCAGCTCGTGGGTTCCTCAGGTCCGCGTCGGGATCCGATGGGTGGTCGTTTCATCGAGCACCCGTTCATCTCCTTGGCTCCCGTCCGTGATCACCTCGGGGATCTCGCGGCCACATCAACCCGAGCGATCCCGGCCATCTGCAGCAACATCTCCCGCCGTGCAGGCTCCGCTCGTCCAGGCCGGGTCCTGGACCGGAGAGCCTGGGATGCAGAACCCGATCGCTTCCACCGGGTCGGGGAGTTCGATGCACGGCTTTCCCCTCCGTCGGGCTGGGGACGGGGCCGGCGGGTCCATCGCCAGTCACCGGACTGCGCGAAGAGACGCCGCTCCTGAAGCAAGACCCCGACCAGTGACTCCCAAGCCGAGGGGGTAGCCGGAGTCGGGGGTGCCCGGGGCCGCGCAGGATGCTCGCGGGGTGGATCGCAGGTCTGCTGCACATCGCGGGTGCCGGCGCCCGTGCTGGCGCGCACTTCCGGTAGGCGGCCGCCGAAGCGCGCCGGAGAGGAGGCGCCGGTGCAGAAGGCCGCCGCGTCCGGCAGCAGGACACCCGGCCGCGCCGGGGAAAGGTCCGACGCCGCAGGCGAGAGTGGAGGAGACAAGGTATGGGGGCCGGCATGTGGACCGGCACGTACAAGGCTGTCGGAGAGTGTGAGATCAGGGCGGATGTCTACGCACCGGCCGATCCGGGCCCGCGTCCGGTGATCGTCTGGATTCACGGAGGCGCCCTGATCATGGGCGGGCGCGATGATCTACAGGCTTGGCAGCGAGACGGCTACCTGGCTGCCGGTTACGCGGTGGTATCGGTTGACTACCGACTCGCCCCAGAGAGCAGACTGCCAGCGATCACAGAGGACCTCCAGGACGCCTGCCGGTGGGTACGTCAGAGCGGGCCGCGGCTCTTCCAGGCCGACCCAGGGCGCATGGCAGTGATCGGGCACTCCGCAGGAGGCTACCTTACCCTGATGGTCGGGGCTCAGGTCAGCCCGCGGCCCCAGGCCCTGGTCTCCTTCTACGGCTACGGGGACATCGTCGGCGCCTGGTACAGCCGCCCGGACTCCTTCTACCTGCAGCAGCCGCTGGTAAGCGAGAAGGAGGCGCGGGCCAGCGTGGGCGGGAGGGTGATCTCAGAGACTCAGGAGCACGGGAGGCGCGGCCAGTTCTACCTCTACTGCCGCCAACAGGGACTCTGGCCAAGGGAAGTTGCGGGGCACGATCCGGCGGCCGAGCCGCAGTGGTTCCGGGAGTACTGCCCCGTGCAGAGGGTGACGGGTGAGCATCCGCCAACGCTGCTACTACACGGAGATCGGGATACGGATGTGCCTCACGAGCAATCGGTGGTGATGGCGGCGGCTTTGGCGGGCGCCGGCGTCGAACACAAGCTGATCACCATTGCGGGCGGGCAACACGGCTTTGACAGCGAGCGGACGCCGGCGGCCAGGGACGCCTTCCAAAGGGTGCTCGACTTCCTCGGTGCCCACCTCTGAGAGGCGAGGAATCGATCCCACTGGCGGCCGTCCGCGGCAACCGGACATCGCTTACCGGTTCGCGTCAGCTCGCGCACACGTGCCAGCCCTGTCCCAACAGCGGGTACCCCAGTCACCACGTCCAGAGCTCGCGGCTGATCTCGTTCATCCTCGGACGGCTTTGCCAAGAATGCCGTGTGCAGGTTCCCGGTTCGCCGTTAGGCGTGTGCTGGTCGCCGTGTTGGCACCTGATCACTGCGCGCTCAGGTTCTGTGGCATAGCCGCTAGTTGCCGGGCGGGATCGTGACCTTGTAGATGTGCACGTCGTAGGGCCTGAAGTCGTCCTCGACATGCCCGCCCCAGAGCGGGAGGGTGCGGTTCTCGCCGACGACCTCGACGGTCGCGTCCTGGCGCGCCCGGTGCAGCGCGTCGAAGGTGAGGGTAGCGTGGGTCGGGAGGTTACGCATGCCGACTGCGAACAGGTAGAGGGTCTTGCCCTGCTGCTTCACCATCACATCCACCGGGACCACAGGATTGTCCGGAGTCGAGGAACCACCGTCGGCCAGAGTCGGGGAGTTGAGCACCGGCGCAAGGGACAGGATCTGCTCGTTGATCGCCTTCACGGCGGCCATCATCCTCGGGTCGGAGAGCAGCGCGGCGTCGTCCTCCACCGGCTCGAACTGGTGGACGAAGTAGACAATGCCCATGGAGCCGTGGATGATCGACATCCACGCCGTCGCCTTCACCTGCTCAGGGGTGGCCATCTTGTCGGGGTTGCTGATGTGCGTACACTCGATGATGTTCCAGACGATCTGCTTGCCTTTGCTCCAGCGCACCAGGCGGTCGACGCCCTTGGGGACGTAGTACAGGAAGTCCTCACTGTTGGGCTTCCTGAAGCTGACTACGGGGTAGATGTCGAAGGAGATGATGTCGCAACCCCGGAGGTACTCCGGATACTCCGACATCGCCACGTAGGTGCCCTTGCTGACGTCATCTGCGACTCCGATCCCGAGATTGAGGAGCACCGGTCGGGTTGGGTCCTTCTTGCGCCACGTGTTGTAGTCGGCAACGATCCTCGAGGCGGGGATGGCTGGCCCGTAGCCGCCCTTGCCGTCGTCCTGGTAGTTGTCCGGCTCGTCCCCATGCATCCAGCCGATGATCGTCGGGTCGTGGAGGTGCTTCAGGCCGACCTCGTTCTGGTCGCAGATGGTTCGCATCCCGGCCTTGCGCAGCAGTTCGAGGTCCTTCTCCGTCGGGCCCTCCCACAGTGCCACGAACGTGTTGATGCCCAGGGCCCTGTAGGCCTCGGCCCTGGCCGGGTCCTGACACCAGACGCCGATCGGGAAGTAGCTGGGGTCAGACGACGGGCCATTCTTCCACTTGGCATATGGGCTGCTCGAGGCGGTCTTCGCGCCCGCGGGCAATGCGGCGCAGGCGGCCACCAGGGCGAGGACACGCACCAGCAAATGCAGCTTGGACATCACGCGCTTCCTCCTGTGTTGGGCCTCAGCAGCAGTAAGACAACTCCGCCCTTTTGCCAAGCTACACTCCGGGCGTCCCCGACTCCCCACTGACCTGTTCCTCACCGACTGCGGGCAGTGCTCCCGCCGCGCCTCCAGCCCGCCCCGAGCCGCGCTCGCGCCCTCGCACAGCCACAGCAGTGCCGCCGCGACCGGCCCCAGCTTCACGGCGCTCATGGACATGGCGCCTCCAAACCATGTTGCTGGCGCCGCCGGAACCCGCCCGGCCGTTCTCTAGTACCGAATGTCCACCTCGTGAATACCGTAGTACTTCAGAGTCACGCACTTCGTCGCCTGATCGTACTCGAAAGCCCGCTCCTTGCCGTCGATCACAACCTTCGCGGGAGCCCGGTCCACGTGCAGGCGCACCTGATCGCTGTCGTACATATCCAGCTTCGCCTCGACCCCATCATCCCCGAAAGTGACGACGGCCTGGCCGGCGCTGGTGGTCTCGAAGAGCAGCATGCCGCCCGCCGATAGGCGCTGGCCGTTGTGGATGACGGCGCCGCGAACGCGGCCCCCGGAGGTGCGTACGAAGCAGGTGCGGCCCACCGCCTCGACGCCGTTCGCGGACATCTCAGGGGCGTCGAGAGCGAACAGGGCGAGGTCCTTGGTCGCCCCGGATGTGACCTCCGCGCCGAGCACGTTGGGCTGGCGCACGGGTGTCACCGTCGCTGGCGCCGGGTCGGAGGATGGGCGAGGCACGAGCACCGAGAGGTAGAAGGCGCGGCTCGCGGGGTCGGGCGTATGCAGCTTGATGGTCTTGACCGTAGAGGCGCCCTCGAACGGCGTGGGGACCTGAATGTCCCGCAGGTTCTTCTCGCTCACCTCGTGGGTCAGCTTCTCGGGGGAGACCAATGTCAGGTCCACTGCCGCCTCGTTCTGGGTGACGGTGAGAGTATTCCCGCTGAAGCTCGCATCGCCATAGGTATGGAGCAGCCAGTCGGTGCGGGAGGGCGCCGGGCTTTCGATGTCGTCGAGCATGACGAAGTAGTCCGGCGGAGCATCGGCGCTGGCGTGGCGGAGGTACATGACCTCACGCACGAAGCTGGAGAGGTTGTCCTTCTCGTAGGCGAGGGAGGCGTCGCCCACCACCCGCGCATACCAGGGGGCGTCCACGAGACCGGCGACGATGCCGATGTGGTTGGGGTCGTCTCGACCCCCGGCGACGTTGACGTGGCCGGCCTGCTCTTCACCGTCCACCATGACGGTGTTGTGGGCCTCGGTCTTGACGCCCCAGATGTTGTGGGGGTAGAAGAGGTCAATCAGCAGCGGTTTGCCATAGGCGTAGAGCACGAAGCTATTGGTGTCGTGCTGGCTATGGTCCCACTCTTTGTGGCCGCCCTTGAACCCGAAGAGCGTGCCATTGGGATCCTCCCGGCTGCTGCGCAGGAAGCCCCAGTTGAGATCGCGAAAGACCGTATCCAGGGGCAGATCGGACAAGGGCTTCGTCTCCACCGTCGGGTCATAGGAGAGAAAGGCGAGCGTGTCCCCGCCGCGGCGTCCGATCACCCGTCGGGCCACGAACTGGGCGTGTCCGTCGCGGTACTCGCGGGCAAGCCGGAAAAGCACCCCCGCGGGGCTGCTCACGCTGCCGTTCCAGCAGTTCGAGAAGGGGACGAAGTTGGCGCCGCTCGGATCCATCAGGGTGATGAACCACATGGGGAGCTTCGCGAGGCGAGGATTGTCGAAGAGGTTCTCGCCGGTGACCCGGCGGAGGGCATCTGCGTAGGTGATGGCGGTGGACCAAGCATACGCGCCGTAAGTCACGCCCTCACCCCAGCTCCCGTCCGGGTTGAGGGAATGGGTGTAGTGCCAGATCTTTCGCTCGCACAGGCGGACGAGATCGCTCGCGCTCGGATCCTCATCCAGGAGGGCGAGCCCGGCCACCCCGA
>Ga0315277_10005862_pt1 | contig 16142 bp, 24 predicted proteins | sample YL17G05_15_MG_FD_203695 | JGI IMG/M metagenome (GOLD analysis project Ga0315277, IMG submission 203695) | Sediment microbial communities from Yellowstone Lake, YNP, Wyoming, USA - YL17G05_15 | ecosystem: Environmental > Aquatic > Freshwater > Lake > Sediment | place: USA: Wyoming | collected...
GGCCACGCTAAAAATGTTGGCTAAGGCCGACCCGTCCGTCCGGAAGGGTACGATGACCAAGCTCGACATGCAGCGGTACGTGCAGCTTGATACTATGGACTCGGCCGTAATAGACAACAACGAAGCGGACGCCTACTGCGTTGGGTTGTTTGCAGCTAGGTTCATGGAAACGGTCTCTGGGTCCGTAGACCTTAGCTCTCTCACTCCATCAGAACAAAGGGTATTCCTCGGGAGAAAGAGAGTCGTTACTACCGCGAATGGGAAGAAGGTCCGTAGGATTGCCCACGCGTTCAGGGAGAATTCGAGATATTTTGCTTTCTCGAAGATTCCTCCCGGGAACGTCTCTCTACCGAAGAAGTCGGATATTCCTTCATCCCTGACTGATTTTCTTGAGTCCCTGGAAGGGGACGGGAAGTCTCGGGTGTAGGTTCTCTCCCACACGTTAGGAGAATCAATGGCCACCAAGGTTCAAGTTCAGCCGAAGCAGCACCCTAAGTTGGCGAGATGGCAAAAGTCGATGGGCGATAGGACCGGAATCGACATGTCCGACATCGTCGTCTCCTCTACTCTGAGGATGGACCACATCAATACGGGGTCGACAGTTTTGAACCTTCTGATTGGAGGATCCAGGTTGCCGGACGGATCTTTCCTCTGCCCCGGATGGCCAAAGGGAAAGATAGTCGAAATCTACGGACGTGAATCGTCCGGTAAGTCCACCATCGCGATGATGGCCTGTGGCCAGGCTGTCCTGTCGAATAATGGGACGGGGTCTGCTCTATATGTGGACCTGGAACATGCTGTCGTGGACAACTACGCTCTGAGGCTCGGAGTGGATTTCAGGCCAGTCGAGCTTGGTGGGAGCGGGAGCGCCATGCGCATCGCTCCGCACACGTTCGAAGAGACCGAGGCTCTCGTGAATGGGGCGGCCCTGAACGGGATCGACCTCATCGTGGTGGACTCGGTGGCAGGTCTTGTCTCGAGAAGGGACCTCCAGAGGAACACGGCGAACGAGAAGGAAAAGCAGGGTGTAGCTGAGATCCCAAGGCTTATGAGCGCTTGGATGCCGAAGCTCCAGTCGATCATCGCGAAGACCGGGACCTGCGTCATGTTCACCAACCAGACCCGAGACAAGATCGGAGCTATGGGTTACACGGAGGAAGCGCTCAAGAGCACGACCGGAGGCAACGCCTTGAAGTTCTGGGCTTCTCTTCGTCTAATGCTGAAGCCGAAGCAGGCGGCAAAGGCGAAGGTCTTCAACCCAATCATCAAGGACTTCGAGGAAGTTCCGGTCGCCACGGACATCGAAGTCAAGAACATCAAGAACAAGATCGATGCTCGGCAGGGTCACACTGGTCTCATTACCATCAGGTACGGCGTCGGAATCGACGAACTCCGCACCATGATGAACGTCGCGGAAGCATATAAGATCGTCAAACACTCAAAGAACGCCAAGAAACAGGACGTGTATGAGTATAAGAGCCCTTCGAACGGACACCTGGTGGAGGCCGTCGGAATCGAGAAGTTCAGGGTCGCCCTGCAAAGGGACAAGGAGTCATTCACAGAGATGATGGACCTGTGCCGCGACAGGATCGTGCAGGGTTTCAGGGCCATCGATGACGAACAGCTCGCGCAGCTCGCGGAGGACGCCGTCGTGAAGAAGTTTGACGATGACGATGACTACGAGGACGATAGTCAAACGACCTATGTCGAGAAGAAAGACATGGGACTCGATGATGACGAGGGTCAAGTTCAAGCGCCGGACGTGGACGTCTGACGGGGGTCAGTATGGACAACCTCAAGCCGATCAAGGTCCGGATCCAGAACTACCAATCGATAGAAGACATCTCTTTCGAAATTCGCGGATTCACGGCACTGTCCGGGAAGACCAACATCGGGAAGAGCGCCATCGTTAGGGCGATATCCTCTGCCATTCTGAACAATCCAGTCGTCGGAATGGTCAGGCGCGGGGCTCCATATGCCTCCGTAGAACTCTCGACAGATGAGTGGAACTTTCGCTGGGAAAAGTCCGAGCGGGGCGTGAACAGATATGATATCGGGGGAAAGTTCTATGACAAAGTCGGTCAGAGACAGCTCACTGAAATAGCCGACCTCGGTTTCAAATCAGTGAAGGTCGGGAACGACGATGTACACCCATGGCTCGCGTCGCAGTTCTTCCCGATATTCTTGTTGGATAAGTCCGGGCCTCAAGTTACGGATTTCATATCTGAGGTGTCGCGCCTCAACGTCCTTCAGGATGCTGTGGTTCTCTCCGCAAGAGGGAAGAGAAAGACCTCAGATGACTCCTCGGCCAAGTCCGACGAGGCTGCTGGGTATAGGCTGAAGCAGAAGGCCGTCGCTCAAGCCGGAATGGTCAGGGACCTAGTCAAGGACCTTGACGGGCAGGCTTCGAGCATAGAGGAATATGAGACTTCCCTTCTCGCAGCTATAACTATGGCTGCGAGGATCGCAAAAGCAACGGCATCAGTTACGACTCTCACGCCAGCATCATTGCTGTCGATGCCGAAGCCGCTTGATCCTGAGAAGGTTCATAGGCTAGTTCTCGCCGAGGCTACGAATGTGAAGTTGGAGAATACCGCGAAGAAGGTGATCGCAGCCCGGAAGGCTGCCGGTGTGGTGATTCCAGAAATACCACCCGAAATCGCCCGTCTCAAGGCGGCATCGAGATTCGCAACTATCTCGTCCGAAATTGAGATAGTACGGAAGCTATCGGAAGCGAGCTCCGTGAAAATTCCGGTTCTGGATACCGACGAAATCCTTCGCTTGTCGAAGACAATCGCCCTCGAAGCTTCTCTCAAGGCTGCAGCTAAGGCCGTAAAGAAGACTAAGGCCGTGAAGATTCCGATTGCCCCGGTTATCGACACAGCAGCCGTGACGCTTGCAGAGTCCTTCTCAACCTCCCTAATCGCGGCCAAGGCGGCGGAGGTTGAGGCTGCATCCGAAGTCGCGGCTGTGAAGGAAGAACTGGCTGAGGCCGAGAGGGAACTTGCAAAGATTCCCGTGTGCCCAACATGCAAAAGGCCAAGGGAGGACATCCACGATCATGCCTAAGGAATCATGGCACTTGCAGCTGTCCTGCATGTACAATTGCTTTGCCATATGTTTTTGCTATATAATCAACTACACGACAAGCTGACTCATAAGCACCGTTAATCGTTGCATCATATAGGTAGTCACCAGTGAAGTAAAGTGCTTTATCTTCACAAGGTTTGTGCCGTTGTAGATATGGCAGCAGTGGCAGACCACCTGGCTGCCTTGACACGCCATTCATGTAACGATCAACTCTAGCGTCAATGCCTCTATGCACTTTACGCTTGATAGCTGGTGGAAATTGATCAATTACAGCGCGTATGACGTCAGAATCATTAAGTGCTGATAGGTCAGCGGCCTCGCTCCCAGCAAGTAGCCAGCTTAGGACACCTCTACCAGAGTTCATCCAAGACTGGTCATATACCGTAGCACCTTTAAAGCAATCGTGAACAAAGTAGTCCTCAGGAAAGTCTTTAGCCCAAAAACGATCTTGGAACAGGAAGCTGACGCGCAGATAGTTCGTCATCTTAGAATAACGCTTGCTATGAGCTTGTGTAGCAATAGCAAGGTCTTCATCTGTAAATTCGTAATAGTCCATAGCTACGGGGCTAGTAGTAATTACAACGGCGTCAGCATCTATTGACTTGCCATTGTAGAAAACTTTGAAGCCATTCACCGTTGAAGCTATGCGACGAACACTTGCGTCAAAGACAACATCAAAGTTGCCGCACATTAGTGTTTTGACAAGTAGATCGTTGCCACCCTTGATCAGATAAAACTTACAATATGCTGGATCATCAATGAGCAAGTTGTCAAACCCGAAGGTTCCATTCACCCTATCAGGGGCTGCTGCTAGATCACTGTGTCCTTGCATCAAAGTAAAAGCTCTACCAAGCTCGTTAGGTAGATACTTTTCTAGAACTGATTCATAAGTATTTCTTATCCAAGGGTGTTTGTTATCTTTTAGACTGCTTGCGTTAGAAAAATCCTTTACAGATCGATAGTATAGACCTAGCTGCCAGAACTCATCCATCGCATCAACTGCAGAGTCACCTATCTCTCTTCTAATAGCTTGTTTTGTTTCCAATGTTTTGTCACGCCAAACAAAATATGGCGTAGCCTTCATTGGTCTTGTGTCAAGATCAAGAAACTTAACTAGATCCTTCAGATGGGAGTCACCTGTGATGTCATAGAACTCAGCAGCACCATGTTCATAGGAATCACCTGTGGAAAACTTACCAGTTTCAATACGACCACCAAAACGTGGTGAAGCCTCTAGTACTGTAACATTGAAGCCGAGCTGACCTAGATGCCATGCTATGGCTAGCCCACTAAACCCGGCACCTACAATGACGACTTTAGGTCCGTCACTTCCAGCTAGTTTTGTAGCTATCTGGAGCAGTTGATTGGTTAGCTTCATTTATTAGCCGCACTTACTGAAGGTTTATGAATCTTCAAAAAGCCGAGGGATATTATAGCCACCGGTGAAACCACCTGAACGGTCTCCCTGGTTCGAACCCCCAGGCTTTGAAAACCCCTGCGGTTCCCGGGTCGTCCTCATGGATGAGGCAGAAGACGTACGCGCTCCCACGCACCTTCATCTCGTCGAGCGTAGCCTTTAGCAGCGTCGAACCGACGCCCTTCGAACGGTGGTCCGGGAGCACATAGAACGTCTCCAACATAAACCAGCTTCGAGCCATGGTGGCCGAAAGGCTCATTCCGGACAATTCCCCATCCGATTCGGCCAGCAGGATCAGGCTCTTATCGGACTCGATCCATTCGACGAGGTCGTCCCCGGTGTAATGATCCTCGGAAGACTCCGTGGCGCGAAACTCGCGTTCTGGGTTCGCCAGGATCACTAGTATGGCCGGCACGTCTGACACTGTCGCTCGACGTACTGAAATGCCGATTGAATGCATTTGAGACAATACTCAGAGCTCGACTTAGTTGACTTCATTCATCATCGGTGCACTCAGTATTCACCTCGCTCTCCCAGCGAGGGACCCCATTTCCCCATCCATTCTCACGGCCAACGCCATCGAGAACGGGGTAAGTGTCAGCATACAAACGAATGAAGCCCAGATCAGAACCTACACCATAAGCTTCGGCGAGTTCGAACGCGTGTAGGGAGGGGAGCGGCATCGCGATGTGTCCTGCGATGCGAGCGTTTTTGCTCTTGAAATCAACGCCGGCGCCGTCCTGACTCGTTAGACAACGCAGTACATATTTCCCATCGTAAGAACCCGTGAGCAACGCTCTTTCCTCAAGTCCGAGGGGACGACGAGCGCGTTGAATGATGCTGTTCTTGGGCGCGTCCTTCATCTTGCTGCCCGGGGACAGGAGCCATATCGCCCGCCACTTCTTCACGAAGTAGCGCAACTGATGACTGTTCTTACAATCCATGCGCTCGTGTACGAACGTCTTGATGATAGTGCTATGAACTGCAGCCGTATCCCGATGTGGGATCCTCATCGGCAAGTCAGTGATGCGAGTACGTTTCCATTCCATTTGAACCTCTTTAATACTAGCGTCCAGTCGCCAATATAATTACATAGATCACTGCGGCCATCATCATGGCGATCCGCGATGGAAATAGGGCGGGTGATATTGTTCGGGATTCAATTGCCCCGGTCTCGAGAGCGCCACACACAAGGCACGACAGCTCGAGAAGTGCGAATGCTATGGTCTCGATCGGGGCTTTATGTGCCAGGTGCATGAGAGCCGCTAGTATGGACAGCCATGCCGCAATGAGCTGTCCGGCGTACGAGCCCCCGCCTAGCAATCAGTTCACCAGCCGAAGTCCAGGCCTCTCCTGTTCGGGTTCACCAGCTCCGTCGGGAAGTCCGAACATGTTCACGAACATTTTCCTTCCTTCCGGAGTTTTGATCATCGTGTAGATGGCAAGGGCGAATTGCGCGTCCTTGCGGACGCGCTGTGCCACTAGTGCCCATTTCCTTCCACGGTGGGGGTGCGACAGACACACATTGCAAACTCCGTCGTCGATCCGCCCGCGGGCCTCACATCCGATGCAGGTTCCGATTTGTTGGATCTTCATGTTTCCGTTATCGGCTCCGAGGCGAATTTCCGCCATCAATAATCTTCAAAACAAGGCTCACCGCCGGCAGGTCCGGATTCGCCTTCTGAGCCTCGATATCCTCCGAGAGGTACCAAATCCCATTCACGAGCTCTAGTGGAGAGGATCCCAGCCTTATCGAACCGTCTTCACATAGACCTGCAAAGCGTCCGGATTTCTCATGGTACAAGGCATGAGTATCCCTAAAATCCGCCATCCCGATCTCTGAGTCGGTGCTGACTTCCTCGGCGGTGAGGAGAACCATTACCGGTCTCCTCGGAACTTTATCCCAATCGATCTTCTTCAATATTAAACTCTACGCCCAGGCTTTTTATTCTTGAGCCTCACGTGGATCCTACAAATACCGCAAGGGTTGCTCTCGCCATATGCTCTCCGACTGCAACAGTCAGGATTGCCGCTCGCGTGGCGAGCTCGAGGGTTGCTCTGACGGTCGAGAAGGAAGGTGGATATGCCGGGCCGGACGGTCAGGTAATCTCCCTTCTCCAGGAATTCCTCAACGCCAAGTATTCGATCGACAACGCGTACAGGAGCTTCGCTGACCGCGTCCGTGGGCCGTGGAGGGACGCGCTCGTAGACCACTGGCAAGAGCACGCGAAGGAAGAGCGGTCTGCAGCGTATGATATCGCAATGAAGATAGTCGGGCTCGGCGCCGACCCGATGGTCACCGTCACATCTGTGCCGCAGTGCCCGGGAAACCTGGATGCGTTCTGCCAGGTCTTGGCCAAGATGGAACTCGATACGATAGAGAACGGACGAAAACTCATTGCGATGTCCGGCGACAACGCCGCCATGAAGGTCTTCGCAGAGAATCTCGTGTTGGTAGATACTAAGCATCTCGACGATCTGCGTCGGATGAGTCAAATGAGCGTCGGTTGACGCGGCTGAAGGGAACCTGATAATGAATAAGATCGCCGCGCTTCTTGCTTTGCTCGCAGTCACATTCATCACAATGGCTCCTGCCGCTCAGGAACCTCAGCCGGGTCCGTCCGCCGAGAAGTGTGAAGGACCTCCCGACCTGTGCTCTAAGATCGCCGCTCTTCAGGTGAAGGTCAGCGATCAGAAGAAGGCCGCTGAAGCCGCTGCCGGTGAGAAGACCGAGGAACAGAAGAATCAAGACAAGAAGCACCAGGACCGCGTGGTGAAGCTTATTGCCGCGGCCGGGACGATTTCGGCTGTTCTGAAGGTACTTCTTTCTGCTCTGAGCGGCTGGAAGGACTACTTCACGACGGACGTCGGTAAGGCATGGCTGAGGGCCATAACCCTGGTCGTCGGTTTCGTCGCCTTTATCATGACGAACATCGGGTTCGGGATTCCATGGTGGCAAGCCCTGATAGTAGCCGGTGGCGGACCCGGAGCTATCCTAGTGCACGAGATGATGAAGTTGATCCCGGCTATCCGTGGGAAGGGCCCGCTTCCTCCGGAAGCAGCTCCTCCCGCGACGCCCGGGGTCTAGTCACTTCCGGAAGACTTTCTTCAGGGCCTCCTCGAGGCTCTCCCCGGACGTTCGGACCTCAGAGACCTTTTTCATGAGGGTCTGTAGGTCCATATTACATAGCCCGGCAGCGCATTCGAGTTCCGAAATGCGCTGCTCTGCGGGAATGATTTGTGCCGCCTTTACGATCTCCATGGAGGTACGAGTTCTCCAGTCCCATTCCTTCGATATCGGGAACCGGACAACAGACCCGCCGTCGACAGCGAACCATTTACCATCCTCTAGGTCGAAGTCGAAGCCAAGACTTACCGACAGTAGTGCTTCCGTCGGTGCCCCGCCTGGAAGGATGCACGTCCCATCATCCAACGTCGCAAAGGACGGGACGTGCATCCTACGATTGGAAGGGGGGCCGTATCCGTTGATCTTCATCGGATCCGCATCATCGCCAGGAACGTTACGGAGAAGATGAAGACGACGACTGCGCTAGCTACGAGTCCGCACGAGAAGGTCATGAACGTGAGCGACCAGCGCAGGATCTTGGAGCTGACCTCCTCGCGGTACGGAGCGCGGGACGGCTCGGGGTCGGGTTCGTCCGACTCGACGGACAAGTGAATGTTGTTCTGGATGGGAGCAGAATAGTGGGTATTATGCACCGAATTCACGGACGGTGCAGGCACCGAGGTGCCGCAGTCGACACATCCGGAAGCGGCGCGCATCTTCCCACATTTCCGGCAGATCCGGCAAATCCTGATCACGTCTTTCATGTTGTTCATCGCGCTCCTCCAGCCAGGGCCTTACATCCCGCCTTCACTACGTCGCCAGCACTGAGATTTCCGGGGTTGAACCCGGCAGCCCACTTCTCAACATCCTTCTTTGAGAAGCCGAGGCCCTGAAGCGCTTGAAGCGCCGCGGACGGAACGGGAACGGTGGGCTCACGTTCGACCAGTGGGAGTGCTCGGACGGGAGAATGGCCCCGGGGCTCAGGGAGAGGAGGAAGTCCGTTGACCCTAGAGGTGTCGATCTCTTCGTTGTCGGAGTCGAGCTTCGCCTCCATGTAGGCTTTCTCGTCCGGGGAGAGCGCCATGGAGAGTGAGTACATAATGATGACATCCTCCACGAGGAGGCTGCGGTCAGCCACGTCCAGGACGAAGTCGACGAGCTGAACCTCGGAAGCAGTCCCAGATCTAGTCCCGATCGACCCGTGATCCCTGATCACGGCCTGAAGAGAGCAGTATTCGGAAACCCTCTGTTCATTTCCGCAGAGCCTCTCCACGAGAGCCACAGCCCAGGCGTTCGTCGCCTCCACCAGGATGAGGCGCCCACCGGTCATCGTAAAGATGAAGGTGGCGCGCTTGCATCCGAAGGACGGGTGGTCGAGACCGATCACGGAGCTCAGTTCCATGTCCCGGTTATCGAGATATATACGAGATTTCCGCGGGGTTTTGCTTACATTCCCCTTCTTCCGTCTCTAGACCGTAAGCGAAGAACGCCGTGCGCGTGCGTGCGCACATGTATTGACAAGCGCACGCACGAGTGCTATACTGCTTGTTGAGGTTCGTAAATGGCTAAAAACATAGACGAAGAAACCGAAATTCTCGTTGGGATCGTCCTGCGTGCTGGGCGTCCAATGTCATCCCCGATGGTAGGGAGAGAGTATACGAAAGAAACGGGTCTGGAATTGCATCAGACATCCGTATACAGGCGCCTCATAGACGCGGTTCCGAACGGACTCATCAAGCAGAATCATAGGGTTAGATGGGTGGCCGTACAAAACACCAAGCCAAGCTCTGCACCCGATGCTTCTGCACCCGCTCCCACCGCTCCCACCGCTCCCACCGCTCCCACCGCTCCCAGTTTCCCCAAGGACAAGGCACGGATGGCCGCGAGTATGTACGCGAAGGTCGCCGAAATCCTGAACTCAGACTCGCCGGACGTAGCGGATGCTATGTCGTATAAGAGATCAGCAGATCTCTTGATGGCGGTGGTGTGATGGACTCCGACATGGTGAAAGCACTCACTCCGCTGGTTGGACGGCGGATTCTACACGGCGTGACGACAAAAACTGTCGCGAAAGAGTCAGGCCTGCCGGAAAGGCGAGCGGAAGGAGCTCTCAAAAAGCTGATGAGTCGCTCCCTTTGTGTATGCAAGGAAGTGCGCAGTCGCAATCATCGTACCTGGAGAGTCCCTCCCAGGTTCCTTGTCGCAGCACTGGCATTCGTTCGAAGATCAGCTTCAAGCCGTTTGAAGCCGCCATAGCGACAGTTATCTGGCCGAGTTGTACGCCGACATGACTGCCTTCTTCAAGCTCACGAGCGTCTTGATAGACGCCAACATGTGCTCGTAGGCTACGTCCTGGTCGTTCAACGTCTTCGACGCCTTCTCCATAGTATCGAGGAGGGCGTCGAAGGCCTTCATGAGAGACCCGAACCTTTCGTCACTCTTCCGGTCTCTCAAGACTTCTGACCTCTGTACCACTCCATTATGATCTTCACGAGACAGATGCTCGCATCGACGAGCTTGGGAAACCCTGGGGTCTTCCAGCTTCGGTCTTCGACAACCCCGAATTCATTCGGGAATGAAATGTGAACAAAGCCGGCTGCCACTCGATGCCCGATGTTATTCTTCGAGAGCCAGTCCATGACCAGGTAGAACTGATCATTGCAGACGTGCGTACCGGCAGTGTAACTCACTATGGCCTCGTGATCGAACTCGGACATGGCGTTTGAAAGCTCGGCGCATGGCCATGAGGCTTCATATCCTGGAGGCCCTCCCAACAACGAGACGCCGTCCCTGACGGGAACCATGGTGTTATCTCCCATGGGGGAATTTCTCACGTTGACCGCGAACTTCTCGAGCCTGATCGGACTATTATGCTGGGTCGCCCCATACATAATGACCGCATTCGGCTTGAAAGCGGCTATCTCGGAGCAGGTTTCTTTCCCAGCCACACCAAATATCTGAGGTAGGACGACAGCCTTCACCTCAACTCCTGGTATAGAGAGCATTCCGGAAGCCCACAGCTTCGCGATCTCTCCGCTCGGAGTCTTCTTGATTCCGAATTGCGGCTCAAAGCCCGTTATGAGGAATCTCATCCTTACCTGTACCGTTAAAAAAGATGGCTCAGGGACCTGTAAAGACTTGGACGGTCGAGTACATAGATGACGATGGTGACTCCGTCGTCGAACAAGTACAAGCGACGGATGATAGAATGGCGGAACTGCTCATAGAGATGTCTGTCTCGGGACTAAACCCCATGGCCCATGATCTGAGCCCGCAGAGTCCCGTAGATATCTCGACTGTATCTTTGCCGGATGAAGGCACCATTGGACATTCCGGTTAGCTCGTCAGACTGGTCTGGGATCATGTCGTCTGCCGGGGGAGATCTGCGGCGACTAGACCACGTGATCAGATTCAGCAGCGTCCCGTACTCGGTTCCGGAGTCCGTGTCGGCGCACTCGTTTTGGGTCTGTCTATATGCCGCGCTTATTCATAGACGCCTGATGAGTACTCAGGAGCCCAAGCTCGACCTCGCTGTGACACTTCACGCTCTGACTCACGATCTTCCGGAATGCCTTACTGGGGATGTGGTCCGTACGTTTAAGTACGCTTCAAAAGACCTGAAGAGGGCGGTAGATGTAACGGAAACGGCGATGTTTGAAGAAAGAATGACTGCTGAGGTGAAATCCCTCGTGGCTTCTATCGGTGATGCTGTTCCGTCGGACGACATGAAGTACGTTCGGACCGTTGTGAAGGCCGCCGACTTCATGAGCCTGTTCCAGTATATGAACAGGGAATGGAATCGCGGGAATCTCGAGATGAGACCGTTTGTGAAGCGAATGCGTGTCGATTTGATGGCAGAAGCCATCAAACTCAAAGTCGGAATTTGGTATGAAGAGGCTTTGTCGCACCTCTACATTTCCATGGCTGACTCAGCCATGTCCGAACCCCCCGAGAGGACGGCATGAGTACCGAGACGAAGTCTCATATCGACTCGAGGATCGATGAGCTGCATACTCTCAAGGTCTCCATCGAGGGCATGGAAGGTCGCGGCCACATACTGGACGTCATTGACGGTCAGATTGCCTTCCTCGTGAAGGAGAGGGAGACCGCCGATGATGGGATTCGAGCATCGGTGATTCGTTCCCATAAGGCCATCTGCCAGGTCAAGAAGATGGATGAGAAGGCTGCGTACGGGAACGATCCGGCCGTTTACTATACGCTCGGGGTATGTGGCGAAGCGGGGGAGATGGCGAACGCCATAGTGAAAGCGCTCAGGAACGGCCTCAACAGGAAGAAAATACTCGAGGCCGTAACGTCGGAGCTTCCAGATGTAATAATTTACTCGTACGTCCTGGCTTACGTGCTCGATATCGACCTGACCAAGCTTGTGAATGAGAAGGTCGATATCGTAGTAAAGAGGGCTCACGACGGATACTACGGCGGAGAGATTGAATAGCTGGGCGGAAGCTGAATCCGCCAATTCGAACAATTAACGCATACGGAGATATAATGGGACAGAGACTGTTTGTTGGAAACCTCCCCTACACGGCCACCACGGCTGATGTCAGGGATCACTTCGCATCTTACGGAAACGTCACGGACGCAAAGGTCATGACGGATCGAGAGACGGGTCAGAGCCGAGGGTTCGCCTTCGTGACCTTCTCGACGGATGCAGAGGCGAAGTCAGCAGAGTCCGACCTGAACGGGTCGGACTTCATGGGAAGAAATCTCGTGGTGAACGAAGCGCACGAGAGGGTCAATGGTCCTCGCCCCGGAGGCGGAAGCGGGGGTGGAGCTCGTCCTGGAGGAGGAAGGTCGGACGCAGGATCCGGGGGTCCTCCACCCCAGAGTTACGGCGGCGGTGGCGGCGGTGGCGGCGGTGGCGGCGGTGGCCGAGATCGCGGTAAAAAGGGCGGCGGAGGCCGTGATCGTGACCGTGACTACTGATGGAAAAAAGGCGGACCCCGACTTCTCATCCCTGAATACGTTCAGGGATGCAGTCTGGGAGGTTTCGTCATCCAAAGGGTTCAAGGATAAACCCGTCACGGTCGCTACGATGGTAGCCAATATTCATGGTGAGGTGTCTGAACTGTGGGAGTCCTACAGGGCTGACACGCTTGAAATGCCGTGCGACAAAGCCGAGAAAATGGTTGCTATCGGTCTACCTCGCCTCACATCCGCTGAGGAAGAGATTGCTGATATCATCATCCGCGCTCTCGACACGGCGAAGGACCTCAATATAGACATTGCGAGGGCCGTTGCTGCAAAGCATGAGTTCAACAAGCACCGTCCGCACAGGAACGGCGGGAAGCGGGCTTAGCTCGTGCTTCTATTCAGTTACGGATCAAATCATCCGATCCAGCTTGCTGAAAGAATAGGACGGCCAGTAGATGGGACGGGTGCCTTCGTGGAGGGACGAAGGCGCGTCTTTCGTGGATGGTCACGTACATGGGAGGGTGGGGTTGCATCGCTCATTATGAGCACACCCCATCTCACATACGGGTACGTGGCTGAGTTGACTGAGACGGAGCTAGCGGCCCTAGATAGATACGAGGGCGTGGCGTCCGGGAACTATCGCCGCACGAAACTCAAAGTGAAAGTGTGTCGTGATCACGCCGTCATTCCGATGGATGCGGTCGCGTATGTATCTGCATCGAGGGAGTTCAATGCTCCATCGAAAGCATATCTCGATGCTGTTTCAAAGACCGTCGGAGCGTTCTGGAATAACGCAAGCCCGAGCGACTTTCCGATCCTATAGACTGCGAAAATGAACGCAGTCCAGTTGTACCAAGTGCAGACGGTCCAACTTAGGAGTGAACATGTACGAAGAAGCAATGGCGAAGCGGGCTCAGACGGCGGCGAAGCGGGCTCAGACGGCGGCGAAGCGGGCTCAAGACGCAGCGAAGCGGGCTCAAGAAGTGATGGAGCTGGCTCAAGCCTCGGAAATGGAGGCTCAGAACGAAATCCGAAATCTCAACGGCCTCCTGGAGGTAAGGGATGAGAGGATCGCTCTTCTGGAGAAAGAGCTCGGAGAGCTGGAAGAGCAGACGGAGAAAGCCTTCTCTCTTCTGAAGGAAAAGAACGTGGAACTGGAAGACAGGATGAAGTACGAGATGCGGAGGGCATCCCAGGCACTCGAGGTTGCCGACAACGCCGCACAGGCGGCGGGGAGCGTTGCGAGGATCGCCAACTCCATCAACATGACGATTCAGGCACTCGAGACGAAGTTGGACCTGGACAATCGCGAAAGCAGGCGCTGATCATGGCGAAGGACCATGAGGAAAGGGAGAACCACGAATCGTATGTGATGGTTGGGTTCTCCCGCAGGCAGGGGAGCCCCGGGCGTCTTTTCGGATCTTCGCTGAAGACGCACGAGTCCTATGTGACTCTGAAGGTTTCGAAGGGCGAACGCATCCACTCGCTCGGGTACGACCGCTACTACGGTGGGATGAATGGTGACATCTTGGAGGTCGACCTTTCAGCAGCACAGTTCGCTGAACTCCTCACGACGATGAATGTTGGATCAGGCGTGCCTGGAACACTTCGTCGGGCCTTCAATAAGCGCGTGGAACCGGCTCCCGAGACTGAACTTGAAGTAGAGAAAATTCGCGTCGGCTTCAAGAAGAAGATGGGTGATCTGGCTTCGACGTGCCGGCAGGATATCAAGGATGTGGAAGCTCTTCTGGAGAAGAAGGGTCTCGTGAAGGCCGATAAGGAGGCGATCCTCGCCAAGTTTCGGAGGGTCATGATGGAGGTCGAGTCGAATACTCCCTTCATGTTGTCTCAGTTCGAGGAGGCGACCGAGAAGGTCGTCACCCATGCGAAAGCGGAAGTGGATGCTTTCATGACTCACAATGTCGTGTCTGAAGGATTGCGCGCTCTCGCCGCTAAGATGGAACCGGAATCGCCGCAACTCACCGACGGACCAGTGGAGTTCGATCCAGAGGACAGCGACGAACACGGTGGCGGCAACCACCGTGAATAAATCACAAGTGATCATGGTCGTAAAGAAGTATGCGACCGTTCTTGACGCCCGTAATATCGAGGCGCGTAGAGATCCCGGAGCCACCTCTCCGGAGCTTCGGGCGTCCCACGTCAGGTGGATGTGCGACGAAGTCCAGCGGATGCTCGAGAACTACGGATCAAAGGCTGACGTCCTCGGGGTCCTCGGGGTCGAGACCGAGTCCGACCGATCGAAGCTCGACAAGGCGATGCGGTGGCTCGGATTCATTCAAGGAGTCTTTGCGGCCGATGGGATCATGTCCGTCGAGCAGATGAAAGAAGACAACAGGTAGTTCCGTCGATGTAATATGGTGTCGCCGTGATAAGCGACGCCGGCACTAAACTGTGGCCTCCCATGGGAGGCCACAGTTATATTCGAAAATCCGTCACTACCTGAAATAGAGACCACATGATCAAATTCGGTACAGAGGTTGGGTTCGATCCTACGCGATTCTATGGAATCATGGATGTCATGGAGTCCATCGATTCAAAAGCTCTGGACCTTCTGGAAAGGACGGAGAAAGAATTGGACCTCCTACTCGTAGGAGTCGACGACAACGTCAGGTCCCTCGCAAGGACGAACAATGCAGTTCTGTCTGAGGTCCGACAGAACTTCCGCAAGAAGCATAAGAACGCATTCGCAACGGATGAAGACCCATTCGAAGATCTCCGCCACTCGGTGGATGGGGAAAGCTTCCTGCGTGTCATATTCGACGTGACCAGGATCATCCAACGTGGATATCATGATATCCGGGACGTCGTACATGGGCTTCGTCCGGGGAGGCTGATCCGGACGGGGATGAAACCTGGGTCGACACTCTCGGTCCAGGATATGGAATCCTTCTATCTACAGGTCCAGATGAACAGGGCCTCAGTAGAGAACTTCACTGCGGGGGTCCTGGCGGCTGGATTGCTCCAGGCCTCCATTGCGGAGATCGGAGCCTGCGTGGTGGATAGGCTCGACAAGTATTACGAGCGCATTCTTCACAGGCACTCGGCGGAGGGTATTAAGGTCCATGGAGATCCGATTCTGACGGACGTCGCCATCTCCATCTACGAGAACGCCGATGCTTCGGGAGAGATCGCCGACGGAAAGAAGCCTGATGAGGTCAGTATATACTCGATACGGAAAGCGGTCCTAGTTGCCGAGGGCGTCAAAAACGGGATGATCGGAGAACTTATCCGGAACCCGGGCGGAATCTTCAAGTTCATTGGGGATAACCTAAAGACGATGTGGGCGACCGCTGGAGTTTTGTCGAAGAGTTCATCGGAGCTCGTGAAAGCCATTCATGCCTTGGCTGGCGTCCGCCGTCAGCCAAGGACGATGGCGGACGAAGACTTCATGCGCGCCATTGGGACGCTCGAGGATCTGGATCCTCGAAATATCGAGTTCCGAGACAAGGGAGGGATTCAGACCTCGGAGGAGCGATTTGAACTCGGATACCGGAACGAGACCATAGGTGAAATCGTCAAGCTCATCGTGTCGCGGGACGCGGACGCCCAGGGCGTGATCCAGTACATCCTCGAGCGGAAGGCCAAGCTGCACAAGTACTTCCAGGAGGAGAA
>Ga0315277_10005863_pt1 | contig 16141 bp, 18 predicted proteins | sample YL17G05_15_MG_FD_203695 | JGI IMG/M metagenome (GOLD analysis project Ga0315277, IMG submission 203695) | Sediment microbial communities from Yellowstone Lake, YNP, Wyoming, USA - YL17G05_15 | ecosystem: Environmental > Aquatic > Freshwater > Lake > Sediment | place: USA: Wyoming | collected...
TGACAGCGGTGATCGAGATGATCTCGCCGTTTCGCCGTCGCCTGAGCCATCGCTGGCGAACGTTCTTGCCACTCTTGATGATGAAGGCAGGCGTTCCCTTGATTGGCTCAATCTCGAGAATGCCAGCAATGATCCATCGCCAGACGATCGCCGCATTGAGGGACGGTCTTCCCTTGTGTTTCTTTGCCACAGCAGTCGCTCCTTGGACATCTGATAAAACTGATTATATCCATTTCAATTACAAAAATCAACCCCGTTAGATAAAGTACATCAAACGGGGTAAAGGTTTGAGCTTTACGTTTATATGGGTTTGGCGTAGAATAAAGATGAGGAAAATATGGCTAAAATTACTAAAGACGACTTAGAACATGTCGCCAATCTTGCTCGTCTAGAGCTATCTCGTGAAGAGAAGGAAAAATATACTTCGCAGATGGGCTCAATTTTAGAATATTTTGAAAAATTAGATCAGGCTGATACTGCGGGTGAAAAACCAATCGATCAGATTAATGATATGGAAAATATCGCGGTTGCAGATGAAATCGGTGAGAAATATGAACGTGAGGATTTATTGAAGAACGCGCCAGAGCAGGAAGATGGATTTATCAAGGTCAAGGCGGTATTCGAATAATACAACCTTCACCTCATTTACGAAATGAGGGCAAAAAGGTTAAACACCTCAATGGGGTGAGGTGTTAAAACAGGTATAAATATGGCAAATCTAAATAAACTAACAATTCAACAAGCTTCCGAACAACTCAAGAGCGGCGAGGCGACGTCAGCGGAAATTATTGATGATTGTTTGGGACAAATTAAAAAATACGATAAAGAAATTAACGCCTATTTAACCGTGCTCGCAGATGTTGCTCAAAAATCAGCCAAAGATGCTGATGAGCGGCGAAAAAAAGGCCGAGTCGCCTCGGCAATCGATGGACTGCCAATCGCGATTAAAGATGTAATTTGTACTAAAAATATTAAAACCACTGCTGCCTCGGAAATTTTGGAAGATTTTACGCCGCCTTATGATGCGACCGTAATATCCAAACTTAAAGATGCCGGCGCGGTCATCATTGGCAAAACTAATTGCGATGAATTCGCTATGGGTTCGTCAACCGAGAATTCGGCGTATAAAATTACCAAAAATCCGTGGGATACATCGAGGGTGCCGGGTGGTTCATCCGGCGGCTCGGCGGCCGCGGTCGCCGCCGATATGTGTTTAGCCGCTTTGGGCTCTGACACCGGCGGCTCAATCCGTTTTCCGGCAAGTCTTTGCGGGGTAGTTGGATTCAAACCGACTTATGGCGCCGTGTCACGATACGGACTTATGGCGATGGCCTCATCGCTTGATCAAATCGGCGTGTTCGCGAAGACAGTGGAGGATGCTGAAATACTTTTCAATATCATCGCGGGTTACGACTCGATGGATTCAACTTCATTAAATCAAGAATTCAGCCCGGCAAAAAATCCGAAAAGTCTTAAGATCGGTATTCCTAAAGAATATTTCGCCGAAGGTCTTGATCCGAAGGTTAAAAAAGTCATTGAAGCGGCGATTGATAAAATTAAGCCGCAAGTTAACGAAGTAATGGAGATTAGTCTTCCTAATACTAATTATGCATTTGAAGTTTATTATGTAATTATGCCTGTCGAAGTCTCATCGAATCTAGCTCGCTACGACGGCATCAAATATGGCCATAGCACCAAAGAGGCCAAAGATCTGCTGGAAGTTTATTTAAAGAGCCGTGCCGAAGGTTTTGGCGATGAAGCAAAACGCCGAATAATTTTAGGAAACTATGCGTCATCCGCTGGTTACATCGATCAATACTACGCTAAAGCCCAGAAAGCAAGGGTATTAGTTAAAAAAGATTTTGACGAAGCTTTTAAAAAAGTTGATTTGCTATTGGGCCCAGTTTCGCCCACAACCGCGTTTAAAATCGGTGAAAAAACCGATGATCCTTTAACCATGTATTTATCAGACATTTATACGATTTCGATTAATTTAGCCGGGCTTCCAGCAATGTCCGTGCCCGCCGGATTATCCGGTCCTCCAGCTGGCGGATTGCCAGTGGGGATGCAAATTATCGGACCAGCTTTAAGCGAAAATAATATTTTTACCCTCGGTAAACTATATGAGAGGAGCCGAGGTGGCTTACCACGTCCGTCAGTATAAAAAGGGTGGAGGAATCCAAATTTTGGAAAGCTTGTTAAAAGCAATCTGGTTTATTATCTCGTTGCCATTTCGATTAATCTTTGGAAAGACTGGCAAAAGCAAGATACATCACGAAACCTTGGATAGGGGTTTTGTCAACGCTAAATGGCAGGAAATTGAAAATCTGCTCCGGCTGGGGCAACCTTCAAACAACGCGCGAGCGGTTTTGGAAGCCGATAAATTACTTGATCATATCTTAAAAGGGTATCGCGTGCCGGGCATGACTATGGGGGACCGCTTGAAAGCGTCGCAAAATAAATTTAGTCCAGAAGGATATAACGCGGCTTGGCAAGCCCATAAAGTCAGAAACGAGATTGTTCATAGCACCACCTACGAATTAATGGATTATAGCGCCGAAAGCGCCATTAATAACTTTAAAAAAGCGATTGATGAATTGATTTAATTTCTCGACCTTGTTCGAGATAAAGGAGAAAATATGGAGCAAGAGCATGAATTAGATCGAGATCCGTCAAAGGATCTTGTCGGGGCTGAAGAATTAATATACGAAGTATTAATGGCAAAAACCAGTTTTAATAATCCCCTAGAAGCGAAACCAATGGCTAAAAATATTTTCCACTGTGTTGATTCTTTGCAGGGAAGAAATCCCCACGCTAAAGGTTACGCTAATCCCAAAGCTGAATTATCGGCTGATTTAATTAGCCCCGATGAATTGGCATTGTCGGCGGGCATTGGGAAGGATTTATCTAGAGCGATTTTAGTCAGACTTAATATTCTCAAAGAATAATTATGAATCTCAAAACCATCATTGGGCTGGAGATACATGTTCAGCTCAAAACCAAATCAAAAATGTTTTGTCGCTGCGACAACAATGCCGAAGGCGCTGCGCCGAATACTTTGGTTTGTCCGATTTGTATGGGGATGCCCGGGACTTTGCCCGTGGCAAATGAAAAGGCGATTGAATGGACGCTTAAAACCGGCCTGGCTTTAAATTGCCAAGTTGCCGAATTTTCCCGCTTTGACCGCAAACATTATTTTTATCCCGATTTGCCCAAAGGTTATCAGATTTCCCAGTATGACCGGCCATTTTGCACCGGTGGATTTTTGGAAATTGATGTGGCCGGCGATTTCAAAAAAATCGGCATTCGCCGCGTTCATCTTGAAGAGGATGCGGGCAAGCTTATTCATCGCGGCAATGCAACACTCGTTGATTTAAATCGCGCTGGCACACCCCTCATGGAAGTTGTTAGCGAGCCAGAAATCAACTCGCCTCAAGAAGCCAAAATTTTTATGCAAGAACTACGATCGATTTTGCGTTATTTGGATGTTTCCGATGCCGACATGGAAAAAGGCCATCTACGCTGTGATGCTAACATCAGTATCAGTATCGATAATAAAGAAGGTGTGCCAGTCGAAATTAAAAATATGAATAGCTTTCGGATGGTCGAACGGGCGCTTGCGTACGAAGAAAAGCGCCAAAAAGAAGAAATCGAAAAAGGCGAAAAAATCGAAAAAGAAACGCGCGGCTGGGTTGATGCAAAAGGCGTAACAATATCTCAACGCGGCAAAGAATATGCCCAAGATTATCGCTATTTTCCGGAGCCGGATTTGCCGCCATATCGACCTAGCAAGGCATTTAATATCGAAAACTTAAAACAAGAATTGCCTGAATTGCCAGCTCTTAAACGAAAAAAATATATCGAAATGGGCTTATCAATCCAAGATGCGGCGGTTATTTCGATTGATAAAAATATGGCAGATTATTTCGAAAAAGTCGCGGAAAAAGTTAATCCGAAACTCGCGGCTAATTGGGTGATTAATGAACTAAAATCTGATGGCATTTTAAATATTAGCCCCGAGGATTTGGCGGCTTTATTATTAAAAATCGAAAGTGGAGAAGTCTCCGGCAAAATCGCCAAGGAAATTTTTGCTGAAATGCGCGGGAATGGTAAAAAACCGGATGAAATTATCGCTGAAAAAGGAATTAAACAAATTGGTGGTGAAGAGGAGCTTGTGGAGATTATCGAAGAGGTGATTAAAGAAAACGAAAAAACAGTTGCCGACTATAAGGTAGGTAAAAAAGAGGCTCTCGGCTTTTTGGTGGGTCAGGTGATGAAAAAAACCCAGGGTCAGGCCAATCCGCAACTTGTAAATAAATTATTAAAGGAAAAGTTGGGAGAAAATTAGAATGAGCAATAACGATAAAGGCTTTAGAACAGAATTTTTAACCCCAGCACAATTCCTTCCTGACTTATTGAACTACGTTCAATCACGCAGGAGCGTCATATGCGGGGTGAGGAGGATTATATGAAAAAGAACAATTTTAGATCAGAGTTTCTCAAAACAATGATTCAACTAGCAACTGCAGGATTTGGTTTAGTGGCGGCTTTGGCCTGGAATGAAGTGATCAAAGAATTTATAGACCGTTATATTGCATCGGGTTCAAGTTTAATATCCAAATTAATATATGCGCTCTTAGTGACATTAATCGCGGTTTGGGTAACTTATATTTTAGGCAAGATGATTCAGCAGGAATCAAAAGACGAAGAGAAGTAGTCTTGCGTTCTTGTTCTCGACATTATAGTCTTGATACAACCGGGCTTGGCCCGGAGCACTCTTTATGTCCACGGGAGGACAGTCATGCAAGCGATTACCGAGGTTGTCCGCAAGGTAGTGCACGGCACGCCGCGGCTCGACATCCATACTCACCTCTACCCTCCGAGCTTCGGAGAGTGCCTCTTCCTCTACGGGCCGGATGAGCTTGTCACCTACCACTATCTGGTAGCCGAACTTTTCCGCGCCCGACCAGATCTTGAGCCTCGAGCCTTCTATTCGCTGCCCAAGAACGAACAAGCCAACATGATCTGGGAGGAGCTGTTCGTCGTCCGCGAGCCCCTTTCTGAAGCAACGCGGGGGTGCTGACAACTTGGCAGCGGATGGGGATCGATACGAGCGACAAGACAGCGCTCCAGAACGCCCGTGTCTACTACAAAGATGTCAGAAGCCAGGCGATCGTCGATCAATGCCTTAGCCTGGCGGGCGTGCAAACGCTCGTCATGACCAACGATCCCTTCGATGAAGCAGAGTGGCAAAGGTGGGAGGAAGCGACGACGGATATCGATCCGCGTTTCTTGCCCGCGCTCCGTCTCGATGGGCTACTCAACCAGTGGGAGCAAGCCAAGCCGATTATCAGAAGGCGGGGTTACGAGCTGGGGACTGGGTGGGGGACAGAGGAAAGGACGAGCATGATCAGACGTTTTCTCGAAGATGCAGCTGACATGATCAAGCCGGTCTACCTCGCCGCGTCCTTGCCGCCAGACTTCCGCTTCGAGAAATCATCTAACTTCTGCAGTGTTCGCAGCTGGCTGCTCCAGGCATGCGTCTTGCCCTTCTGCGAGGATCGCGGCCTGCCACTCGCCCTGATGATTGGGGTCAAGAAACGACTGAACCCTGACCTGGAGCTGGCCGGTGACGGCGTGGGCACAGCTGACCTCTCGGCGGTCGAGAACCTCTGCCTCGCCTTTCCGAGGGTTAAGTTCCTGGTGACCATGCTGGCCCTTGAGAACCAGCACGCCTTGATGGTAGCCGGCCGCAAGTTCGCCAACCTCGTCCCCTTCGGCTGCTGGTGGTTCCTCAACAACCCGACGCTCGTAGGACTGATTACCAGGATGCGGTTGGAAGGGCTGGGGACGAGCTTCATCTTCCAGCACTCCGACGCTCGCGTGCTCGAGCAGTTGGTCTACAAGTGGCCGCACTCGCTCGATGTACTAGTAGAAGTGTTGAGCGAACGCTTCGAGCGGCTGCATGGAACTGGTCGGGAAGTGACAGAGGCAGGCATCCAGGGGGCAGTTAAGGATCTGCTCTACAACAACGCCGCCCGCGCGTTGGGACTGCCGGAAATCTAATGGGCAAACTATCTGGGCGGGCCGCGAGAGCGGCCCGTCCAGTATTGTAAAAAAATAAAAATTGATATAATTTATAACATAGACTTAAAAATATTTAGAAAGGTAGTATGGCAAAAATTAATTATTTAGGGGATCAAGGGAAAATCAAGAAGTTTAAGAGGGGCGGAACTTTAGTCGCGATTTTTTTAATTTTGAGTTTTTTAATGGGGATCGTCGGCGGTGCTGGGGCAGTGATGGTCCTTTCTTCCAGCACTCGTTTGCAAAATATTTTAGGCATTAAAAATAGTAGTCTCAATATCAACACCACCAAGTCTGAAAAACTTCGGCTCGAAGAATCATCGGCAATTATTGATGCGGCAAAGAAGGTAACACCGACGGTGGTTTCGATTACGACCACGGCGACCGCCCAAGATTTCTTTGGTAGAACTATTGAGGAGCAGGGCGGCGGCACCGGTTTCATTATTACTAATGATGGTTTAATTTTAACCAATAAACATGTTGCTCAAGCTGGTGACAGTCTCTCGGTCATGACATCAGAAGGAAAAACTTATAGCGCCAAAACAGCTGCTCTTGACCCAACCAATGATTTAGCCATTTTAAAAATTGAAGCCAGCGGTCTACCGGTGGTTGATTTGGGCAATTCGGATGATTTGCAGATCGGTCAATGGGTAATCGCAGTTGGCAATGCTCTTGGTGAACTACAAAATACGGTGACTGTTGGAGTAATTTCCGCCCGCGAGCGTCAAATTACTGCCGGCGGGGGGACAAGCCAGCAAGAACAACTCAATAATTTATTGCAAACCGACGCTGCCATCAATTCTGGCAACTCGGGGGGACCGCTAGTAAATTTAACCGGACAAGTCGTTGGCATAAATACGGCCATGGCAACTAATGCCCAAAGTATTGGCTTTGCCATCCCGATCAATCAAGCAAAATCAGCCATCGATTCTTATAAAAAATCAGGGAAAATTATCCAGCCATTTTTAGGCGTGCGCTATACGATTATCACCAAGGATATGATCGATTCGATGAATTTAAAGGTAGATCACGGTGCTTTAGTCGGCGCGGGTCAAGGTCAAGCCGCAGTTTTGCCTGACAGCCCGGCCCAAAAAGCCGGCATAAAATCGGGTGATATTTTACTGGAGATAAATGGCGATCGAATTGATGAAAATCACACGCTCGGCGCTTTAATTTCTAATTACAAACCAGGCGATGAGATCGAAATAAAAATTTATCGAGATAATAAAGAAAGTTCAATTAAGGTTAAGCTTGGTTCGGTCGACTAAATTTTAAGAACTAACTAAAACTTTTTCTAAATTTTCTTTTTGTAGAGCAGAAGTTATTTGGTCTAGATCACCATCTAAAATATTCGAAATTTTTGACCAGGATTTTTTGATTCTGTGATCGGTGATACGATCTTGGGGAAAATTATAGGTGCGGATCTTTTCACTTCTATCGCCAGTGCCAATTTGAATCCGACGTAAGTCTCCTTGTTCTTTTTGGCGCTTTTCATCCTCAATCGCTAAAAGTCGTGACCGCAGAACTTTCATTGCTTTAGCGCGATTTTTAAGCTGCGAACGTTCATCTTGGCAAGTGACAACGATGCCAGTCAATAGATGGGTAATCCGTACGGCTGAATCGGTTGTATTAACCCCCTGGCCGCCGTGACCGCGGGAACGATAGACGTCAATTCTTAAATCCGTTGGATTAATTTGTATATCAAACTCTTCCGCCTCTGGCAAGACGGCGCAAGTAGCAGCCGAAGTATGTAATCGGCCGGACTTTTCTGTTTTGGGCACGCGCTGGACCCGATGCACACCTGACTCGAATTTTAAAGCTTCATACGAACCCGGTCCTGCGATTTCCGCCGTAAGATTCTTAACGCCGCCAAGTGGGGTGCGATCGGAATCAATAATATTAAAACGCCAACCCTTTCGTTCGGCATAACGCTCGTACATTCGTAGGAGTTCTCCTGCAAAAATTTCCGCTTCATCACCTCCTGTGCCGGCGCGAATTTCTAAGATGACATCCCGGTTGGCCTCAGAGGATGTCATCAATTTAGCTTTTATTTTTTGGGCTTCTTCGCGGGCCAATTCACGGATTGCGGGATCATCGCTCGAACGATACAGTTCTTCAGCCTCTGCGAGTTCTTTTTGTAGATTTTCCTTGTTCATTTTTAATAACTTTCTTTTTGACCATCTTTTGCGACTTCATCTCTTCGGCCTTGCGGACCCTTTCTTGAAATTTATCTACTCGACCAGCAGTATCGATGAACTTTTGCGTACCAGTATAGTAGGGATGACAGGCAGAACAGACCTCAACTTGGATTTCAGGCACAGTGGCGCCAACTTCAAAAGTATTACCGCAAGAGCAGGTAACTTTAGCATGTTCATAATACTTTGGATGGATATCTTTTTTCATAACGACTCCGTCGATATATCGGCACTTTGTGCCGTTATAACAAAATAATCTTATCATATAGTCTATTAGATGTAAATAAGAGAACCTTGTCAAAATAAAAAATTTATGCTAAGATCTGATCTGTAGCAAAAACTGCTACTTTTAAGTATAATTATATTAGCCCGTCGTCGTTCAATCTCTTACAGTATTCTAAATTATAGAAATCTGTAAATAGATTTCACTTTGGCGGACTTCCGGTTTTGCTTCCTGTTCGGGAACGCAAAACACGGAGCGAAAGGATAAATTGCAGATGCCTACTTTAACCCAGCTTTTGGAGGCCGGGGCACATTTTGGTCATAAAAAGGAACGTTCGCATCCCCGGGCGAAAGATTTTATCTACACGATTCGTGATAGCGTTTATGTTATTGACTTAGAGAAAACTGTTCTTAAATTAAAACAAGCAATCGAGTATTTAAAAAGCCAAATTGATGCTGGTAAAACCATTCTTTTTATTGGAACAAAAAGACAAGCAAAAGAATTGGTTAGGAAAACTGCTGTCAATTTGGGTATGCCATACATCGTTGAAAGATGGCTCGGTGGCACTTTGACTAATTTCGAAACGATTGGCAAAAGTCTTAAGCAACTAACAGAGCTAGAAGAACTTATCAAGTCCGAAGCATTCGCTAAATACACAAAAAAGGAACGGATGCGGATTGAAAAAAAGGCGAATAGACTGAATTTGCTTTTCGAGGGGATAAAAGATTTAAAATTTGTCCCCGATGTTTTGTTTGTTGTCGATACTGTCAACGAAAATGTCGCCGTCCAAGAGGCAGTCAAAATCAATATTCCGATTGTGGGAATTTGTGATACCAATGCCGATCCCGCTTTGATTAATTACCCAATCCCAGCCAACGATGATTCGGAAAAAACGATCAAGCTAATTTTAGAGGCAATTGAAAAAGGCATCAAATCCGCCAAACCGGAAGAAAAAAAAGAAAAGGAGAAGGAAAAATGATTTCGAAAGATTTAATCGCCAAACTTCGCGCCGAAACTGGCGCAGGTGTAATGGATTGTAAAAAAGCTTTAGAAGAAACTAAAGGCGATTTTGAGAAAGCCAAAAAAATTTTAGCTCTTAATGCCCAAACGATTGCCAAGAAAAAGCAAGATCGTGCAGCCAAGCAAGGTTTAATTGAGTGTTACTGCCATGGTGGGAAAATCGGCGTTATTTTAGAGCTCAATTCTGAAACTGATTTTGTCGCTAGAAATGATGAATTTAAAAATCTTGCCCATGAATTGGTAATGCAAATTGCCTCGATGAATCCTAAAGATATCGCGGAATTAATGGAAGAAACTTATATTCGTGATGAATCGATGCGAGTTAAGGATTTAGTCGAACAGGTCATTTCCAAAACAGGCGAGAATATTCAAGTTAAAAGATTTGAACGTTTTGAATTAGGAGAGTAAAACCTTTGTTCGCCGATAGCCATCAAAGACACCGGACTCGATCCGCCCAGCGGCGGATCGGTCCTAAGCGCTCGGCTCGGCCTGACCATGCGCCTCGCCTCCGCGATTTGCTTTGAGGCTATCTGGCTCATTCAGTTTTAACTTCTAAGATTTGACTTTTAAGTTTGACGACCGAAGGGAGGAATGTGTTTCAAAAAATCATTAATCAACTCAAATCGAAGATGCAGGAAGTAATTGATAAATTGCAAGAAAACTTTCGTGGCATCAGAACTGGCAAAGCCTCATCAGCTTTAGTAGAAAATATTGCTGTCAGTTACTATGGCTCAAAAATTCCTCTCAAACAGATGGCAAATATTACCACGCCTGATGCAAATTTAATTGTCATCCAGCCTTGGGATATAAATTCTTTAGGAGACATCGAGCTCGCCATCAAAAACTCCAATATTGGCATTAATCCCTCAAGCGATGGTCGGGCAATTAGACTGTCGCTTCCACCAATGACAGCTGAAAGACGCGAGGAATTGGTCAAAATGATCCACAAAGCAGCAGAAGAGTCTCGTATTGTTTTGCGTAATTTACGTGAAGATGCTTGGCGCGAGATCAAGCAATTAGAAAGCCAAAAACAAATCACCGAGGATGATCGTTACCAAGCAGAAAAAGAGCTCAATAAACTAATTGAAGATTTCAACCGAAAAATAACTGATTTAATTGAGACAAAAGAGAAAGAGATAAGGACTATATAAAATAATTTTCAATTTACAATTCTCAATTCGAATGCCTAAAGGCAAATTATGGTATTAACTATAATAATTTTCATCGCAATCTTGGTTGTTTTAATCTTAATTCACGAATTAGGACATTTTATTGTTGCCAAAGCAAGTGGCGTAAAAGTTAAAGAATTTGCCTTTGGTTTCCCGCCAAGGCTTATCAGTTTTAAAAGAGGGGGGACACAATATTCCTTTAACCTAATTCCCTTAGGTGGTTACGTTTCCTTGCTTGGTGAAGATGAGGCAATTAAAGAACCAGGATCTTATTATTCAGCAAAAATTTGGCAGAAGATTTTAATTGTCTCAACCGGCGTGGTGATGAATTTTATCCTGGGAATCATAGTTCTAGCTATTGGTTTTACTATCGGCATGACCCCCTTAGTTTCTGATCCGGCGACATTGGGAGGAACAAAAACTTCCCAAGTAATGATTGTTCAAGTCCTACCCGATTCCGCTGCTTCACAAATTAAACTTGAATCAGGCGATATATTAAATGGTTTTTCTTCGCCTCAAGAATTGCAACAATATACCAAAATCCACGCCGGCGAAAAAGTTACTCTTTCAGTCCAAAGAAATTCCACAATTACCAGCCGTGAGGTGACCTTATCCAAGACAGATACTCCACTCGGAGTCGGAGTGGTATCGATTACTAAAGTCAAACAACCATTTTATCAAGCGATTGTGACAGCCACCATCGAAGTTGGAAGAAGTATTAAAGCGATTTTTGCCGCTTTATGGGATATACTAAAGAGTGTTTTCACCACTGGCACTGCCGGGGAAGCTGGCGCTGGGGTCGTCGGACCGGTTGGGATTTTCAATTTTACTTCAGAAGCATTGAAGATTGGCTGGATCTATATTCTGCAGTTGTTGGCTATCCTTTCGATCAATTTGGGAATTATCAATGTTTTGCCATTTCCAGCGCTCGATGGGGGAAAAATCTTTTTCTTAGCGCTTGAGGGAATTTTTAGGAAAAAAGTTATACGTCAGGAAATTGAAAATCTAATTCATACTATTGGCTTTGTCCTTTTAATCATTTTAATTTTAGCCATCACCTTTAGAGATATATTGCGTTTTAGATAGAAAATTTTCAATTTTTAAACTCCAATTTCCATTCAAATCTCAATTATCCAATTTTTCAAACATTAGAAATTGAAACATTAAAAATTGATTGTAAATTGCTAATTGAAAATTGTAAATTTAATCGTTAAGATTATATTATGAGATATTCAAAATCGTTTATTAAAACTTTTAAAGAGACTCCCCGGGAGGCGGAAAATATTTCATCGAGCCTGCTTTTGCGTGGCGGTTATATTGATCAAGAAATGAGCGGCATCTATACTTTATTGCCACCCGGTTGGAAGGTAGCCGATAAAATATCTGACATTATTCGCGAGGAAATGGATAAAATCGATGGTCAAGAAATATTAATGCCAGCGATGCAGCCGAGAGAACTTTGGGAAGAAACTGATCGCTGGGATAAGATGGATCCGCCCCTATTTAAACTTAAGGATCGACACGAAAAAGATATTGCTCTTGGCTCGACTCACGAAGAAGTAATTGTTGATTTGGCTAGGGATAGATTATCTTCTTTTAAAGAGTTGCCGCAAATGCTTTATCAAATCCAGGTAAAATTTCGCAACGAGCAACGTTCTACGGGCGGACTCTTGAGAGTGCGAGAATTTTTAATGAAAGACGCTTATAGTTTTCATCGAAGCGAGGATGATTTAAAGCAATATTACCTGAAGGTTGTTCGGGCCTACAAAAATATATTTGAAAGATGTGGCGTTGAGGCGCGAATGGTTGAAGCTCATTCCGGTTCGATTGGGGGAAAGCGCTCGAATGAATTTATGCTTCTTTCAGAAACAGGCGAAGATAAAATTTATCTTTGCGGCGCTTGTGACTGGGCAGCTAATGCGGAATTAGTCAGAGATATTAAAAATTGCCCTGGTTGTGGTGGGGTAGTCAAGACTATTCAAGCCATCGAGGTCGCCCATATTTTTGATCTGGGAGATCTTTATTCTAAAAAAATGGGCGCTTTTTTTACTGATAAAGACGGCAAAAAGAAGCCATTTATTATGGGTTGCTATGGTATCGGAGTCGGTAGACTATTAGCCTCTGTAGTTGAAGCAAGTCACGATGACAATGGCATCATTTGGCCCGAAACAATCGCGCCCTACCAAGCATATTTAGCTGATCTAACAAGCGGAAAGGCAGATGAAATATACGAAAAATTGGTTAAGGCGGGTGTGGAAGTATTTTATGATGACCGTGAAGTCTCTGCTGGCGTAAAGTTCGCTGATGCCGACCTCTTAGGATTTCCCTACCGTTTAATCGTGAGTGATAAGACTTCTCTGGGAAAAATCGAAGTAAAAAAACGAGCCGAAAAAAACTTGAGAATTTTAGCTGTTGACAAATTAATTAGCGAATTGTTAAAATAATAATGCAAAGTAAACAATAATTCTCGCCGCTTTTTCGGCGGTCGAGTAGGTTCACGCGTAAAAGCGTGACAACAGGAGGCAATATGGATCAACCAACAACTCCCCCGACAGATACCCCAGCTGAAGGCGCAGAGAAGGAAGAAGAGGGCGCGGAAGTACCGGCGGCAGGAGAAGAAGGCGGCGAAACGCCAGCAGCCGAGTAAAATCGTTTAAAATTAACAAAATCCCCTGATCGAAAGTTTACAGTGAGCCTGTCGAACTGCGAAGGGGATTTTGTTTTAGCAATAATCGCTCGCCAGTATCCGTCAAAAGACACCGACCTCAATTTCCCCAGCGAGGAAATCGGGTCTAAGCGCTCGGCTCGCTTTTGACCATGCAGCTCGCCTGCGCGATTTGCTTTTGAGGATACTTGGCTCGCTTTATTGACATTTAACCAAGCATACGGTAAAATAATAAAGTGTCTTGTTGCATTGTTGCATTGTTGCATTATATATAGTTCATTAAGAATTAGAGATGAGGAAAGGGGGTTGCCATGGGTAGGTGGATAGCGATTCTGCTGGCCGTACCGGTCGTGATACTGGCCGGTGGGGTTCGGTAGGATCGGGTAGTTGCGGGTTGGTGTAATTGGCAGCACGCCTAATCTGATTAGGAACTGGGGGTTCAAGTCCCTCACCCGCTACCAAGAGTTTTGATGGAGCCTTAGTCGAGCGGGAAGACGCTACCCTTGCACGGTAGAGGCGGCGGTTCAAATCCGCCAGGTCCCATCAAAAGCAAGTTTGGGGTGCGAGGTGTCCATAGATCGGGGAGATCCTTCAAGATACCATAAGGTATCAGCACCTCGCACCTTCAGCTGCCAGGTTAAAAACCGAGCTCGGGCAAGCCTAAAACCACAAGACGCGGTGAGCCGAGGGCCGGCCAAGAGGCTAGGCTACAGCAATAGACGACTATAACGTGGTTCGCCACCAAAGGAGAACCGGAGGTTTCGTTTATTCCAGAGAGAGTAATATCTCTTTGGCGGGTATCGGTTCCTCCCTCCTGCCTGGCAGCTGCCGTACCGCGACGAGGGGCTTCAGCCCCTCGTCGCCTCATCCCTGATTCTTAAGATGCTGAACGCCCCACCCCTGGGGCGTTCAGGGTAAATGGACTATAGGGGGAAATTGTGGTAAAATGTTCTCACTATGAATTTTATCCGCCTCCGCATAAAGCTATGGCGGATTTCATAGACTATTAAATAATCATTATGGTGTTCAAAATCAGCTCCAAATTCAAACCTGCTGGCGATCAGCCGCAGGCGATTAAGAGGCTCGTTAAAGGGCTCAATCGAAAATATCGACATCAAACTTTGCTCGGTGTGACCGGTTCGGGCAAAACCTTCACGATAGCTAATGTAATCGAAAAGGTCCAGCGACCAACTTTAGTCATTGCCCATAATAAAACTTTAGCCGCTCAACTCGCCGCCGAGTTTCGCGCCTTTTTCCCGAAAAGCGCGGTTGAATATTTTGTCTCATATTATGACTATTATCAACCCGAAGCCTATTTGCCAACAACTGATATTTACATTGAGAAAGAAGTCGAGATCAATCAAGAAATTGATCGGCTGCGGCATGCGGCTACTCAAGCGCTGCTTTCGCGCCGCGATGTTATTATCGTGGCTTCGGTTTCTTGTATCTACGGCTTAGGTTCTCCAGAGCTCTATCGCGAAAGCTTTTTAAATTTAAAAATCGATCAAGAAATAACCCGTGACGAAATTATCAACAAACTTATCGATTTATATTTCACTCGATCAGAAATTCTTGGGAGGGGTAAGTTTCGAGTGCATGGCGAAACGATTGATATTGTTCCAGCGGATCGGGAAGTCATTATTCGTCTCGAAATACATTCCAATAATCTGCAGATTATTGGAATATTCGATAGCATCACTATGCGGAAAATAGCATGCGAAACAACGGAAAAAGAAATCACAATTTATCCGGCCAAGCATTTTGTGGTTGCGGAATCGACGATGGCTAGTGCCATAGGATTGATCGAAAAAGAATTGGAAGAAAGATTAAAATATTTTGGAAAAGAAGGCAAAATTATTGAAGCCGAAAGACTTCGTCGGCGCACGCGCTACGATTTGGAACTTTTGCGCGAGATCGGTTATTGTCCGGGAATCGAAAATTATTCGCGGTATTTAACGGGCCGCCAAGAAGGTCAAGCGCCATATACTTTGTTGGACTATTTTCCCGCCTTCGCTAAAGCTACGGCGGGCGAGCCCAAAGATTTTTTGATGGTTATTGATGAATCACATGTGACGATTCCACAACTGCAAGGAATGTACGAGGGCGATAAGTCGCGTAAAGATTCTTTGATTGAACACGGATTCCGACTACCATCGGCGCGCGATAACCGGCCGTTGAAATTTCCGGAATTTTTGACCAAAATTAATCAAGTCATTTATACTTCAGCCACCCCGGCCAAATTTGAGCGCCAAAAGTCAGATCAAATTGTTGAGCAAATTATCCGGCCGACCGGTTTAGTTGATCCAGCAGTGAAAGTGAGGCCAATTACCGGGCAGGTGGATGATTTGACTAAAGAAATCCGCGAGCGGGCTTCTAAAAAAGAAAGAATCTTAGTCACGACCTTAACAAAAAGAATGGCAGAGGATTTATCGGAGCATTTTAAAGAAAATAATGTTCGTGCTGAATATCTTCACAGCGAAATCCAAACTTTGGATCGTGTCGAAATTTTGGATAATTTGCGCAAAGGCGAGTTTGATGTTTTAGTTGGCGTCAACTTATTGCGTGAAGGCTTGGATTTGCCGGAAGTATCGCTTGTAGCAATCTTAGACGCTGACAAAGAAGGCTTTTTAAGATCGGACGTATCATTAATTCAAACTATCGGTCGGGCGGCGCGCAATGTCCGCGGCAAAGTGATTTTATATGCCGACAATATTACCGGTTCGATGCAAAGGGCGATTTCAGAAACCAACCGCCGTCGTAAAATGCAGATTAGATTTAATAAGCA
>Ga0315277_10005864_pt1 | contig 16140 bp, 19 predicted proteins | sample YL17G05_15_MG_FD_203695 | JGI IMG/M metagenome (GOLD analysis project Ga0315277, IMG submission 203695) | Sediment microbial communities from Yellowstone Lake, YNP, Wyoming, USA - YL17G05_15 | ecosystem: Environmental > Aquatic > Freshwater > Lake > Sediment | place: USA: Wyoming | collected...
GCTCCTTGAAATCCCTGTGCTCCTGTATCGCCTTGAAATCCCTGTGCTCCTGTTGCTCCAGTGAAACCCTGTGCTCCTGTTGCTCCTTGAAATCCCTGTGCTCCTTGAAATCCCTGTGCTCCTGTATTACCCTGTGCTCCTTGAAATCCCTGTGACCCTGTCGGTCCAAGAGTGCCTTGTAATTCAGCTAATTGTGATTGTAAAAGTAAATATCTTGTATTTAAACTTCCGTAAGAGCCATTACCACCAGTTTTATATAATCTTGACATTTATATAATATTAATATATTAAATATGCCGAAGAATAAAAAAAAATATAATAATAAATTCCCTGATATTGAAATGGCTTCGTGCGACCCATTAGAAACAAATTCAAATGAAACAGACGACCAAGAGTGGTCTTACGATATTGAAGATATTTTAAACAGAGTTTGTCAAAATTGTTCTGTAATGTCTAAACATCACAAATATAGATATTTAGCACTTAAAGGCAAATTAATCTATTTCAAAATTCCGCTTATTGTTTTAGGTGGAGCAAATTCAGTTTTTGCTGTTGGCTTAAATGTTTATTTACCACAGAAGACCGTATCCGTTATTAATTGTTTAGTATCTCTTATCTGTGCGATAATAACAAGTATAGAATTATTTTTAGGGATACAGACTGGTATGGAAAGAGAATTAACGTCACAACGTGATTTTTATTTAATGGCGATTGATATTAGTTCTGTTCTATCGCTTCAACGGAGGCATCGTAGTTTTAATGGGAAAAGATATTTAGAAAAAATATTGTCCCAGTATAATAAACTGATTAGCGATAGCGATGTATTAGATAAAAAAATAGATGATAAACTACTTAATATTCCAGAAAATAATCAAAAAAACAATACAGGCAGCGAGATTATTTGCGATAGTTTATCAAATAATAATCTTTTTGTATAATATAATGGAAAAAGAAAAATCTGTATTTGACCCTTTCTCAAACAAGCCTGACATTACCACAAGTTCAAGAAAATTATACACATTTAATCTATTAAAATTAAACGATAAAAAACCAATCAAAGACCTGAAATTTTTAGGAAATGAAAATGTTTTAGAAAAAATAAACGAATTAAAACCGAACACCCGCCGAACTTATTTAATAGCAATTGTTAGTTCGTTGAAAGGTAGGACTGAACCAAAATACAAAAAATTATATACCAAATATTACGAGATGATGGACTGTTTGAATAAAGAATTAAAGGATAATACAACAAAAACAGAAACTGTAAAAGAAAATTGGATAGAACAAAAAGATGTCGTAATTAAATTAGATGAATTGAAGGCTATTTTGCCTGAAATTAAAGATAAAAAGAAAATCAGTGAAGACGAATTTAATCGTTTAACAAAATTAGTTGTTCTCGGTTTATATGCTTTACAACAGCCAAGAAGAAATAAAGACTATACAGATATGCTTGTTGTTAATAAAGTTCCTGACGATAAAGCGTTCAACTATTTAGATATTTTAAAATGGGAATGGGTATTTAATAATTATAAAACCGAGAAAACATATAAACAAAAGGTATTGCCTGTTCCAGAAGAATTAAAAGAATTATTGTTAGTTTATTTGAGGTATCACCCACAGGCAAAGGAAATCAAGAAGAAAACGATTGATGAAAAGATACCACTATTACCAACGATAAAAAGTAGCCCCGAGATGACCCGAATTTTAAATAAAATATTTGGAAAGAAAATAGGGGTGAGTATGTTGAGAGCAATCTGTTTAACAAGCAAATATGGGGAAATGATGTCCCAAATGAAGAAGGATACGGCGGATATGGGAACAAGTGTAGAAAATTCCATTAATAATTATATCAAAGAATAAAAATATTTTTCCATTTGGGTTTTCCAATTCTGTTCCCTAAAATATTAAGGGTATTCATTCTTCATTAATAATAAAGTTATCCAATTTATTATTAATTATTCTACGTATTGAGCTACGAGATAATCTGTGCTTACCTTTTGCTTTTTTGTTTGTGTTTTAATGAATTCTTTGAATTGTGGAAGTGTATAACCCATTTTTAACATTTCAATACGAAATACGCACCACCGACCACAAGTTTGAATATTTTGCCCGAGTTTTTGAAACTGTTTTTCGTTCCAAATAGTAGCCCAGCCATCTTGCTTTGCTTTATCCATTAATCTTGTCATTTCATTAGTGTTTTCGCCTAATATCATTCGCATCATTTTATTAACAAACTTCCAATCTGTGTCCCATTTCGCCCCATACGAATTGAAATACTCAATTGTCTTACCATATCTCATTATACATACCCAATGACCTGAATTATATCTATCTTCAATTAAAATTATCCTACAGGAATTGTGTGTGGGTAATAAGTCAAAAATATCATTATAATTTTTTAAATCGCTATATTTAATAATATCTGCCGCTTTAATCCCTGTATGTCTTTCTAAATCGCTATCAGTCATCGGTGTAGAAATACGTCCAGCGACCATATTTTCCGTTACAATCTTTTTACGGGGTTGTTCTTCCATATATTAAACTTTTAAAAAAAGTTTATCAAAAATTCTTAATTTATATTTAATGTTTTGGATTATAAATATTATTTTTTTGATTATTTAGGAAAATTAATTTGATTTATTTAGCAATAAGTAATTTAGGATATATTGCGTTTAAAACAAAAAATAATAATAATTATATATATTATAATAATGACACATTTTGAACAATCATATAAATTCGGTAAAATCCAAGAGGAACGCATTTTGCCTGTAATCAAGGAATTTTTTAAAAGAGAGATTAAACCATATCCAGAGCAATACGCTCATTTTGATTTCTTTGACGATGAACGAGAATATGAACTAAAAAGCAGAACGAATAATATGAATGCTTATCCCGAAACAATGATTACGATGAATAAGATGACTAACCTTACCAGACCATTAGTGCTGTTGTTTAATTACCGAGATTGTCTCTGTTATATAAATTATAATCCTGATAAGTTCGCTGGATACAGAAAACAAATGTTCGCAAGGTCGCAGAGGGATTGTGATAAGAAAGAACATATTTTTATTCCTATTAAAGATTTAGAAGTAATTGGAATGTGGGATATAGAAAAAAATCCACATTACAAGAGCAGTAATGGTTTTTAATTTAGATTATTACAGTTTTAATCAAAATTAATCAAAAATAAGTTAAAAATAATCAATTATAAGAGTTTAGATTATTGTATTTAGATTTTTCTATATTATAACAACAATAATTTATAAATTAATACAGTAATATTCTATTTTTAATGTAAATTAGTTGAAAAATAATCAAATTACAATAATCTAAACTCTTATATTTGATTATTTTTGATTAAAACTGTAATAATCTAAAAAATGAACTTTTGCTAACAAAAAAATAAACAAAAAACTTATTTTTCATTTAAAAAAAAAATTGAATTGCTTTTGTTTGATGTAAAGGTAATTACTAATAACCAATATATAAAAACACAAAATGTATTCTGTAAAACAAATGTATTCCAGTCCAAAGTGCAACGCTCGTGTCTGTGAGACCATCTGCCGATTAAATACTCTTGAAGAAGCACAAGAATTTTGGAAAGATTTTTGCGAAAGAAATTCAACACAAGAATTCTTTGATGAAGAAGGATATAACTACTTTTATATTGAAGATGATGAAGGAAGAATTAAAGATAATCACTATACAGGGTTTCTTGAAGAGGAAGAGGAGGAAGAAAAGGAATAGTAATTGATGACATTTTAAATTGCTTGTTGATTGTTATTAGAATGCTTATCTTAAATTGTTGGAAATTGATTTCAATTTTTTTTTGAAATCAATTTTATTTAATTGTTGTTGTTGTTTTGATGCTTATAAACAAAATACAAAAAAGGATTTCAATTTTTTTTTGAAATCAATTTTTTTTGTATAAAATTGAAATCTTTTTTTGCTTTTTTGTAGAAGGTATTATATACTATAATTAGTTATTATTAATTCTGGTCTAAACGCTTTTTGTTTAGACGTCTTGCGTCTGGCGTAGGGGTTCGGGACTTTGATGGGTTTAATATGGAATTGACGGAATAAATCACGGATGCGTTTGCTGTCATTAATCGTCAATAAAAAGTCGCCCTTGATTTTGGAGAGGACATCACGGAGGCGTTCAAAGTCAAACTCGGCGGACTGGGCGTACCCGAACTCCTTGGCGGTATTCTCATACGGCGGGTCAATAAAAAAAAAGGTGTCTGCATTATCGTATTTCTTCACGACTGCCTCGTAGTCTTTATTTTCGTATTTTACCCCCTTCAATTTCTCCTTGTATTCACCCAAGTGTTTCAATACTCGGTCAACACCTCGCACTTGATATATATGCTTGGACACGGTGACTGGTTTGGAACTATAACCATTGCAGGTTCGTATCTTCTCTAAAATAAGGCGGTCGGCAATGCTGTCGCCGTGGTGGTCGAAAAAATGCTTAATCGCAGTTAGATTTTTCGGGGCATGCTTATACTTCTCGGGGTCTAACGGGGCATTCTGTATTAATCTAAAATTAGCGATTGTTTTTTTGTCTAAATCATTCAGGATGTTCTGCTCTGCTTTCTCCTTGTTATAAAATATTGCCCCACTTCCAGCAAATAATTCCACATATCTTTTGTGCGGTGGTATAAGGGGGATAATAATGTTTCGTATCGGATATTTATTGCCCTGACGGCAAAAAGGGGGTGGAAGTGATGGTTCGTCGTCGTCTGGTTTCGGTAGGCGTTTGGCGATTGCTTTTAATTCTTTAATGGATTTCTTTTTGAGACCAGCACCCACTACGGTTTCTGGGTCGGTTCTATCCAATACATCTACCGAATGTTCGGCAAGTGGGTTTAATGATTTGCTCTTAATAGTAGTGATATTTTTATCTTTCTTTAATGGAACTAAAAAAGAAACTGGGTCATATTTGGTGCGGATTGAATATGTATTGTCGCTTTTCTTTTTCATTATATCAGGAATATTGTATGCTGGATTTAATTCTATTACTTCTTTTGAATGCTTACCTACATCTCTCGCTAATTTTGAACCTAAACTGTGACCTATTGTGCTAATGTTTTTTGATCCATATTTTTCTTCTGCTTTACGCTGAATATCTTGAGCGTGTTTAAATCTTTTCGTATTTTTAAGGTCAAATCCCAAAGCATATTTAAGGTCATTACCTATATCGTGAATTCCTTTTGTGCCTCTGTGGCTAACAACTACTTGTCCCGTCTTGGGGTTTTTATAAACTTGGGCTCTTTGACCTGACAATTCCTTATCCACTTCATATTCCAAATAACTTTTAGGCTTTTTACTGTAAGACGCACTTAATAATCCTTTTAAATGGGACGCTGATAATTTACCGCCTCGTAGAGCAGTTTTGTATAAATGTTTATAAAATCCGCTTCCTCGTATATCGTTGTCGTCTGGTTCTTCCCAGTCTTCCTCAGGTGTGAGCCCAATTCCATATACAGGGCGTCTAACTCTATTTGCTCTAACTATATTTTCTGTAAGTTCTTCATCTTCCAAACTGCTAAGACTTTCAATATCATCATACAAATGTGGTTGTTGGGGTTGTGTATAGGAACCTTCATATATATAAAAGTTTCTCTCTACAAAATTTGGTGCTTCACGTATCAATCTTTCTACTTCACGAGCATCAAATCCGCCTTCTTCTATCATTACTTGGATAAATATTCTATTTATTTCAGTGTCAGGATTATACGTTTGGAGTATTTGTCTAATTCTGTTATATTTCTCTTCGTCATTTCGGTTTATAAAAGGCTCTATATCCATCTGTTCTAACTCTTGTGGGTTTAGGTCATATAGACGAGGGTCATCTTCATTAGGATTACTATACATATATTTATACAATATTTAAAAAAAAATATAGATTTAAATATTTATTGATTACTGGCTTTAATGACGAATGAATATCCTTAACATTTTAGGGAACACTTTTGGAAAACCCGAATAGAAAATTATATTTTAAATATCCTAAAATTTTTATAAATATCTGTGTGGCATATAAGCACTTGCTCCCATACCAACTCTGTAACTACCACCTGATACTACAGACCCATCATCATCAGGCTCATCTGGAGCTGCGAAAGCATCATCATCAAAACCTCTATTATAACTTTCAAGTAAATTACCGAATTTAGTTTTCCACGCATTAAAATCCTCTTCCCAATTACTTGATAATTCTGCTAATGCTTGTGATGTTTCTTCTAAATGTGGAGCTTTTTCAATTTCTGTCATTATATCTTCAAGAGAACCTGACGAATTCTCAATCCAAGAAAATTGTTGTGTAATTTCTTGGAATTGCTTTGGTGAGAACTGATTTAAATTATTTTTTAATACACGATTAGTAAATCCAATAATATCAGTAGTTTGTTTGATAAGAACACTTGTTGCTCCTACAAATCTGTCGGCAACGGCTATTGCTCCTACTGCCTTTGTCTTGCGTCTATCGCTAACAGATGGTAGAATAGTAAAACCACTTGTAGTTATTAATTCGGTTAAAGTGGCAAAAATATCGTTTAATTTTTTAATCAACCCTTCAAATGTATCTGCTACAGATTTATCTACACCACCATCTACAGCAACTTCACTGCCTTTAAATGTTTTTCTCAAATTTTTATTCACCTGTCGTTTCGCTTTATTAAGACCGTTTAAATCTTCACTATATTTCAAAATAGGCATTTATACTATATTAATATATATTTTTTTTAAGAATTTTTGATAAACTTTTCAAAGATGGATTTAAGGTTTATATAATCCGTGTGCTTTCACATACTTTGAAGCTTCAATCATTTTTAACCCCTTTTCACGCATCACTCGCTTAACAATTTCTGCTCTTTTCTGTCTTCCCCCTGCTCCAGATACTAATGCTTTAACTCCAGTTTTAATACCCTCTTTTAGTAATTCTTTACCTACCTCCTTAACAATTGGGTTTTTAACAATACCTTTAAACATCTTACCAATATTAAATTTTCCTCCTTTTTTACCTTTACCTTTAGATACTGATGCTTCCATTGGTCTCACCATTTCAACCATACTCTCTAAACTTTCTTCGCTGTTGCTTCTTCTTCTACCAGCCCCACTTTGAGAACTCTTTGCGTAATTAAGTAGAGCTTCTTTTCCTGTTTTAAGACCTTCTCTTAATAACTCTTTACCGACCTGTTTAACCACAGGGTTTTTACTGATAGTTTTTACTCCTCTACCTAAATCTTTCATCAATCTACCGAACGAATAACCACCTGATACAGTCTTGTAAGGGTGGAGAAGTTCGTGTAATTTTTTGAAAGAGTGTGATTTCATCGCCCCGAGTGGAGCAAGAGCATTAACAACGTCCATTTTAGAAGAAGGAGCAGGGTGTCCTAAACCAAGTAATAAAGGGGCAAAAGGTGCCAATGATTTAAGAATTTTAACGACTGGAACTTTTGCTCCTCCTACAGCCATTACAGGGTGATGAAGAACTCCGCCACCAACAGCACCATCAATACCAGAATAAGCACCTCCTGAATGGACTGCTAAACCCGAATTCATATTTATAGGAGGGTATGCTGGTGAATTACCAGATAGGGCATACATTTGATTGGCTGGGCTTCCACCTCCAATTTTTGACCCGTGAAAATTTCCAAGCTTTTCTTGAAACATCGTTGGAGCGTAGGCTGTTCCTGCTTTACGCCAATGCTTCTCATCTAACTCGTGTAGAAAATCAACTAATTTCCTGTTATAAGGAACATCGTAAGTAATATTCGCTTGAGGCATTATATATATTATACGAATAAAAAAATATAATATATAAAACTGATTTGAATTATTTGGACGAATGAATATCCTTAATATTTGGGGGAAGCTTTTCTATAAACCCAAATAGAAATTTATTTTTTTAATAGTGCTTTTTCAAGCGACCTCCGCTGCTTGCTCCTCCCGAACTCATCATTCCACCAGACTGAACTCCAGCACTCATTACCCCGCCTCGGGTGTGCTTACGCATTCCCTTAATAGCAGTTAATGAGCCGTTTAACATTTTGCCTCCAACCATACGGGCTACTTCCGCAGAGGTCATTGCTGATGCCTGACTTCCTGACTTGGCGGAGAGCACCATTTCCTTTGTCAAAATTCCAGTGTAGATTGAGGATACTCCTGATTGGGTCACAAAAATTCCTGAATTCACGCAAACAATAATAATTTCAGGAGTAATACTAAATCCAAATTGATTTGTAACACCACACTGAAATTGGAAGTTGTAATTACCGAGAGAGCCACAACTAATGTAGTCAGGTAACGACAAATCGTAAGCAGGGTTAAGAACCAAAAGAGAACCAGTAGAGGCAACAAGAGATCCAGCACCAGTAGCGTTGTTAGTAACCAATTGTTGTCCCGAGAACTCTCCCCAAGATTGAGTGCTGCCGTTGCGGACAGACAAACGCCAGAGGTCATACTGAGAAGCAGATGACAAGAGACCAGATTGGTTGTTAAGATTAATGCTAATGTTATTAAGGGTCAAGAAAGAAGAAGAGTTATACCATCTTTGCTGGGACATTGGCACACGAACATTAATAAGGAATAAATCTGGAATTTGATTGATTTGAAGATTTGAAGAGGTTAAAGTAGCAGACGCAAGAGAAGCAACTGAAGGTTGATTGGCAGAATTGGTTAAGTATCTTGGGAAATCCATATAAGGCACAACGTTCTTGGTTTGGATAAGGTCGCTTGGTTGAGTAGAAAGGAACTTTAACAAGAGAGCAGGAGCCGAGGGCTGATTGGCGATACCAACGGCAGAAGCAGTTGTAAAACCGTTTGGTTGTGCCGCTGTTCCTAAACTAATAGAGGTAATATAGTTATTGGCAGTTGAGAAAAGACGCTTACATTGAGCGTCAATATTAAGAGTTACAGTCATATTGTTGATACCCAAAAGTCCCTGACAGTTATACTCGGGGTCTCCAAAAATAAATGGAGATAAGATAAGAGGCTCACTAACAACAGTAGAAACAACAATAACCCAAGTATTAGTGACAGCAACGGCAACTGGAGAATTGTCTTGGAAAACACCTCCTTGAAAACGTTGAATCACAACAGCTACAGGAAAAGCACCACGAGGAACTTGGTCTATATCAAAAGAAGCGTTATCAAAAGCAGAAAGTGGATTGTTATTTGATCCTACACCATCGGCGTAAGACCCGTAAGCACAATCTGGAAATGCTGGGGTAGTAGAATTGTATCTATATAACTCACGAGAGTTATTCATACGAAGTAAAGACGGGAGAACGTCTTGGGTATTAACAGTCACTGTAGTGTTGTTAATCTGGGCTGTTGCGGTAGTTAAAAGGGAGTTCAACGGAAACGCCTGAAGAGCATCAGTTAATCCGTAATCAAAAACACTGGAGCCAACAGGCACTTGATTAGCAGGAACAGTAGCAGAACCAGCAGCAATGCTAAAGGTAAGTCCTGATGTAAGCATTACTGCTCGGTCAATTACAACATTCTCACTTGGAACCTGAATATTAAAAATAAGTGCTGAATTGGAAGCACTTGTGGAAGGGAAACGTTGGTAAGTAGTTTGTGAAGCACCACTTTTCACGGCAAAATCCAAATCGGCAGTAATATCACCTATAACACTATCTTTGACAAGAACAGTTTTAAAGTCGCTCATTTTATAATATATCTAAATATAATAAAATCGGCGGGAGAAAAAAATTATAAAAATTAATAAATAACAGCGGACGAACTTTTCTTAATAAATGCGAATTTGACTGTCACAGAACCTCCACTATTTAAAGCAAATGGAATAAGTTGTCCTGTTTTTATTCTATAAAAAATAGAAAGGTCTAAATTATAAAGAGGACGATTTCCGTATAAGGTAACATATCGGTATTGGGCTGTCGGCAAATAAACAAGGGACGGACGGTAATTACCTGTATCACTCACCAAGTCTGTTATTATATTTGCCGTGTCAGCGTTGTTTCCTCCTAAAACTATCTGTTCATTATTATTATAGACGACTGGGGTGGATACATTATTGGGTTGGATAGGCAAAGTATTTGAAACGAAAACTATTGCTAAAATGGGCGACCAATTCTCAATTGTTGGGTATTCTTGGTATAAGCTATAACCGTCCCAAAAAACAACAGGAGCAGAATTGGGCACTGTTACTTTCGTAAAGTTAAGTCCGCCAAAATTCGCTAATTCTAAAGCGAAATTTCTTCCCTTTGATGAAAGTATGCTTCCATATCCTAAATATCTAGCTGGGAATGAATTGAAAAGCTGAAAACAAGGAGCATTCATATAAATACGAATTGGGTTAGTTCCAGCTAATTGGTTAATACAGTAAGCATATTGTCCTATCAATTGAGCCGTATTGCTTGTGCCGTCCCACGTTAAAAATGGGGCGTAAATTGCTGGATTTGCTACACCAGCATTCGTTAATTGTTGGGAAAGAGATAAATCAGCCGTTCCGTAAGGCACTTGTCCTAAATATCCAAATGCTCTCTGGTAAGCAACCCATACTAAATAAGTCCAGAAAGAATATGAATAACAATTGTAGTATCCAGTATCGTTTATCTGTATCCCGTTTGTTCCTAGACTTTGAGGAACAGCAATAGAAATGTCTTGCGGAATCCATTCAATAAAACTTTGTGCTGTGTATTTAATACTTGTTGCTGGGTCAATATAATCTAAAGTAACAGAATAAATCGTTAGATTAACATCGTAAGGAGGTGCCCCTTGTTGTGAAGCAGGTTGAATTGAGGGAATAAACAGCGGTAAAGTTCCAGTCTCAACTGTGAAGCGTAGAATACTCAAATAGTAATCTTGCGGAACATTAATGAATGGTAGAGTTCTCTGCTCGTTATAATAAAATGGCTGCGGTTTAGTCTCTGTATTTTGAAAATTCGTCACGGTAAGGTCAAAATATATTTGATGTGCGTTCGTCTCATTCTTAACTAAATTAAATTGTGACATTTATATTACACAATATAATTTTTTTTCTAAATTAATAATTTATAACAGAAGATATTTTGAGTGTTTTATAGATTTAAAATGTTCTGCCCTTCCGCATTCACAACTGATTTTTTTTTTTTTCCATTCTTTTATTTTTTCTAAAGCTTATAGTCAGCTCTTATACAAAAACGCATTAGATAATTATTGGGTGATGGGACAGCGTTTGCTAAAATCTTTTGAACCGAACCAGCACCAGCGTAACTTGCTACTTCATTAGAAAGAACTACAGATACTGACCCAGCTGGGTGAAAATCGTTATTTCCGCCTTGTAAAAACGTTTGAGACGGTGAGCCTGTTACATCTTTAGTAAATCCATTGGTTGTGATAATTGGGTGTGCCGTAGTTTGACAGTTAAATGTAATAGCATTTTGAGAGTTAGTTGTGAATGGTGGAATGTTTGGCTCTGTTAAACTAAATTCCACACCAAGTGTTCCAGAACTACCAGCATTACTCGTGTTAGCATTTACATTCGTTCCTGATAAAAAATAATCTACTAAATTCGGTAAATCAAAATCATTCACTGTTTGACCGTATCCAACCCCATCTAAAATCCTAAATAATTCAGGGTATTCCGCTATAGTGTATGTTGAACCATTACACACTAAAAAACCTGATGGAACTACCTTTCCAAAGAAGTTAATAACTGCTCCAACTGGTAAATTATAATTGTTATAGTTTAATCCTGACTTTGTTGCCATTTATAATATACATCTATATTATTTAATTTTTAGAAAAATAAATTTTTTGTTTTTATTATAAACACCATTTCTACACTCTTAATTACGAATGTATTTACATCAACAAGAGCAAAATTAATTGGAGCAACTACTCCAGTTCCGTTTGAATAAATATATTCTGGTGCTGAATTACTTGTCATATCTACAGTTGATGTAGTGCTCCAAGATGTCATTACTTTATTATTTCCAAGAGCATCTCCATCTATTTTTGCTTTTGAGGTCGTTGAACTACCTGTTTGAAAGCTACCATTAATATCTGCTCCAATAGCCATTCCAGTTATACTTGGTAATTCTTGTTCTGTTAAAGAAATATTGGCGAATACAACTCCTGAACTCGTTGGAGTTGGTTGAGATTGACCTACTACATTATCAAATTTTGGAACAAAGCCGACTAAATCAGGCACGTTAAATTCTCCAACTCCAGAAGAACCGAAAGTTGTTCCAATTACACTAAATAGTTCAGGATAATCTACTTCAAAAAAACTTGTTCCATCACAGACTAAATAATTCATCGGCATTCTAACAGCATCTACACTTCCAGCGTAGGCAATTACTGAACCTATAGGCACTGGGAAATCATTAAAACCTTGTGTGCTTTTTACTGACATTATTATATTAAATATAGATATTATAATTAAAAAATAAATCCACTTAATGCTGGGTCTAAAAGATAAATACTTTCAGGATTGGGAGGGTAAAAGGTAGTTGAGGCTGGGGTTACAATAAATGGGTTACCTACAGCGACAGGTAAATTTTCGTAGTATGGTGGAATAAACCCAGCAAACGCTTTTATAATTGGCAGAAAAGACAAAAAAGCTGGTTCAATTTCTCCTGCCGTTTGAATTGGGTCAATGGTCTCTTGAGCCCCATTTGTATATTCAATTGTCCCACCTGTAACCTGACCTGAATAGCTGCTTACATCACTTGAGTTTGCTTTAATTCCATCTGTTGATGTTAATTGAACGGCACTAGTAGTCGACCCGTTGTTAAACCACGTGCCTCCATTAATGTTGGCTGTTAAGTTCCAAGATTGATAAGCGAAATTCGCTTGAGATAAACTGGGAATCGTTGATCCTAAAACAAGAGATGGTGGAAATGAAATGATGCTTTGATTTGGGACTGGATTGTAAGCGTTACTCCCTTGTAGATACTGATAAGTAATTAAATCTGGTAAATTAAAATGTTCGGCATCTACAGAACCGAACCCATCTCCTAAAACAGAGAATAAATTAGAATATTCACTTTTTAACAAAGACGAACCGTCACATACTAAAAAAGAAAATGGGAGTTGTATTGAGCCGTGATATAAGACTGAACCGACTGGTATCGGTAATCCTTTGTAACCATATGTTGATTTCGTCGCCATTTATAATATATAATTATAAAATATTATAAATAGAAAAATTATTTTAAAAGTTTAATTAAATATTTGTTAATTTTACGAGTTGTAGTTTCCCAGAACTTACGTCCCAAGTTCCAGCACTCGTATCGCAATCTACATCAACACTAACTACCGATGCTCCGTTGCTGCTTACACAAAAAATCAAACTTGGGAACGTATTTACATCAGTTAGAGACCCGCAAGCAGCAACAGCATCAATCCCTACAAAAGCCGTTAAAACTGATTGTGTTAAATCTCCAGTTAATGACACATCATTAATAATCACTAACCAAACACCTACAGGCAACGGTGGAGATGTATAAAGAAATGTATTCTGTCCTGATGGAATATTTAGCACCTCTTGAGTTACTTCATTTAAAAAAAATCCTAAAGTAAAACCTTGTTGAGATTTCCAAGACATTTATAATATACCTAAAGAAAATATATTATTGATACTGGCTTTAATGACGAATGAAGAAGCATACACATTTTAGGGAACACTTTTGGAAAACCCAAACAGAAAAAAATTATTTAAAGTTCATTCAATTTTGCTGGATTAGAAGACACCTCTTATTAGTCCTCTTGTGCCTTGATAGATTGGTTCTTGAAAAATCCGCTTGACAAAAGGGACATTTTATTTTATCATTTGCTCGCTCCTTGTGTTGATCCTTCTGGACTATTTCCAGCTCCAATTTTCGCTGTTCGTAGAACTTTTTCACCTCATCATACTCTAATTCACATCGCTTAAAATAACAATTAAATACTTTTGTTGTGTTGTTCTTATATTCGGTATAATCACTATTCCATTTAATATTATTGTGTCTGTGATTGGTATGCTTTAGTAGAATGTCAGGAGTTTTAAACATTTCTGTTTTTTCGTCCCATTCTGTTTGGTAAAATAAATGTTGCGTGTGTTTCATCTTCTCACATTTATTCATCTTTACCATTTCAGTCATTTCATTTTTGAATTTTTCTAATTTTTTTTGTAATTGTAATTGTCCTACCTCTTTGTATCCATTGTAGAACATTCCCCATTTTGTCCTATCATATTGTTCGTCATTCGTCATCATATTATTAGTAAGTTTTGTTTGTAAGATTATTATTGTCTAATTATAATAATTTAATTTTCTAATTCAATTTTTTTTTTAATTTTTTATTTAATTTTTTTTTATTTTAATAAAATTTTTTTTTTAATTTTTTATTTAATTTTTTTTTATTTTAATAAAATTTTTAGTTAGAAAGAAAAAATACTCAAAAAAAAAAAAATTGATTTACTTTTTCTGGTTAGAAAAGTTATTACCAATATACACAAAAGCAAGTTAAACTATCAAAATGAATACCGACCAAACTATTATTGGACTGAAAACCCAAGTATCAAGACAAGTTGGGTTGAAGCAGTGGGAAGAAAATGCTGGTAATTTTAACCAAAGGCATTTGGTTAATGCTTGGAAATTAGCATTTGTAACAGGTTTAACAGACGAATTAACTGAAATGATTTGGGATTATATATTGTCATCACCATCTCAAACTTGGAACAAATTAAATAGTTCGGTGTTTGGGATTTATAGCATTATTGAGGAATATACTAACAAAAAAGGATATAAATCTCTCGCACATTTTACAGAGAACAAAACTTATTTAGGAGCAGTTAAGACAATGGGAGATAAACCAGTTTGTTACGAGGGAAACTTCCGTGTTACAAGAGAGCGTTTCAGTCTTAACTTATCAAAACTACTTGATATAAAACCATTCAACGGAGTTTATAACTTGGGGCTATTGTTTATACCACGAGGAGTAGTCACTTGTGTAGAACCGATTATAATTGCTGAAAAAGAAATTGTAATTGCTGAAGCGGTTATAATTGCTGAAAAAGAAATTGTAATTGCTGAAGCGGTTATAATTGCTGAAGAAGAAGAAGAAGAAGAATTTATAATTATTCCAAATAAAAAAGTAAAAAAGCCACGACAAACTAAAAAAGCCACAACAAACTAAAAAATCTTGCCCTTGCTGTAAAATGTAAATAATAATCACCTTTTTTTATTTAATTAAAATATCTTTGCTAATCAAGTCGTTCAAAATGTCTTCGTTTTTTTTTGTATTTTTAATTAATTCCTTTAATTTCTCAAGGGTTGTAGTCCAGTAAAATTCCATATTTTTATATAAATAAAATTCGTATAGCTTCTCTTGATTTTCCCAGCATTCATTATCCCAAGATGATTTGGCGAATTCTTGCTTATTTTTATAATCTTGTATTTCCTGTTCTGCTACTAAAATCTGTTCTTCTAAATCTGGTTCTCCCCCATATCCGTTGATAACCCAATAGTGATTGCCGATTAAGGATTTATTTTCCATTTATATATTCTTTTATTATTTTTCTCTAACTAAATTAATTTTAAATAATTGAAAACATTTTTTTAATTCTTGTAGCGAATATTCTCTATAATTTGGCGGAGTTGTCCTACCAATGCTCTCGTAATATGCTTCTAAAAATGGGAAATAATCTTCTCGTTTTAAAAATGAAGCAACCTTATTAATTATTTTTTCTGTCTTTTTTTGTCGTTCCTTGTCCATTATATAATCTAAATATTATAATTTTGCTAAATATCCGCAAGTTCGGTATTTAGTTTGATTAAGTTTTGGAATAAATCTGGAGTATCTCCCCAAAGTAGTTTATACGAGAACAGGGCAGGACTTGGAATAAGATTTGTAATTCGTTCTCTCTCTTTTGAGTTTGCTAAATGTCTTTTTCTATAATTTTCTCTTGTTAAAAAATCTGCTCCATCTATAAAGGTATGTGCCTCTGGACTTCCAAAATCGTAATGTTTCATCTTACCATCAATCATCATCGTTATTCTAAATCGCTTCGTAGGTTTAGGACTATTTATCAATTCTAATATTTTCATTTATTATATAATCTAATATTATAATAAATGGAAGAAAAAAAACCAAATCAACTTAATAACTCGGTGTCAAACGTTATTGACAGATTTGCTG
>Ga0315277_10005866_pt1 | contig 16139 bp, 16 predicted proteins | sample YL17G05_15_MG_FD_203695 | JGI IMG/M metagenome (GOLD analysis project Ga0315277, IMG submission 203695) | Sediment microbial communities from Yellowstone Lake, YNP, Wyoming, USA - YL17G05_15 | ecosystem: Environmental > Aquatic > Freshwater > Lake > Sediment | place: USA: Wyoming | collected...
TATAATGCCATTCAGGTATGTCAAATGATACTCTATAGCAAACCATTTCGCCGCCAACAGGATGCGGATTCTGATCAACGCAGTTCATGGTTATCTTTGTCACATTGTCCTGCACCCAGAAGCATTCTGGCGCTACCTGCCCTATCGTTGCCAGGCCATTTAATTCGCAAGGTATATTAGGCTGACCAACATCCTTGTTTCCAACAGGCGGGGTATTGTCAACTGCGTCTATCTCAGTAATGTTTGACTCAGCATTGCCTAAGGCGTCTTCACAGTGATATACGATCTTGTGGCATGAGTCATTCAAACCAGTAATTAATTTATAACCATTTGTTGTTTCGTCATCTATCTTTGTCCAGCTAGGGCTGTCACAGTTCTGGCTCCAATATAGATCCCAGTATAGTGTTACTTGGTCAACTGGGTGAGGTGCTGGATCAGTACAATTTAATTCAATAGTTGTATTCCTTGTAATAAATTCATCTATTGAACCAGTGCCTGCTACTTGAGGTCCTGTTATTGTTTTTACTGTTACAGGTGCTTGTGTGTCAACAATATCAATTTCAGTGTGCTTGTCTTCTGCATGACCGCAGGCATCAACACACCAGTACTCTAAAGTGTGATTGGAGTCTTCTGGATATTTGAAGGTTGCAGAAGATGAGTGTGAGCTGAAGTTATACCACTGTCCTCCATTTATCTGGTATCTCCAGAATATTGTAACATCGTCTGAATAATATCCGTCTCCTGGATTGACGTCTTCACAGTTCAGGGTTATGTTGGTGTTTTTCGTTATATAATCACAATTTTCACCGCATGAGACACTTGGCTGGCCGACTGTCTTTGTTATCTGAGGTGGTGTCCTGTCTATAATGAACCATACTTTAGGCACATTCAGGTCCTTGCCCCAGTTGCATGCGCAGTCATGGCCCCTGATCTGAGTCCAGTGCCTTCCTTCAGTATAATCGCTGTTAATTATTGTTCCATTAACACCTTCGCATGTATCATCTCCGAAGATGCCATCAAGAGGGTCCATAGGATAACCGTCGCCAAAGGTTGGTTCGTAATCAATAACATATTCAGCTTCACATATATTTGATTGAGGATAATAAGCTCCCATGTCACATAATGTTCCTGTTAATATGCCATCATCAGCACATATCCAGTAACCGCTTGCATCAACCCAGTGGGCATTTTCTATGGTCCTGTTCGTGATTCCAGGTGGCAGTCTATCTATCTCGATAGGAACGCCAACGCATGCTCCCCAGTAACCGTCTGCATTCTTTGCCCTTACATATAAGTTATGGCCGCCGTCGTTTTGTGGAAGAGGCATATTGTTAACTTCGACATCCTCTACAAGCTCGTCAAATGAACCATCAACGGCATTCATTAAGTTCCCAGATCCAATGCTACAATTAGTATCAAACCAGTACCTGACCTCTGATATGTTGGTGCAGTTTTCAGTTGCTGTTGCAGTTATGTTAGGTATGCAGAAGCTGCCTCCTGCTGGATTTGGCTTAAGCACGATATTAGTAACAACAGGGCCGCTTGTATCTGTTTTGTGGCGGATGCTGCCTGTGTCAAGCCATTGGGTGCTTGTGTTTGCATATGTGCATACAGCAGCAGAACATCCATAATCCATGTAGTTCTGCTCTTCCTGCTCTTTTTCATTGCAAGCACCGGAATCTACCCATCTGGTTGCACCAGTGTCATACCAACCGTCTGACAAACTGCAATCCTGGACTAACGTGTCATTAACCCAGCTTGTGTGATCTATACAGCTGCCATCACAGGAGAAATCATGAGACTGCTTGTGCTTTCTTACAGTGTCTGCAGAGCAGTAGTTAACAAACTCATCACTGTAGTCTGTGTTTCTGTTGAAGTATGTATAATCACATCCGCTTATAGCGCAGAAATAATTCCTGTCTTCGCAGCCTGATTGATAAACATAACAATTGTCTTGTAAGTCACAGTTTTCTGTTGTATATGAACAACCGCATGAAGTTAAGTTACAGCTTCCTGAATAATATCTAACATTGCCAATGCACTTGTTCTGGCACTCGGTTCCGAAGCTGTCGCACTCGGCAGTACAAGCCCTAATGCCATCTCCCACTGGTATTGCTGGTCCGCCATCTGTTGAATTAGCGTCAGCACAGATATTTGTTATTGTCTGATTGCCTGTTGTGCAATGACCTGTATTGCTTCCATCTTCAATACACTGGCTTGTGAATAAAGTTCTGAAATCGAAGGTGAAAGGATTATTATCAGGAATATTATTGCATGTTGCTATTCCAGTTATATCATTTGAAGAGCAATCATAATTTTTCCAGAAAACACAAGCACCATTCCCATCACAATGATCTACTGTACAAAAGTGGCCATCCTTTTCACATGGCGTGCTTGATAGTTGATTTCCACATGCTCCAGCTCCATTACATAAACCAGTTACGCAATCTCCTGATGGACATTCATTTTTAACATCCTCGCTTGAACTCTGCATACCACAAGTATCTTTTGCAGTGCATTTTTGACAGAAACTACAATCATTATTTTGGGTTAAATCAGCAACACAAGAACCTCCGCTGCATATTGCACAAGTGCCGCAATCATTGTTATTGTTAGTATGTTGGCACTGGTTATTCATACAAGCATCATTAGTACATACATTATTGTCATTGCATTCACTATCACTATCGCAGCAATTCGGTATTGGTGTATGTGTACATCCTCCTGTTGGAGAGCAGGAATCTGTTGTACAAATATCTTGGTCATCGCAGGGTTGAGTTGTGTAAGAACAAACACAATTGCCTTGGCATGCTCCATTTGAAGAAAAAACATTATTTACGCATTTGTTAGGACAATCACCATTTGTTTCACATTCTGCGCTGCAAGTAGCTTTATTACAGGTGTGTGTTATTGTTTCGCTTCCTGTTGGACATATATCATTTGATTCATCACATGTGCTTGTAAATGCTGCTCTATAATCCCATGTGAAAGCAATTAAATCAGGATCATTGTCACATCTTGCTATTCCTGCTATATTATTATCAGAACAGGAAACAGCAGTTCCTGATTGGCAATTTCCAGAGCCATCGCATGTTTCGTATCCATTACAATAGAAAACATCATCACATGAAGTTCCTTGAGAAGCATAAATTTCATTACAGTTCTTTGTTGTACCATCACAAGTATCATCTGCATCACATTGACCCGACTCTTGCGCGCAAACATAACCGTTTGGTCGAACAGCATCGGCAGGGCAGGTTGCGCTTGATCCTGTACATGTTTCTACTGGGTCACAAACTCCACCGCTTGCTTTGCATACTGTTGAAGATAATTCATATTGGCATGTTGATGAACAGCAGTCACCGTTGCTAGTATTACCATCATCGCACTGTTCTGTTCCTTCAACTTGTCCATTACCGCAAACAGCTGGAGTTGTATACGATACTTCAAGATAAGGTCTGTCTAAAGAATGACAAGAATTGCCAGTTTCTTCTTTGTCACAAAAATCATGATGATAATCTCCAGATTCTGGAGATATTCTGACTGCTAAACTTAGAACGCCATTGGATAATGCTGTTTGTACATCTGACGTTGCTACAGACAGTGATTTGAACCCGTCATTATTGTTAACCGAAGTTTGTACTCCTGTGCTAAAATCGGTAGGTGCATTGTTGTAATTAAGCCCCTCTTCTGTCCATGGTGTTGAAGATGATGCATAATTATTAGAAACTTTAGAAACTTTTACGTTTCCTCCATTATCAGCCCCAAATTGATAAAGATGAAGTGTAGCCGAATTTATTGTTGCTCCGATTGGTATAGAACTTATATTAAACTTAAGATATGATCTTCTCCTATCATTATTGTTATTGCCCCATTTTACATGCAGATTACTATTATCATTCGTTGCACTTATACCATCATTAAATTTCGCATAGGTGTCATGCATTGGATTACTATTTGTGGCATTAAAAATTACTGTCGGATCCAAATCGTCCATGAAAGTTGTTGAAGTAAGAAGTGTTGTTCCATCTGCAGTAAAAGCTTCTACTGTATAAACATCCTGAATTCCATCAAGCGGATATGTTACTGTTATTTCTCCTGTTGAGCTCACTGGGATGATCTGTGTTGATATGCCACCATTTGGAGCAGTTACTTTTATCTGAATGTTTGGATATTTATCGAAATCAAATCCAGTTCCATAGATATCTACAACCTCTTCTGGATTGTAATTTTCTCTACCTGTCCATATTGCTGGAAATGTATCTAAAACCACATTGATATCTGCAGAATTATCAATCGAACTTGCCAAGATAACATACCCATCAAGATTTAACGAATATTGACCCAAAGTTTCATCAGGCCAATAAAAATCATATCCAACCTTGCTGACATCAAAATAGGCATACTTGGTCAAAGAGTTCGTTGAGATTGTGGCGCTGCCGTCTGCGCCTGTTAGCGCAGAGGTCTCAAGAACATATTCGCCATCTAAAGAATCAGAAACGAACATCTCTACCAGTGCGTTCTGCACAGGGTTGCTGCTCGAATCTGTGACAGCAAAAGAAATGCTCTTTGGCTCTTCAGCAACTGCAGGCAGGGCATAGATTGCAACAAATGAGAATAATATAGCCAGAAGTGCGACCAGTAAGGTTAATTTTGCTAATCCTACTAAACCCTTGTCTGACCACACAGTAATCGTATTTTACTATCTCCGAAATGCATTTAAACATATTGGGTGGAAAAATTTTCCATGATCTGTGATTTTAATGTAATTGATGCGTGATGCATTGCTGACTGGTAATGCAATTGTAATGCTATGATGCTTCATTTATAAGAGGCAGCGTTCCTAAACCAGCAGCATGAAGATGGATGCGGGAATTACAGTGTAGTTTTTCTCTACTGAAAGGTCTGTCTTGCTAAGAACAAGAATCGCGCCGGGATTTTGCACCTGCTTAAAAAATCGCAAGACAACGAGCTGCAGGCAGAGAGAATTGCGAAAAGGCTCGGATTAACGCACAGGACTGTGCTTTATCATCTGGATATCCTGGAACAGAACGGATTAGTCGAGGTGCGCGGCTTCAGGAAAAAAGGCGAAAAGTTATTGCGCTCTGTGTGGGGCATGAAGGCAGGCAACGAGGATCTTATAAAAAATTTCTTTGTAAAAATGAACGGCAACTTTGACATCAATGAGCTGGATGCGCTGATAAAAAGGAATGTTGCGAGACGGTGATGCGTCAAAGCTCTATCATTTTTCTTATTTCTTCGCTGAATCTTTTTGCTCTTTCCAACGAAGTATTGGCTTTATTCTGCATTGCAATTGCCCCCATTTCGTAAGTGAACGTTGCCCTTTTCTTTTTTTCATGATAGTAATCCTCAATAAGCTCCCTTGCCTTTTCTTTACCTAGTATTTCTGACGCCTCTTCTCTGGCATCAGAAAAATCTTCTATGAGCTTTTTCTGCAATTTGCTTGTCAGGTAAAAATAATAGACCACGGCATCAAAGGTAAAAGCATGAATTGACAATTCCGTCTTAATTTTTATTCCTTCGCTCTCCAGCAATGCCCTTGCCATATAAAACATTGAATAATAGCTCGCGTTAATAACCCACAAGAAGCCATTAAAATCTGTAAAGCCAAGCGAATTCCTGAGATTATTTTTAGTTGAGACGTCGAAAAGCAATTTAGCAGCTTCGAGCGAGTTCTTTGCATTATTGAGAAAGAATTCTACAAATTTCTTTTCTTTCTCTTTTCTTATTACTCCTTCTTTAATGAAAGCTGTTACCCTGCCTTTTATCTCATTAATCAATTTTTCATCTAGCATTTTTTAACAACCTATAATAATTTTCAGCCCCGAAAACCAAGATGTGATTAGCTAGGGTTTCATTAATGATATTTGCCTCGTCTCTCTTAGCTAGCATCTCATAGGCACTCTCAACTGAAATAATATTAATATCAAATTTCAGGCTAAGATTAGATGCAATATTGTACAAGCTTTTTTCTATATTGCTGATTTTGTTTTTATCTTCAATGATAAGTAAAATATCAACATCTCTTGCTTTTTGGCTATTCTTGATGCAAGAGCCAAATATAAGGAAAGTAAAAAACTCTGGATTAGTTTTTGTTAGAACATCTTTTATAAAGAGAGCAATGGTTTTATTCTTTTTAAGAAATTCTTCTTTTCTAAGAGATTCTATATAAGCAAGTTCTGAATGATTTTCTTTATAGTTCAGGGACAGGAAGTTTTGTTTATCTTTAACAATAAAGCCGCTATCGATAAGTGATTTGATTGATCTGTGTACCAACGGATACGCTTTTTTTATGGTTTCTGAGATTTTTTTAATGCTGAATCTTTCGGTTATTTTTGATACAAAGATTTCCATTATCTTGACCTGGGTTTTTGTCAACATTTTATCACTATAACTATTTTGATATAGATATATACCTTTTTAGTTATATATAATTTTTGGTTGCTTTCAAATATTGCCAAGATGAACGGCAACTTTGACATCAATGAACTGGATGCGCTGATAAAAAGGAATGTTGCGAGACGGTGAATTTTAACTTATAAAAGTATTGTTAACAATATTATCTGTGAGTGAGCTTATGAAAAGCTTTCTTTTGTTATGGATAATGGCAGCATTGCTTGTTGGATTAGCCTTTGCACTGCCAAGCAATCAGGGAATTGATATAGCAAAGGAAAAGAACCCAGTTATTGGTGATAACGGAAATGTACAGTTACCTGAAAAGGAATTAACAAAGGTTGTTTTTATTAGATATAAACCTGGAAAAGAGCCATTAGCTACATGTGGTAACGGCATTTGCGAGCCAAGGGAGAACTGGAAGAATTGTCCAAAAGACTGTCCTAAAGAGACGACAACTACCACAACAATACCAGCAAATACCTGCTATGGTTTTCTGAGCGGAGCTAAGCCGAAATGGAACTGGGTAGAGAATTATTACTATAGCAATGGTCTTGGCAAGGTTTCAGCCTGGGCAACTAAGACATGGGATGATGCAACATCAGCAACTATATTTGGAAGTGCTTTACCAGGGGCTGGCCAGTGGGGCGTTTATGACAATAAAAACTCTATTACTTTCGGTGAATACAGCGACCCTAATGTAATAGCAGTAACAGCATTATGGTTCAATAAAAACATTATTTATGAATATGACATAATGTTCGACACAGATTATTTCCCTGGTACAACTGATTTAGCTACAGTGGCATTACATGAATTCGGTCATGCAGCAGGGCTTGATGATCTGTACAAAGATGCTTGTGACACTGAGGTAATGTACGGATATTATCATGGAATAGATATTGATCTGGGCAGCGGCGACCTTGCAGGCATACATATATTGTATGGCGTTTAGGCTTCTCCAATTCTTTTTTTGTTTTTCTATGTTCACAATCTATGTATGAACATTTCGTTCACAAGAAGGAAACTAAGGTGAATGGTTTATTCGCTTTATTTTCGAGGTACGACTTTTTTTGCCAGTTCGCAGGAATGTTGCAAGGCTGTAAATTTGTATTTTTATATATGTAACAGCCATTTCCATAATGGGACAAATTTAACCATGCGTTTTATCCCGAACCAGCTTATATTTCTCTGTGCCTCGTAATCCTCTGTTATTACAAGAAGGTTTTTGCACTTCAGCTCTTTGCTTGCCTTAAGCAAAGCCCTTGTTTCCCTATCCTTTACTTTTATGTTGCTAAGGTCATAGCAGACTTGAATGAGCTGCTTTATTTTGGTGCCCTGCTTAACAACAAAATCAACCTCTTCCTGCTGAACATTCTTCCAGTAGAAAACATTTGCATCCCCGTTCATTTCCAGTTTTTTTAATTCAATTGCTACTGCATTCTCGTACAGCCTTCCGACATCAGGGCTGAGCTTGAAGGCCTTTGCGCTAATAAAGCCATTGTCAATGCAATATATTTTTTTATTGAAAGACATCTGCTCCTTAACCTTGAACGAAAATCTGTTTACCCTGAAAAAAATGAATGCTTCTTCTAGATAACCCAGATACTTTTCTATGGTATTAACGCTTCTGCATTCGGTGACCTTGCTCAGAGTATTGTAAGAAAATTCTTTGGCAATATTTGAAATCAGATATATCGCCAAGTCCTCAATCGCCTGTACTGACCTTATTCTAAACCTCTTTATTATATCCTTATATATTACAGAGCTAAACAAGGTCGAAAGATATTCCATGTATTCTATTTTTTTAACTAGGGGTTCTGGGTATCCTCCATTCATCAAATAAGAGAATAATTTTGTTTTAATCTCATTTTTTGTAAGCTCTTTGTCTTCGAGCTTCAGGAATTCCTTAAATGAAAATGGAAATATATTTATTGCCAAGTGTCTTCCTGTGAGATGAGATGCCAGCTCTTTGCTAAGCAGCTTTGAGTTGCTTCCTGTTATTACCAGATTATAGCCTTGTCTCTGAAGCCTGTTTACAAACAGCTCCCATTTTTCCAGATTCTGAATCTCATCCAACAGCAGGTATTTCGGCTTTTTAAAAACAGAATCTACTGTATTGACTATTTCATCATAGTCTTTTATATCAACAAGCCTTTCGTCGTCAAAATTAACGTATCCGAAGCTGCCTAGCTTATTCAATACATGAATTGCAAAAAACGATTTACCTGCCCTTCTAGGCCCTATTATAACCTTTATCAGGCTATTACCAAATTTTTTCAGATCTGCATTCCTTTCTACATACTTTTCTTTCAGGCTCTTTTCCAGCTCTCTTTTCTGAAGCAATACAACGTCTCTCAGCACTGCTAACACCTTTAAATTATAATGCACAAAAGTTTATAAATTTGTGCATTACGATAATATTGATGTTTGCATCAATATCACAGGAATATTGTGAAGGCTGTTAAGTTATTGGTCTTGCATAATAGGTTATACATAAAGTTGTTCCAAGGCGGTTTTTTGGAACAATTACGGATGACATACAGTTATGATTTTTATGTATGTCTTTCCGAATTCATCTCGCAATGAATTCGAAAATAAAGCACTGCTGAAGCACAGACACAATTAAGGCGTTGTGGTTGCTGGGTATATAAGACTGACTGTCAATTAATGGGGAGAGTGAATAGGCTATTCATCTCTTTAATGGCGTATTTATTCTTAATTCAGGCTTCGTCAAATAATTTTTCTATGTCGGACAAGTCTATATACATGCAGTTAATTTCATTCATCTTGTCAATGCATTTTTTTGTAAAGCCGCTTTTTGATGCCAGCATGAACCTATAGATGCCTTTGAAATTTATGAACTTAGCTTTCCTCATAAGGTTTTCAAGAACATCAATATCTAACTTTTCATTGGTCCATTTTACTTCGCCCAGCAGTATATTGCCTTTTTTTCTGTTATAAGCAACTATATCTATTTCATTGGCTTTCCTGTCCCACCAGCTTCCTATCTCTTCGAAGTCAATGTCAAGGCCCTTTATTTTTTTGTTTATATAAAGCGCAAGAAGCTCTATTATTACATTCTCGAAGATCCTTCCTACATAACTGTTGAGGTTCTCTTTAATATCATCTTCCACTGACTTGATGTTTCCCAGATTAAGTGCTGACTGGTTGGGAAAAACAAACTTGTACCAGAAATTAAAGAAGTTGTCCTTTATCCTGTACCTGCCATGTTTCTCCTTGCCCAATACAGGCTCTTTTTTGTATATAATATCCAGAAGCTCGTCCAATCTTTTCAGATAAGCCGGAAGGGTAGTTCCTGGTATATGCGAATAATCCTGTATTTCCTTTGTTATTTCTTTGCCTAATGAAATAGACTGGAGTATTGAATTGTATCTGGCGTGTGTCCTTATATTTTCTGATTCCATAAGGATTGCAGGCTCTTCATACAATTTCCCGCTTCTGTTAAGCACAAGGCTTGAAATGCAGGTGTATAGATTCTCAGCCATGCCCTTTACATGCATAAGATAGTGTGGTGTGCCGCCGAAAACCGCATAATATTTTATTTTTTCCTCTTCTGTTAACGACTTAAACATTTTTCTGAAGTCCACATATCTGAAAGGGCTAATTTTCATCCTGTTGCTTATTCTTCCATAGAGAGGGGCTGCAGAACTCTTTGTGATTCTTAGCATCATCCCTATGGAAGACCCTACGATTATTAGCATAATCTTAGTGTTTTTCAGCTTCTCGTCCCAATAGCGCTGCAGTTTGGTTATAAAATCAGGCGATATTTCAAGAAAACGCTGGAATTCATCTATGACCAAAACAAGCTTTTCTTTTACAGATACCTGATATATATACTCGAAAAAATCATCCCATTTCTCAAATCTTACCGTCTCGCCAAGTTGTTTCGCTATTTCGTCTGACATAGCCTCTATAAGACCTGTTTTCTCTATGAGATCTACATAAAAATAAAGTTTTTTGGTTTTCACATCTTCAAGAAATTGTTTTACTATCTCTGTCTTTCCTACCCTTCTCCTGCCGTACATTACCGTGAATTCGCCTGATTTCAAGGTTTCCAGCTTATGGTTAAGCTGTTTAAGCTCTCCTTCCCTGTCATAAAACTCCTTTGGCATGCCATCACCTAATAATTATTACTATGTTAATAATTTAATTATTACTATGTTAATAACTATTTAAATGTTTGTATAAGGTACTGTTCGAGCAAAGGGGAAAGAAATATACAAATCTTTCCCTCTATATAGAACTGTTATCTACTACCAGGATAAAGAAGGGTGGTTCGTCTCTGAGGTAGTTGAACTTCCATGTTGTCATACTCTAAGTTAAAGCAATCAAGTATAAGCTTTATATATTTATATATATACATATTTTTATATAAAGTGGTAAATATGCAGAAACATGAAATTATACATTATCCAAACCTCAGCACAATGCTTGAAGTAGAGAAAGTGCTTAAAGGTGCAGATGAACCTATATCAAAGGAAGAGATAAAAAGAAGGCTTCCTGCAAAAATTATGCACCAGACCCTTAATCTTATTTTAGCATACATGGAGAACAGGGGGCTGATTTATATGGGCCCAAAAGGCATACTCTGGACATACAACCCAAGTCCTAAACTTCAAAGAGCTATAGAAAAGGGCATTGAGATATGATGAATAAGACGATCAAAGTCGTGCTTAGTGAAGAAGCCACCAAGCAATACGAAGAATTGAACAAGGTTGTTGGCGAGGAGATAAAGAAAGGCATAACGAATTCTATTCATCAGCAACTATTGAAATCCATAAAACAAAAAACCGAACTTCTGAAAATCAACCCACAGGCCGGAACTCATGTTCCGAAGAGCCTTATTCCTTAGATCTATAAAGACCGATATGATGCCGATAATTTATGGAAAATTGATTTGTCCGGTTACTAGAGAATGATTTACACATTGCGTACAACTGAGATTGAAATAATGAATTTTGTTCTAAATTTCATAGACCATTCAACATACGACAAATTATTCGGTTATAAAAAGAAATGAGATTGAATAGCTCAATTCAGAAATGAATTGAAGCACTAAGTGCTTCCGTATGTCCGCGTCAGTTTGGTTAGGTGTTTTGAAAGTGAAAAAAGACTTTTGCGTAAGATGTGGTTCTGAAAATTTGAAGGATGTGAACAGAGAGATTAAGCTACCGCGTCCAAATCCTGGTACCATGACTGTTATTCAGGAATGCAACGAATGTCAGGAGTGCGGGGAAATTTACTTTAAAAAACGGCAGATAGAAGAGCTGTCAAGAAAAATAAATGCGGAGAAAAGGAAATTATAAAGCAGCGGGAATGTTGCGAGACGGTAGGTGCTTGTTGTCAAAACCTTTTAATTGATACTATTCTATATTTTTTCATCTGGATAGCGGCAATGAAAATTCTATTGGGATATACTAAATAGGGTGAGTGAATGAACGCATTTAAAATAGAGTATTCGTGGTATGAGGGAGAACATGGAGAATGTTGGTTAGCCAAAGAAGTAGAGCAAGAACAATTTGAAGCCGATTTAAAGGAAGCAATAGTGTATGCTTCTACTCAAAAATATTCCGTAAGTTGTTTACCTGAATACTATGAAGCTATCGTTAGATACCTCATCAAAAAGAAGTATATAGAAATCAGTTTAAATGACGATATCTCTTATGATATAGATGACGGTGGTAGTAGCGATAGAATAGTAATTGCTTTAAAAGACAGAAGACTTAGAAACAAAGATTTGACGCACATACGGATTAAAAGAAGTTAATGCGTATCAGGTGACTACATAAACTACATTTTGTAGTCACCTGTTTTTAATCAGCTTCTTTAAGTTCCTATATTCTTTTAGTATAAGCTCTGCCATAGGCCTTATATTTCCGTTTGCTTGATATTCTCTCAAGGCTGCATAATATTCTCTTTGTAATAATACTATTACATAAGGTAATAATCATGGATGCCTAGCTTTCTTAGTAATTTTGTCACCACTTAGCCATAATAAAGCTTTATAAGCTTTTTGGTCATTTACTACCGTATAGTAACTGTAATTATAAGAAAGTGCGATGGTGTTGCAATGGTAATGGAAACTGTTCAGATAAGATTAACGGAAAAGCAGATAAAGGTTGTGGATGTTCTTGTTAGGAAGGGCGTTTACCCGAACCGCAGCGAGGCAATACGCGATGCGGTAAGAAAATTAACTAACGGCGGATAAGGCTTTTTTATATTCTATTTTTATAATTGCTTAAATGATACTATATTTAAATTTTTATTCGATTAAAAATATCTCAGGTCTTTTTTTATGGCAAAAAAAGCAAAACACGATGAATTAAAATTACAGGAAGAGTATCCACTAGAATATGTAAAACTTTCTGGGAATGTTCCGGATTCTGTAAAAGAACAATTTAACGCTTGTGTTAGAGATGGGAAAGCTATTGACTATTTGAATGACTTGCTTGCCATTTATGGAGATGATGTGCTTGCCCATAATGAAATATCATACTTACAAAAATATCTAGATAATAAAAAGTTTAGGGAAGTATCTGCTTCATGCCGTTTTAACATATGGAGTTGTTTAGGTTCTTACATAAGTAATCTGCTTAGGCGTCAGCATGAACATGAGATGATATGGAAATGCGAGGAAGGTTTCTTGTCGTGGACAGCTTTCCCTTTAGAATACATTTCAGTACCTGGTTTGGGCCATTGTAGCTTGTCAGCATTAAGTGGCCTAACAGTGGGGGATGTGAAAAATAATCCTGAGATACTTTATGGTAAATCTAATCATGTAGATAATATAGGATATGTAAGAGCCAATAAAATAATAGATAGGCTAAATAATCTATTTGGGTTTGAAATAAAGAGGCTTGAAATGTATTTGCAATAAATATGGAACAACTTCAAAATAAACTTTTTAATAATCAATCCTACTCAAGCAGATTCTTTACGATTTCTTCTGGATTGAAGTATATGCTTAATCGGGAAAACTATGCTTTGAATATTTTTATTATACCTTCTTCAACTTCTTTAATCTTCGAGTCTTTTATAGTGCCTATCTATTCTTTTACAAGTTTTTCCATGTTTTCTCTTCCTCTTTGCTAGTCCAATCCTTAGCTAAAGATTTTTCGCTTGCTACGGCGGTAGATAGATTTTTATTTGATTGTTTCATGGGTCTCAGTTTTATATGGTCTTCAAATGCTATAAAAGCATTTCGGTTTTCTTTGGTTGATTTTTATTAATACTTGAAGCTAAAGTATCTCTGAATCAGGCAAATCCTTGAAATGTGCATCTTTAGTCAAGATTTTAAGATTATAAAGCTGTGCGCTGGCGAGAATGACAGAATCTATCATACCCCAGTCTTTTTTTATCTTTTTTATCTGGAAATTCAGCTCTCCTGCTAAAAAGGCTGTTTTTAAATTTAAATCAATCAGCTGTGTTAATTCCACCATATGTGCAATCAATTCCTTGCCATCTATTTTTTGTCTGCTTGCCCAGTTTGAAATTTCAGCGATTGATACAATGCTTGTATAACAGCTCTTTGTTTTGAGATAATGCTTGACTTTTTCTCCTTTATCACTCTTCAGAAAAAATTCTACCCAAGCAGATGTATCTATAAGCAACATCAATATCTTTCCGTCCTTTCTGTTCTGTCCCTTTCGAAAGGTTTAGCTCCTTTAGCAGATCCAAAAGCCTTTTCGATCAGCTTTAATCTATTTTCCTTCAGAAGACCGACTTCGACTTTTTCACCTTCTTTAATCTTCTGTTCCTCAATAAATTCTTTTGGTATAAGGACACCTAGCGAAGTTCCGACCTTTCTTACTTTAGCTCTAAACATTTCCGGCATTATACCACCTTATTATAATAAATTATAATAAATATATAAAGCTATTCCAGAAGGTTTTTCACAATTTCTTCAGGAACGAATTCTTTAAGATCGCCATATTCCTGGCCTGTGCCCAGGAAGAGAATCGGCTTTTTTATGGTATAAGAGGCAGATAAAGCTGCACCGCCTTTTTCATAGACATCTGCCTTGGTGAGGATCATGGCATCAACGCCTACTGCATCGTTGAACAATCTGCTCTGCTCATAGATATCATTGCCTGTAATGCTGTCGAGAACAAGGACTTTCAGGTCAGGCTTATTCACCCTTACAACCTTTTTCAATTCGTCCATTAAATTGACATTAGAGTGCGAGCGGCCTGCTGTGTCTGCAAGAACCAGTTTGCTGTTAACTGCCTTTGCATGCTTTACTGCATCGAATATTACTGCTGCTGAGTCAGATCCATATGCCTGCTTTATAATCTCTACGCCTAAGCGACGGCCATGCTCTTCCAACTGCTCAATGGATGCTGCACGGAAGGTATCTCCAGCAGCTAATATAGGTCTGTATTTCTTGTACTTATTGGCAAGCTTGGCTATTGTCGTGGTCTTGCCAGTGCCATTAAAGCCGAAAAACACAATAACAAAAGGCTCTTCTTTACTGCTGATTATTTTTTCAAGATCAGGTTTTTCCTGGCTCATGACATCTAACATGGCGCTTCTCAGGCTTTCTTTAATGATTTTATCAACTTCGCTTCTTTTCACAGCTTTGTTCAATAAACTGCTCTTAACGTCGCTGCATATTCTTTCAGCTGTTTCCAATGCAGTATCGTTCTCGAGCAATGCAAGCTTAAGCTCTTTCAGTATTTTTTCAATATCATCTTCTGACAAAGTTTTTTCCTTGACACGCTTAAAGATGCGGCTGAAAAAGCCTTTTTTCTCGGGTATGGATTCAGGTAAGACAGAAGGCTCTTCGATTTCTTTTTTTGTTTCTTCTTCGGTTTTTATTTCAGGCTTTAGTTCTTCTTTTGGCTTTTCTAGCTCTTCCTTTTCCATTATCTTTTCTTCTATTTCTTCCAGTTCCTTTTCTGTATCTTCTGTCACTTCATCTTCAGGCGTCTTTTCGATTTCTTTTACTTTTTCTTCTATTTCCTCTAATTCCTCTGCTTCTTCCATTTCTTCTTCTGGTAAGGCAATAGCTTCTTCAGTTATTTCTTCAGGCGGTTCTTCTTTTAATTCATCTGTAATTTCCAGTGCTTCAGGTTTTAGATCTTCTGGCAACGCCTCTTTCATTTTTTCCAGTTCTTTTTCATCTACTTGCTGCAGCACAGGTTTTAGAGGAGCAGAAACCAAAACTGCCTGACGTACCTTTGGTACGTCTATTTGTTCTTTCTCTCCTTCTAACCTCATTTCCCCTTTGCTTTCTTTTTGTTCTTCTTCTGGCTTTTCCTCTTTGATAGATTTGGATACCTTGCTTATGGCTTCTTTCAAGCGTTTTTTCAAAGAACCAAACATGAAATCCCCTTTATTATCATCATACTATATGTATTTTAAGGATTTCTTTCAAGGTTTAAAAACCTTAAAATGAAATCCCCTTTATCATCTATAGAAGCTGCTTATCTGCTTTTCTTGCTTTCTTTTTCCTGCTCCTGGGCTAGACGCTGGACTTCTGGCTCAAGCACAGAAAGCTGATTATTGTATTTGTTTATCTCTGTAATCAGCTCTTTGTCTATAGTGTCAATTTCATCCAGCCTGCTCTGTAAAATAGCTATGGCCTCTTCCCTTGTTTTCTTGAGTATGACTCCTGCTCCAACGCCTATAAGGATTTTGCTTGTGTCTTTTACATCAGAATCAAGAAAGGCAGCGCTGCCTAGCGGAGACCATATCTCCTG
>Ga0315277_10005867_pt1 | contig 16138 bp, 14 predicted proteins | sample YL17G05_15_MG_FD_203695 | JGI IMG/M metagenome (GOLD analysis project Ga0315277, IMG submission 203695) | Sediment microbial communities from Yellowstone Lake, YNP, Wyoming, USA - YL17G05_15 | ecosystem: Environmental > Aquatic > Freshwater > Lake > Sediment | place: USA: Wyoming | collected...
GAACCAAAAAGGTATAAAGTTGGACGTTCGCAAAATCTCAGGAAACCCAATAACCATGAGGGTTCCCTGAGGCAGGCAGATAAATTGAGTGTCCTAAAACACTCAATTTATCTGGTAAGGTACTAATAAAAAGCTTGGTCCCGCCCCACTTCGACCAATTCCCGTCAGGTGGATAGCCAGGATCTCCGGATTCATCAACAAACATCATATGCATACGAATGACTCGCTTTCATATCATTGAGGCGGTTCATGAGGCACATCTCAGGATAAGTCTTGGAATTTAGGATAGCCCCCAACGTATTGCGAACAGATTGGATGTAAGGACGTGTTGATGCAATTTTCCTTCGATTTCTGTGATCAATCGATCTCGTTGCCGATCTACCTCATCCTGAGCATCGAATAGCGAACGCCGTTTTTCGTTGCGTTGGGATTCCAACGCCTTGATCTGCTTTTGACCGGCGAGTTTCTCCTCCAGCGTGGGGGCTGCGGTGGCGGCTCGACGCGCTTCCTTGATCTGGCGGTCAAGGTCCTTGATTTCCCGCTCCAGGCCGACCTTCAGATCATCTGCCCAGCTTTCGAGTTTTTCGGACTCCGCCTCGAATAACCGGGCGTTTCGATCGGAAATAGCCTTTTGGATATCGGTCTGCCGGCGTTGGGTAATTTCTACAAGATCGCCGGGAATGGCCGGCACTGCTCCCGGGCGGGACTGACCCGGAAGCGATAGCAGGCGCTGAGCGGCTTCTTCCTCCAGTTGCCGCCCCCCTTCCGTAACTGCGGCGAAGATGATGTGGTCCTCGGCTTGATCGAGAGATTCGATAGTGCACAGCGACAACGACATATAACCGCTGGACCCGCGAAGCGGTTCGAGAATGCTGATCTTGCCCTCGTGCTCGCTGTAATTGAACTGAATCTCGGCCGCCGGCAATTTGCGGGCCATTGCCTGGGAAACCACCGCTTCGGCCAGCGGGTGGTGAAGCCGGTAGGTGTGCGCCTCGCCCGACCGGCGCGGCAGCTCGTAGAGACCGAGAGGAATCTCGCCGCCAAACGGCGATTGTTTCAATCGAAACGATGAATCGCTCAGAAACTCCGCGTGGCCGTTCAACTCATGGCGGGTGAGGCGCATGAGGAGCTGTTCGAAACGGTTGAGGACTGCTTTGGAGGATTCCTCCTGAATCCGGAGCTTTTCGCGGACTTCGTCGTCGAAGTTATCCAGCAGCTTGCGCCGAGTCTGGGTCATGGCTTCGTTGATCTCGGAACTCAGCTCGAGCTGCAGCTGGTCAAACGCGCTTTTGATTTCCTCGGTCTTGCGGCAACGCTGGTAGATGTCGTTGATCCGTTTCTCGAAGTCGACGCCGGACTCGATGGCACCGAGCACCTCGTCGCTGGCCCCGAACACGCCCTCAAAAAGCTTGAATTTCTCAGAGAGGAGCTGGAAGACTAGCTGGTCGGCTTCATTCTTCCGGTTGAGAAAGTTGACCACCACCACGTCGTGCCTCTGACCGTACCGGTGGCAGCGTCCGATCCGCTGTTCGATGCGCTGCGGATTCCATGGCAGATCGTAATTCACCACCAGCGAACAGAACTGCAGGTTAATCCCCTCCGCTCCGGCCTCGGTGGCGATCATGATCTGCCCCTGCTCTCGGAAATAATCGACCAGAGCGGAGCGCATGTCGGCGGTGCGCGATCCGGTGACGCGGTCGCTGCCCCGATGGCGGCCCAGCCAGGCGGCATAGATGGCGCGGGAACGCTCATCGGTATTGGATCCGTTGAAAAGCGCGATGCCTCTTCCCCAAGGGCTGTCGGCAAGCACGCGCAGCAGGTAATCTTGCGTGCGGCGTGATTCGGTGAAGATGATCGCCTTCTGTTCCGCTCCTAGTTCTACCGCCTTGTCCATGGCGATGCGCAGGCCTTTGAGGAGAGCCTTGCCTTTGGCATTGTGCTCGATCGAGGTGGCCAGGCGGGCGAAGTCGTCCAGGTCGGCGATTTCAGCCTCAATAGCCGCGCGATCCTCCGCGGAGAGGGATTCCGAAGATTCTTCCTCCTGCCATTCTTCGGCCGTTGCGTCGAACGCCTCGTAATCCTGGCCCAGATCATCTTCCACCGATTTGGGCAGTTCCGCTGTGCCCAGCTTGGTTCTGAGCCGCTTCGAGATGGAGTTTAAAGCGCCGGCGATCGCGAAACTCGAAGATGCGAGCAACTTGCGCAGGACCAAGGTCATCAGCGAGCGCTGCCCGGCGGGAAGCGCCTGAAGGTTTGGACGCCGCAGGTATTCCGAAACCAGGTCATAAAGGCGATCTTCGCTTTCCTCCGGGGTGAACTCCTCGACGAGGGGCATCCGCCTGGTGAATGGGATGTAGGAGGTCACTTGCCGGCGCAGCGTGCGATGACAAACCGGCCTGAGGCGCGCCTTGAGAGTCTGGAAGACTTGTTGCTGGCTCAGGTTGGAAAACTGCTCGCGGAAGCTCTTCAGGTCGCCGAAGGCGCGCTCGTCGATGAAGCTGACCAGGCCGAAGAGTTCGAGCAGCGAGTTCTGCAAGGGTGTGGCGGTCAGAAGCAACTTATGGCGCTCCTTCAGCGCCAGTTTGAGCGTGTTGGCGATGACGTTGGCGGTCTTGTAAACGTTGCGCAGCCGATGGGCCTCGTCGATGACCACGAGCTCCCAAGGTGCGGTCCCGACATCGGTGGCCTTGCCGCGGGCAAACTGGTAGGAGCAGATGATGATGGCGTCTGATGTCTCGAACGGCCGGAGATTGCCGGCACGGACAGCCTCGTTGTAAGACTTTGTTTCCAAAATCCGGCAAGGTAGAAAAAATTTCTCGGTCAGTTCTTGATGCCATTGCTTGCGGAGATTGGCAGGGGTAATAACCAGAATGCGCCGTTTCCGTTCTGCCCACAACTGTGACAGGACCAGTCCGGCCTCAATGGTCTTTCCGAGACCGACCTCGTCGGCCAGAACCGCGCCTTTGGAAAGCGGCGAGTGAAACGCGAAGAGCGCTGCATCCACCTGGTGCGGATTCAAGTCGACTTGCGCGCTGGCGACTGCGCCGGCAAGCTTCTCCATGCTGTCCGCCGCACGTCTCCTCATCAATTCGTGCGCGTAGTACTTGGCGTGATAGTCGGTAACATCCATCGGTTTCAATCCCGCAATGGTTCTCTCGTGGCGCGCGCTTCACCGGCTCATACGATTGCGATACCGGCGTAACCGACGACCCGGTGGTAGTCGCCGCTGACATCCCCGCTGTTGGCGTACCTGATCAGCCGGCCGGCGGTCGCTCCCAAGTCCACGCAGGCAGTGAGCACGGCTACTGCGGGTGCGAATCCGCACATGCTGACCTTCTTTTCGATAATGGTGCGATAGAGTCCCTTGGGATCGAGGCCGAGCATTTTTTCGATGGCGCTGGAATCCTTCTCGGCGGCGATTTTGGCGGTCTCGAAGTGGCTCATGTCGGAGCTGGCAACGAGCAGCACGGGATCCGGCATCGCTTGGATCACGCGTGCCAGCCCGTGTCCCAGGGAAATCAGGGAGTCGTAATCCGCGGTGCCGACACAGATGGCGGCAAAGCCGAGATCCTGTTTACGCGCCTCCTGCAGGAACGGGATCTGGACCTCGATGGAATGTTCGCGGGAATGCGCCTGGCTGTCCAAGGCTACCCCCTTGCATTCCTGCACAATCCTGCGGTTCAGCTCGTCGTCGACAGCTGCCGGGCCGAGCGGCGTGCGCCACTCCCCTCCGGGATGCAGCGAGAGGGCGGCGCCTCTGCCGGTGTGGTTGGGCCCGAGAATGATAAACCGCCGGGGCAGCTGCACGGCCGAGTAGATGGCGCCCGCGACCGCTCCGGAATATGGATAGCCGGCGTGTGGCGCCACGATGCCCATGGCTGCCAGCAGGCTCCGGTCCGGACTGTAAAAAGAGCGGACGTACTCGCCGAGTTCATGAGGATTCGCCGGATAGAAATGACCCGCTACGGCAGGTTCCCTGATCATGAGTTGTCCTCCGACGCCGCCCGCGACCGGTCAGGCCGGCCGGTCCGGCGCGCCCGAATGGTACGAACCATTGCTACCAGCTCCAGTGCTCGCCGAATTCCCCTTGGGCGTGTCTGGCGATCACTCGGAACAAGGGATCCTCGGGGAAATCGTGCTCTTCGGGGAATTCCGATTCCATTTCTGCCAGGACCGCCTTGGTGCATTCCTCCAGGCCGATCAGGTTGTATCCGCCCTCGAGCACGAAACAGATCTTCCCGTCGCAACAACGGTCGGCCGTCTTGAGCAAAGAAGCCGCAATCGATCCGAAGCCTGCTGCGGTTACTTTGAGGCCACCGAGCGGATCTCCGAAGAAAGCATCGAAACCGGCGGACACCAACACAAACTGCGGCTGGTATTGATCGAGCACCGCGGATATGATGCGCGCGTAAACTGGGACCATGACGCCATCGCCGCTGCCGGCCGGCAGAGGGAAATTGACCGTGGCGCCCCAACCCTCGTCTGCGCCCACTTCATGAAATGCGCCCGTACCCGGGTAGAACGGGAACTGGTGAGTGGAAATGAAAAGCACTCCCGGGTCGCCATAGAAGCACGCCTGGGTGCCGTTGCCGTGATGGACATCGAAGTCGACGATGGCGATTCGTTTAAGATCATGTTCCGCGCGCAAATGGGCCGCGGCCAGCGCGACGTTGTTGAACAGGCAGAATCCCATGGCGCGGTCCGGCTCTGCATGATGGCCGGGCGGCCGCACAAATGCGAAGGCGCGCGTGATCTCTCCCGAACAGACAGCGTCGGCGCAGGCAAGCACGCCTCCCGCAGCCAGGAGAGCCGTTTCGAAGCTCGCGGAGCTTACCGGCGTGTCCATGTCCAGAAGCGAGGGCGCCATTTCCGAGGCCCGTCGCACGCGCTCGATATGGGTGCCGCGGTGAATCCGTTCGACCTGGCCGGGGGAGGCCGGCCTGGGCTCGATCCGGCGCCAGCGCCTGGATACTCCGGAACTGTCCAGTGCCCGCTGCAGCGGAGTGAGCCGGTCGGGAGATTCCGGATGGTGGCTGCCGGTTTCATGCCGCCGGAACCGGTCGTCAATCAAGTATCCCGCTTTGGGCATGGCTAAACCCCCGTGGCCTGATCATACAATACTCAAACACCTGTCCCTACCAAATACTCCGTAGTTGCTCAAATCGTTGCGCTTGTAGTTTCGTGCTGATATCGTCCTGAGCCATGTATGACCTGCTGATTTCGATGTTCGCTGCCCTCGCATCCACACTCCGGACGCGAGCCTCATTACATGTGGAAATCCTGGCTCTCCGCCACCAACTCGTTGTCCTGCAAAGAACGAATAAGAAACGGCTTCGGCTCCGGGCATCGGATCGGATTTTGTGGGTCCTTCTTTCCCGCTTCTGGCCCAAATGGCGTAACTGCCTCCTGCTCGTCAAGCCGGATACCGTCATCGCCTGGCATCGAAAGGGATTTCGGCTCTACTGGAAATGGAAGAGTCGTCGGCGAAGGATTGGTCGACCCGGGATTTCGAGGGAGATCCGGGAGCTGATTCGCAACATGAGCGCTTCTAATGTCCTTTGGGGAGCACCAAGGCTGCACGGGGAACTGCTTAAGCTCGGAATCGAGGTGTCCCAGGCCACTGTCGCGAAATACATGGTCAAGCATCGGAAACCGCCTTCACAAACATGGCGGACGTTTCTGGAAAATCACCTCAAGCAGTTGGTGTCCGTAGACTTTTTCGTGGTACCCACTCTGACTTTCCGGATCCTGTACGTGTTTCTTGTTCTGGCTCATGATCGCAGACGCATCATTCATTTTAATGTCACGGAGCATCCCACCGCCGAGTGGACCGCAGCGCAGCTCGTGCAAGCGTTTCCTTGGGACAAGGCGCCGCGGTACCTGCTCACGCAAGGCTTGTTCGAATGTAAGCTAGAAAATTTGGGCCAAGGGTGGCATGATAGGCGGCTGTCAGGCCCTGGTTGCGGGCACTTCCGCCCTGCGCTCAGAGCGGCCATCATTCGAGAGACGCGGTTCATGCCTCAACCGGATTCCAATGCCACGCATCACCGCCGGCCCATCCGGGCGCATTTCCTCGTAGCCCTTATGGCTTTGTTGGCTACCGCCGCGGTCCTCTGGGAAACACGTCAGCGCATGGGTATGGACGTCGATGCCACGGCCTACCTTGGCGCAGCGCGCCATTACGCTGCCGGAGACGGTCCGCTCTGGCCTTATGGCTCGCTGAATCTGCGTCCCATGGTCCACTTCCCGCCCCTATTCCCGGTGGTCGTGGGCTTCCTCAGTCGTGTCACAGGGGAGGATGCGCTGGTCGTGTGCCGCTATTTTCATGCGGTACTCCTTGGCCTCACCATCCTCCTGGCCGGTGGGGCCGTCTTCCGCTATACAAGATCCACGGCTATCGCGGCTCTGGGCGCCGGTTTCCTGTTTCTGACCATCGACCTCATCGATGCCCACGTGAATTTCATGTCCGAGCCGCCGTTTGTCTTTCTGGTCATGGCCGGCCTGCTTGCCCTCGATGTCGGCGCCCATCACCGCCGCCTCCGGCTGGCGCTCCCCCTGGTCTTTCTGGGCGGTTGCCTATTAGGGCTGTCGTACTGGTGCCGTTACGCGGGCCTTGCCTTCATGGTCGCGGGCGCCCTCTACCTGCTGTTCGGGCCCGGTCCCGGGCATGCCGGAGCCTCCCGGAATTCTGCACGGCGCCGGACAACCACCTTCTTACGGTTGTTGCGCCCGGTCACATCGACCTGGCAGCGGCGTTTGCTCCTCAGCGCGACTGCCGGCGTGCCCATGACTGTGGCGGTCATTGCCCTTTCGCTGCGCAATCAGGCCATCATCGGGCACTCGCTATCGCGTTCGGTAACTTTTCTCCCCTCCGAACTGGTTCACCTGTTCGAATTGATCTTCTACCCCGCTTGCTGGGTCCTTCCCATTCGCGCTCCATTGCTCTGGCAGCCGCTCCTCTGGGCGGGCAACCTGTCTGGCTTCTTCCTGCTTTGGCGTGCCCTGCGCCAAGCGCGTCACGATGCTGCTATGGATCGGACTCCGAGCTACGGGGAGTCGCGCCCGGCCCCCGAACCGTATCGGGCCCCGCGCGACGGCGAAGGTCTTGCCGAACCCAGCCAAGGCTGGGAACTCGGCGCGTCAATATCCTCCAGCCGAGGCGCCGCGACGCCGACGCGGATGCCCACTGCCCGCCAGATTCAACCGCTGCTCCCTGCCCCTCACATTTTTATCTTCGCCGCCGCGCTCTACCTGATCATGCTTGTATTCTCGATGATCTGTGTGGACCCACCCGTCACTCCTGTGGATTCGCGGCTCCTGGTGCCTGTCTTCGTACCGCTGGTCATCGTCGCGGCATGGGTACTCTACCGCGCACTGACTAGTGCCCGCCGGCCCCGCTGCATCATCATCCCCCTGGTGCTGCTCCTGGCCTCGATCTCCGTCACCGATATTGCGCGTTATTGGTCCTGGTTCCACGGTGGGGACATCCGCCACCTCCTGTTCGCCCATGACCGCTGGCGCAACTCACCAACCGCCGCCGCCGTCCGCAACCTCCCCTCCAATGCCCTCATCTACAGCAATAGCTGCGACGCCCTCTACTACCTCACCGGGCGCGTTGGTCTGTGGACTCCAAAGTTCCGCACGGATCGCGGCGCGATCGACCCGGACTTTCCCGCGCAGGCGCACCTGATGTGGGATGACATCCAGCGCAACCACGGATACATCGTCTGCTTCCGAGAGGCCTGGTACACAAGCTATGGCGGCGCCGAGCCCGGTAAGCTCGAAGAGGTCATCCCGCTGGAAAAGGAGGCTGCCACACCCGATGGCACCATCTACCGCGCAGCATCTACGCCCACGGCAACCACCTCCGAAAACTCCCAACCTACGGATAAGACGTTGCAATAAGGGGGAGGTGTGCTCAAAAGCCGTATCCAGCGGCGCGGTTCAGGTGTAAAATGCAACTGTGATATGGCGAAGGCCCCGAAGTTGACATATTGCCCCTTATCAGCAGCTGGATCAGGGGGGCAGGATCAAGGGGGCCAGGGATAGAAGCGATGTAAAAGGCAGCTCATCCTTCCTATCCATCGAGGTGAGTTTTTCGGCAAAGAGCTCGGAGCGCTTGGCCTGGCAACTTATGCTAAGGTTATGTGGCACCATTACCCGAGCGATTATTCGTTTTATTAAAAGCCTTAAAGGGAAAGCGATAGTCGTATTAAACGGCGAGCCTGAAAGATTGAAGCGCCGGGGGCCAGAGGTCCTGGGGACAGGGCATGGCCCCCGATGATCATAAGCACTCCGGTTAGGGCGGAAGATCGCGCCCCGTAAATAGCACCAGAAAGAGAAAACGCTCTCTTGACAAGCAAATCCATCAGACTTATAAATTGGTTGATAGAATTAGCGGTCCGGGAGGATCGAATTCATGTTGAAGGGCATCTTCCCCAAAAGAACACGCCCCGGTCTGCATAGATGCCGCCAAGCAGGCTCAAAATCATCTAAACTAGGGGGGGTAAAATGAAAAAGTTCTCATTGTTGGCAATTTTTTTGGTCATTCTTTTGTCTGGAGTGCATTCTTTATTCGCCCAAGAAGATATGACACCTCCAGTCTTGCAGAGCCTCGAGTTCACGCCGAAGATCATCGACGTGAGCGGAGGACCACAAAGTATTACTGTTACGGTAAGAATTACGGACAACCTGTCTGGCTTTGGAGGAGCTTGGCTTAGCTTTAGCAGCCCCTCAGGCCAGCAGGGCGGCACCATCTGCAACTGGGTCCCTATCTCCGGAAACGCCCAGGATGGAGTATACCAAGACCAACTTGTCATTCCTCAATTCAGCGAGGGTGGGACGTGGCGGGCCGCCTGGATAGGTATGCGTGACGCCGTAGGGAACCAGACATCCTTATATGAAGCTGACCTCATTGCAGCCGGCTTCTCCACCGAGTTAGAGGTCCAAGGGGGACCGGATATGGCTGCGCCACAGTTGTTAGAATTCAGCCTCAGCCCAAGCTCGATAGATGTCAGCGGTGCCGCCGGGACGGTGGTGATTACGATGCGAGTTGCTGACAACCTATCTGGCTTTGGAGGAGCTTGGCTTAGCTTTAGCAGCCCCTCAGGCCAGCAGGGCGGCACCATCTGCAACTGGGTCCCTATCTCCGGAAACGCCCAGGATGGAGTATACCAAGACCAACTTGTCATTCCTCAATTCAGCGAGGGTGGGAAGTGGCGGGCCGCCTGGATAGGTATGCGTGACGCCGTAGGGAACCAGACATCCTTATATGAAGCTGACCTCATCGCAGCCGGCTTCTCCACCAAGCTTGCCGTGGTTTCCGACCCTGTCGATAGTTCTCCGCCGAGTCTGGTCGAATTCAGCCTCAGCCCAAGCTCGATAGATGTCAGCGGTGCCGCCGGGACGGTGGTCGTTACAATGCGAGTTGCTGACGACCTATCTGGCTTTGGAGGAGCTTGTTGGCTTAGCTTTAGCAGCCCCTCAGGCCAGCAGGGCGGCACCATCTGCAACTGGGTCCGTATCTCGGGAAATGCCCAGGATGGAGTATACCAAGACCAAATTGTCATCCCTCAGTTCAGCGAGGGTGGGACATGGCGGGCCGCCTGGATAGGTATGCGTGACGCCATAGGGAACCAGACGTCCTTTTATGAAGCTGACCTCATCGAAGCCGGCTTCTCCACCACAATCCAAGTCTCCATAAACGTGCCACCCGTTGCCAATGCGGGTTCTGATCGGACTGTTCTTGTGCAAGAAGCGGTCCCCTTCGATGGATCCAAGTCTTCTGATCCCGATGGTTCTATTACTCATTGGAATTGGGACTTCGGAGACAATTCGCCAACAGCCATAGGTATTCTGGCATCACACGCTTATGCCCAACCCGGTCAATACACTGTCACGCTGACCGTCACCGACAACGACGGGGGGACGGCCGTCGATCAGTCCTTGGTTGTCGTGAAAGCTCCGATCACGGCGGTTGGTGATCTTATTGCCAACGTGAATAGCAGCATAACTGGCAATCAACAAAATAGTCTCTTATCGAAGCTGAACAGCGTCCTCGACTCTTTGAAGAAGAAGAACGACGGTGCCGCCATTAATAAGCTGATGTCGTTCATCGAGGAAGTCAACGCCCAGAAAGGAAAGAAGATCCCCGGCGACGTCGCCGACCGATGGATCGCTCTTGCGAACCGGATCATCGCAGCTGTGCAGGCGGGAGCGAATACTCTGAAAGTCTCGACTATCGACGCGCTGACGAGAGCGCAAAGGTCAAATCTTTTGGAATCATCCGGACACACCGTTATGGAAGCGCCGGCCCTTGCCATTCGCCCGTATTGAGGAACCGGGCGCTTTAACCGTCGCCATTATGGATTCGGCTCTGCTTCAAGTACGACCGCAAGCTGCTGGGTCTGTTGAGCCAGTGCTTTTACGCCTCGGTTAAACGGATAGATTCTTTATCCGTGACTTCTTTGCATTTTACAAAGAAACTCCTCCAAAATCATGCGGCCATCTTAGCATAGGCTCTGGCAAAGTCATGTTCGCGAAGATAGAGTGCGGTTCCCATGACTCGCCGTCCGTAGAGGGTTACCCGCCAGCGCCGGGTCCGCGGAAGCTTGGCGATCAAGCCATGAGCGTGGAAACGGCGGAAGATACGGCTCACCTTGGAGCTGGCCTTTTTCCGATCCTGACCAACGGAACGCAAATGCTGCGTCGATTGAAGCTTGGTCCGGATATCGCGATTGGTGAAACCTCTCAGGCAGTGTTCTCTGCAATAAGGGGGAGGTGTGCTCAAAAGCCGTATCCGGCGGCGCGGTTCAGGTGTAAAATGCACCCGTAGGATGGCGAAGGCCCCGAAGTTGACATATTCCTCTTTATCAGCAGCTGGTGCGAAGGTGCTGGAGCGGGGGAGCCCACGAGGGAATCAATGCGGCAGCTCATTCTTCCTATCCTTCGAACCGCGGGAATATCTAACAGCGCCATGCAGCTGACGGCACGATGTCGGGGCGGGGCAGAATTTCTTGAATGCCGGTACCGGCTCGGCTGTCAGCGGCCGCGGCTGACGGCGGACGTTAGGCCGCATCCACAAGAATCGATGGTTATGATCGGGCTAATAAACAGCTTTAACGAATGTCAACTGTGTGGGGATTGCTGCAAGACACCTTGCGATTTGATCCCGTCAGACCTACCTCCCTTGCTGAAACACTTTGGCACTTCCCTGCCTGAATTCTTCAAAAAGAACCTCATCGCCTTGGTCATCGCTTCTCCAAAATACTCTGATGAAGTTCTTATGATGGCGCCGGTAAGAATGGGACCTTCTGGGATCAGGGTCAGCAAATATCTTGCCGATTCTCGATATCTTAATGCGCAGAGCAAATGCATCTTTCTTGTTGAGAATAAGTGCAGCATAAACAATTTCAAACCATTTGGAGGACGCTTCCTTCAATGCCCCAAAATGACAGGTAGCATCTCAATTCAGCTTCGAAAATCTCAATACTTTGCCTATTGGGTCAACAACCAGCATTTGTTCGAACTGATCTTCCCTGGATTTTCAGAGATATTCCGCGAATTGCAGACAATTTATAAAAGGAAAAATGAGATATTCGAAAAACAAAAGACGAAAACCAAGGACTACGATCAGTTGCACCTTGAACAGGTTAGTATCATTGCTAAGAAGTTGTTCCCGTTGTTCAACAACAGAGAACCCGAAGACGGTTTTTCTGCCTTGTGCGATTAAGAGAAAGGTGACCCAACAATGCGCGCCAGCGAACGGCCACACACCGGCTGCCGCTGAGCTTTTTCTTTGGACGAACCTCGGAGGAGCAAAGGCATGGAGTTGAAGGCAGTCATCCTTGCTGAACTGGAGGCGCTAATAGCCCGCGGCGTACCCATGGCCGAATCTTACACAACGTCTGGCATGCAGATCACGCCGATGAGCACCGTGCCAGAGTGGACTATTCGCGCCTTCGTGACTTCAGCGTCGGCTGCGATCGACCGCCTTACGGGCCGCGACAGCCAGTTCTACCGCCAGATCGTCATCAATCCGACCAAGCCGCTGGCCGCCACATGCGAAGTGGTAATGTCTATCGTCGGTTCACTGCATGCCCTCCGTGAGGCGGTCGAAAAGGACCACTTACTCACTCTTCAGCAACTCGCCCAAGCGGCGGTCCTGGACGATTTTCTTGGGCAGGCGGTGGTTCTCCTGGAAGCGGGCTATCATGTGCCTGCCATGGTTCTCGTGGGTGGCGTTCTGGAAGAGCACCTCAGCAAGCTCTGTGCAAACCGCTCCATCAAGTCTGTGGGCAAGCCCAGCCTGTCGACGTATAACGATGTCCTTAAAGGCATCGTCTATGACAATCCGGTGTGGCGGCGGCTCCAGGTAATTGGCGATCTCCGCAACGTTGCTGCACATGGCAAAGGCGTCACAGTGAAGGCGGAGGATGTCACCGATGCTCTAGCGTTTGCGCGGCGTTTCCTGGCTGACCACGCGAAGTAGCTTTGTAATCACGATGTCGTCCAACAAGGCGCTGAATCCGACCAGCGCCGCATGGCAGGATAGGGCGGCGCTCGCGGCACAGGCCATGTAAAGCGGAACTCCCGGTGGATCGCAAAGCACGATCTTGTCGGCAGCCGCTCCCAGGTCTACGCCGAGATGCAACAAGGCGGGATCCGCTTTCATCGGTTCTCTTCCTCACGGCTTGGCGTGGGTTCCCCTTCGGAACCGATGCGAGAAAAGCGGCACGAGATCGTCAAGTCGAAAACAGATACAGCGGGCCAGCCTTGGCGGAAGTCCGAATAAACCGCCGGTTACCCGGCACGGGGATCGTGTTGATTCCATCGGCGAGGGCTGTGCACCTTACGGTCTTGGGATTAATGTCGCCTCTGTCCCGCCTGTCGGCTTCCTCGCGTGCACAGTCGCGATCATGAGCCAAAGCTGTAGGAAGGATACCAGATTTTGATACGCTTGTCTTGCCGCATGGCAGATCTGCGTCACGGCCCACCAAAAGTGACGCTCGTCTGTCTCGAGATCGGGCAGTTCCGGTACCTTCTTGTGTGGTTTGTGTCCAGGTGTTTGCCTGAAACTAGGCTGCATCTTCCACTGTAATGGCGATGCGCTTTCCGAGCACGGCGAGCGCCGCCTGAAGCTTCTCCGGCTTCGTGTTGTGATTCGGATCCAGCATGCGGCGCACGACAGTCTCACGACAACCGAGGCGGCGAGCAAGTTCGCAATTGCTGATGTCCTGCTCACGCATGGCAAGATAGAGCGCAAGGCTCGGAGCGAGCCACAAGGGCACTGGCACCAGGCGTTGTCCTCTCTTGGGCGCGGAGGGAGCCGGAATCTTTTCCTTCTGGAGCATTCGAATCGAGAGATCCGAGCCTAGACAGTCGACAGCCTCAACCATGGCTTCAGCCATATCTCTGCCGTCGGTCGCCACACCCGGCAAATCCGGAAAGCGGACCAGAACACGGCCATCCTGGTCGCGCGAAAATATGGCCCGATAGCTGAATGCAAACATGCCCCACCCTCCTTATAGATCCCCGGGGCTGATGCCGAGATCTCTGCACATGCTTCTCAGCAAGCCCGGCCCGATCTCCTTGTTTGGGTCCTTCACGGCCGTAAAGGCGCTGCCAAGGTAGAGGCGGCCGTGGCTGCCCTTGCCCCAAGAGGCCACGAAACGATATTCCCGCCCGGTCCGTTCCGCCACTTTCTTTGTTCTGCGCAGGAACTCGGCGCCCTTCATTTCGGTAAGATCGCACAGATATGTGCGAGTGTCAAATGAAATTCGGGAGTTGAGCAGCCTGTCCCCCCGAATTTTTTGGAGCGCGACTACTTCGTGGAAGCTTCGACATGGGAGATGAGACCTCGGTGCCTTGTCAGGCTGTCCCTCCCGTATCTGAAACAATATCAAGGAGATAGAATGGGGAGGATAATAGGGTAACCAGGCACGGATTTATGGGCCGGCTGTGTCGCGTCCCCCTCAGGTAGCAAAAAAATTTGGACGACCGCCCACGTCTTTTGACATTTGGGGTCACCGAATTCGTCCAGAAGGTTCATCAGTTTGCCTTTTTTCGATTCTGCAATTGAATGACCATTGGCATATTACGATTCTGAGGTATTTCTATGATCGACAAGTCGGTCCCTTCAAGCATCGGTGAAGCAGATTGAACTCTGATCCTGTAGGCTCCTGCCGGAATGTCATCGACCTGGAATTTGCCGTCCTCACCCTCGAAATATCGGATATAGCTTTCTGTCTGGTCAGAAAGATTTCTAATGACAAGCGTAAACTGGCTTGCGGGCTTCCCGTTAGATAGGAATACTTGTCCCCAAAACCTAACGATGTTGGGCTCCAGCGTAATAATTACGTTGTCGAGATTTAGACTTTGGTCGAGCACCATCCTATGTTCTACATATCCTTCTTTTTTCACGCGAATTTCGGAAACTGGAGGCGATGGGGGAAATGCAGAAAAGCGCCCGGATGGGTCGCTTCTTACGGTCCCTGCGGCCCCCCTGCTGCCTCCGGAGCCAACAACAGTGACCACTGCATCAGCTACCGGTGCCCCTGATGTCGATACTACGCGCCCTACGATCTATGGTGAATTTTCTAAAACGATAGCCTGCACAGGTGTTTTCGGGTCCAGCACGAATTGCTTCACTGCATATCCTTTAGCGCCCACTGTGCATTCAATTGGATTACCGGAGGGAGGCAAAGTAAGGCTAAGGACTCCAGTACTATCAGCAACCTCCCTCACACGACCGGCGTCACATGTAAGGGAAGCGAAGGAAATGTTTGAATTGAGTTTATTTTTGACAGTGAAGGCAATCTTTTTCCCCGGTTCCAGACGTACATTAAGGGATCTGCATGGACCAGCTTCCAGTTCTACTGTTCCCAAAGCACGCAAATAATTAGCCGCTGAGACGGTAAAACCCAGCGTCCCTTCCGGAAGCCCGCTAAGTGCAAGTTTCCCATCTTCATTAGTCCGCACAATACGCAAAATCACTGATCGGTCTCCAGGCGCCAAAAATTGTATGTGAGGACCTGCAGTTAGTCGAGCACCGCCCACAGGTTTTAATTTCTGGTCAGTCACTGTCACATTTAGACAGGCGGGACCCGACTTCAATCGATAGTTCTTTTCTATGAATCGAGGCGTATTGAGATCCGGAAAATCTTGCACAGTAACGTAACCTTCCTTATTCACCACAACGACGGCATTTGGAACTGCGGCAGATAGGCGGATGAAATATTCTCCTCCTTCATTGCATGTGACAGCATCAAGCGGATCCGGCCATTCAGATTCGGCTAGTTGCGGGACTCCGTTTAGCTGGGGCAAGTTGAATAGTTTTACTGGCGCTGCCGGCAGCGGTGCATTCGCTTCAGAGACGACAATTCCCGCCAAGCCATAGACAGAATCTTGACCCGATTTTTCGGATGGAATAACCTTATGCGGAATTGGTGGAGATGATGATTCGGAGGTAATTTCCGGTGACATATCTCCGGCGGTAATACTGCGATCCTTTTTCGACTGAAATCCCGAAATTTGTTCAGTCGGTCCTCTGCAATTGCGAATGTTGCCTGCCAGAAAAATAAGCAGAATTACTGAAATCAGACATAAAAGGGAGGAGTATTTGGTTGCCTTTCTCATAGCCACCCTTTTAAGAGGCGCGACGCACTTGGACCTTCAAGGGCCCATCCATGGCCTAAAATTTCATTAATTTTCCAAGCACCCGGGGCTGTAAACCAAGGCATTGGAATCCGCCCCAAACCGGCAGCTCATTCCTGATTATACGATAAACCATGCTTATGAATATAGATTCTGCACACTTCGGCTGCGCGCAGACAATCATCTGCTTACGCGAAGCACAGCTCGGAAGGCTCATCGGAAGTCGGCATCGCCGGGGCAATCGGAGGGGGCCGCGAAGGGAGATCGAGGAATTCAGGAATTTTCCGGATGGCGTCAGGATGGACGCCGCAAAGCATTCTCGTGCGGCCGCCGCATCGATCGCAGGGCGGCCGGCATAGCGGCATTATGCGGACCCCGGAGTTATGCGGACCTCCGGGGTCATTGCTTTGTGGTGATCAGGGTTTGGTCACGTCGGAACTCCGCATAACTGTAGACGGCCGCAGCGAGGCGATGAGCCGGTCCG
>Ga0315277_10005868_pt1 | contig 16138 bp, 14 predicted proteins | sample YL17G05_15_MG_FD_203695 | JGI IMG/M metagenome (GOLD analysis project Ga0315277, IMG submission 203695) | Sediment microbial communities from Yellowstone Lake, YNP, Wyoming, USA - YL17G05_15 | ecosystem: Environmental > Aquatic > Freshwater > Lake > Sediment | place: USA: Wyoming | collected...
CCGTAGGAAGTGTCTTGAGAATTTCAACCCAGCGTAGAACGCCATCGGAATACTTCAGGAGTTTAATGAAGTTGCCTTTGACTTTGAGCTTTCGAGTCATCAGCGCCTTGTTCGCTCCAAGCTTCCCTGTCAAGATCTCGACCCATGTTCCGTATGGCGCCGATATCCGGAATGTTGTCTCCCTTTCTGTCGGGTAGACCTCCACGATCTTTCCATCTTCAACTCTGTAGCAGAGAGTAAGCGCTTGGGCGACACCTTTCTCAGGCTCGGCCTCAAGCACGAGCGTGTAGATCTCGTTCTCACCCTTCGAGAGCTCAAGGTACTTTGCATCAGAATTCGTTCTCTTCAAAACTTCTTGCATATACTCAGGACTGCCCAGTTTCAAGAAGCCCGCCTCGACATCTAACTGATCTTGGCTATGATCTTAACAGCTTCGGTGCGAGGCTTCGCCAAGACCTCGAAGCCCTTCTCGACGAGCTGTTCTAGCGGTATTACGTCAGAGATCAGCGACTTGACATCGCCCCGCTTCCTTGCGATGAAATCAATCACGTAGGGGTATTCCTCGTACCCGCAATAGCTGCCTCTGATGTCCAGCTCGTTCAAGACCGGTGTCATGAAATCCACTTCCACAGGTTCCTCGCAGATCGAGATCACGAAGGCATGCTCGCCCTTCCGTACGAGTGTCACTGTTTCTCTCAGAGTGCGCGGTATTCGAGCGCATTCAAAGAGCAGAACTCAGCGTCATTGTCCTGTGGTGAGTGCATAAGAGGCCCGTTCAAGGATTTTTCGACCCGAAGAAAAAGAGCGAAATAAAATGAGCCTCTGTCACACACAATGATATAGCAGGCAAGTATGGAGCGAGAGGTAGTGCGTGGCTATGACGCGGTCAGATAGAAAAGTACTGCAGGATTTGAAACAAGAAGTCATCGAGACTGCGAAGACAATCTTCGAGGAGAACCTGGCCAAGCTGACTTTCGGCGTTGTCAGTGCAGGGATCCCCAGCACAGATCATGCCGTGATAACTCCCAGCGGATTCAGCAAGGCAAGAGAAACTGCATAACATTCCACTCGGCAGGTTTGCCACACCTGACGATATTGCTAACGTCGTGGTTCTCTTGGTGAGTGACGAATCGAGGCACGTATCAGGAGAATTCATCAAGATCACCGGTGGGAAATAGAAGACCGGGTGTCTCAGTTCCGCCAATATGTCCAGCCAAGTAGGTATCCCGAATAAATATGACACGACAGAAACAGAGATCTATGAGTTGATGTGAATGGAAGGCAAAGTGCTCGAATTAGTCTCCTTCGATGTGGACGGAACGATCCTGCGGGGAAGAATCATGAAACGCCTGAGGATCCCTAAGGAATCTCACGACGAGATTAGGGCTCTACATGAACTATTTCATCAGGGGAGACTCGGGTATGAGGAGGTTCTTCGAGCTCAATTCCTTCTTCTAACGGGAATGAGAGCACATGACATAACCCCACATGTCATGGATCTCCCATTAATCGATGATCTGCAAGCGACAATTGAAAGGTTGAAGCTGATGGGAGTCAAGGCTTTGATTCTGACGGATAATGCGTCTTTCATCGTCGCCCCTCTAAGAATCTACGGATTCCAAGAAGTAATCGGCAGCGAAATCGAAATACAAGGCGGTATTATTACGGATCGAATGAAGCTTCTGACCAACAAGCTTCAGGCTCTTCGCGAGTACTGCCGAAAGGAGGGGATCGCAATCAACAGTTGCGCGCATGTAGGAGACGGCTTCAATGACGTGGTTGCTTTCAGGGGTGTAGGAGTGTCAGTCGCATTCAACTCGCACGACGATGGTGTCTCAGAGGCCGCAACTTACAGCGTCCATGGCAATTCTCTTCTCGACGTGTATCGTGTCTTAGAACCAGATCTTCCCACGCGACGTTGAGCACAGCAAACGTGCAGTTTTCGTCCATATTACTATCTATGATCTGGGTGTGCCAGTTGACATATCTTATAACAGTTGAATCGTTCCTAATTGGCATTCCAACCTAGTTCGCGCATACCCTGCTTCCAGTGATGGCATTCATGCGAGGGATATCACTATGATAATGAGCGAGAAAGGAACAACCTCAACTGAAAAAGCGAGAAGGATTCTGTAGACAGCGGAATCAAGGAAAGTGACTTCGGCTAGTTGGAGGACTGGCAATTCGATTGCATTGTCACGGAACACACTCTTGACACGTACGAGAATATCACGACATAGACGTGTTCGGTCTCAAGAAAGAAGAGACGGGCATCTTCGGAGTCTTCCAAGAACTCAGTTACTCTCCGAACAGCAAGTTCAATTTGCTCTACGGTGAAACTCGGCTCCAGTTCATACACGAAAGAGACAACAGGAACGTTGACGTGTTCCTAGACCAGTTCAAAATGGAACACATGCTGGACTTTAGGCAACGGCTCGAGCTGGATGACTTAACGATCCCTGTAACGGATCTCCTGCTTACCAAGCTTCAGATTGTGAGAATCACCGAGAAGGACTTGAAGGACATAGTCGCGATTGTGGAAGACCATGAACTTGGGCACAGTGACAATCGGGAGACGATAAACTTGGATTACATTGCTGAACTATGTTCGCGGGACTGGGGCCTACACAAGACAGCTACTGGCAATCTCAGAATGATGAGTGCACACATCGAGGAAGTACCGCCTGGATTCAAAAGTGGTAGTGAGTTAGTTCCGAGGTTAGATACTATTCTAAAGTCCATCCTAGCAAGGCAGAAGACAGCCAGATGGAGAATTCGAAACCTGATCGGCGAGAGAATGAGATGGTACGAAATGGTAAGCGTGGGCGAAGGCGAGGTTTACTAGTCCCACACGAGAATTTCGGTCTGTTCACGTTCAGAGCTCGTATGCTGCTTAGGGTTTTGGCGTCGGACGGCAAGGCTGAGGGTGCTCCAGCCCATCATACATAAATACCAACATCCAGCCGTACGCTGGCGGGATGATAGCATGTGCCGAAACCGAAACGAATTCACGATCCAATCATGTTTGACAACGTTTTCGAGAGTGTAGATTCCGACAAATATGTCGTAGCGATGCTCTACGCGGAGCACAAGTATCCTCTGCTCGACTATCTAACAATGGTCGAATTCGTCGGATTCGAGGGCTCCACTGGAACCTGGGTCACTGTTCCGGGGGAGACCGAGCAGGTAAAGGAGATTCATTCAGCTAAGCTGTTGGGTTACTATCCATTTCCAACGGATCCTCAAGATCCCTATCTAAGGAAAGCATTCATGGCATTTGGTTTTCCGACTGCTCAGTGGCAGGAGCCTAACATCCCAATGCTGCTTACAGCTGTCAATGGGAACATTGGTGGCGTTGTTAGGCTGGTAGATTTGTGGTTCCCGAAAAGCTGGTTGAAGGCGTTTCAGGGACCAAAGTTCGGCGTGCCAGGAGTAAGAGAACTCCTAAAAGTGAAAGAACGACCACTTACATTGTCGATGGTTAAGCCCAAGATTGGCCTAACGCCAAAAGAGACCGCGGAACAGTGCTATCAAGCTGCGTTGGGCGGAATCGACATAATCAAAGATGACGAAATGACAGGCGATCTTCCGAGATGCAGGATTGAAGAAAGGCTGTCTGCGGTAATGGAGGCTCTCGACAAAGCTGAAGCACAGACGGGAGAGAAGACACTTTTCACGATCAATGTAACCAACGAGACATACAGAATAGTCGAGACGGCAGAGAAACTGGTCGATGCAGGCGCGAATGCCCTGATGGTGAATTTCACAGCAGGCTGGTCAGGACTGAGAGCCATTGCCGAAAACGTGAAGCTGAAGGTCCCGGCCCTGTTCCATCCCGACGGCGCAGCGGCGTTCAGTCAGGGTCGATCTGCAGGAATGTCTGAATGGGTATGGCACAAACTCTCGAGAATATCTGGCGCGGATTTCGCGATATTTGGGACTCCTTGGGGCAAGTTCAGCTTCCCAGGAGCCACAGTGTTACCAGATCTGGCGTACCGAAGCGGAATGATCTATCACGCCCCAATGGGTCATATCAAGAAGACGTGGGTCCTGCCAGGGGGCGGCATGTTCCCAGGCCTGGTTCCAGTCACGATGGAGGAGTTTGGCACAGACTTGGTAATAGGAGGAGGCGGTGCTGTCGCCGGCCATCCTATGGGCGCTACAGCCGGTGCTAGAGCCCTCAGACAGGCAATTGCTGCAACTATGGAAGGTAAGACACTCGAGGAGTACGCGAAAGACAAACCTGAGCTACGCGCTGCGGTACAGGCATGGGGTGTCTTCAAGAGACCACAGGAGATTCTGTTCAAAGGAGCCGAGACAGACAAATCAGCGAAGTAGAACGAAGTCAGAGCAAGAAGATCAATGTGATGAGTAGCGTAGTGGGTTCTCTGAACTCCATCCTCGATCTGCTCAGGGTGACCCTTCATTGCTGGTAGACCTAGCCTTGGGAATACAGCAGCCCAGCACTAACACTGTGATTATTGTGGACGTGCTGAGGTCAAGCACGACAATTGCAGTGGCGCTGAGTAGGCACGCGAAGAGAGTGATCCCATGCAAAAGCATAGGAGAAGCCCGACAAGTCGCGAGGCGACTGGGCCGAGATACGTTGTTGCTTGGGGAGAGGTACGGCGTCAAACCTCGAGGATTCGATCTCAACATATCTCCAAACGAGCTCTCGACGGTCGACATTCAAGGCAAGAACCTTGTGTACACCTCAACCAATCTCACTAGGATACTCGAGCCACTGAAGAGCAAACGGTCCGTGATCGTTGGAGGGTTCATAAACGCGAGACGAGCTGCAAACCTGGCAAAGGCACTCTCAACAGACGGTGTCACAATAGTTGCCTGTGGTATGGATCGCGAAATTACAGTTGAAGACATCCTCGGGGCAGGTGCCATTGCAAATTACCTTAGCAGTCAGGACCTCACGGATTCAGCACTCATGGCACTCTCAGCCTACCGGAATCCCGGCTGGCGGGGTCTCGTCACTAGAGGAAAAATCTCACGCCGCCTCAGACGGCTCGGCTTCGCAAATGACATGCCAACATGTTTGACACTCAATAGTGTCTCGACCGTCCCGATCCTACGGCGCGGTAGCTTCGTGAGCCTACAATGAGCTCTCCGGAAAACCGTTCCCAACAGGCTGAAGTCTACAATGTATGTGCTTCCAATCCAACAGCTCTCAGAAACCGAAAGTCATATCAGCCCGCACACGAGGGTCTGACGCTCCGAGTGTGACTAGGCATTGAGTGAAGACGAGGGTCTCAAACAAGAAATCGTGAGAGTCACGTCATTACTGTATGACAGGGGTCTGATAACTGCCGTCGGCGGCAATGTGAGTGCCAGAGTCAGCGGAGCCAAAGAGTTCTGGATCACCCCAAGCGGCCTCTTCAAGAAGGACCTGACTCCAGACGACTTGGTGAAATGCGATCTTCAGTCGAAGGTCGTCGAAGGTGTGATGAAACCATCGATTGAAACACCGTTCCACGCAGCCATTTATAATCGCCGAGAAGACGTTAATGCAGTAGTACACGCCCACAACCCAATCGCAACCGCTCTGGGAGTTGCGGGTGTGGAGATCGAACCTGTCACGATGGAAGCAGCACTGATTCTCGCGAAGGTGCCCATCGTACCCTTCAAGCATCCAGGAACAAACGCATTGGCTGAGGCCGTTGCAGATCATATCGTTGGTCACCGGGCTTTGATGCTGAAGAATCATGGGGTAATAGGAGTCGGCTACGAGTTGATCGAAGCCATGTCCGCCGTAGAGATCCTCGAAGAAGTCGCAACCATCATGTATGTTTCAAAGATATTTGGCAAGACAACGCTCATCCCAAGTGATGAGATGGAAGCAATCAAGAAACTCTACAAGATCTGAGGCGCAGCTATGGCCTTCGGTTATGTTGGCAAAATACTGAGAGTCGACCTTCAATCACAGACGACGAGAGATGAGAGACTGCCTGAGGAGGTTTCTAGAAAATACATCGGCGGAAGTGGTCTTGCTTCCAGGATAATCTACGACGAAGTGAAGCCTGAGACAAAACCGTTGGATCCAGAGAATAGACTCCTATTCATTACAGGACCACTAACAGGGACTATCGTTCCGACATCCGGCCGGTGGTGTGTATGCACTAAGTCACCTCTTACAGGAATTTGGGCTGAGAGTCACATTGGAGGATTCTGGGGCCCCGAACTCAAGTATGCAGGGTACGACGGAGTAATCGTCCAAGGAAAGAGCGACACACCAGCATACATTTGGATCCACGACGGCCAGGTGGAGATCAAGAGCGCAAAGAACCTCTGGGGGCTAAGCACGACGGCGACGCAGCAGACGATAAAGAAGGAGCTTCAGGATGAGGAGACCAAGGTTGCATGCATAGGGCAGGCCGGGGAGAACCTAGTATTGTTGGCAAGCATAATCAGCGACTATCCATTGAACCGAGCTGCAGGCAGGTGCGGTACCGGAGCAGTAATGGGTTCCAAGAACCTCAAGGCAATTGCAGTAAGAGCAAACGAAACCAAGAAAATCGCTTCAGCTGACGAAAAGAGATTGGCAGAATTCCTCAAGAAGATCTACATAACAATAAGATCGAATCCGACGGTGCAGATTCTGGCCTCACATGGAACCAATGGTCAAATGGACATGTTCCATGAGTACGGGGACACTCCGGTATACAATTGGAGGCGCGGATCATGGCCTGAAGGCGTTGAAAAGATATGCGGGCAGGCCGTAACCAAGAAGATGCTCCTGAAGCAGACTGCTTGCTCGCGTTGCATCATCGCGTGCGGGCGCCACGTCGAAATCAAAGATGGACTCTATGCCGGAACGATCTGCCGAGGCCCTGAATACGAGACAGCTGGAGCCTTGGGGACTATGCTTCTCAACGACGACATAGGCGTCCTCACAAAGGCCGGCCAACTATGCGATGAGTACGGAATGGACACGATCTCCACAGGTGCGACAATCGCCTTTGCTATGGAATGTTACGAGAAGAAACTCATAGGTGCTAGCGAGACCGATGGCGTGGACCTCATCTGGGGGAACGGAGAGGCGATCCTCGCAACGATCAAGAAGATGGCCAAGAAAGACGGTTGGCTCGGCAAGCTGCTCTCAGAAGGGGTAAGGAATGCAGCAGAAGCAGTTGGCAAAAGGTCAGAGGACTACGCAATCCACGTCAAGGGGCTGGAGCTTCCCATGCACGATCCGAGGGCGTTCCAAGGAATGGGCCTCCAGTATGCCACATCTCCCAGGGGAGCTTGTCACAACAGGGGCTTCGTTGCTTCGATAGAACAGGGTGCCAGAATTCCAGAACTCGACATAGGCATGCAAGAACGCCTCCAGCGTTTCACAACCGAAGGAAAAGGATTGGTTGTTGCCAAAATGCAGAACTGGCACGAAATTCAAGACTCGCTCATAATATGCAAGTTCGCATACCTCCCGCCGATGTTTCTCGCATCAATCTACACGATGGTAACCGGCTCTAAGGTGACATTTGCCGATCTGATCGAAGCTGCTGATAGGACATTCACGCTGAAACGAGCGTTCAACATCAGAGCGGGCGTATCAAGGAAAGATGACACACTGCCCAAGAGGATCCTCGAGGAGCCTACCCCAGATGGAGGCGCTGCAGGAAAAGTGAACCGTTTGTCAGAGATGCTCGATGACCACTACAAAGCAAGAGGGTGGAGTCACGAAGGCATCCCCACCAGAGAGAAGCTTGAATCGCTCGGCCTAGATGATGTCGCCGAAGATCTCTGGCACCAGAATTGAGCACAACTAATGACGACGCGACAAGACGGTCAACTCTGCACGGTCGATGCTCTGCAGTTCACCCAGCATTCTTATATCTTGAACCACTGGCTCGCTTGTGATGCATGGGATCTGCGATGAAATTCGATAAGTCTAACGCACTTCTGGAAAGGGCCAGCAAAGTGGCCCCGTACGGAACTCACAGTTCGGCTCGAATCGCCGCGCTGATGGAAAGATTTGAATCGCGTGCCGAATTCCCCGAGATCAAGTATCCGAAATTCTTCGAAAGATCGAGAGGTTCACACATCTACGATTGCGACGGAAACGATTTCATCGACTACATGATGGGGCTTGGTCCGGTAATCCTCGGACACGCGAATTCCAAGGTGAACGAGGCTGTTCGGATGCAGCTCGACGATGGAGTGATCTTCGGCACATGCCATGAGATGGAGATCAAGGTGAGCGAGAAGCTCGCGAAGCATGTGCCATGCGCGGAACTAAGTGCAATGATGACCACCGGATCTGACGCCACTTTGGCGGCATTAAGGCTCTCAAGGGCCTATAACGGGAAAGAGAAAGTGGCGAGATTTCAGGGACACTATCATTCATGGCATGATTGGATGCGGTTCAGTGATGTTCCTGCTGGACACACGCTTTCAGTGGGAATCCCACCGAGTGTCCAGAATGATGTCGTGATCCTGCCTTGGAATGAACCGGCTGTGCTCCAGGTGTTGAGGAAGCGTGGCAACGAAATCGCCGCGGTGATATGTGAAGCTGTGATAGGCAACTTGGGCTGCATTATGCCTGTCGAAGGATACTTGGAGGAACTTCGTGAAGTCTGTGACGAGCAGAACATTGTGCTCATATTCGACGAGGTCGTAACAGGATTCAGACTTGGGCTGGGAGGTGCCCAGAAAAAACTCGGCGTCACCCCAGACTTGACTACCTTCGCCAAGGCGATGGCAAATGGTTTTCCGATTGCCGCCGTTGTGGGCAAGAAAGAGGTAATGATGTCAAAGGCCCTCCTCGGTGGAACATACAACTCGAACCCCGTGAGTTGCGCGGCTGCGCTGGCGACAATATCCGAGCTTGAGGACGAGAAGAACTATGCGAAGATAAACAATGCTGGAAAGACTCTGATGAAGGGGTTCAGAGATGCAATTCGAGATGTCGGAATTGAGGCCGTTGTACAGGGTTATGAACCTTTGTTCAGCATACTGTTCACCGACAAAGACAGCGTGAGACTGCCGCGAGATTTGGCGTCCGTCCCGTTTCATCCGCACATCAGGAGAGCAGCGGTATTCTACCAAGAGATGGTGAACAGAGGCGTCTATAACCTGCCGACGAGAGCCTCACGATGGTGCCTCTCCACGGCTCACGAGAGGGAAGACATAGAGAAGACGATCGAAGCGGCAGGCGAAGCTCTGAGGCAGGCAAAGAAGATCGCATAACACGTTTCAGCGTTTTTGTGCGAGTGTTCCATCATGAAGCATCGCGACTGTTTCATCGGATACGATCTCGGCACGAGCGGGGTAAAGACCGCTCTGATCGATTCAGACGGACGGCTGCTGCATTCTGAATTCGCTAGCTACCAAACGAGGTCTCGGAACCCTGGATGGCACGAGCAAGATCCTAACGAATGGTGGAGCGCCATTGTGGGAACCACGAGAAGGACGATGAGAGCTTCGAAAATTCTACCGAGGGATGTACAGGCCATCAGTTTTGGCGTTCAAGCTGTCGGCACGATCCCGGTTGACAAAGAAGCTCGAGCGCTACTCCCGTGTATGACGTGGCTAGACGCGAGAAGCGTGGATCAAGCGAAGCGGATTAACGAAGCGATGGGCGACAACCTTCTCGCCAAAGACTATGCTCCAAAGGCCCTTTGGATCAAGGAGAACAGATCTGACGTGTTCCAGAAGGCGCACAAGATCGTTGAATGCGGCGGTTACTTGATCGCGAAGTTCAGTGGAAAGTTCGTTATGCCGGGCGATGTCTCGCAGTTTGCGGGATTCGACGGCGAGTCAAGAAAGTGGAAGTATGAGCCGGTGGTCCAGGCCGGCGACAAATTGCCGGAACCCGCTGGGCCGACAGAAATCGTCGGGGAGACCACCTCTAGGGCCGCTCGCGAGCTAGGATTGCGGCCGGGTATTCCTGTCGTTGCAGGAGGGAGCGATTTTGCAGCTGCGGTCATAGGTTCAGGGGCAATCAAACGCCGGCGTGCGCACGTGTATCTCGGAAGCTCTGCTTGGATCGCAGTCATTGCTGAAAAGCCGGTCACAATGCCGGCAGGTGCAGGAGGCCCCGGGATGATCTTTCCGATACCGTTCCTAGATCGATGGATCATCGGGGGGGAAACAGAGAGTGCTTGCGCATGCCTCAACTGGTTCCAAGATGAACTGGCCAAGGACCTGACCGACAAGGCTAAACGTTCTGGAAGAACACCCCATCAAATGCTGGACCGAATGGCCGAGAAAGTTGAGCCCGGATCATCAGACCTTCTCTTCGTCCCTTGGATGAAGGGAGAGAGGGCCCCCGTAAAAGACGACTTCGCGCGGGGAGCCTTCATGGGTTTGACGCTCGCTCATCGTAGAGAGCATCTCGTCAGGGCCGTGATGGAGGGCGTGGCCTGCAATGTGCGATGGATACTTGACCAGATAGAGGCCTTCGATTTGGGTTTCAGAGTCGAATCTCTACGTGGAATCGGCGGGGGATTCAAGAGTAAGATCTGGACGCAGATCTTCGCAGACGTGATGGGCATGAGAATGCAAGCGGTCAAATGGCCTCGACATGCAGGAGCCATAGGCGCCGCTCTCTTTGCCGCTACTGGGCTTGGAGTCTACAAGAATCTCGATGACTTGGATGGACTGCTTCCTATCGCGTTCGAAGGAGCACCAGTTCAGGAACGTCGCCACGCATACGAACGACTGGCGACGAATTTCAAGAATACGTACCCTAGTGAGATATCCGAGATCTACCACGAATGGGGCGCTCGCCTTGCCCAAGGAGAACCAGCCAGACGAGGCGCAGATCCCTCGCAAGCACAATGACTCTGATCACGCGGCACAAGCAGTTCGATCTCGATCACTGACCCCAAGTATTAAATACAAAGATCGGGCTGCTAACGACTCGTAAAATATCTGGTGTCAAACAATGAGTGTCGAAGTCTTCGTAAGAAAAGCAACAGGCGTTGTCAGAGAAGTCTCAGGATATCAAGCATTTCTAGCAAACCTCGCTCAGCTTCAGATAGGATTGCCAGGGTTCTACGTGTACTTGACTGCCTGGATGTTTCCAGGCTGGGATGTGCCAACGGTATTCCTGATCAGCCTAATACCTGTCATGGCTCACGCAACGGTTCTGTCAATCATGGGAAGTCAGTTCCCGAGATCGGGAGCAGACTATGTTTGGGCAAGCCGAATCATTCATCCGGTCTTGGTAGTGTCGCCATACATTGGACTTCTAGTGCTAGGTAACCTGCTGGTCCCGGCCTTCGTGGACTGGGGCCTGTACGGCGGATTTGGATCGATCTTTGCGGCCCTGAGCATATCGTTGAGCAGGCCTGATCTTATCTCGGTGGCTCAAGCTCTAGCAGACCCCAACAATAGATTCGCTATTGTCTCCGTATTTCTGGTCGTCATGCTGCTAGGGAACATTGTAGCATTCAAGTGGATTCGACGTTGGATCTCTCTGTGGGCTATAGTGGGAACCATATGTGGCTTCGTGGCAGGAATATCTGTACTGATGAGTTCTCACGCTACATTCGTGAGTCTATGGAACGCGAACATGGGCCAATACATGACTTACGACCAAGTCATCAAGACAGCACTCGATAACGGATACTCGTGGTTGGCCGTTGGAGTGGGCGGATTCGGCGCCTTCTTCGGACTCATCGCCTGCACGTATGAGATGAGCATTGGCTACGCTGGGTCAGTTTCGTTTGCTGGTGAGATCAAAAGCGCAAAGAGAAGCATACCGCTCGCAACCTACGGCTGCGTGATACTTGGTGCCATAGTGCTCTTCTTGATGGTCTACGGAGTCACCACCGTTTTCGGCCAACAATTCATTTACTCTGCGATGTTTCTCTACTACTCGCGTCCTGACTTGTGGACGCTTCCGTTCGCTGCAGATCCGTTCCTGTTTGCAAACATTGCCACAGGCCTGAATCCTGTTCTGTCAGTCCTGATTCCATTTGCGCTCATCGCAGGAGGCCTCGGTCTAGTACCAGTCGTAATGATGATAAACAGTCGCTACACGCTCGCATACAGCTTTGACAGATTCCTACCTACCACCTTCGCCAGAGTGAGCAAGAAATACCATACACCATGGGTGGCCCTTCTGCTGACCTTCGTCATGATGGAGCTCGGGATAGCTTTCAGTTGCTACTGGGCTGCAGGAGTCGTATACATAGGGCTGCCATACAGGTCGATATCGATGCTGGGCATAATTGCATCCGTCGGAGCTGCCCTACTGTTTCCAGTGCTGCGCAAGGATATCTTCCAACGCTCAGACATTGCACAGCGTTACAAGTGGGCATTAGTGATTTCAGGACTAGTCGTACTTGGATTCTTCCTGATTGCCGTCCCAATGGTCTTGAGCCATCCAGAGTACGGCGGTCCAGCTAACCTTCAAATCGCAGGTTTCTACATCGCTGTGCTACTGGCCGGCCCGATAATCTGGGGGCTGTCAAAGGTCTACTGGAGCCGCAAAGGATTGGACATCTCTCTAGTCTACAAGGAAATCCAACCAGAATGATAAGATAGCACAACAAGACTAACCTCCACCTTTTTTTCTTTCATGTTTCTATCACGGGGCATAATCGTATCAGAAGAAAGTGAGATAGTTGAGCCAGACGCCTGCACCTGATTTTGTCGCCGGAGCGATTCATCTGGCTGACAGAGCAAAGGAGAGCAACCTCGTCCTGAGGATTATGGGCGCTTGTGCCATAATGATGCATGTAGGCAGAGAACACCCAATGCTAGACGCGTTCAAATCCAATCGTGTTCTCACAGACATCGACTTTGTGACCTATCGAAAATTCTGGCCGCAGATCGAACCCTTTCTTCAGGCCGAAGGGTATGAGCCTCATGTAAGATTCAACACCATTCATGGCGAGAAGCAGCTGCAGTTTGCCAATCGCAAGGGCATTCGAGTGGATGTCTTCTGTGACAGACTCTCGATGTCCCACGTGATAGACTTCAGGGGCAGACTGGAGCAGGACTATCCGACAATCCCGTTGGCTGAACTTCTGCTTGAGAAAATGCAAATCGTGAAGATAAACGAGAAAGACCTCAAGGACACGACACTCTTGCTCAAAACCCATGACCTCGGTGACTCGGACAAAGACACGATAAACGCCGCTCAAGTCGCAAGCGTTCTGAAAGCAGACTGGGGTTTCTACTACACAGTCACGACCAACCTAGAGAAGGTGAGAAAGCGTAAGGACGAATATGATTGGCTGACTCAGAGCGATAGGGAAGAAATCGGGGGAAAGATCGAGAGACTGTGCAACATACTAGAGACGCAGCCCAAATCGAGCGGCTGGAAATTGCGGGCGAAGATTGGAACCAAGAAGAAGTGGTATACGGACGTCGATGAGCAATACAGCTGACCTTTGGTAGGTAGAAGCCATGGTCAAACTCACGCGCTTGTTTCACGCAGCCGATCTCCACGGATCGGAAGCATGTTTTCGCAAAGTAGTCGCATCCGTAAAGTTGTATAAACCGGATGTCATTACCATTTGCGGGGATCTGACAGGGAAGGGAATAATCCCGATAATCGAACGCCCTGACACGACATTCACAGCGAGTTTCTTCGGGAAGGAGTACGCAATGCGCACCCAGCAGGAAGTGGGCAGTCTAGTCGAGAAGATTAGGTTGAACGGATGGTACGACTGGCACTGCACTCCGGCCCAGATGGATGAGTTCAGGGCCAGCAAGGAGCTTCAGACGAAGATCTTCAGTCAGGTAATCCCTGAAACCATGAAAAGATGGGTTTCAATGGCGAGAGATGGGCTCAAAGGAAAGAACGTCAGGCTCTTCATTCTTCCAGGTAATGATGACGAGTTCGTCGTCGATGAAGTGCTGAGGGATACAGGATGCGACTACATAACGAACCCCGAGGGCAAGATTGTCCAGATCGACGCAGACCACGAAATGATCAGCACCGGATACTGCAATATTACTCCATGGCACGCCTACAGAGACATTCCTGAGGAAGAGTTAGCCCAGAAGATCGAAGCCATGGCGAGTCAAGTGAAGAACATGAGCAGCTGTATCTTCAACTTCCACTGCCCACCATTCAATACCCTTCTAGACGCTGCGCCCAAGCTCGATAAGACTTTGAGACCAATCATGTCAGGCGGTGCTACGGAGATGGCTCCGGCAGGAAGCGTAGCTGTCCGCAACGCGATCGAGAAGTACCAGCCATTCTTGGGCCTCCACGGTCACATCCACGAGTCGAGAGGGGTCGAGAAGATCGGACGGACGATGTGCGTCAACCCCGGCAGTGAATACGGCGAGGGAATAGTCCGCGGGTGCCTGATCAACATGGACAAGGACAGCGTGAAAAGCTATCTGTTCACCAGCGGCTGAGCATACTCGCGTTCGGTTTTTTTGTTCAATGAGCGGTCTAAGGCAGTCGACTTCATCAGAAGGGCTGCTGACATAGCTCAGGGAGGCAGCGTAATGAGCGGGCAAGAGGGCTCTTTCAGCTTCTCAACGAAGCCTGATGCAGTTGCGTTAGGTGAAGTGGAGTCTCTGATGTTAGTATTGTCATACGAGCGACACTAAGCCTGGTCACGGGTCACAGAAAATCCGTTGGCCATCATCTTCGTGTCTGCGCAAGGGATTAAACCAGGCTGAATTTGCTCGACTTGAGTTCTCCATGTGACTGACCGAGTGAAGGCCCGTTCCGCTCGGGACACACAGCAACAGATCTGTTCTTCAGAATTGGGGGTTGTAGCGTAAGCAATTGATGCTATAAGGATGCACTGCATGTTGCTCGGAAGGGATTCAACGGTGACGATAACGAGTCTTGAGGGTGTCAAACAACTCGCGACGAAGCTTCGAAACTGGGACAGATGGGGGACTGACGACGAGTTCGGGACTGTGAACTTCATAACCGCTGATACGATCGTGCGGGCCGCAAAGCTCGTCAAGAGGGGTAAGAGCTTTGCCTTGGGCATAGGGATCAGCAAAGCAGGGCCGCAACGACTCGATCCGCTGACGAGCCGATTCAATCCCATTCACCTCATGATAAGAACTGGAACAGATGCAGCTGCCGGCGCGCCGAGCAATAGGGCATTCACACGCACTGCTGACGATGTGATCATAATGGGTACGCACACGGCGACGCACTGGGACGCGCTCAGCCACGTGTTCTATGAAGGCAAGATGTGGAACGGATACGATTGCGCTCTTGTCACGGGAACAGGTGCGACAAAGAACGGGATAGAGAAGTACAAGGGCAAGCTATTGGGCAGGGGCGTTCTGCTTGACGTTGCCAGACATAAGCAGGTGAAATCGCTGGAGCCAGGGTTCGGCATAACGCCGGATGACCTCAGCGAATGCGCCGCGTGGGAAGGCGTGAGAATCGAACGAGGAGACTTCATCCTCATTCGGACGGGGCAGATGCGCCAGGTGAAAGAGAGAGGTGACTGGGGTGACTATGCTGGTGGTGATGCACCGGGATTGACCATAGAGACCGCGGAATGGATTCACAAGACGGAAGTTGCCGCCGTGGCTTCGGACACCTGGGGTGTAGAAGTTCGACCGAACGCGACGGCCGACTGCTACATGCCGTGGCATGTGATCGTGATACCAAATATCGGCCTGTTGGTCGGCGAGATCTTCGATCTCGAAGAGCTCGGCGAGGACTGCGCAAACGACGGGATCTATGAATTCATGTTCGTCGCACCAATAACACCGATAATCGGAGCAGTTGGCTCTCCCATAGACCCCGTGGCCGTCAAATGATAGACAGACAATACAGGAGTTTTTCCGATCGTGTCTTTCCCTCATTCGCGGCGCGAGTCCATAGACTTGTCTCGTGATGGAGGTTGAATTAGTACCCGGGTTGATCCTGTCCTAGATTTGAGATACTTAGATATGAGTTCGCATTTTACCTTCAATATGTAGGCCGTGGCGGGTTTTCCGCGAATGTTGACGAGGGACTCTAGGTTGGCTTGCCCCTTACTTATGATAAGGTCGGATCTGTGGAATGCATCCAAGAATTCCGACGAGGATTCTTCCAGAAGTATTCCGCAAATGTCAGTGCCCGTGCTTATGGTCTTTGCCAACTTCGTCATCTCCACCGCGCGTGCGTCATCCATTGTTGCGTCATTAATGATCGGACCCCCCCTCACCGCGACTGTCACTGTAGGGCCCATATTCT
>Ga0315277_10005871_pt1 | contig 16125 bp, 14 predicted proteins | sample YL17G05_15_MG_FD_203695 | JGI IMG/M metagenome (GOLD analysis project Ga0315277, IMG submission 203695) | Sediment microbial communities from Yellowstone Lake, YNP, Wyoming, USA - YL17G05_15 | ecosystem: Environmental > Aquatic > Freshwater > Lake > Sediment | place: USA: Wyoming | collected...
ATGACCGCGGGAACGTGCCTGGGGGAAGCTTTCTCCAGCAATGCTTTCTTGATCTTTGTCTTGATCTCGTCGGTGAATTTTTTGCCCGGTGCCATTTTGACGAACAGAATAACCCGCTGGTCTCCCTTCCACGGCTGTCCAATTGCCAAGCTGTCGGCGATCTCGGGAATAGATTGCACCACGTTGTAGATCTCCGCAGTACCGATACGCACGCCGGAGGGCTTCAGAACGGCATCGGATCGCCCGTAAAACGTTATGCCCCCCGTCTTCTTGTGGATGATCACGTAATCCCCGTGCCGCCAGACGTTTTTTCCAATGGGCTTGTAGAAGTTGAAATACGCGTTCGCGTACTTCTCGTTACCCTTATCGTTCCAGAAATAAAGGGGCATCGACGGGGAAGGAGCCTCGCAGACAAGCTCACCTTCTTGATCGAAGACGGGATTGGCTTTCTCGTCATAGGCCTTTACCTTCATCCCGAGGGCCGCGGCCTGCAATTCACCAGCGTAGACGGGCAAGGTCGGGCTCCCTGCGGCGAAGCACCCGTTGATGTCCGTTCCGCCAGAGATGGAATTGAAGTGAAAATCTTTCTTCACCTCGGCATATAACCACTCGAACCCTTCAGACGAGAGGGGAGAAGCGGTTTGTGAAATCTCGCGCAGCGAGGTCAAGTCAAATTCCTTGCCCGGCTTGGCACCCTGGCTCATGAGAAAGTTAATGTAGCTCGCGCTGCACCCGAAAATGGTCACTTTTTCTTCCTGGATGAGGCTCCACATGTTCCGCCAGTCAGGATGGTTCGGGTTGCCGTCATACAGCACCACGGTTGCACCCACCGCGAGGGAACTGACTAACCAATTCCACATCATCCACGATGGTGCCGTGATGTAGATGATCTTGTCTTCCCGCCGTAAATCCGTTTGCAAGATCAGTTCTTTCAAGTGGTTGATGAGGATGCCACCCGCGCCTTGCACCATGCACTTGGGTTTGCCAGTCGTCCCTGAAGAGAACATGATGTACACGGGATGGTTGAACGGCAACTGTTCAAACTTGATGGCTGGCTTCTTGTCTTTTGCCAGGAACTCGGTGTAAAGCACCGCGTTCGGAATCTTGCTGATATCCGGTTTATCACTCGTGTAAGATACCACGATGACTTTCTTGAGCGATGGAATGGCCTTGATCACTTGCTCCGCGTTGGGCAACGTGGGGAACACCTTTCCCTTGTAAAAGTACCCGTCTGCGGTGAATAGTATCTTCGGCTCGATCTGTCCTAGCCGGTCGATGACTGCTGTCGGGCCAAGCTCCGCCCCGCACGACGACCAGATCGCGCCGATGCTCGTGGCCGCGAGCATCGCGATGGCAGTTTCCGGGAGGTTCGGGATATAAGCCCCGACGCGATCACCCGCGATGATCCCGAGAGCTCGGAGTGATTTTGCCAACCGCGCTACTTGGTCGTGCAACTGGGCATAGGTCATTGTCGTTTTTTTCTGACCTTCGCCCCGGAACAAGAACGCAACCTGGTCATCCTTAAAACGGAGCAAGTTTTCCGCGAAATTCAGCCTCGCGCCGGGAAACCAGTTAGCACCAATGAAGACATTAACATCTTCTATGACCTTTTCAAAGGGCTGAGACGCCTTCACGCCCGAGAACGTCCAGACTGCTGCCCAAAAATCCGGGATCTTCTCCACGGACCAAGTATACAGATCCGCGTATGTTTTTAGTTTGAGGTTGTACGTCTTATTGACAAAATCGATAAAACGGGTAATATTTGCTTTTTGAACAGTGCTTGCAGATGGTTTCCAAAGTAGTTTTCCCATATAATGATCACACTCGTGTCATTGACCATAATCGATTTATATCGTGTTTGCCATAAAATAAGGCTAGATATATTTGAAGAGTTGGCGGCTTTCCGAGTCCTCGAGCACGTAGTTCGACCCACCGCCGTGGATCATGCAGTATGCATCGAGGAAACCGATGGGAACCGAGTATTGCCGGATGAAACCGCGACCACCCATCGTGCGGAAACAATGGATGGATGCCTCGAACGCGAGCTCGGTGGTGGCGATTTTCAAGCCCATTGCCTGCCGGGCGAGTTGCTTGGACATGGTGTCTTGCTTCGAATCCAGGATCCGGGCATAATTGATCGTCGAGTCCGTGAGGAGGTGGAGCTGGCGCACGTTCTCGTTGATCGGCATACGGACGATCTGGTACTCGTGGAGCTTGTGCTCGAACTGTTTCCGGTGAATGGCATAGGAATGCGAGTAGAGCAACTTCTTCGCAGCATCGCCCAATGCTTCCGCGGAAATCACCAAACGCTCCTCGGTTAACTGGTGGAATGCAATGTCCAGGCCGTTTCCTTCAAGCAAGTTTTCACGGGGAACATGTACGTTGTTGAACTCCAATCGCGATACGAAGGCATCTTCCATGCCATAGGTCCGCAGCCGTGTTGCCTTGAAATTCTCGAGGGTTTGATCCTTGGTATCGACGATCACGGCGCCCAAGGGACCATTATCCTGCCGGCCATAGACGAGAATATATTTCGCCAGGGGCCCGTTGGTGATGAATATCTTCTTGCCCTCCAGAACGAGCTCGTCCATCTCGTCCTTGATGCGGAGCTGCATGCGTGCTATGTCGGATCCGGCCTCGAACTCGGTCATTGCCGAAGCCGCGAGCGCGCCGTCCCGCGCAACAGGAAGCAGAAACTTTTGTCGCTGGTATTGGCTCGCCTTGTAATCCACGGGATTACAGAAAAGCGTGCCACCTGCAAGACGTCCCATCTCGATGGACCAGTTCCCGCCGATATATTTTTCGCTCTTTTCGGACCAGCGACCGCCGCACAAGGCAAATGCTATAAGCACGTTTCGCATGAGCCTGCCGACGGGGTACTTATCCTTGTCCAGCACGACCGAATAATAGCCTTTACCTGCCAGCTTTTTCATAATTTTAACGATTACTTCTGCTTTCTGATCCTCCGTGGATTCCTCGAGGAAATAGTTGAGTTCCTCGAGCTTCTTGATGTCCGCATCGAGGTCATTTTCGAGAAAGTCGTAAAACTTAGCAACGAATTCCTTTTCTTCGGCATTAAGCAATGGATTAGCGAGGAGATCGCATTCTGGTAAATTTTTTTCGATCTTGATCGGATCGAATTCTTTGAATCGGATGTCCATGTGTTTCACCAATCACCATATTCCAGTTAAGGATTATATATCCAATTACCCATAATTGAGAAGATGGAGGTCATCAAGTTCTACAGGATGATGACAACAGCCTCGCCCTCGGTAACGGCGACATTGTCCTGGTTGTAGACATTTGTTTTTATCTTGAGAAACTTGAGTTTCCCTTCCTTTTTCGTGAATTTGTCGATAACTTCCGCTTCCGCGGTCAACGTGTCACCAGCGAAAACCGGCTTGCGAAAATCCAATTTTTGAGAGACATGAAGGGTACCAGGTCCAGGGAGTTTCATTCCAAGCAAACACGATATCAAGGTAAAAGACAAGCCACCGTGGGCCACGCGCCGGCCGAATTGCGTGGACTTCGCGTATGTCTCGTTCACGTGGAGTGGATTAAAGTCACCAGAGATTCCGGCGAACAGCGTGATATCCGCCTCGGTGATGGTCTTGGAATGGTATGCTTTGTCTCCAATTTTGAAGTCGTCCCAGTTTGCGAGTTTGATGTCCATGATATTGTGGTTCGTTTGAAAGCCTTTTATTTCTTTAGGTCAAAAAAAGATCACCAACTACGATGAGGTAAATTCAAGTGACACGCGTTTGCATGATCGCTGGCGCCACGACTCCCTTTGACTATGGTCCCACGGGCTTCGAGACGATCGAGGAGGGAGCCGTGATGTGCGTCAAGGAAATCCTGCAAGATGTCCCGGAATTCCGCATGCGGGACATTGATTGCATGATATACTCTCACTTTTCTGTCCACTTCGGACACCAGCTTTGCCCCGAATGGATCGTTCACGACCATCTTGGCTTAGTCGGCGTTCCGCAGTTCCGGGTGGAAAATGGTGGAAACACGGGCGGGTCCGCACTCTACGCGGCGTGGCTTGCAGTGAAATCGGAGCATCACCACGTTGTACCCATAATTGGATGGGAAACTATGGACACGGTCTCGCAATCGCAAGGATCTGAGTTTATAGCTCTTGCATCAGACATGCGTTATGAATTAATGGTGGGCGGAATCTATCCACTCTTCTACGCGGCTATGGCATGGAAGTGGATGAAGGAAAATAACGTCACGGAAGAAGACGTGGCACGCATTGCTGTCAAGAATCGCAATAATGCTATGGAAAATACCAAGACCCAGTGGTACCGGAACGAGCACAAATATCTCAAGGTCGAAGACGTGTTAAATTCCCGTATGATCGCTTGGCCGATAAAGAAATACGATTGCTGCCTAATGAGTCGTGGTGTGGCCGCGGCGGTCATCTGCGACGAGGAATATGCCAAAAAGGTAGCACCGGACAATTACGTGGTCATTGATGGCATTGGCTTGTCCAGTTGCACGATACGTGCGGGAGACCGCATCAACTTTCCCGGGTGGACAGAACGATATGGCGCTGGCTATCCCGACATGACGGAATTCGCGGCTTGCAGGAACGCGGCCGAGGCCGCATACAAGCATGCCCACATCACCAACCCTCGAAAGCAGATCAACGTGATGGAGATTCACGACGCTTTCTCGACGAGCGAGGCACAGATTTACAAAGCATTAGGCCTGGTCGACAAGGACAACGTGGCAAAGTTCATCCGAGATGGCTGCGCTGAAATCGGCGGTGAGCTTCCGGTTAATCCCGGGGGTGGCTTGCTCGGCTATGGCCATCCTGTCGGTGCCACGGGGCTCATGTCGCTGACCGAATGCTTCTACCAGCTCACGGGAATGATTGGAAAGAAACACTTGTCGAAAAAAGGGCAGGTCCCGAACGCAGAGGTTGGCCTTATCAACAGCCACGCGGGAACGGGAACGAGCATTTCGAACTTCATCCTACGGAGGCCGTGATCATGGGAAAGAAAACCAAGCCAATACCAGAAAAGAAAGGAACTGCAGAGCCAAAACCAACTGCGGAAAAGAAGGCGGACGCAGCGAAAGCAAAGACCGATGCATCGGCAGTGAAGAAACCAAAGTTCACGAAAATCGTGGACAAGCGCCCTGCCGGCGTTTCAGAAACGGGTTTAGCGGTAGTGGGTTACGAGATTTCTGAAGATGGAGCGTATATCAACACGAAACTACATTACGACCAGTTGTATACCATTCGTCATGGTTCAAACTCCAAGTTGTTTCTTGGCTTCCTCGAAGGAAAGCTGTTCGCCACGCGGTGCCCGAAATGCGGTGATAAGTTCTTCCCGGCACGTACCGTTTGCTGGAATTTGAATTGCAATCTAGCCGCGACCGAATGGGTCGAATTGAAGCCCGTTGCCAAGGTCCACACGTATACTATTGCAGGATGGTCCGGCCGGTCATCGCTGAAAAAATTGCCGTTCGTGCTCGCGTATGGTATCATCGACGGCTGCAAGACCGCGGTTGCCAACGAATTGCACGGTCTCGACCCATGGGATGCAGAATTCGATATGCCTCTCAAAGTGGTGTTTAAACCGAAAGAGCAGCGTGTCGGAGCGATTACTGACTGGCATTTCGAGCCCGCAGATGGCTGGAAACCAGCCCCGATGAATCCCACGAAAGAGCGGATGAAGAAACTCACCTTGCCCGTGTATGATTGGGTAAAAACGATGAAAGAATAAGCCCTTATAACGTTTATTCATTTTTTTCTCTATTATTGATGACGGGAAAGGATCTCGATATTCCAGGAGACTTTTTGCGTTTCAAAGAGATTTTGAATCATTTTTTATACATCTTCACGCATATTACCATCATCATGATTCACAAGATCCGGCGTTCAGAGCGAGCCATCACCAATCAAGATGAGATCAACGCCATAATCAAGTCGGAAAAATTTATGACGATCGCCATGTGTGCTAGTAACGAACCATATCTCGTGACGTTAAATTATGGTTATGATTCCATTGAGCGCTGCTTTTATTTTCATTGCGCTGTCGAAGGCAAGAAACTCGATATTTTACGGCAAAACCCGGTTGTATGGGGACAAATAATCCAGGATCGAGGCTATATTGTCGGTGATTGCAGTCATGCCTATAGCAGCGTGGAATTCCATGGAAAGGTTTCCTTATTAAATGGTGTTCTTGAGAAAAAGAACGCACTTTCGTTTATGATCGACCGGCTAGAACCGGATCCCGAGCGGGTGAAAGAAACATTTGTCATCAACAAGGATCTGGGAAAGGTCCTTGCGGGTCGGATCGACGTCGATGCATTCTCGGGCAAAAAAGCCCATTAAGTCATAGACGGTTTAAGACTCTTCTATAATCAAGTTGCAAGTCAGATCGTTCGATTTGATGACTGCTGCCAGTCGTTCGCGTGCATTTTGCACGTAATTTGGTTCGATTTCAAACCCGATGGCGTTGCGCTTATTGGCGATTGCAACTTTCAGTGTTGTGCCAGACCCAAAAAAAGGATCCAGCACGACATCGCCCTCATTGGAACAGCTGGCGATGATCCGCTCGACCATGGTCTCTGGAAATTGAGCGGGATGCAAGCTCCGCTCCTTTGAATTCCCTTTCACGAGCGGAATGTACCACACATCGGAAGGATTCGCACCAAGGGGGTTGTTCCGCTTATCCCCGGTCTTGTTAGGAATCCGGATTCGGTCGATGTTGAAGTTGTATTCCTTGGGGTCCTTCACGAAAAAGAACAGGAACTCGTAGCGGGGATGAAACTTGTTATTCTGCGTATCAGAATTTATGTCATAATTCCAGATCACGAGATTTTTCAAGTGAAGAGAACCCCGTGTGTACTCGAGAATCCATGTTGGTGGTTCCAGCGATCCTTGGGTCGCCGAGACGGTCTCCTGCGACGAATTCATCCAGCGGCTCTTCATGTTAATCCACACGCTCCCGCGATCCTTCGTGATCCTCGATAACTCCGCCAAGACTGCCTTGATATTCTCACGATACGTGGATTCCGGGATATTATCAAAGTAATTGGTCGTGTAATTGTTCCGCGACTTCAAGTTGATGTTGTACGGCGGTGATGTCACGACCAGGTCGATCGACGCGTCGCTCATCCGTTTAAGCCCATCGAGGCAATTACCACGAATTAATTTCACGAAATTAGTACCCATACCGTGTCAAGATTGTACTGATGATTTAAAAACAAGATCGTGAATTGCAGTTCGGTTCAAACGCTGTCGATGACGACATCATTGCGGCTAAGCTTGTTGCGCGTCAATATCGTGTCAATCCATAATTCCTTGATCGTTCGCTCGTTCACGATGATTTCATCGATCAACCTACCGCCCGCCGACGAGTAAAGGGTGTACGTGGTCACTTGATTGGCCGGATCGACATCCTCCAAGTCATCATCGGTCTTCACAACAAAATAACTGGAGATAATGGTTAATCTAAACGCCTTACGAGCACGTATCATTGCATCAACGACGGATTCGTCATCCATGGGAGTCGTGCTAGGTTGGCGCTCGCTTGTGGATGTACCAGCTTCGTTCGAGGGCCTGGATGCTTGCGTACGTTTTCCCGTTCGTTGTGGCATGTGTACCCCCAATGAAACGATCCATAACAAAAAAGTGGGCATCTTAATTTAAGCATTCGCTATCGGTTTCTCCGCATCACGATGATCGAAATAAATATTCCAACGCACGAGTCTTCGACCACGACATAACCCGCAATGGCAACTCGGACAAGGGCAGCTTTGCAAGGTTCGCTTTCGCGGTATCATCTCATGGATAGAGCATTTTCTAGAGAGATGGACGCATACGCAAATATGATAGACCGTGTATGGTCATTTGAGAAGGATCGGGCACCGAAAGGATTACTATTTCTTGCTGATTTTATCCACAAAATCATTTTTTTGTCGCGTAGACAGCCATATGCTTCGCTGCTTTCTTCGCCGCGCCCATCGCCGAGATCACGGTCGCCGAGCCTGTCACTGCATCACCACCGGCGAAGAGGCCCTCGATCGTGCTCTCTTGAGTCTCGGGATTAACTTTCACGTGCCCTTTCTTGTCGACTTCCAAGCCACACGTGGAGCTGGAACAGATCGTGTTCGTTTCGTTCCCAACGGCGATGATGACAGTACTTGCCGTTATCGTTTCATAGGCACCTTCAACGGGCAAGCACGCGGCACGGCCGGACTCGTCGAGGCAGCCGAGGGTCATCTCTTGAAACTTCATCGCAGTTACATTCTTCTTTTCATCGCCAATGATTTCCACGGGCGATCGCAACCATTTGAAAATGACACCTTCCTCCTTGGCATGATCGACCTCTGCTTGCCGGGCAGGCATTTCCGCTAATGTCCGGCGATAAACGATGTACGCCTCCTTAGCACCCAGCCGCAAGGCGGTTCGCGCGGAATCAAGTGCCACGTTGCCACCACCGACAACAAGAACCGTGGAGCCTATCTTGATGGGCGTGTCATATTCAGGAAATTTGTATGCTTTCATTAAATTGACACGGGTGAGAAACTCGTTTGCCGAGTAGACATCCCTCAAGTTTTCACCCTTGATTTTAAGGAACATCGGCAATCCCGCGCCTGTTCCCATGAAGATCGTCTTGAAGCCGGCGTCGAACAGCTCCTCAACATCTATCGATTTCCCGACGACCGTGTCCACCTCAAATTTCACGCCCAGCTCCTTGAGATATGCGACTTCTTCTTGCAAGATACGCTTCGGCAGCCGGAATTCGGGAATGCCAAACAATAGCACGCCACCCGCTTCTTGGAATGCCTCCAACACGGTCACTTCAAAGCCCAATCGAGCCAGATCACCAGCAGCGGTCAATCCTGCGGGGCCTGAACCGATTATTCCTGCTTTGATGTTATTTGGCGGGAGCTTGTTGACCTTGATCTTAACTTTGTTTTTGGAGCACCAATCGGCGACGAACCGTTCGACCGCGCCGATCGCGGCGGGTTGACCGCCCTTGGCCTTCCCAAGCGTGCATTGTGCTTCACATTGCGACTCCTGGGGGCACACGCGCCCGGTAATGGCTGGCAAGTTATTTTTTTCCTTGATGATTTCAAGGGCTTCTTTGAATTTCCGGTCAGCAACTTTCTCGAGGAAACTCTTGATGTCGATTTCAACAGGACATCCGGTCGTGCACGGCTGCTTCTTGCATTTCAAGCAGCGCTTTGCTTCTACAATTGCTTGTTCCTCGGTAAAGCCCGTAGCGACTTCGTTGAAATTCTTGATGCGTTCTTTTGGATCCAGGCAAGACAACACTTGCCGTGGAATTTTTGGCGCTTTTATCGTTTCACCCATGATGCAACCTCCGGTTAACCACACTTCTCCACGGCTTTTGATGGCGTGTTTGCGCCGCATTGGCAATCGTGCTTGAATTTCTCGAGCGATACACGTTCCTCAGCTTCAAACTTGCGGTTACGTGCTATGATCTCGTCAAAATCAAGATCAAAACCGTCCATATCTGGACCATCGACGCACGCGAACTTGGTGCCCTTGGATGTCGAAACGCGGCAGCAACCACACATGCCCGTGCCATCGACCATCAACGTGTTTAATGACACCATCGTCTTGATACCCTTCGGTTTCGTGACCTTGACCGTGTTGGCCATCATGATAAGAGGGCCAATCGAAATGACTCTATCGATTTTCACGCCGCGATCGATCAATTCTTGCAGCGCCGTCGTCGTGAATCCTTTCTTTCCATTCGAACCATCATCCGTGACCGTGATCACTTCGTCGGACACCCCTGCCATTTTATCAGCCCAAAAAATCAAGCTCTTGTTTCGGAATCCCACGATCGAAATGACCTTGTTACCCGCTTGTTTCAGTGCTTTGGCTTGGGGGTAGACCGGTGCGACGCCGCAACCGCCACCAAGTAAAACTACCGTTCCGAAGTTATCGAGCTCCATCGGCTTCCCCAAGGGTCCGACGATGTCTTTGATCGAATCGCCAGCTTTTAACTGGGATAGTTCCAGCGTGGTCTTGCCGACGACTTGATATACCAATGTTACGTTCCCCTTCGATGGATCCAAGTCAGCGAGGGTTAATGGTACACGTTCGCCCTTTTCATGAAGACGAAGGATAACGAACTGTCCTGCCTTTCCTTTTTTCGCGATCAACGGGGCTTCCACGTCGATCTCGTAGATGACTTCGTTCAGTTGGTTTTTCCGGGTAATGCGTGGCATAGAATGGATGCTATCTCCGTGCATTTGATGACGCGCTTTAGCTAATATATCGATTATTTATGCCGTTCCTTTAAGATTTGCCTCTTATTAACTAGTTATCGCAACTTTTTTACCAATTTGGAATAAAAATGCGGGAAAAAAGTAACAAATGAACAATAAGCAATCGACTTGCTCATACAATTCCTTGGGCAATCATCGCCCGTGCAACCTTCTCGAAGCCGAAGATATTCGCACCAATCACGTAATTCTTTATCTTACTTGACGCCGATTTGGAATCGTACTTTGATGCCGTTTCATAGGTTGCTTGGTGAATGTCCTCCATGATGTCGTGTAAACGTTGATCGACTTCCTTCGGCGACCAGCGGACGCGCTGGCTATTCTGCGCCATTTCCAGGCCGGAACAAGCAACACCACCTGCATTGGCGGCCTTGCCAGGCCCGAAGGACACGCCGCCTTCGATGAAGATGTTCGTTGCCTCGATCGTGCTGGGCATATTTGCTCCTTCGATAACCGCCATCACACCATTGTCCAGGAGCGTTTGCGCATCATCCTTATCGATCTCGTTTTGCGTCGCACACGGCATGGCAATATCACATTTAATGCTCCACGGCCTCTGCTTCGGCATGTATTCCACGCCGAACTCATCAGCGTATTCTTTTATGCGCCCTTCGCGCTTTTGCTTGAGATCCAAAAAGAAATCGAACTTTTTCCCGACAACGCCATCCGGATCGTATATCGAGCCATCAGAATCCGAAACAGTGACAACCTTGCCACCGAGCTGGTTCACTTTTTGCACGGCATATTGCGCCACGTTGCCGGAACCGCTTATCGCAACGATTTTACCCTTGATAGTTTCACCCCGGGCTTTGAGCATCTGCTCGGCAAAATACGTGGTACCATATCCCGTGGCTTCTGGACGGATGTAAGAACCGCCCCAATCGACGCCTTTTCCCGTGAGCACGCCGGTGAAGGTATTTTGCACCTTTCGATATTGACCAAACATGTACCCGATTTCGCGACCGCCAACACCAATGTCTCCTGCCGGGACATCCGTATCCGGGCCAATGAAGCGCCACAATTCGGCCATAAAGGCCTGGCAGAAGTGCATAATCTCGGTCTCGCTCTTTCCCTTTGGATCGAAGTCGCTGCCCCCCTTCGCGCCACCCATCGCCAACCCAGTCAAGCTGTTCTTGAAGGTCTGTTCAAACCCTAAAAACTTCAAGATTGACAAGTTCACGCTCGGATGGAATCGCAGACCCCCCTTGTAAGGACCAATCGCGGAATTGAATTGAATCCGGTATCCACGGTTCACGTGGATTTCTTGCTTGTCGTCCAACCACGCAACCTTGAACATAACGACACGTTCAGGTTCGACCAGGCGTTCCAAGATCTTGTATCTTTCAAACTCGGGATGTTTTTCAATCGCGGGTTCCAAGGAATGCAAGACTTCAGTAACTGCTTGGTGAAATTCCACTTCACCGGGGTTCTTTTGCTTCACCTTTTCGATGACATCTTCTATTTGCTTTGACATATTTCGAGAATCACTTTTGAAAACATTTTACAATTTTTTTCGAATGGAACATGTTATTTTTTGATCTACGCGGTCGCGGTTTTAAATCCTTTATGTTTATTTTAAGGCATCATTCATCCTAGGTTACATTCTGTAACATCAGCACTTGAATTTCGATTATTATGTAACTATTTCCTTGCTGATGAGAACATTGTGTAAATGGTGGATTCCTGAACGAAAATGTGAAGGATACTTTGAAAAAGAGACATGAAGCATTCGATTTCATAAAACGGACACAACCAGCACATCGATGCGCATCCAATTTTTGACTTTCGTTGATTCGATCTTGGAACAATCTCCCAAAGTGGTTTTAAAAGGAATTGGTTAATGCACCATAATGCACATATAAGCGGCAAGACACGGGTTCAATAGCAATGACGTGGAAAAAACAGATTCTCGCGTGCGCGATCGCGGGCCTGGTCATTTCGGTATCCATGCAATCGTCCTTCGCGAGCATTTTACCATCGCAAGAAGCACCGGCGCCGTGGAACATTACCACCAAATGGAGCTTTATCTGGCAGATCACGGAAAGCAGCCAGGTATGGATGAAAGACACGCGCCTTCGGTTCATCGTGCACGCGGTGCGACCTGTTTATGCAAATCTAACCATAAAAACGTGGAAGCTCGATGGAAATCTCAGCCGGTACCTCAACTTGGGACCCGAGGCCGATTGGACCGACATGCGGACGAACGCTACCTACGCGGAATTCGACACGGTTTCTGAAAAATATTCATACACGACCAATGCCTTCCTGGATAACATGTTATTCTTGCCGATGGTCTTGCCAAATGCCATCTATTTTTTTCAAGCCGCCTATGCAGGGATCTGTAATGATTCATCGTGGAATATTTCCATTAATGAAACCACGCTCGTGTTTGACGCGCGAAACAAGACAGCAACAGGCCAGCGCATTTTCGTCGATTTCAATACAAACGGGGCGATCGAGAACATGACGAGGACTTATGCCAATGGAACAACGGAATTCCAGATGGTCCTTGAAAGCATGGCCGATCCTGCATGGGACATTTCGAGATTTTTCAATGTCATGACGATGCTCGGGATTGGAGCAATCATCGTCGTTGTCATTTCATGCTTGTTCCGAAAGTACAAGATCAAGGCGAAAGACGTCGTGCGTGAATCCCCAGAGGCCGAGGATGAAGACAAGGCCCGAGACGAAATTCCTCACGACGAAGAACCTACCCTGGAAAAATAGAGAGACCGTGCCGATTTGGGCAAGAACTGGCTCGCGGCAGCCGGTTTTAAAGGCACTCCGCGGTTAAAATGACCAGAGACGATGCCCATGAAGTTCGACTTGAAATCAATTTTTTATCCAGAAACGATCGCCATACTCGGTGTATCGACGTCAAACATCTTTAACCCAGGCCATATCATTTACCAGCGAAATCTATTCTTTAAAGGATACAACAACGACTGCGTGTTTGGAGTCAACCCGAAAGGCGGCATCGTCGAAGGCCAGGAACTCTACAAGAGCATACATGATATCCCGAAAAACATCGATCTTGCCGTGATGTGTCTTAAAGCCACGGACACGTTGCCCGTGATAAAAGATGTCATCGACCTCGGCGTAAAAGGGATCATCGTCATATCCGGGGGCTTTTCCGAGGTCGGTGCTGAAGGGAAAGCTATGCAAGACGAGATGACGAAACTTGCCATTGACAACAACATCCCCTTGATCGGTCCAAACTGCATCGGAATTTACAACCCGCCTTTTCTAAACACCTTCATCATCCCGAACGAGCGCTTCGTCATCCCGAAATCCAATGGCAATGTGGCCATCGTATCGCAATCCGGCGGCGTGCTCATCGATCAATGGATGGGCAAGTTTTTCGAGCGAGATGTTGCTATCTCGAAAGCCGTGTCTCTCGGAAATAAAGCCGTGCTTGACGAGGTCGATATGCTGGACTTTTTCGAGCACGATGCACAAACCGACGTGATCGGATTTTACCTGGAAGGATTTGCAGTTGGTCGCGGCCGGGAATTTCTCCTCCAGAGCAGGGAAACAAACAAGACGATTCTCTTGATCAAGGGTGGGAAATCCGAACGCGGTACGAAGGCCGCATCCTCGCACACGGCGGCCATCGCGTCGAACGAAACCATTCTCGAAGGCGCGCTCAAGCAATTTTCCATCATCAACGTCAACACGGAACAAGAACTGACGGCATATTCCAAGGCATTCTCGCTGCTTGCGGCGAAAAACAAGCCCTTTTTCACAAACGCGTTCAACGGCAACATTGCCATCATTACGGTCTCGGGCGGGCACGGTGTCTTGTCGACAGACATCGCCGAGAAATACGAGCTCACCCTGGTCGATTTTACCCCCGAAGAAAAGGAGGAGATCCGCAATGTCTTGAGCCCCATCATACAACCGATTGCGGGACTTGGAAACCCCATCGACTTGACTGGCAGCTGTAGCGATGACGACGTTGTGAACGTGCTCGATCTTCTCGTGAAAAACAGCCGCGTAGAGCTCGTGATCTTGTTGATATTGCCATATCCCCCTATGTTGACGATGGCTCTCGGAAGCAGGATAGCAAGCCTCGTCCGCATCCACCGCAAGCCGATCATAACGTACCTGCCTTGGTTGGCTAAATACGCGATGATAAAGGAACCCCTCGACGAGAGCAGCGTGCCTGTCGGAAACAGCATCGAGGAAGCATTGTTGATGGCAAAGGCCGTGTTTCTAAAATCCCAGGCCATGTCCCGTGCGAAGTATAACAAGATCATCGACGCAAAGGATGTCTTGATCTCCGATTACCAGCAATTCACGCAAGTTTTGCGGGAAATCAATCAACAACGCATAAAGAAGAAGCGAAACGTGTTACCGGATTCTATGCCCATGTAGAACTCATCAACATCGCAGGATAATCTTGGAGAGTAGAAAAAAGGGAAAATGCTACGCGTTGATGTGGGTTTTAAGCCTTACTTCGTTTCCTCATCTTTAGTCTCGTCTTCGGGCAAATCCTCTTCGTCCGGCTCCTCTGTCGATTGCAGTTCGGACTTTTTCGCCGGCGGCTCTGGTACTTTCACGGGCGGCTCTGGAACTTTCACGGGCGACTCGGAAACTTTGGCCGATGGCTCGGGTACTGGCTTTTCATCAATCTGAGGCTCCCGTTCTTGAGCGGGTTCTTCCTTCTTTGGTTCCTCCGCTCGTTCCTTCTTGTCCTTCACCTTCTTATACCCGAGTGGGCGCCAGATGACGTTCAAGTACAACGAGATGCCGAAGATCGCTGCAAATATCATGAAATACACTGCGAAGCCCGTGGGACCCCGATCGGGAATGAGATCGATGAAACTCTTGATTATTTCCCCGAACATCTGTCCAAAAGGAGAGAGCAAGCCCTGGAAGAAACCAAGAAAACCGCCGAGAAATGGAATGAATGGCCTGAGATAATCGATAAGCGGATTCCCCGTTTGTGCAATCGTTAAAGAAACAGAAAGCTTCAGCAAGAACACTGCCGGCACGGCCGCGATGGCCAAGCTGTATGTTTTTATTGCTTTCATGGATTTGCTACCCCCCGGCTTATTTCTCCACTTCGTTCTAGCTCCATTTCCCGCTCCTTCTTTTCCTTATCGAGGGAATACACCACTTTATTTTTCTGGTCCTTGATGGTGATGAAGAGATCGAAGAGTGCCAATACCGAATTCAAGACCACGATGCCAAAGACCATGAACACGAGTGCATCGAAGGTGACAGTGATCTCCCCGATGCCGGTCAAAATGATTGGCACTTGTGACAAACCAGAATACTTGATGATGTAACTATATGCACCAGCACCACCGAACGAGAGTAAACTAAAGACGGCACGTCGTTTAGAATACTTCGGAGAGCTTCCTTTCGCAAAAGCGATTCCCGCTTGAATGATACCGAGCGATTGGATGAAAAACAAGATGTTATTGATGTTAAACCGTGCGTAATCGATACTGCCGTATGCGCCAAGATCCAGGGTTTTGACCACGTTCAAGCCAATCCATGGTATTGCGACATACATTACCACCGCGATTGCCGCGGAGATTATACCACGAAACATATTTTTTGCTGCACCCATAAGCTGCACCACGTTTTTCTAGACGAACCATTGCGAAATGTTCCTGACAGTCAAGTCAAAGTCGAACAGGGAAAACGTGTACTTGCCGTGGAGCTTCAGCGACCCCCACACGTTCGTGAAGTTGACTGCCAAGTAATCGAGATTATCCTTCACGGTGAAATTGGAAATGTCCGTGGTGGTCGTGAAATTCATAACGAGCGTGCGCTGCGTGCCGGCAGGGATATCGCCAAACCCACCTGTGTAATTCATTAGGCTGTCGT
>Ga0315277_10005872_pt1 | contig 16122 bp, 16 predicted proteins | sample YL17G05_15_MG_FD_203695 | JGI IMG/M metagenome (GOLD analysis project Ga0315277, IMG submission 203695) | Sediment microbial communities from Yellowstone Lake, YNP, Wyoming, USA - YL17G05_15 | ecosystem: Environmental > Aquatic > Freshwater > Lake > Sediment | place: USA: Wyoming | collected...
AAGGAGGGGACAAGGGTGGTTATATTGTTGCCGAAGGAATACCCCTTGATATTACAAAATCCGCCAGTTGGCGGAAAAAAAGCTACACGGGGAAATATTTAAAAGAAGCGCTAAAGACTTGACAGAAATTCAAATTTTGCTATAAATCAAAATTAGCAGTTAAAGGTCATATTTGCTAAAATAATAAATGTCACCCAACTTTAATTTTATGAAAATTAGACCACTTTCAGATCATATTCTTATCGAACCAATAAAAGAAGAGGAAAAAACCAAAACCGGGATTTTGCTTCCAGAAACTGCCGAAAAAGAAAAACCCGAACAAGGCAAGGTAATTGCCGTTGGCCCGGGAAGAAAAACTGCTTCTGGGAAAATCGTTCCTTTAAGCGTTCAGCCGGGTCAAAAAGTTTTATTTACCAAATACGGACCGAACGAAATAAAGGTCGATGATAAAGAATATTTAATTGCAAGAGAGGAAGACATACTTGCAATTTTAGAGTAATACCACTATGGCAAAACAAATTTTATTTAATGAAGCTGCCAGAAAAAAATTAAAAGCTGGCATGGATAAAATAACTGACGCCGTAAAGGTAACACTGGGTCCCAAAGCAAGATATGTGGTTTTGGATAAGGGTTTTGGGGCACCCGAAATTTCAGATGATGGAGTAACTATTGCTAAAGAAATTGAATTAAAAGATAAAGTAGAAAATTTGGGAGCAGAGATTATGAAGGAGGTGGCCGAGAAAACCAGCGAGAATGCCGGCGACGGAACAACTACCGCCATGATTTTAACTCATGCTATAGCTTCCGAAGGCCTTAAAAATGTCGCGGCTGGCGCTCATCCTCTCGCTTTAAAGAGAGGTATCCAAAAAGGCGTAAAAGCAGTTGTTGATTATTTAAAAACAACTTCAAAAAAAATTTCAAAAGAGGAATATATTCAAGTTGCCACTATCGCTGCTACAGATCCGGATATCGGAAAATTAATCGCCGAAGCCGTATCCCAGGTTGGAGAAAATGGGGTAATTACGGTTGAAGAATCAAAAAAATCAATACTGGAACCGCCTGAAATCGTGAAAGGCCTTCAATTCGATAGGGGATATATTTCTGGCTATATGATTACTGACGCTGAAAAAATGACGGCTGATTATGAAGAACCCTATATTTTAATTACTGATAAAAAAATCTCCTCCCTTCAGGAAATTTTGCCAGTTTTAGAAAAAGTGGCTCAGGCTGGAAAGAAAGAATTAGTGATTATTGCTGATGAAGTTGAAGGTGATGCTTTGGCTACCTTGGTAGTTAATAAGCTTCGGGGAATTTTTAATGCTTTAGCCGTTAAAGCTCCGGGTTTTGGCGACAGAAGAAAAGAAATGTTAGAAGATATTGCCGTGGTAACGGGCGGTCAGCTTATTTCCGAAGAAGTGGGATTTAAATTAGAAAATATCACATTGGCACAATTGGGCCGGGCAAGGAGAGTGGTGGCAACAAAAGAAAACACCACAATTATAGAAGGGAAAGGCGATAAAGAAAAAATTGATGCCAAAACTAAACAGATTAAAAAAGAACTTCAGACGACCGAATCTGAATTTGACAAAGAAAAATTACAGGAGAGATTGGCTAAATTAGCTGGCGGAGTGGCGGTTATTAAAGTCGGAGCAGCCACTGAGGTTGAGCAAAAAGCAAAACAGAAAAAAACTGAAAATGCCCTAAACGCTACTCGGGCGGCAATTGAAGAAGGAATTTTGCCCGGCGGAGGAGTGGCTCTTTTGAGAAGCGTGTCAGTCTTGGAGAATTTAAAACTTGAAGGAGATGAAAAAACAGGAATTGATATTTTGAAGAGAGCCTTAGAAAAACCAATCAGGCAACTGGCGGAAAATGCGGGTTTGGACGGAGCAATTGTGGCCGAGGAAGTTAAGAAACACCAGGGAAATTTCGGTTTTAATGCCGAAAGTATGAAGTATGAGGATTTAATTTCGGCTGGAATTGTTGACCCGACTAAAGTGGTGAGGTCGGCTTTGGAAAATGCGGCTTCGGCAGCTTCAATGCTTCTGATAACAGAAGCAGTGGTGGCTGAAGAGCCGGAAGAGAATCCGCCAGCCGGCGGAAGAAAAGGAATGCCACCGATGGGAGGTGAAGAGTATTAAAAAACCACAAACTTTTGTTATTCCGAAAAGCTCCGCTTAGTGGGGCTTTTCTATTTGCAAAAAATTGAAATTAATCTAAAATATAAGTTAGTGATAACAAAGGTCGGTTTAAGCGGACTTTTAAAAATATAATTGATATGATTAAAATAATTTTAATAGCAGTTGCAGCGATAATTGTCTTGTTGATTATTGGTTATAATCGCTTGGTCGCCCTCCGCAATCGGGCAAAAGAGGCCTGGGCTGACATTGACGTCCAGTTGAGGCGAAGATACGATTTAATTCCCAATTTAGTGGAAACGGTTAAAGGTTATGCTTCTCATGAGCGTGAGCTTTTTGAGAAAGTTACCGAAGCCAGGACAAGAGCAATGGGAGCTCAGGGCATAAAAGAAAAAGGTGAGGCAGAAAATATGCTGGCCGGTACCTTAAAAACTCTTTTTGCCGTTGCTGAAAATTATCCTCAATTGAGGGCTTCAGAAAATTTTCAGAAACTCCAGGATGAATTAACGGATACCGAAAATAAAATTCAGGCAGCCAGACGCTTCTATAACACCAATGTCAGAGATTTGAACATCCAGATTGAAAGTTTCCCGTCAAACATTATTGCCAATATTTTTCGTTTTACCAAAATGGACTTTTTCGAAATTGAGGAAACAGCTGCCAGGGAACCGGTAAAAGTGAAATTCTAAATGGCAAAAGATATCCCACATCGGAAGGGGGTCGGGGAAACCCTCCGGTTTCCCAGCATAGGAAAACAGTCGGGCTTTGCCCGCGTTAGAAACCGAGGGTTTCTAAAGAGCGAGCCCGCAAGGGCGAACGACTAACTTTGTATGTCAACACTATATACTTACGCCGAATCCAATATTCGGAAGACCTTAATTTTAATTACCCTATTTTTGATTTTCATTATTGGATTGGGTTGGGTTTTTAGTTACTATTTTCAGAATCCCGGGATTTTGGTTTTTGCTGTAATCTTCAGTATTTTAATGAGTTTTAGCAGCTACTGGTACTCTGATAAAATTGTTTTAGCTTTGACCAGAGCCAATCCAATAGAGAAGGAAGACAAACCCGAGCTTTATAGAGTTGTAGAGAATCTTTGCATTACCGCTGGTCTTCCTTTGCCTAAAATTTATATTTTGCCGGAAGACCAGTCCAATGCCTTTGCTACTGGTCGCGATAAAAACCATGCGGTGATAGCAGTTACCAGGGGACTTTTAGAGAAATTGGACAGAACCGAATTAGAAGGCGTAATATCCCACGAACTTTCACACATTGGGAATAAGGACATGCTTTTAATGACAGTGGTGGTTGTTCTGGTGGGATTTGTCAGTATTATTACTGACTTGTTTTTAAGGTCAATGCGGTTTGGAGGATTTAAAAGAAGAGATAATCGGGGAGGGGTGGCAATTTTTGCCTTAATCGGTTTGGTTTTGGTAATTTTATCGCCGATTGTGGCTAAATTAATTCAGTTAGCCATTTCTCGAAAGAGAGAATTTTTAGCCGATGCCTCGGGTGCTCTCTTAACTAGGTATCCCGAAGGATTGGCCAGAGCTTTGGAAAAAATTGCTGTCGATAAATCGCCCCTGAAAGTTGCCTCTACGGCCACCGCCCATCTTTACATTTCTAATCCTTTTAAGGAAAAGAAATTTTCAAGTCTGTTTATGACTCACCCGCCAATAGAAGAAAGAATAAAAGCATTGAGAGATTTAAGAATTTAAAATTTTTATGAAATGCCCTCTTTGTAAAAAATATTTAGAAAAAATAATTTTTTATGGAGTAGAAATAGATTATTGTCCCGTTTGTCTTGGTTTATGGTTTGAAGAAAATGAATTAAGATGGGCAAAGGATGCCAAGGATAAAGATTTGAACTGGTTAGACATTGAGCCTTGGAAGGAAAAAGCGAAATTCAAAATTTCTCGGGTTCAAAAACTCTGTCCGGCCTGTCGTCTGCCTCTTTATGAGATAAATTATGGCGACTCAGATATTAAAATAGACCTCTGTAATGTCTGCCGCGGAATCTGGCTTGAGCGGGGAGAATTTAAAATGATAATTGAGTATTTAAAGGGAAAGGGTAGCTTCGCAGTTTTAAACAACTATGCCAAAAATTTAGCTAAAGAATTCTGGGAAATTTTCATTGGTCCGGGAGACTTTCGGGAAGAAATTTTAGACTTTTTAACCATTTTGAAACTGTTAAATTATAAATTTGCTACTCAATATCCTACCTTTACTAAAATAATTTCGCAGTTGCCAAAATAAATTAAAGGAAGGGTCGCATAGTTGGTCTAGTGCGTCCGCTTGGAAAGCGGATATACCGAAAGGTATCGCGAGTTCGAATCTCGCCCCTTCCGCAACGTAATAAATTTGCTTCGCAAATTTAAACGTTGCTGGGACGTAAGAACTTACAATTTACAGAGCAAATGTTACGTTCTGTACGTCCCGCCAAATAAGTCGATATATTATAAATCTTTTAAAATTAATATGAAACCTACAACAAAACTTACGCTTTCTATTTTGCCCGAAAAGTTGGGCATCTGTCATTTTGACAAAAACAGCCCCATGCCTTATTGGGCGACAGAGGGTATTACACCTTCCTTAATCGCCAGAACGAAAGATGAGCTTTCTATTATTTGTCCGGAAAATAAGATTCCAGGAGGGGTTTTGGTGGAAAGAACTTGGCGAGCCTTCAAAGTTGAAGGGCCTTTGGGCTTTGTTTCCACCGGCATTGTTTCTTCGCTATCTCTGCCTCTCGCTAAAGCTGAAATCAGCATATTGTACATTTCAACTTTTGAAACGGACTATATTTTAGTTGAAGACAAAAATCTTGAAAAAGCCAGAAAGATTTTAAGCAAATTCTGCAACATTAAGAAATAAAAAAATTTATGGAAAAGCAAGCTCAAAAGCCGGGCGTGGGATTTGGTATAATGATTTTAAAAGGAGGGAAAGTCCTTTTAGGAAAGCGTCACGAAGACCCGGAAAAAGCTTCGAGTCTCTTGCATGGTGAAGGAACTTGGACAATGCCTGGTGGAAAGCTTCATTTTCAAGAAGGATTGAAAGAAGCTGTCCGGCGCGAGGTATTAGAAGAAACAGAAATTGAAATAAAAAACCCAGAAGTGATTAGTGTCTCAAATGATACAGTTTATGATAATCATTTTGTAACATTAGGTTTTCTATGTACCGATTTCGAGGGTGAACCGAAGATAATGGAGCCAGATGAAATTACAAAATGGGAATGGTTTGATTTAAACAATCTACCTTTACCACTTTATTCTCCAAGCAAAAAAATAATTAAAAATTATTTAGATAAAAAAATTTATCAGGATAATTAAAAACTATGGAAAATCTTTTTTTATCTCCGTTATATTTGTTCTTAATTATAGTTTGGACTATACCTTGGAAAGGAGTAGCGTTATGGAAAGCGGCCAGAAATTCCCATAAGAAGTGGTTTATTGCCATATTTTTGTTAAACACAATGGCATTATTAGAGATGATTTACATTTTTTACTTTGCGAAAAAAACCGAGAAAAGACCATAATTTAACACCATGAAATCAAAAATTTTATGTAAATTCCCTCCTTTTAAAAAACCTTTAAAGGTGCTTTTTGTTTCGGCTGAGGTGGCTCCCTACGTATTTGTTGGAGGATTGGGTCAGGTTATGAAAGCTTTACCAAGCTCTCTTAGAAAATTGGGAGTAGATGCCAGGATTTTTATGCCAAAATATGCCCTGATTGACGAAAAAAAATATTCTATGGAAATGATTTCCGAAGGTTTAAAGGTACCAACCGATAGTCCTGAAAATAAAAATTTGATTTGCAACGTTAAAAAACATACTCCAAGAGAACCGGGCGCTCCCACCTATTTTTTAGAAAACATGGAATATTACGAAAAAAGAGCCAATGTCTATGGTTATTCCGACGACCCTATTCGTTTTGCCCTTCTTTGTCGGGGAGCCTTGGAATTTCTTAAAAAATCCGATTGGATTCCCGATATTATCAATGCCACCGATTGGCATACTGGAGTCATACCAAATTATTTAAAAATAAATTATAAATCGGATCCAATTTTAAGTAAAATTAAGACCATTTTTTCAATTCATAATCTTCATCACCAGGGAATTTTTGACCACAGAACCATTTCCGAGTTAGATTTTGATGATGGTAAGGCGAAAATTGCCCCTCTGCTTTCAGAAAGACTGGCGAAACAAAATTTTATGAAAAGAGGCATAATTTATGCCGATTTGATTAACACCGTTTCTGAAACCTATTCTAAAGAGATTTTAACTAAAGATTACGGTGAAGGTTTGGATGAATTATTAAAAGAGGTAAGGACAAAAGTTTTTGGAGTTTTAAACGGCATAGATTATAAAGAATTAAATCCGGCGACTGATAGGGCAATTCAGTTTAATTTTAATCTCTACGAATTTAAAAAAAGAATAAAAAATAAAATTCATCTCCAAAAAGAATTTAATCTGGAGGGTTCAGAAGAAATTCCTCTTCTGGGAATGGTTACCAGACTTTATGAGCAAAAGGGGATAGACCTTTTATTCCCAATATTGGAGTTTTTACTTTCCGATTTCAATCTGGAGTTTATTGTTGTTGGAGAAGGAGACGCAAAATATCGAGATTTCTTCCTGGAAATGGCTAAGAAATTTCCCAAGAGAATCGGTTTTCATCCAATTTCTGACTTTATTTTAGGTCGTAGAGTCTTTGCCAGCTGTGACATTTTTTTGATGCCCTCTAAGTTCGAACCCTGCGGCTTGACGCAAATGGAGGCAATGAGATATGGAGCCGTTCCTATAGTTCGAAAAACCGGAGGCCTGGCTGATACGGTTGAAGATTTTGACCCAAGGGAAAATTCAGGAACGGGATTCTTATTTGAAAAATTTGACTCAACTACTCTTTTTGGAGCAATTATCCGGGCAATTGAAACATATAAACATAAAAATGTTTGGAATGGACTGGTTAAACGGGCGATGAAAGTTGATTTTTCTTGGGAAGCATCGGCAAGAAAATATCTCGATATTTACAAAAAAATTATTTTTTAAAAGAATATCGAAGATTCTTGATAAATATGCTTAAAAAAAGTGCTTTAAAAACATTTTTATTTTTTCTTCTGTGGCCAAATAAATTAGAAATAAAACTGGAAAGAATATTTTCTAATAAGAACATTCGGATTAACCGCGTTTGTTTTTTAAAAACAAAACAGATTTTTAATAACCATTCTAAAGTTGTAAGTGTCATAGAATTGAAAAATAATCTGCCAAAGAAAGCGGTATTAGAAATATATGATAATAAATATTTTTTCGAAAGAAATTTATTTGCCCTTTCTTTTTTAGGAAAGGTTTCCCATAAAATAAAAATCAGAGTGCCAAAAATTTACGGCTATTTACGTTCAGAAAAAGCGATAATAAGAGAATTCGTGGAGGGTGAATTTTTACATATTCTCATTGAGAAAAAAGAGTTAACAATAAAAGAAATAAAGTCAGTGGCGAAGGAAATCAGCTACTCGGCAGCTAAAATTCATAGCCTTCATGTTGCTGAATCGAATAATTTCCTCGTTCTAAAACTTAATCGGAAAATTGAAAATTTTGTTTTCAAAAAAATAAGAAAATTTATAAAGCCTAATATAGCAACGCTTAAGCCTGCTATATTTGGAAATATAAGAATTCTCCTTAAAAAGGCAAAAGAGCTTGAAAAAAAGAACTCGATTTCCTTGATTCATGGCGATTATCAGCCGGCAAACTTTGTTTTACAAAAGAACAGGTTATTTTTAACAGATTTCGATACTTTAGAAATTGGAAATCCCGCAAAAGATTTGGGAATGTTTTTATTTCAATTGGATTATTTTATGGAGATAGGAAAATACAGAAAAGAAGAAATCAAAGAAATAAAAGAACTTTTTCTGAAAAATTATCTAAGATATAAAAAGATTGATTTTTATCCGGACTTTGAAACTAACGTTAACTGCTACCAAGCTCAGATGGTTGAGTATATCATCGCTGGAATGACCTGGGGTGAAAGTAAACCGAGATTAAAAGATGTGGATGCACTATTAAAAAAACAAACTAAATTTTTATCATGAAAATAGCTCAATTGCCAACCGATCAAATCAAATTGTATCCTGCCTTGCCTTCAAAATTTAGCATACCTTATATCTCTTATATTATTACTGAGGAATTAGTTAGAAGGGGTCACGAGGTAACGATATTTGCGCCATCCGATTCGAGAACTTCCGCAAAAATTGCGAAAGGCTGGATTCCTTCCACTCATTCCTGCTTCAAAAAATATAATTTAGGCAGTAAAGAGAGGAACGAAATTTTTAAAAGATATTGTCTTAATTTAGCAAAGCAATCGGGAAAATTCGATATTATCCATAATCATTGTATGGGCCTTTTCTTTTTTGATTTTGTTAAGTCGGTTAGCACTCCAATTATTCACACTTTGCATGACCCTTTTGTTACTGATTTAGACAGAGAGAGGCTGAAGAAAGTATATTTTGTTGCTATTTCTAAAAAACAGGTTGAAAATAATAAAAATGTTAATTTCGTTGGGGTGGTTCACCACGGGATTAAAGCAGAGGATTTCCCATTTAATCATAAAGCAAAAGATTATCTCCTTTGGTTTGGAAGAATTGATAAAATCAAGGGTCCCGAAGAAGCAATTGAGGTCGCGAGACTGGCAAATAAAAAATTAGTATTCGCTGGGTATTATTTTCAGAAAGACGCATATGTTAAAAAAATAATGAAAAAGATAAAAGAGAATAAAAATATTAAATTTGTTGGAGAATTAAGCTTTAGAAAAAAAATGGAATATTTAAAAAATGCAGCGGCTTTCATCTTCCCTCTTCAGTGGGAAGAACCTTTTGGCTTGGTGCTAATTGAGGCAATGGCTTGCGGAACGCCGGTAATCGCTTTTAATCGTGGGGCAATTCCAGAAATAGTGAAAAATGGGAAGACTGGTTTTGTAGTCAATTCCGTTCCTCAAATGGTTGAGGCGGTCAAAAAGATACCGCGAATATCAAGGAAAGAATGCCGCGAATGGGTTGAAAGGAATTTTTCAGTTGAGAAAATGGTGAACGAATACGAGAAAGTTTATGAAAAGATAATAAAAGATTGTAAAAATTAAAAAAGTAGAATTGTTTTTTATGAAAGATTGCTATTCTTCATTATTGTCAACTCCTTTAGGAGCTCAATGGAAAAGAATTGGAACAAAACGAAGAGCGGGTATTGTTGTACCTCTTTTTTTTATTTGGTCTAAAAAGAGCCTAGGAATCGGAGAGATACCAGATCTTAAGCATCTAATTGATTTTTGTAAAAAGAGCGGTTTTTCCATTCTGCAGCTATTGTCTATCAATGATACCGGATTTAATTCTTCGCCTTACAGCCTCCAAAGTGGTTTTGCTATTAATTCTATTTATCTTTCGGTAAAGAGTTTAGTTGGGGTAAACAAAAATCTTTTAGAAGAAAAAAGAAAGAAAGTACTAAAAGAAATCAACAAGAATAATTCAAGAGTAAATTATTACGGAGTAAAAAATCTGAAATTGATGGTTTTTTGGGAAATCTTTAAAAAAGGGGCAGATTTAAATTTAATTGCTTTCAAAAAATTTAAGAAAAGAAACTCTTATTGGCTTGACCCTTACGTTTTTTATCGAGTTTTAAAAGAGAAATTCAATGAAAAAAAATGGGAAGACTGGCCGGAAGAATTTAAAAAACCGAAAAAGAAGGATCTCATCGACTTCTCAAAAGAAAACGAAAAAAAAATCGAATTCCATAAATGGTTGCAATGGCAACTCTTCGAACAGTTAAAAAAAATAAAAAATTATGCTGATAAGAATAATATATTATTAATTGGAGATTTTTGTTGGTTGATGGCAAGGGATTCAGCCGACGTTTGGTTGAATAGAAAATATTTTGAACTTTCATTTGATGTTGGTACGCCTCCAGAAACATCCGACAATCAGGGGCAACGATGGGGTTTCCCACCTTTAAGCTGGCAAAGAGTCATAAAAAATAACCTTGCTTATACTAAAGGAAGACTAAGATACTTTGAAAATTTTTATCATATTTCTAGAATCGACCATGTTTTAGGGATTTTTAGAATCTGGAAAATATCCCTTAAAAATGGAAAGGGCAGATTCGACCCAAGAAATAGAGCAAAATGGGGAGATAGCGGAAAAAAAATCTTGCTGAAAATGATTAAAAACACAAAAATGATGCTGGTAGCCGAGGATTTGGGGTTAATTTTTCCTGAGTGCTTGAAGATTCTTAATGAGCTTGGGATTTTGGGGATTAAGGTTCAAAGATGGTTTAAAAATTGGAAAATTAATCGTTTTGTATCTCCTGATGATTATCCAGCTTTTTCCATGGCGACGATTTCGACCCATGATACTTCAAACTGGGCAACTTGGTGGAAAGAAGAAGCTTCGAAATCAGAAAGAGAACAAATTCTATATCTTAGTGGAATCAAAAATAAAAAAATATCTTTCAAAAATTTAATAGAAAAAAATTTAAAAACAATAAACGGATCTAATTCAATATTTTGCATTCTTTTATTAAATGAATGGCTTTATCTCGATAATATTTTAAAAAAGAAAGACTCTGAATATATATTTAATCGGCCGGGGACAATTTCACCGGATAATTGGTCTTCTAAACTAGATATTCCTGTTGAAATATTAATAAACCACCCTGTTATAAAAAAAATTAAAAAAATTATTCAAGAAACAAACAGGTATTAATTAATTTTGCATTAAAATGAAGATCTTATTTATTGCTTCAGAGTGTGCGCCAATTGCTAAGGTAGGTGGTCTTGGCGATATTATTGGAACTTTACCTAAGGCGATAAAAGAATTAGGAATTGATGTCAGGATAGCTCTTCCTAAATATAGTATCATTGAAGAAGAAAAATATAATTTTGTTTTGGTCGCTAAGGAAGTGAAATTAAAGGGAGAAACGGTCAATATTTTCAAAGGATTTTTAGCCGAAAGTCAGGTTCCTATTTATCTTATAGAAAATAAAAGATATTTTGGAGAGAATGATATTTATTTTGAGAGAACAGCTTTTACTGATTCTTTTAAAGAAATTGAGAGATTTTTATTTTTTTCTAAGGCAATTTTAGAAATTTTCCCTAAAATTAAATGGACTCCTCAAATAATACACTGCCACGATTGGCATACAGCAATTTTGCCGGTACTGCTAAAATTACAACCAAAAAACCAAAAGTGCAAAGTCAAAACTTTATTAACTATTCATAATTTGGCTAATCAAGGAAAGTGGAACGCGAAAGAAATTTTAGATTTTCTTGGACTAAAAGGAAATGAGATTGAATCTTTGAAAGTCAGGGATAAAAATGATGATTTCAATATTTTCCAACAAGGAATTTTGACTGCCGATATTTTAAATACCGTTTCACCTACTTATAGTAGGGAGATTTTAACAAAGGAGTACGGAGCCGGCTTGAATAAAGAATTAAAAACACGAAAAAATTCACTTTATGGCATTTTAAATGGCATTGATGTAGATTTTTTTAACCCGGAGACCGATCCTAATATTAAAGTAAATTATTCTTTTAAAAATTTTCAGAAAAAAATAGAAAACAAGCTTAAGCTCCAAGAAATTGTAGGTTTTCCGAAAAATAAAAATACTCCTTTAATTGGATTTGTTAACAGATTAACTTCTCAAAAGGGCGTTGACTTGATAATTGACGTTATCCCGGAATTGGTGAAAATGGGCATCCAATTAATAATTTTGGGGGTGGGTTTGGCCGGATACGAAAAAAAACTGGGCGAACTTGAAAAAAAATATCCAAAAAATATTTCCTCTCAGATTAAGTTTGATCCGATTTTAGCTCAAAGAATATACGCCGGTTGTGACATTTTTTTGATGCCTTCTCAGTTCGAACCTTGCGGTTTGGGACAGATGATAGCTTTGAGATACGGAACAATTCCCATTGTTAGAAGAACCGGCGGTTTGGCCGATACGGTAAAAAACAAAATAAATGGTTTTGTATTTGAAAAATACAAAAGTGAAGCCTTATTGGGAGTTTTAAAAGAATCCTTAAAATGTTATCAAAAACAAAAAAACTGGAATGAGATTGTAAAAAGAGCGATGTCTGGAGATTTTTCCTGGCAAAAATCAGCCCTAGAATATCTTAAATTATATAATAAACTTGTAAAAACCCTCAAAAATTACTAAAATTAGAGTAGATTTTAAATGATTTCTTCTCCAATCGACGAAATTAAATCGAGGCTTGATATAATTGAAGTAATATCAAGCTATATTAAACTTTCAAAAACCGGAGCGAATTACCGGGCTCTTTGTCCTTTTCATTCAGAGAAAAAGCCCTCCTTTTTTGTCTCGCCGGTAAGGCAAATTTGGCATTGTTTTGGCTGCGGCAAGGGTTCTGACATTTTCGGCTTTGTTAAAGAGATTGAAGGAGTTGAATTTGGCGATGCTCTTAGAATTTTGGCTCGAAGAGCCGGAGTGGAATTAAAGCCAATGAGGTCCGAATCCGCCAGCTGGCGGACCGAAAGACAGAGACTCTATGAAATTTGCGAACTGGCAACCAGATTTTTTGAGAAACAATTAGAAGAAAGTTCCAGCGGCAAGGAGGCTAAAAAATATCTTCTTTCTCGCGGAATTTCGGATGATTCAATTAAAAAGTGGAGACTCGGTTATTCGCCGGATACCTGGGAAGGATTGACTGAGTTTTTAGTTTCAAGGGGATACAAAAGAGAAGAAGTAATTAAAGCCGGTTTAGCTATTCAAAAAGAACCCATTGGTGAAATTAGCGGTCAAATTCGTGAAGATTTGCGAGACGCATACGATAGATTCCGGGGCAGAATTATTTTCCCAATTTTTGATTTAAATTCTCAAACTATTGGATTTGGCGGAAGAGTTTTTAAAGAAAAAGACAAAGCGGAGATAGCAAAATATGTCAATACTCCCAATACTCTTTTATACGATAAAAGCCGGGTTTTATACGGACTAGATAAGGCAAAGGTTGAAATCAGAAAAAAAGACAATTGTATTCTGGTTGAAGGCTATACCGACGTTATTATGTCCCACCAGGCTGGCGTCCAAAACGTAGTTGCCACTTCAGGTACCGCCTTGACTCCTTATCAATTGAAAATTTTAAAAAGGTATTCGGAGAATTTAATTTTAGGTTTTGACATGGATGTTGCCGGAGATTCGGCAACCAAGAGAGGAATAGACCTGGCCCAGGGGCAGGGATTTAATATAAAAGTCATTCGACTTTCAGAAGGGAAGGACGCAGCCGACATTATTTCAAAGAATCCAAAAGAGTGGCAGAACTCGCTTTTAAAAGAAAAATCAATCCTTGAATTTTATTTTGAATCAGCTTTTTCTGGTCGAGACTCAAAAACTCCCGAAGGAAAAAAAGAAATTGCCAAAATTCTGTTGCCGGTCATAAAGCGAATCCCCAATAAGATTGAGAGAGGATACTGGATTCAAAAATTAGCTAAAGAATTGGGAGCCAAAGAAGAAAATATAGAGGAAGAATTAAAAAAAGTTAAATTGGAAGGATATTCTGAAGTTTATGGCTTGGAAAAGGAGGAACTGGAAAATTTACCGCCAAAATCAAGGAGAGAATTACTGGAAGAGAGGTTGGGTACTTTGGTTATTAAATTTCCTAAAATTGGAACAGATGCCATTGATTTTGAAATAATAGATTTAATCGGGATCCCAGAAATTAAAATTGTTTTACAAGAGGTAAAAAATAATCCCAATGTTGATTTTGGCAAAACAAGCATCAAAGCAACAGATGTTTTTAATACACTCTGCCTGAGGGCAGAAATTGAAGAAATTGAAGAAAAAGAAATTTTACCCGAAATTCAATGCTGTTTGAGAGAAATTCGCTCAATAGAAATTAAAAATAAATTAGACCATATTTCAAAAGAGATAAAAAAAGCCGAAGAAGAAAAAGATTCAAAAAAAATTGAAAAATTAAGCCAGGAATTTAATCAATTGGCAAAAAATATTAATATTCTATGAAAAAGAAAAAAATCAAAAAAAGAAAACGGCCTGTCCGCAAACCAAAAAAGAGAAAAATCAGACCGTTAAAACGTCATCGTCGTTTAAAAAGGAAAGTTAGGGTTCACCGGGGCAGGCCTCGAAAGAAAACTAAAGCTCTACCACGGGGAAGACCAAGAAAAGTTTTTACTTCCGAGAAACTTCAGCAACTGATTGAAAAGGGGAAAAAACGGGGCTTTGTTACCTTCGCCGAAATTTTGTTTTTTTTCCCGGAAATAGAAAAAGACATCAAGGGCCTGGAAAACCTTTATGAAAATTTGGAAAAAGAGAGAATTGAGATTAAAGAGAGCAAAGAGTTTCTGGAAATCCCAAAAGAAACAGAAACCGTTAGAAAAAAATTTTTAGAGACGCATCGTGAAATAAGAATTGACCCGGTCCAGATGTATTTAAAGGAAATCGGTCAGATTTCCTTCGTTACGGCCGAAGAAGAAAAAGAATTGGCAAAAAAAATTGAAAAAGGAGACGAAGTGGCAAAAAACAAATTAATGGAGGCGAATTTGAGACTGGTGGTTTCAATCGCTAAAAGATATGTTGGCAGGTCTCCGAATTTGACCCTGCTTGATTTGATTCAAGAGGGGAACGTGGGATTAAGGAGAGCGGTGGAGAAATTTGATTGGAGAAGGGGCTATAAATTCTCAACCTATGCTACCTGGTGGATAAGGCAGGCCATCACGCGTGCGCTTGCTGACCAGTCAAGAACCATCAGAATACCGGTTCATATGGTTGAAACACTTTCAAAATATAATCAGGCCAGACGTCGCCTTTTGCAGGATTTGGGCCGGGAACCCTTAGCCGAAGAAATTGCGGCTGAAATGGGGCTTGAAGTAGATAAAGTTCGTCATATTCAGAGAATCTCCCAGGAAACCGTTTCTTTGGAAACGCCGGTTGGCGAAGATGAAGAAGATTCAGTTCTGGCTGAATTTATTGAAGATGAAAAAACTACTCCTCCCTCTTTGGATGCGGGCCGGTCATTGCTTCGGGGAAGATTAAAAGAAATTTTGACTGATTTAACTCCCAGAGAACAGAAAATTCTATCTATGAGATTTGGTTTAGAAGATGGCATTACCCATACCCTTGAAGAAGTTGGTAAGGAATTCGGTGTCACCCGGGAAAGAATTCGTCAAATCGAAGCTAAAGCCTTGGAAAGAATCAGAGAACACCAAGCCCTGAAAAAGTTGGAAGGCTATTGATTTTTTAGTTAAATTCTGTAAGAATAAAGTGTATTCCGGCGTAGCGCAACGGTAGCGCGGGTGCCTGTGAACGTATAGTTTTTCTGCTAATATTTTGATAAGATTAATTAATGGCAGAGAAACGAAAATATTCTGATCGAGCTCAATATTTAATTAAGGCAGTTGCAAAACGAAGACGAAAGATTAAAACGCTGGCGATTGAGTATAAGGGAGGTATGTGCCAGATATGCGGCTACAAAAAATATCAGGGCGCATTAGACCTTCATCATATTAATGGGAAGAAAGAATTCGGAATCAGCGACAAAGGATATACTCGTTCTTGGAAGAAAGTTAAAGCCGAATTAGATAAGTGTATTCTTGTTTGTGCTAATTGTCATCGTGAGCTCGAAGCAGGTATTACGCAGCTTCCGAAAGAAATTTCGGAATGAACATCCTGGGATAACGGTGAAGCCCTTAGGGGTAATACCGTGGGAACTAGACATACAACATTCTATGTGTCTAGACCCGTAGAGACTAGATACCGGGATACCTAAACCAAGTACAAAAGAATTTATGTACTAGGCAAGGTAAAGATATAGTCCACCCCTTTTGGAAACATTAGGATTAAGTGTAAGCACTAGGTTGTAGGTTCGAATCCTACCGCCGGAGCCCTTCTTCGCACTTTATGCTCATCAGGGCCTTCGGCCCGAATATAAATAAGAAAGAAGAAGGCACTGAGCACAGCAGTGCGAATGTGCTAGTAAAATTCCGC
>Ga0315277_10005874_pt1 | contig 16119 bp, 15 predicted proteins | sample YL17G05_15_MG_FD_203695 | JGI IMG/M metagenome (GOLD analysis project Ga0315277, IMG submission 203695) | Sediment microbial communities from Yellowstone Lake, YNP, Wyoming, USA - YL17G05_15 | ecosystem: Environmental > Aquatic > Freshwater > Lake > Sediment | place: USA: Wyoming | collected...
GTCCATTGAAGATCTCGAGCGTGTCCGGAAGGAAGCTCTCGAGAGGCTTAGAATCCGCGAAGGCAGCGCGGCAAAACGCATGGTCGTCGGGATGGGCACATGCGGAATCGCGGCAGGCGCTCGCGACGTGGTGCACGCCATCCTTGATGAGCTCGCGCTTCGCAAGATTTCTGAGGTCACCGTAACGCAGACAGGGTGCATCGGCCTGTGCGAATACGAGCCACTCGTCGATGTCTACACGCCGGGAGCGCCCAAGGTGACATACCAGCATGTCACTGCGGAAAGAGCGAGGCAAATCGTATCGAGGCACATCATCAACGGCCAGATCATAGGCGAATGGATGCTAGTTCGCACGTAAGAATGGCACAAGGAGGGTAGTCTCTGTGGCTGACGTTAAGGTCGACATACGAAAGGTCGACGAGATAATCGACAAATACAAGGACAAGCCCGGGCCGCTCATGCCCGTATTGCAGGAGCTTGAGCGCGAGTTCAGGTACCTTGGGCCGGATGTCCTGATGAGGGTCGCCCGGCGGTTGGATATACCGCCCAGCAAGGTTTACGGCATTGCTTCGTTTTACACTCTCTTCTCGCTAGAGCCCAAGGGCCGTTATGTGATCAGCATCTGCCAGGATGCTCCGTGCCACGTCCTCGGGGCACAGGCAGTGATCAAGGAGCTGGAAAAGCAGCTCGGCATAGGCATGGGGCAAACCACTCCGGACCGGCTCTTCACCCTTGAGCACACCAGCTGTCTTGGAGTGTGCGGCGTCGGGCCCGTCATTGAGATAAACGGCGAGGTGTTCGGCAACCTCACTCCCACGCAAATCCCGGCCATCCTGGCGAAATACAGGGAAAAGGCTCCCGCAGAGGAGGTGGCCCGGTGAAGATCTATCGTTCGCACATCCTGGTGTGCCACGGGACGAACTGCGCGATGAAAGCGCCGCAGGCCATAGTCCAGGCATTGGCAAAGGCCCTCGCGGACAACCGGCTCGATAATGAAGCCAAAGTGGTCGAGACCGGCTGTTTCGGCCTCTGCGAGCAGGGCCCGACAGTTGTGGTGTTCCCCGAGGGGACGCTGTACACAAGGGTCAAGCCTGAGGACGCTGCCGAGATCGTAACCGAGCACATCCTGAAAGGCCGGGTCGTGGAGCGCCTGGTCTACCGCGCTCCCGAACAGCCCAAGGCTGTCCAAACGTATGCGGAGAGCCCCTACTTCGCCAGGCAAGTCCGCGTCGTGTTGCGGAACTGCGGCGTCATAGATCCCGAGTCGATCGACGAGTATATCGCCCGTGGCGGCTACCGTGGCCTGGGCAAGGCGGTCACTTCCATGACGCCCGCCAAGGTCATCGAAGAGATCGGGAACAGCAAGCTCCGCGGACGCGGCGGCGCGGGGTTCCCCGCAGGCCTCAAATGGAGGTTCGCCTCGCGGGCCCAGGGATCGCCGAAGTACGTCGTGTGCAACGCAGACGAGGGGGAGCCTGGAACTTTCAAGGACAGGCTGATCCTGGAGGGCGACCCGCACGGCCTGCTTGAGGGCATGGCGATATGCGGCTACGCCATCGGCGCGACGAAAGGGTACGTCTACATTCGCGGTGAGTACAAGCTGTCCATCGAGCGGCTGCAGAAGGCGATCGACGACGCGAAGGCCACCGGCCTGCTGGGAGACGGTATATTCGGGACGTCCTTCAACTTCGACGTAGAAATACGGCTCGGCGCCGGCGCGTACGTGTGCGGCGAGGAAACCGCCCTGTTTGAGTCGCTCGAAGGCGGCCGGGGCGAACCGCGAATCAAGCCCCCGTACCCGACAGACTTCGGCCTGTTTGGCAAACCGACAGTCATCAACAACGTCGAGACCCTGGCCAACGTGGCCCCGATCATAGACAACGGCGCTGACTGGTTCAAGTCCATGGGCACAGCCAACACCCCAGGCACCAAGGTGTTCACGCTCTGCGGCAATATCGTCAACGGCGGCTTGATCGAGGTGCCAATGGGCATCACGCTGCGTGAGATCATCTACGAGATGGGCGGCGGCATCCCGGACGGGCGGCGGTTCAAGATGGCACAGACCGGCGGCACTTCTGGTGGGTGCCTGCCCGAAGGAATGCTCGACGTTCCGATGGACTACGATACGCTCGCAGCTGCGGGAACCGCGCTCGGGTCCGGCGCTCTCCTGATCATCGACGACAGCCACTGCATCGTCGATGTGGCAAGGAGTTTCGCCAGGTTCTTCGTGCATGAATCCTGCGGCAAGTGCATCCCGTGCCGTGAAGGGACCCGCCAGATCCTGCGGACCCTTGACAGGATCGCGGAAGGCAAAGGCGTCCCGGCCGACCTGCAGAACCTTGAAGTGCTGGCACGGGTGATGTACAAGACTCCGCTCTGCCCGCTCGGCCAGACGGCACCGCTCCCGGTTATGACGACGCTGAAGTATTTCAGGAATGAGTACGAGGCTCACATAAAGAATAAGGCCTGCCCCGCGGGTGTTTGCGCCGCGGCGGTGGACTGACCGGGAGAGGAGTGAGACAATGCCTACTCTGACAATAGATGGACAGAAAGTGACAGTCGACGCGAGTTCTACGATTCTTGATGCTTGCAAGAAGCTGGGCATTGACGTGCCCACGCTCTGCTATCACGAAGACCAGGATATCAAGGCTATCTGCCGCATCTGCTGCGTGGAGATCGAAGGCCAGAAGACCTTCCAGGCTGCGTGCTCCTTCCCCGTGGCCGAGAACATGGTCGTCAAGACGAACACGCCGGCAGTGCGCGAAGCGCGCAGGGTGAACATCGAGATGATCCTGGCGCACCACCCGCAGGACTGCCTGCAGTGCCCCAGGAACCTGAACTGCGAGCTCCAGACTCTCGCCGAGAAGATGGGTATCAGAGAGGTCAGGTTCGAGCGCGCCCTGCGTGAGTACCCGAAGGAAACCTCGAACCCGTCCATCGTGCGCGACCCGACCAAGTGCATCGCGTGCCGCCGCTGCGTGTATGCTTGCCATGAGGTGCAGGGCGCAGGTGTCATCTACCCCGTTGCTCGTGGGTACGACACCACGGTGATGACGTTCTTCGAGAAGCCGCTCACCGAAGTGGCCTGCACTTTCTGCGGCCAGTGCATCCAGGCCTGCCCGGTCGGCGCGATCTATGAGAGGGAATACATCGACGAAGTCTGGGCGGCGATCAATGACCCGCAGAAGCATGTCGTGGTCCAGACGGCCCCGGCGGTGCGTGTGTCGCTCGGCGAAGAGGTCGGCATGGCCCCAGGCAGCATAGTCACGGGCAAGATGGTGGCTGCGCTGCGGAGGCTCGGCTTCGATGCGGTGTTCGACACGGACTTCACCGCGGACCTGACGATCATCGAGGAAGGCAACGAGTTGATCCACCGGGTGAAGAACGGCGGAGTGCTCCCGATGCTCACGTCATGCAGTCCTGGATGGATCAACTACATCGAGCAGTATTACCCGGAGCTGCTGCCCCACGTGTCCACGTGCAAGTCGCCTCAGCAGATGTTCGGGGCGCTGGCGAAGACCTTCTACCCGGAAAAGACCGGCATCAACCCGGCCAACATCGTCGTGGTCTCCATCATGCCGTGCACTGCGAAGAAGTTCGAGGCAGCGAGGCCCGAGATGAGGTCGAGCGGGTTCCAGGATGTGGACTACGTCCTCACCACGCGCGAACTCGGCCGGATGATCAGGGAGGCGGGCATCAACTTCGACGCTCTGCCGGTTGAGGACTATGACGCGCCGCTCGGCATCTCGACCGGGGCGGCCGCGATCTTCGGCGCCACCGGTGGCGTGATGGAGGCGGCGCTGCGTACGGTGTACGAAGTGCTGGCAGGCGAAGAACTGCCTTCCCTGGACATCACCGCAGTCCGCGGCCTCGAAGGCGTCAAAGAGGCTGAAGTCGATATCGCCGGGCTCAAGGTCAAGGCGGCTGTGGCGCACAGCCTCGGCCATGCCAAGAAGGTGCTCGACGAGGTCAAGGCCGGCAAGGCCGATTACCACTTCATAGAGATCATGTGCTGCCCGGGCGGCTGCATCGGCGGTGGTGGCCAGAGTATCCCCACCACCATGGCGAAGCGCGCCCAGCGCATCAAGGCCATCTACGAAGTGGACAGAGATATGCCGATGCGCAAGTCGCACGACAACCCGGCCGTCAAGGCGCTGTATGCCGAGTTCCTCAAGGAGCCGCTCGGGCACAAGTCCCACGAGCTGCTCCACACGCACTACGAGCCGAGGAGCCGGTGGGAGTAGTCGCGAGCCGGAAGAAGCACGACGACATAACAACATCATATGCGATGAGAGTCACGACCCCCCACTCGCAGGTGGGGGGTCGTGTCGTGTAGGCACAGGTAGCAGCTGAGGCCTCTGCTGCAGGTTCACTGTCGAACGTGCCCTCGCGGGCCAGCCTCAAGGCTCCGCCTTCGAGCGACCCTCAGGACTTAGAGAGCTGCAATCTGATCTAGGGCAGGATTGAGGCTACCATCTTCGCCAGAAGACATTCCTCGACCGGCATCCAGCAATGCCACAGCGTTGAATATGCAAGGTTCCGCTGGCGCTGGTACCTGCTTGCAGCGATGTAGGCAAATAGGAATATGGCCAATAAGCTGGCCATCTTGAGCAACAAGAGCCAGCCGGATGTCCCGGAAAGTTGTCTGACGTGAGCCACCGCAAACGTGACGGAGGTCAGGACGGCCCCAAACGACGGCTGCACGAAGTCACTAAGGGCCACATCAAGGGCCCCCCGGAAGAAGACCTCCTCCACGAACGCGACTGGCACTTTGACGAGCAGGTAATTGATGACGAAGAATCGTTTGTCCAGCAATGGCTTCTTGTCAACAACTGCATACAGAAACACAAGCAGTGCATGCAAGACTCCGAACGTCAGCAGAATCCGGTAGTCTGCCACCAGCTGTTGCAAGCCAAGTCTCCAGTCATATCTCAGCGAAGTGGCTTTCCATCTAAGAATGTAGGCTGAAGAAGCCAGCAAGAGCGCCCAAAACAACAGCATCGCCAGCAGTCCACTAGAACACACGCGGGCCAGCACCCAGACTATGCCAGCCAATGACAGACCTAACAACACAGCACAGATGACACAGAGGAGAGCCGTGCCACTAAAGACTGCACGGTGATGTGCCAAGTGGATAACCCCCAATTCCTGGACGCTATGCCAGCGGCCATGTGAGCCTTTCCCCTGGTGACCACTCGTCCGACAGAGAACCTACACGACTGAGCCCGGAAGCCATCCAAGTGAATATGCCGCCGAGGCGAATCCACTTTGCATCCGTTTATACGCGCCATGGCATAACTCCTTTGACAATAGGACAGTAACCTATGATTGGTGACAATGGGCCATTTCGTGGCAGGTCATTCGCGGTGCTACCGAGAACCCTAAAAGCCAAGAGCACCGGAGGTTTCCCCCCGGTGCTCGACTGCTATGCGGGATCTTGTGACCTGCCGTCCTGCCGACCTAGCACTCTTGCTAACCGGCTATGCGCTGATGCCGCTGCCGATCAGCCCTTGTCCTGAGTCCTAATACTCCATCTCAGGGTTCGGCGGATACGGCGGAGCAGGCTGCTTCTTCTCCGGTACTTCGGCGATCAGGCACTCAGTGGTGAGGACCATTGAGGCGACACTGGCCGCATTCTCAAGGGCGCTCCTGGCCACCTTGACCGGGTCGACGATGCCTTCCTGGGCAAGGTCGCCGTACGTCAAGGTTGCAGCGTTGAGCCCAAATCCCTTCTTACCGGAGGTCTTCACCTTCTCGACCACGACTGAGCCTTCAAGCCCTGCGTTCTGCGCGATTTGCCGTAGGGGCTCCTCGAGAGCGCGCCGGACGATGTTGATCCCGACTCTCTCGTCGCCGCTTGCCTCGATGGCCTCGATCGCGGGGATGATATTGATGTACGCGACGCCGCCGCCGGGGATCATGCCTTCCTCAACACCGGCGCGTGTCGCAGACAGCGCGTCTTCGACCCGGTGCTTCTTTTCCTTCAGCTCGGTCTCGGTCGCGGCGCCGACTTTCACCACTGCCACCCCACCCGCGAGCTTGGCAAGACGCTCCTGGAGCTTCTCGCGGTCGTAGTCGGAGTCTGTGTCTTCGATCTGCTTCCTGATCTGGCCGATCCTCGCCTCGATAGCCTTCCGGGTGCCCTTCCCCTCGACTATCGTGGTCTTTTCCTTGGTCACACGGACCTTGTTGCACTCGCCGAGCATCCCAAGGTCGATGTTCTCAAGCTTCACGCCGATGTCTTCGGAGATGAACTGACCGGCAGTCAGGATGCCGATGTCCTCCAGCATGGCCTTCCGCCTGTCACCGAAGCCGGGCGCCTTCACCGCGCAGCACGCCAGGGTGCCCCTGATCTTGTTGACCACGAGCGTGGCAAGCGCTTCGCCTTCGATGTCCTCAGCGATGATGAGCAGCGGCTTGCCGGCGCGGGCGACTTTCTCGAGCATGGGGAGCATATCCTGGACGGAGCTGATCTTCTTCTCGTAGATCAGGATGTACGGGTTCTCGAGGTTTACTTCCATGGCGTCCGCGTTGGTCACGAAGTACGCTGAGATGTAGCCCCTGTCGAACTCCATACCTTCGACGACCTCAACCGTGGTCAACATGCCCTTGGACTCTTCGACCGTGATGACGCCGTCCTTGCCGACTTTGTCCATGGCGTCGGCGATGAGCTCGCCTATCGTCGGATCGTTACCCGCGATAGCGGCGATGTTGGCGATGTCTTTCTTGCCCTCGACTGGGGTGGCGATCTTCTTCAGCTCGGCCACAGCGACCTCGACGGCCCTGTCGATGCCTTTCTTGATGAAGACGGGATTTGCGCCTGCGGCGACGTTCTTGAGACCTTCGGTCACGATCGCCTGGGCGAGGACTGTGGCGGTGGTGGTTCCGTCACCGGCCACGTCGTTCGTCTTGGACGCGACTTCGCGGCAGAGCTGCGCGCCCATGTTCTCGTAGGGATCCTGAAGTTCGATTTCTTTCGCGACGGTGACGCCGTCCTTGGTGATGACGGGCGAGCCGAATTTTCTGTCGAGCACGACGTTGCGGCCCCTGGGCCCGAGCGTCACCTTCACCGCGGACGCCACCGCGTTCACGCCGCGTTCGAGAGCCTTTCGAGCCTCGATATCAAACGCCAGCATTTTTGCGGGCATTGTGTTCCTATGACCTCCTTAATCAAGACTCATGGTCCGAAAACGGTCCTTACTTGACTGCCAGGATATCGCTCTCGCGAAGGATAAGGTACTCCTCGCCATCGATCTTGATCTCGGTGCCGCTGTACTTCGAGAAGATGATCCGGTCACCGACCTTGACCTCGGGCTCGAGTTTCTTCCCATTATCCAGGACTTTTCCAGGACCTACAGCAATGACCTCGCCCTCCTGGGGCTTGTCCTTTGCCGTGTCAGGCAGCACGATGCCACCTTTGGTCTTCTCCTCCTGGACAATAGCCTTAACCACAACACGATCAGCGAGTGGCTTTATCACAGATAACCCCCCTTTCCCGCTTCTGTTAGCACTCTCTCGAGATGAGTGCTAACTCATTTCCTATTATAGTCAGCATGTACCAGTTGTCAACGATACATTCCATCTTTACCTCACCTTTACCAGCGGCTTCAAGCGCTCAAGCAGGCGATCCCCGATACCGCTGACGTTTTTCAGGTCGTCCACGGCGGCGAACTTGCCGCGGGTCTTGCGGTACTCGATTATCCTCTTCGCCATCTCCGGGCCGATGCCGGGCAGAGCCTCCAGCTCCAGCTGTGAGGCGGTGTTCACGTTGACTCGTGTGTCGGGTTTTGTCTCCTCCCCAGGCGGCTCTATGACAGGGACCTGCACGCGCTGCCCGTCCTGGAGCAGGGACGCCAGGTTCAGGCCCTCCAGGTCTGCGCCGGGCGCCACACCCTGCGCCGCCTCAATTGCGTCCTTTACCCTCGACCCTTTGGGGAGCGTGTAGACGCCGGGCGAGTTGACCGCGCCGGACACCTGCACCATTATTCCCTGTTCTACCTTCTCTGGTGCAAGTTCCTCAGCGCCATTCCAGAACAGCACGTTGTCCCGGACATAGCGCCACGTCCACCCCAGCATGACGAGCAGCGCCAAAACAAAAGCGACGGCTTTCTGTTCTGGACTCAAGTTGCCTCCAGCACCAGCACCGTCACAACACCTACATTATCTCCCCCGGCAGGTCCGAGGGCAACCTCTACTTGACCACAATGTTAACGAGTCTCCCGGGCACACTGACGGTTTTCACGACAGTCTTGCCTTCCAGCCATTGCTGCACCCTGGGCTGCGCGACCGCCACTCTCTCCATCTCGTCGCGAGCGATGCCGGCAGGCACATCCACGCGGTCGCGCACCTTGCCGTTGACCTGGACGACGACCGTCACCATCTCCGTAGCCACCGCGGCAGTGTCCACTGTGGGCCAGGCCTGCATGTGGACACTGCCCCCAAACCCTGCCCTGGACCAAATCTCTTCGGCCATGTGCGGCGCAAACGGGGCAAGCATCGTCGTGAGGTATGTCATCGCCTCGGCAACCACAGGCGTTGCTAGTCCATGTTTGTCCCGGTATTCGTAGAGCGCGTTGATGAGTTCCATGATCGCGCTGATAGCCGTGTTGAAGTTGAAACGTTCGCGGACATCCGCGGTGACTCGCTGCAGCGTATGATGCACAAGCCTCCGGAGACTGCGGTCGTCCTCTGTCGCGGTCTCCACCCGGGCTGCCGCGGCGACCTGGGTTCTCGATCCGGCGCCCTGCGAGCCTCCGCTCTCCTCCGTGAAATCCTCAGCCAGCCTCCAGACCCGGTTCAGGAAGCGTGACGCGCCCTCAACTGCCTGGTCGCTCCAATCCAGGTCGCGCTCCGGCGGCGACGCGAACAGGATGAACAGCCGGGAAGCGTCCGCGCCATGTTTCTCGATGATCTCGTCCGACGTGACGACATTCCCTTTCGATTTGGACATCTTGGCGCCGTCCTTTATGACCATGCCCTGCGTGAGCAGGTTTGTGAACGGCTCAACACAGCTGACCATGCCCGCGTCGTACAGCACTTTCGTGAAGAACCGCGAGTAGAGCAGGTGAAGCACCGCATGCTCGATGCCGCCGATGTACTGGTCCACGGGCAACCAGTAGTCCGCGTCCTCTTTCCGGAATGGCGCGTTCCTGGGATCGAGTGAGCAGTAGTAAAAGTAGTACCAGGACGAGCATATGAAAGTGTCCATGGTATCGGTCTCGCGCCTGGCCGGGCCACCGCACACCGGGCATGTGGCGTTCACGAACTCTGGTACCATCGCTAGAGGCGACGGTCCTTCAGCGGTGAACTTAACGTCCTCCGGCAATAGCACAGGCAGTTCCGTTTCCGGCACCGGCTGCTCACCGCACTTGTCGCAGTACACGATGGGGATTGGGGCACCCCAGTACCTCTGGCGTGAGATCAGCCAGTCCCTGAGCCGGTAGTTCACCGTCGCCTTCCCAAGCCCGTTTCGCTCCACATACTCGGCGATTTTCGCCTGGCCATCTGTGTTCCACAGCCCGTTGAACGGGCCGGAGTTCACCATCCGTCCTTCACCCATGTAAACCTGTTCCAGTTCCTCGCCTGGCCTGTCGGGGTTCTCGATGACCGTCCGTATGGGCAGCCCGTACTTCTTCGCAAACTCGAAATCTCTCTCATCGTGCGCCGGCACGCCCATGACCGCGCCCGTGCCGTACTCCATGAGCGCGTAGTTCGATGTGAGGACCGGGACTTTCTCGCCGGACAAGGGGTTCACTGCGTGCGCGCCGAGCGGAATGCCCTCTTTCCCTATCTCGGTCGAGGTCCGGTCGATCTCGGTCAGCGTCTTCATGCGTTCAATGAAATCCCGTATCGCCTGTGGGTCGGGGCTCTTGTCGATGAGTTTCTCGACCAGCGGGTGCTCAGGCGCCAGCACCATATATGTGACGCCGTATATCGTGTCGTGCCTCGTCGTGTACACCGGCACGGGGTCGCCTGTCTCAGCTATCGTGAAGACGAGATCGACGCCCTCGCTCCTGCCTATCCAGTTCTCCTGCATGACCCTGACTCTCTCGGGCCAGCCATCCAGCAGCGATATGTCGTCCAACAGCCGCTGGGCATAGTCAGTGATCCTGAGGAACCACTGCTCCAACGATTTCTTGGTCACGACCGACTCGCAGCGCCAGCACCTGCCCCCTTCAACCTGCTCGTTCGCAAGCACGGTCGCGCAGGTTGGGCACCAGTTCACCGCGGCCTTCTTCTTGTATGCCAGGCCACGCTTGTAGAAAAGCAGGAACAGCCACTGCGTCCAGCGGTAATAGTCCGGGTCGCAGGTTATTGCCTCACGGCGCCAGTCATAGCTCGTTCCAAGGGCCTTGAGCTGCTTCTCCATGTTACAGATGTTCGACCAGGTCCATTCGGCAGGGTGCGTACCGTGCTCTATGGCGGCGTTCTCGGCGGGCATACCGAACGCATCGAAGCCCATCGGGTGCATCACGTTGTAGCCGTTCATCCTCTGGAAACGCGCAACGACGTCGCCGATCGTGTAATTCCTCACGTGCCCCATATGAAGCGCGCCGGACGGATAAGGATACATTTCAAGGCAGTAGTAGTGCGGCTTCAAGTCATCGCGGCCGGTGTGGTACGTACCTGACTCGTTCCACTGTCTCTGCCACTTGGATTCGACGCTCTTGAAGTCATAACGCTCGGCCAATGCAGGTCCCTCCCTGCTTCGACGTCATCAACATAACAAAAATCCTGCCGTCCTATAAGGGACGACAGGATCAAACCTTCCGCGGTACCACCCTGATTGGTGTCTTTTATGGTGGAGCCGATGGGGATCGAACCCACGACCTCATGAATGCCATTCATGCGCTCTCCCAGCTGAGCTACGGCCCCACGCAAAACACCCGCTCAAACGACTTAACGCGCGCGCCACGCCCGGCGTTACTGGTTTTTTGGCGCCGGGAGCTCCAGGACGAGTTCGGCTCTTTCCGGGCACCGGCTTGCACCCCCCGCCGGCTCTCTTCGCCTCGTACAAGATACCTACTGCTTCCCGTCATCGCTCGAACAATATGGGTTAAAAAGCATTTCTCATTATAGCTTACGGTATTTCGCAAGTCAAGACGCAGCGCCGCACGTAACCAAGCTTTACCTGCGGATTTCGCCTTTTTCGGGCTTAGCGCGCGACCTCGACCACAGGGGCGTCGCCCCACAATCGTTCGAGATTGTAGAAAAGGCGCTCCTCTTCCAAGAACACGTGCATGACTACCGAACCGTAGTCGAGGAGCACCCACCTGGCGACTTCCTGACCTTCTCTGTGCAGGATCTCAAGACCGTTCTGCTTGGCGGATTCCGCGACGGCATCCGCAATCGCCTTTACCCGGATTGTGCTCGGTGCGCTTGTTATCACGAAGTAGTCCGCCACGAGCGTGATTTTCCGGATATCCAGGATGACTGCATCCGAAGCCTTACGGTCCTCCGCCGTCCTCGCCATCAAGAGGGCGGCTTCTCTTGGATCCAACCTGCAGATTCCCCCAGTGCTACTTTGGAGTGAAGTCCAGACCTATTATAACCGTAACTGCCGCTTCCGGGTCTTTTTCGACCTTGGACGTGATCTTAGTCGACGGAGCGGCCGGTAGGATGACCCTGCTCACGCTCTTGGCCGTGTCCACGCTGCCGTTCCTATCAATGATGGAAGTCGACTGGTAGTTGCTGCGATCGGCCTTCCCGACCTTGACAACGTCGAACCCAGCGTCCTTCAGCATGCTTGCCGCAGCCTTAGCCGCGTTGAGCCTGTTTGAGCCGTCGAGCACCTCAACTTTCACGCCTGCGTTCTGCTGCCGGTCGATGCCTCTGACGAGAAGGTCAATGGTCTGTTTCGCAGCATCTTTGTCCAGCACCCAGTAGCTTACCGTCTGGCCGCCTTCGCGAATGTCCTGAGCCTGCCCCGGAAGCATATCTATCCGGATTCTGGATTCCTGAACCTGACGGGCCAGGCCCGCCATTGACAGGATACGCGACGGCTCCATGTTCGTGTCTATCCAGTTCATCGCTTCTTTCGCGAGAGCCGGGAGTCTCGGGATGATGCCCAGACGGAAGATCTTGTCCACAAGTGCCTGCGCGAACTTCTGCTGGGCTTCGACCCTGCCTATGTCGCCGTTCGGGTACTGGCGGTAACGCACAAACCCGAGCGCCTTCTGGCCGTTGAGAAGCTGGCGCCCAGCCTTGATGTCTATCACGAGGTCCTGGTATGGGTCATCATAGTGCATGTCACGCGGGACGTTCATCTCAACGCCGCCGATGATATCCACCAGGTGCGCGAAGCCCTCGAAATCGGTCCTGACGTAATAGTGAACATCCACACCCAGGTTTTGCGAAATGGCCTGCATCGCCAGTTTCGGTCCACCGTAAGCATGAGCGTGCGCGACTTTTTCGGTGGTGTTCCGGCCCGGGATGGTGACCCTTGTGTCGCGCGGGATCCAGATTGCGCTAACATCGCCGGAATCCGGGTCAACGCTTGCGAGTATCATCGTGTCGGTCCTGGTGTTGGCGGCATCCGACCTGACCTGGGTTGTCTTGCCTGAAGCGGTGACGCCGCCGTCCAGCCCGAGGAAGAGGATGTTAATACGCTCGCCGGGCTTGATCGTCGTGGTGCCGGCGCCTTCGACTTCTGTGTAAACGCTCTTCAACGCCCTGTACCCCCAGAGACCTCCGGCAACAGCGAAGACGACAAAAAGTACCAGTAACCCTCCAGCTATCCTGAGGGCACGTGCACCGTTATTTCGGTTTCGACGTAGAAAATGCGCTTCCGGCTGCAAACGCGCTCTCTCCCGGACATTCTTAGTAGCCGAACTTACGCTAAAGGATACCACACAACGCGTTAAAGTGTTCGGCATCGAACTCTGTGAGCCCTGCCAACAGGTACTGACGCCCTGCAATCAGCATGGTTCCACGCGTGCACAAAGCAAAAAGCCTCCTTGCACGGAGGCCTTTGCCAGGAATCCTCTAACCAAGAGTCACGCCGTGTGGATCAATACTTGTTTTGTCTTGGTCTTGCCTCATTGACGAGGATTTCCCTGCCGCCGAGAGTGCTACCGTTCATGTTCTGCACGGCTTTTTCGGCATCGGCCTCGTCTACTTCGACAAACCCGAACCCCCGGGAGCGGCCGGTCTCGCGATCGGTGATGATCCGGCAGCCTTTGACCTCAACGAATTGGGCAAAAGCCTTTGCAAGTTCGTCTTCGGTGGTTGCCCAGGGTAGGTTGCCTATGTAGAGCGTCTTGATCAATCTGGTCACCTCTTTCAGTAAGAATGATGGCTACGAAGAGCGGTACGGCCCGCCGGCAACGCAACTCCGCGGCCGGAGCCGGCGCGCCATCCTGAGCCCAGCACAACAAGAAACGGTGCGACGCTGCTTATGTCCTGTATAGACCCGTTTTCTCTATGTACTCAAGAACTTCGTCGGGCACCAGGTACTTGACGGAAACGCCCTGTGAAAGGCGCCTTCTGATCTCGGTAGAGGAGATATCCACCGGGGTTGTCTCAAAGACGTGTATCTTCGATACAAGCCCCGTGCCAAGCTTCTGCTTCAAGTTCTGGAGGTCGTCGAAGTTGTAGCCCGGCCTCGCGACGGTGACAAACTCGCACATCTCGATGAGGCCAGCGGGGTCCTTCCAGGTGAGGATCTCAGAGATGGCGTCGGCCCCAGTGATAAAGAAAAGCTTGCCGTCCGGGTCCGAATCTCTGAAATACCGTACCGTGTCGATAGAATACGAAAGGCCGGGTCTTTCGATTTCCACGCGCGAGACGTCGAAATGTGGGTTAGAAGCTGTGGCGAGGAGTGCCATCGCGTAGCGGTGCTCGGGACACGTCACCGCTCTCCCGGGCTTATGCGGCGGCCGAGCAGACGGAATGAAGGTGACTCTATCAAGCCTGAACCCGATCCTGACTTCTTCCGCTACAACCAGATGCCCGGAATGAATCGGGTCAAAGGTCCCTCCCATAAGGCCCAAATTCAATCCAACTCGCACCCCCGGACTCTCGAAAGACGATACATCTTTTCCACGGGAGTATGACAATTCCTTCCCCAAATCTGGAAAAAACTTGTGTTAAGTGGTGTTTTTCGCAATGATGGTGGTAGTGTTGTCCTCAGTGGCTTCTATCCTCCGCCCGATTGCTCTCATCAAGTCCTGTATCCCGTGGCCGGTCACGGCCGAGATAGGATAGACCTCCACGTCCCCACCGACCGCAGAGCGGAGCTTTTCCAGGTTGGGACCACTCTCCGGCAAGTCCATCTTGTTCGCCGCCACCACAAAAGGCCGTTCCGCGAGCGCAGGGTCGTAGAGCTCGAGTTCACTGCGAAGCGTCCGGTAGTCGTCAACGGGGGCGCGGCCTTCAAAGCCTGACACATCAACCAGAAGCACGAGCACCTTGGTCCTCTCTATGTGCCTGAGGAACTCGTGCCCGAGGCCTTTGCCTGCGTGCGCGCCTTCAATGAGGCCCGGGATGTCCACCAGAACAAAACTCTTGCCGTCTTTGAGGTCGACAACGCCGAGGTTGGGCTCCAGCGTCGTGAAAGGATAGTCCGCGATTTTCGGCCTTGCGGCAGAGACCCTCGACAAAAGCGTGGACTTGCCGGCGTTGGGTAGGCCGACCAACCCCGCGTCGGCAAGAAGCTTGAGTTCGAGGTAGATCCACCGTTCCTCGGCGGGTTTTCCGCTCTCCGAGTACCGCGGTGCCTGGTTCGTGGGGGTGGCGAACCGGGCGTTTCCGCGACCTCCCTTGCCGCCCTTCGCTACGATGACCGAATCGCTGTCGTTGGTGAGTTCCCACAGCATGTTCCCCGTCTCAGCATCCCGGACAATGGTGCCGGGAGGGACTCGCACCACAAGGTCGTCGCCGCTCTTGCCGGACTTGTTGTCGCCCTGGCCATGCATACCCCGCGGGGCCTTGAAATGAGTCTTGTACCGGAAGTCCACGAGGGTGCGCAGGCTCTTGTCACACAGCAGGACTACACTCCCACCGTCTCCACCGTCTCCCCCACTGGGTCCACCGAACGGCACGTACTTCTCTCGCTGAAAAGCGACGATGCCGTTACCGCCGTCTCCACCCTTTATGTTGATCTTGGCTGTGTCTATGAACAAAGGACTTCCCGCCTTAGCAAAAAAGCAGGCACCCTTTGGGCGCCTGCCGTATTCGACATTACTTCAGTCTGTCTCAGTTGCGTCCACCGAAGCGAACTTCTGCCCGCCGTTCTTTGTGTGGAAGCGCACCTTCCCCGAAACCTTAGCGAACAGCGTATCGTCTCTGCCGACACCGACGTTGGCGCCCGCCCTTATCCTGGTGCCCCGTTGCCTGCAGATTATGCTCCCGCCCGAAACCATCTGGCCGTCATGGCTCTTGATCCCGAGGTATTGCGGGTTGCTGTCTCGCCCGTTTCGTGAGCTCCCGACGCCTTTCTTATGAGCAAAAAGCTGTATGTTCATCATTTCTAAGACACCTCCGGCGTGTTGCGTATCCTGACTTGCACATAATCACCGTACGACTTCGCTATGTCCAGAAGCCCGAGCACCATCGTATTCGTTATGGCGTCCACCTGGCATTGCGAGGTCCCGGCCACCCGGACGATCCTGCACTCCAGTTCTCCGTCTCCGACCCTGTCTTTGACGACGACACCCGGGATGCTCTTCAGACCGAGGATTGCCGTCTGGACTATTGCGGAAACCGCTGCACAAACGATGTCGGACCCGCTCGGCGCGTACCCTGAATGGCCGCTCACCCTGACCTCAACGACCCGGCCACCAGGCCTCTTCACGATGACTGCATCAATCAATCGAATGCCACCGCTCGGAGCCTACTGCCCCGCCTCAATGCTCTCGATCGCGACCTTTGTGAAAGGCTGCCTGTGTCCATAGTGCCTGCGGTAATTGGACTTGTGCCGGAACTTGAAACCCCTGATCTTAGGGCCTTTCCCCTGCTCCGTTACCTTACCGGTCACTCGCGCGCCCTGAATCGTGGGATTGCCGGCATTAACGGACGAATCGTCCGAAACGATCAAAAGGACCTTGTCGAATGAGACCTGCTCGTCCTGGCTTGCATCCAGTTTCTCGATTCGCAACGTTTCGCCGGGCACAGCCTTGT
>Ga0315277_10005875_pt1 | contig 16117 bp, 3 predicted proteins | sample YL17G05_15_MG_FD_203695 | JGI IMG/M metagenome (GOLD analysis project Ga0315277, IMG submission 203695) | Sediment microbial communities from Yellowstone Lake, YNP, Wyoming, USA - YL17G05_15 | ecosystem: Environmental > Aquatic > Freshwater > Lake > Sediment | place: USA: Wyoming | collected...
AAGCCTCCACGATCTCCTTGTGTGTCATCGTCTCCAGAGCGTCCACGCTGTTCTTGAGATTCGGCAGGCCGCGCTTCTTGGCCTCGATGGGCCATTCGGGGCTGTAATTGTCGCCGTTGAAGATGATGGCCTCGTGCTCCGTGAACACTTCCTGGAGCATGGTCTGGACGGCATGGTTGAGGTCCGTCCCCTCCTTCACTTCCTTCTCCAGCCGCGTGGCAATATCGTCCAGCGCCCTGCACACGCATAGGTTGATGGCGATATTGGCCGGGGCGATGGACTGCGACGAACCCACCGCGCGGAACTCGAACTTGTTGCCCGTGAAGGCAAAGGGGGAAGTGCGGTTGCGGTCGGTGGCGTCGCGCGGCAGGGGCGGCAGCGTCGTAACTCCGATCTCCATCGTCGCGTGGCGTTTCGAGTTCTTCTGCTTGCCGGAGATGATACCCTCCACAACTTCGGTGAGTTGCTCGCCAAGGAACACCGAGAGGATGGCGGGAGGCGCCTCGTGCGCGCCGAGGCGGTGGTCGTTGCCCGCGCTCGCCACCGCAATACGCAGGAGATTCGCTCCTTGGTGAACCGCCCGCAGAATCCCCGCCAGGAACACCAGGAACTGCGCGTTGTCGTGGGGCGTCTCGCCCGGCTCGAGAAGGTTGTGGCCGTCGGAGTCCGCCATGGACCAGTTGTTGTGCTTGCCGCTGCCGTTGATGCCGGCATAGGGCTTCTCGTGGAGGAGACACACCAGGCCGTGGTCTTCGGCCGTTTCGCGCATGATCTCCATCACCAGCATGTTGTGGTCGGTGGCCACGTTGGCCGCCTCGAAGATCGGCGCGATCTCAAACTGCGCGGGAGCCACTTCGTTGTGGCGCGTTTTGACCGGGATACCGAGCTTATAGAGCCGCCTCTCGCAGTCCATCATGAACGCGAGCACACGGGGGCGGATCGCCCCGAAATAATGGTCGGAAAGCTCCTGCCCCTTGGGGGGGCGGCTGCCGTAGAGTGTGCGCCCCGTGTTGACGAGGTCGGGCCGGCGCAGATAGAGTCTCTTGTCAATAAGGAAGTACTCCTGCTCGCTCCCCATGGTCGTGACGACCCGCATGGCCTCGGTGTTCCCAAACAGGCGGAGGATGCGCAAGGCCTGCGCGCTCAGCGCCTCGATCGAGCGAAGCAGAGGCGTCTTGCGGTCCAGCGCTTCGCCGGTGTAGGAGCAGAAGGCCGTTGGAATGCAGAGCGTCTTGCCGTTCACGTTCTCCAGCAAAAACGCGGGAGAGGTGGGGTCCCAGGCGGTGTATCCGCGCGCCTCGAAGGTGGTGCGCAGCCCGCCCGAGGGAAAGGACGACGCGTCCGGCTCGCCCTTGATGAGCATCTTGCCCGAGAACTCCGACAGCGCGAAGCCGTCGGGCGCGGGGTCCACGAACGCGTCATGCTTCTGGGCGGTGAGGCCGGTCATGGGCTGGAACCAATGGGAGTAATGCGTGGCGCCGTGCTCGAGCGCCCAATCCTTCATGGCGTTGGCCACCACGTCGGCCAGCGAAGCGTCCAGCGGCTCTCCACGGCGGATCGTGCGCTGCAGTTTCTCGAACGTCCTCTTTGGAAGACGCTCCCGCATCACCTTCTCGCTGAAGACGTGCGTGCCGAACACCTCCGCGATAGGGTCCCGGACGTAGTCAACGTCGGCCTTGAGGGGCCGGACGTTCGCGATCTCCCCGATAGCCTGTTTTCTGCCGTTCATGGTGTATGCTCTCTTTCCTTGCGAGTTATGGGTTCTTGTCACTCTCTCGTTTCTTCTTGTCACTCTCTCGTTTCCTTTATGTGTTTGCATTTTCCCGGTCCAATGTCAACAAGAAGCCGTACCCGGAGTTTGTAGTGCGGGCTTTAGCCCGTCCAGATCCCAAAGAGAAGCCTCCCCAGCGCGGGAATCCTTCTCTCCGCGCAAGATAAAGCAAGTTTGGTGCCATGCAGGTTCTCTTGCCGCACGCTACTGTCATGGCATAACTTACAGGCATTACTTTATGAAGGGGAACTTGCCGGATTGGCACACAAATGTAGTATTATGTCTATATTCATACAAGAATGTATCTTTCATGGTAGCCGAGTCGAACTCTCAGTTTCGTATCCCGGAAATACCGAAATCCGCGAGCAGCAGGGTCACGAGAGCAGCAGGGTCAGACTTTCAAATTTCAATTTGCCAGAAGCTGAGATGTCCGGGCAGATTGGAGCAGCAGGGTCAGAGCAGCAGGGTCACGAGCAGCAGGGTCAAGAGCAGCAGGGTCAGACTTTCAAATTTCAATTTGCCAGAAGCTGAGATGTCCGGGCAGATTGGAGCAGCAGGGTCAGAGCAGCAGGGTCAGAGCAGCAGGGTCAGACTTTCAAATTTCAATTTGCCAGAAGCTGAGATGTCCGGGCAGATTGGAGCAGCAGGGTCAGACTTTCAAATTTCAATTTGCCAGAAGCTGAGATGTCCGGGCAGATTGGAGCAGCAGGGTCAGAGCAGCAGGGTCAGAGAGCAGCAGGGTCAGACTTTCAAATTTCAATTTGCCAGAAGCTGAGATGTCCGGGCAAATTGAAATTTGAAAGTCTGACCCTGACATTCCTGTGACCCTGACATTCCTGACATTCTAACATCAAACCCCCTGCCGAAACCGCCGCCAATCAACCCCGAACTTCTCGATCCGCAACCCCATGATCCGCTCGGAAACCCCCAGCGCCCGTGCGGCCCGGGCGCAGTTGCCCCGCGCCGACTTCAGCGCGTCCGTGATCAACTCCCGCTCCAGGTTGTCCAGCGACTCCTGAAGCGTGCCAACGTGCGTTGTGCCGCTCGCCTCCGCGGTCTGGAGCGTGGGGGGAAGATGGTGGCCGTGGATCACGCCGTCGGTGCTCAGCAGCACGGACCGCTCGATGCAGTTCTCCAGTTCGCGGATGTTGCCGGGCCAGTGATAGGCCATCAGCATGTCAATGGCGGGCGTGGTGATTCTCAGGACCTTCTTGTGGTGGACCTTGCCGTATCTCTCCACGAAGAAATCGGCCAGCAGCAGAATGTCGCTTTTGCGCTCGCGCAGCGGCGGGATGTGGATGGGGAACACGTTGAGGCGGTAGTAAAGGTCCTGCAGGAACTCGCCGCTCTCCATGAGTTGTTCGAGGTTGCGGTTGGTGGCGGCGATCACGCGCACGTCCGTTTTGAGCGTGCCGGCGCCGCCCACGCGCTCGAACTCCTTTTCCTGCAGAACGCGCAGGAGCTTGGCCTGGGTCGCCGGCGCGAGGTAGCCGATCTCATCCAGGAAGATCGTGCCGCCGTGCGCGAGTTCGAACCGGCCCTTGCGCATGTTGACCGCACCGGTGAAAGCGCCTTTCTCGTGGCCGAAGAGCTCGCTCTCGATGAGCGATTCCGGCAGCGCGGCGCAGTTGACTTTTACGTAGGGCTTCGAGGCCCGCAAACTGTGGTAGTGGATCGCGCTGGCCACCAGCTCCTTCCCCGTGCCGCTTTCCCCCCGGACGAGGACGGTGGCGTTGCTCCGCGAGACCTGGTCTATGAGGTCGCACACGAGCTGGATCTCGTTGGAGTTGCCGATCATGTTCTCGGGCCGGTAACGGTCCTTGAGTTCGCTCTGGAGGCGTGTGTTTTCCTCGAGCAGGCGCAGCTGCTCCTCGCGGGCGACCCGGCGCAGACTCACGGCCTGCGAGATCATGGAAGCGATGATAATCAGAAGTTGAAGGTCCTCCTCGAGCGGTTCGGAGCCTGTGAACAGACGGTCCGCGCTGAGGGTGCCGATGACCTCCTTATCGAGCTTGATGGGCACGCATAGGAAGGAGGTGTCCTCTTTCTTGAGATGCTTGCGCGCGCCGGTCCGGTCCAGGAACAGCGGCTCCTCGGAAATGCGCGGGACCGCGGCGGGTTTGCCGGTCTGGATCACCATCCCAACGATCCCTTCGCCCTTCTTGTATCTGCCGAGCTTGCGCTGGGATTCCGACAAACCGTAGGCCGCCTCGATGTCGTGTTCGCCCGTGACGGGGTTGTGCAGGGTGATGGTGCCGCGCATCATGCCCATGTGGGTGGCCATGGCCTTGAGGACCGGTCCCAGGACCTCCCGGAGGTCCATGCTCTTTTCCAGGGTCTGGCTGATTTCGAACAGGAGCCGGAATTTCCGGGCTTCCATCCGGGCGTCTGTGTGTTTGCCGCTGGTCATAGGGGTGTATTCTCGGTCTCCTTGTCTATCCCGCGCAGTTTAGTGGAAGCGCGTTGCCTTTTCCATGCAAAAAGGACGCGGCAAGATGCGGCCTCAGGAGGATTTCAAAGTCTTTCCGCCGGGGAAAATGGGAGATCAAAACAGGCTGAAGCCTGGACTCTGAACCCGCTCAGAGTACAGGCTTCAGCCTGCTTATCCTCATGTCACTACTTTGAAATTCTCCTGGATGCGGCCTCGTCCCACAGCGGCCAAAGTCCCGCGCCGCTTTGGCGCCGATCCAGCGGCGACGCCCTTGCCTCCGCCTGGCGGTTCCGCACACAGCAGCCCGCGGAGGACTCTCGCCTCATAGTCCCTCAGCGGAATGGTGGCAATGGCGACCTTGGTCATTCATAGAGCGGCCACGTCTCCGCCGTCGCCGGGCGACTTACGGCAGCGGCTCTTGTGGGATTCACTCCGCCCACGCTCAGAAGCGTGCGGCCACCCCAGACCATATTCCAGGGCTCGGTGAACCCCACGCCCCCGGCATTCATCCGGCAGGCATAGGCATAACCGTTCCACGCCTTGATGAAGAGATCGTCGCGCGTAGACGCCCGTGAACGTGTTCGTCCAGTCTTTGACAATCGAAGGACTGGCCGATCGACCGTCCCTCATTCGTACAACATCCAATCCCCCGCGCGGGCAGGGGCGCTCGAATACGTTCCCACGAAGGTTACCGTGCCCCCCTTGCCGATTGCCTTGGCCTCCGGGTTGACGGATGGCATCCGATAACCCGTCAGCGCATTCCAGGTGAGCGTTATCGTTCCCGTCGGAATGTCTGCCACAGAGGCGTCTCCCGTGCCGTTGTGCGCCCCCCCGTCCCCGTCGGTGAAGGACCAGGATGCCGAGTCCGGAGTCACCGAAACCTGAACGGTTCCCTTGTGACGGGCATAGGCTCCCGTGAACGTTGTGCTTCCATTCGGCGTCAATGCCTGGGTCACGATGCTTGGAACGGGCTCGTCGTGATCGGCCAGAGCGTTCCACGTCATCACGACGTCCCCCGCCGGCACGCCGGGCAGGCTTGCATCGCCCGTCCCAATGTGGATCCCCGAGTTGGCGTCGGTGAATGTCCACGAAGCCGTATCGGGAGTCACAGCCACTACCACGGTGCCGCTCGGTCCCACATACGGCGTGTAGGTTCCCGAGAAGACTATGGTGTCGGTCGCGGCAAGCGATTTCGATTCCGGATTGGGCGTCGGAGCCGTGAACCCCGAAAGCGCTAGCCAAGTGAGCGTGATGGTGCCGGTGGGAATGCTGGGCAAGGTCGAGCTCCCAGTGCCTCTGTGAACCGTGCCGTCCCCATCTGTGAACGACCACTCCGCTTCAGACGGTGTCACGCTTACCGTCACGGTTCCGGTATGGCGCGTGTAGGTTGCCGCCGGGTCGCTCAAGGCCGTTGTCTCTCCATTGTTGATCGTCACCGGAACGCTTACGGGCGTGTTCCAACCCGTCAGGCTCTTGAACTCAACCGTGTGCGAGCCGACGGAAATTCCGCTTTCGGTGAAGCCGCTGTTGAACCACGTCTCCGTGCCCGTGCGCCGCCACTGCGCCCCGGCGTCAATCGCTCCCTGTGGACTGATGGTCACATGAAGCGAACCGGTCTCCGTCATCGTCACGAAGGTCCATTCGGGTCCGGCGGTCTGTCCCCCGCCGTTGCGCGCCACCACCTGCCATTTGTAGACCGTCGCGAACGCCAGGCTTTGCGGCGGATCGCAAAAAGTCGCCGTCACGGACGTGAGCGGCGCGGCGGGCTTGGTCTGAAAGGACTCCCAGAGATAGACGTCATAGAACGCCGCGCCCGCCGCCGAGTTCCAGCCCAGGTCTGTATTAATCGGAACGCCCGTGGCGCCATCGCTGGGATTCGGTCCCCACGGCGCCTGCAGATTGTGTATGGCGTAATCGCGCTCCGCCGTTCCGCTCGTAGGCTCTCCAGCGTTCGCTACCACGCGGAAGCGATAATGGTTGCCATCGGGCACGGACCGCGAATCCCACCAGTGCTGCGCCGCGTCGTAAGCGAGACTGCCCGCGCCGCCGATGGGTAGCCACGTGCCGCCTGAATCATCGCTGACTTCCAGCCGCACCGTTTCGCCCGGAGCCCAACCTGCCCCGCACACCAACCATTTCAATGGCTCCCAGGCGTGGAGCGGTTCCCGATTGCCCGCCCCGTCGAACATCAACCATCGCCCCGACACCGGCGATTTCGACGCCTCCGCCGTGCCACCATACACGCCGATGTTGATCCGTCCCCCATTGGGTATCGGCTCGAAGCCAACGCTATCAGTCGGGTCCCCCGCGTCAATGCACGGACTGTTGACCGCATCCACCACCCATCCCCCCACGCCCCCATTCGCCGCCGGGTCCCATCGGCCCGCTGTTGACTTTAGGTGGAAATCGCCATTCTCCGGATCGTTAAACACAGGATCGATAGATAGGCTGTGGGCATCACAACCTGAAGCAGCACGCCAATCGCTCAGGGATTCATAAAAGAAAAGAGAGGATCCCCAATCTGATGTGAGTTGTGCAACCTTGGCCCCCTCTTTGAGAGAAAAATCGTTATAATCAGAATCATAACTTACGACAGTGTAGTTTCCACTGAGACATACAGCATTGGGACCCTTAGCCCGGAAGATGCAATTCCTTATTTCCCCAATGCCCACACTCCACTGATAAATTGCGATACCGTTATCATAAAAAACGCTGTTGCGTACTACAATTGGCACTTGCTGTTGGGCCCAGTTGCCTCCAGAACCAATGCCAACGCTATTTTGAGCGAATAGGCAATGATCAACTGTAAGCAAACAGTGAGCCCAAACGTCAGAACGAGAGATACCTGATTCGGTGATGGTACAATAAAGGACTCTTCCAGAACGATCAGAGTAACTAATTCCAATATGATGCAAGGTTAGGTTTTCCAGGGATGTATAATTGGGTGGCGCAATGCTGTAATTATTGCTATCGGCGCTTTCCAGAATTGTTTTCCCTTTAACGCCACGAATGCGGATGTATTGGTCGGGCGACCCATTATCATCCGCCCCACCACCTATACTCGCATCCAGGAGATACGTTCCACTATCCACGTAAATTATGTCGCCCGGCTCTATATCATAAGCGTCGAAAATCGCCTGGATACTATCCTTGGGTGAAGTTGATTTCAGCCCGTCATAGGTCGAGCTGCCGGCGGTGGTGCAGTAATCGTCACCCATCATACTCGAATCATTGACATAGTAGATGCCGCCGTTCAGAACCGTGAAATCCCCATCACTCATGTCCGTTACCAATACGTTTTGATCGCAAAGAATCTTAATCCGGTATTGAGTGCCGCTGGTCAAACCGTCCATGTTCCACTCGAATTCGCCGCCGCGAGCCAAAATTCCTGATCCATTGTAGATCGCCATCCAGTTGGTGCCGCTATCGGGTGAATAAAAGAGGCTTACAGTGCCCGTCTCCTGATTGGCCTGTCCGTTCAAATTCCATTGAATGGATCGGATTCCGCGCCAGATCTCTCCGCCATTGGGGCTGAGGAGCGCGATCACCCGCCCCACCGGGCTCTTGGATGCTTCAACCGTCCCGCCGTAAGCCCCCAAGTTTATGCGTCCCCCATTAGGCGAAGGCTCCAAGCCCACCCCATCAGCCGGATCCCCTGCGTCAATGCAGGGGCTGTCGCTCGTGTCCACGACCCAGGAACTCGTCCCCGGATTCCAGTGCCCGCCAGTCGAACGCAGGTGAAAGTCCCCAACGGCTGGGTTGGCAAACAGGGGATCGGCGATCAAAGTGTGCCCGGCGACAACGAATGGTCCCAGGTCATTGATCTCACTCGCTCCGCCGGTGGCATAAAGAGCATTATAATCCATCTCCACCGCATATCCGGTATCATAGTTTACACTGAGACAGGCGTAGTCGGCGGAGGCGGACATTAGAATGTTGTTCTTTAACAGCGTGTAGAGAACACGATCTTCGATACATACCTGATGGCCTGCATTTAAGGCAATGGTGTTGTTGATCAAAGATGGGTTGGTGGCATAATAGCTGATGTGCACCCCATGATTCGTATTGTGATCCACCAGGCAGTTGATTACCTTCACGCCCGCCGAATGAACGATCGCGATGCCCACACCGTTTTCATAAACCCGGCAATTGGAAATCAGGAAATTGTTCGAACCCTCGTTTAGCAGTATGCCGCGATTCCCATGGGTGATCTTCAGGTTCTCCAGAGCCACCCAAGTAGCAGGGACACCCCAAAACGTGGGACTAACGCTAATGACATCGCCCGCGGACGGGTCGCCCCGATCAAGAACGGTTCCGCCGACACGGGTGGAGCCAACAATTCGCACCCGTCCGGCCTCGCTGCCGGAATCCTGCGAATCAATCACGATATCCTGGGTGAGAAGATAATTGCCGGTATCCACGTAGACCGTATCGCCCGGCTCCAAGTCGTAAGCGTCCAGAATTGCCTGAATAGTGGCTTTCGGCGTCGCCGCGGTCAGGCCGTCGTTCGCGTCGTTGCCAACTCCCGCACAGTAAACATCGTTAACCGTGGAGCCGTCGTTCACATAGTAGTTCAAACCCGAATTGCGTATCGAGAAATTCGCGTCGCTTGCATCCTGAGTGGCCGGGTTCTGGTTGCAGATGACCCGGATGCGATACAGAGTTCCCGACGGAACAGACGTCGTGCCCCAGGAAAACTTGCCCGCTGAATATGGAAGAGCCGAGGCGCCTGAAAGGCTTGACCAAGTTCCTCCGCCATTGGCCGAGCACTCCAGTCGAACCGTATCGTCCTGGCCCCAGCCCTGGCCGGTAGCGTTCCAGAGGATCTCCTTTGTCCCATGCCAGATCTCTCCGCCATTGGGGCTGAGGATTATGATCAGCCGCCCTACCGGGCTCTTGGATGCCTCAACCGTCCCCCCGTAAGCCCCCAAGTTTATGCGTGCGCCATTAGGCGAAGGCTCCAAGCCTACCCCGCCAACCGGATCCCCAGCGTCAATGCATGGGCTGTCGCTTGTGTCGGTTACCCACGACTGAGTCGCCGAGTTCCATCGCCCACCGGTCGAGCGCAGGTGAAAGTCCCCAACGGCTGGGTCGGCAAACAGCGGATCGGTGGTCAGCGTATGATTGGCGACAATAAACGATGTCGGGTCAACGATCTTACCCACTCCACCGATGGCATAGAGAGCATTGTAGTCTATCTCAACCGCCTTGCTCCCTAAATCCCTGACGTCCCAGTTCACACTAAGACAAGCATAGCCAGCTGCGGTGGACATAAGAATGTTGTTCTTCAATAACCCACCGCTAACACGATCTTCGATATGAACCTGATGGCCTGCATTCAAGGCTATCGTGTTGTTGATCAGGGAGGAATTGTTTGCAAAAGTAACAAGATGAACTCCATGATTCGCATTGTGATCCACCAGGCAGTTGATTACTCTTGTGTTTGATGAATAAAAGATCTCAATGCCCACGCCATTTTCATAAATCCGGCAATTTGAAATCAGGCAATTATCTGCTCGGATTAATTTTACACCATATTGTCCTTGGGTGATCTTCAGGTTCTCCAGGGCCACTCCCGAAAGAGGTACCATTGAAGCATCCACGCGTATGGCGACGCCCGAGGCAGGATCATTCCGATCAATGACCGTCCCGGCGGCCCGGGTGGAGCCGACAATCCGAACCCGCCCGATTTCATTTCCGCAATCCTGCAGACCAATCACAATATCCTGGGTGAGAAGATAATTGCCGGTATCCACGTAGACCGTATCGCCCGGCTCCAAGTCGTAAGCGTCCAGAATTGCCTGAATAGTGGCCTTCGGTGTCGCTGAGGTCAGCCCGTCGTTCGCGTCGTCGCCTGCAGCCGCGCAATACATATCATCAATCCTTGAAGCATCGTTGACGTAAAAAGCCAGCGGCTGATTGTGAATCGTGAAATTGCCGCCAGAGGCATCTTGGACGGCCACATCCGCGTTGGCAACGGCGCGGACGCGGTATCGGGCTCCGGAAGGCACGCTCAACGTATTCCAGGAAAACCGGCCTGCGGAATAAATCAAGGATGAAGCCCCTGCAACGACGTTCCATGTTGCCCCGCCATTGGCCGAGCACTCCAGTCGAATCGTATCGCCCTGGGCCCAGCCCTGGCCGGTAGCGTTCCAGAGAATCTCCTTTGTCCCACGCCAGATCTCTCCGCCATTGGGGCTGAGGAGCGCGATCACCCGCCCTGCCGGGCTCTTGGATGCTTCAACCGTCCCGCCGTAAGCCCCCAAGTTTATGCGTCCCCCATTAGGCGAAGGCTCCAGACCCACTGGCTCCGTCGGATCCCCTGCGTCAATGCAGGGGCTGTCGCTCGTGTCCACGACCCAGGAACTCGTCCCCGGATTCCAACGTCCGCCGGTGGATTTGAGGTGGAAGTCCCCGACAGACGGGTCGGCAAACAGGGGATCGGTGATCAAAGTGTGCCCGGCGACAACGAATGGTCCCAGGTCATTGATCTCACTCGCTCCGCCGGTGGCATAAAGAGCATTATAATCCATCTCCACCGCATATCCGGTATCATAGTTTACACTGAGACAGGCGTAGTCGGCGGAGGCGGACATTAGAATGTTGTTCTTTAAGAACGTGTAGAGAACACGATCTTCGATACATACCTGATGGCCTGCATTTAAGGCAATGGTGTTGTTGATCAAAGATGCGTTGGTGGCACAATAGCTGATGCCCACCCCATAATTCGTATTGTGATCCACCAGGCAGTTGATTACCTTCACGCTCGCCGAATAAACGATCGCAATACCCACACCGTTTTCATAAACCCGGCAATTGGAAATCAGGAAATTGTCACAGCGCACGTTTATAAATATACCGCGATTCCCATGGGTGATCTTCAGGTTCTCCAGGGCCACCCAAGTAGTAGCCGCACCCCAAAAGGTGGGATTAACGCTAATGACATCGCCCGCGGACGGGTCGCCGCGATCAAGCACGGTCCCGCCGGCTCGTGTGGAGCCAACAATTCGCACCCGTCCGGCCTCGCTGCCGCTATCCTGTGAATCAATCACAATATCCTGGGTGAGAAGATAATTGCCGGTATCCACGTAGACCGTATCGCCCGGCTCCAAGTCGTAAGCGTCCAGAATTGCCTGAATAGTGGCCTTCGGCGTCGCTGAGGTCAGCCCGTCGTTCGCGTCGTTGCCAACTCCCGCACAATACATATCGTCCACCGTCGAGGAGTCGTTGACGTAGTAGGAACGGCTTGCGCCAATAGTGAAGAGACCGGTGTTGTCCGAAGTGGAGGCGTCCTGATTGCAGATCAGCCGCACCGTATAGGAGGAGCTGGGGTCGAACGAGCAAACATCCCAAAGGAAAGAGAAGGCGCGGTAATCGAGTTGACCGGCTCCGACAATGAGAGAATAGCTCGCTCCCCCATTCGAAGAATACTCGGCGCGCAGAGAATCCGATGGATTCCAGCCGGCGCCATGGGAATCCCACGTGATTTCACATTGGCCGGCATAGACGTTTCCCGGTTTTGGCGTTATGAGCGTCAGATACCGGTTGTTGGAGGACTTGGACGCGTACGCGGTTCCCCCATAGGCCCCGATATTGACCCGCTTCCCGTTGGGCGCGGGCTCTGTGGAGAAATCTTCAGTCGGGTCGCCCGCATCTATACAGGGACTGTCCACCTCATCCACAACCCATTCGCCATGGCCGCCATTGGCCATGGGGTCCCATCGGCCGGCAGACGACTTCAAATGGAAATCGCCATTGGAGGAATTGGCGAATAATGGATCACGGGAAAAAGATGTGCTATCAAGATCAACTCCCAACACAGCCCCATCCTGAGCGTATAGATCACAATATTTCGCGGAAGCAGGTCTGCTATACATTCCGATGGACAGGCAACTGCCATTGATCCCGCTCGAATTGAGAATAGAATTCTCCAGGTCAATGGAGGCAACGGTATTTAACCAATACCAATTATTAGATAGGGACGAGAACACGGCCGCGCACGTTTTTCCCGCCGGCGCGACGATATCGGATTGCTTGACGGAGACATTACTCATGCTGCCGTATAATCCAACTCCGCCGCCGAAATCATGTAATCTGCATCTTTCCAATAGCGCGCCCTGCACTTCGTATAACGAACATGGAACATTGGAAACGCCATGAATATCCACATTGATCAGCCTGAAACCGTCACTGCCGTTAGGTCCGCTCCAATAGCCATCATAGCTTATCCCATTCTCGCCGCCCGTGATCCCAAGATCGCGCAGCTCGACATACATGTCCGATCCCTGGATGTTGAAGGTGCTGCCGCCGCTCCCGCCGCGGTCAAAAATCGTCAAAGGCTCGCCATTCGCGCCAAGCGCGCCGGCGAATCTCAGATAATTGTCAATCGAACCACGATCCAGATAAGTTAAGACCGTGTCGGAGTTTAGAGAATAATACCCCGCATCAATCCATACCGTATCGCCGCCTTTTAGCCGATAGCGATCAATGATTGCCTGGATGGTGCGCTTCGGGGTCGCGGAGGTTAAGCCATCATTGGCGTCGTTGCCCTCGGTGATCGTGTAAACATCGGCCGCCGGGTTGTAGTCGTCGTTGACGTAGTAATTGCTCGACGCCGCTTCGCCCGTGGGAATATACACGTACAAATCGCCGCCGATATACGGCCCGCTGAGCGGCAACACAAGCGTGGCTGTCTGCGTTTCCGAACCGCACTGGACCTCTGCGATGTCCAGGTTCGCCACGTCGAAGAACTCCTGATCTTGGATCCTGATCCACCAGCGATTCGTCCAGTCGGGCGGCAGATAGGCCATGGCCTCGGTCAGATCGGCCCAGCGGTCCATGGTCAGGCCGTCGCGGTTCAGGCGCTTGTTCATCGCTTTGGACCAAAACGGCGCGCTTGTCGGGCCGACGCCGACGGTGACGATGATGTTGTCATACCACCAGTAACTGTGGCTGACCTTGAAGTGCACAAAAGCGTTGGGCGTGTAGGCTATGCGGTCGGTGAGACGGTGAAAATCGAAGCCGTAGGTGGTGAGGAAAGGCTCGGAAAGCCATGCGAAACCGCCATCGCCCCACCCTGTGCCCCAGGAATTGACGATCTTGTACCCACCCGTGCCGCCGAACTTCGACTCGTCGTAACCGACAATGGTGAGCGCGTGGTACCCCGCGAGGTAAATGTCGCCGGCGGGCGGCAAGTCGTAGTTGGGATTGGCGGCGGAAACGAGATCGAAAGATCCCGGCGAAGAGGGACCCGGGCGAAAGATGGGAAGGCCGACGGCGCACACGTCGCCTGACGAGACAATCGCCTTGACGGCGTCGAAGACGAATTCGGTCTCGCCGTGGCCGAGGTAGTCGTAAGAGAGGGCGCGATAAGGGATGCCTTCGCGATAAGCCGCCGCTGAGGGGTAGGTGAGGTAATCCGTGTCGTTGTAGGGCGTCGTGGCAAGCGTTGCGCAGCCCTGGTAGTTCAGAAGGTCCAGATTGCCCTGGAACGTAGATCCTTCGTCGAAAGCCTGCAGCTGATTGTAGAGGAAGGCGGGGCTGAACTGGTGAGCGGGATCGGTCAGGCTCCAGCCACGTTCTTTTTTCTCCTGGTAGCTCTTGATATAATAGCCTGTTGCCCATGAGACGCAGGAGCCTTGCGCGCCCTGATCGCCCACGGGCGGCAGCCCCGCGCTGTTGTCGTGAGAGGCCGGAGAGTGTTGTGGCGCGGGGGTGGGCTTGCCTTCGGCGCGGGCTTGGGCCGCCTCGGCCGCGCGCGCCGCTTGAATCTCCCGCAAAACTTCCTGGGCGCGGGCCGGCTTGGACGGCGGCGCGGGGATCAAGCCCAGCGAATGCAGCCGGGGATCGCGCGGCGGCGCGGTCTTGGTGGTCGCGTCGTCCCGCGCGGGCAGTCCGTCAGGGGAGACCAGGGATGGAGCCGGCAGTCCGTCAGGGGAGACCAGGGATGGAGTCGTCAGGGCGATGGCATCGCCGCTTCGGCCGTCAGCCGCCACGCGGGCGGCTTGAGACGCCGCGCGAGCGGCTTGAGACGCCACATAATCCCGGAGTTTGGCCGGAAGAAAGTCCGCCCGGCCTACAGGGGCCACAGCTCGGTGAGTTACGTTCTTCCGCGGAGATCCCCCCTCTTTAGGCAAGCCGGGGCGGGGCGGGGAATTGCTCGCACCCTCCGCGTCCCCCGCCGCAAGGGCAACGCACGTAGCGAGCCACACATAGGACAAAAAGATCAGAATATCCCCCCGTATTCTCCGCCATCCGCACATGGTTTTCCCCCCTTCCATTGTTGGCGACACTCTTTGAATCCCCATCGAGTGTCTGCCCATTCACGGCATCGCCATGACAGTGTTGCCCGGTTGACCTTCACACGCGCTCTGACGAAAGAGCGAGGGAGCGGAGCTTGCCGCTACTGCGGGAAGTAGTTCTTCCGCAGTATGAACGGGAGCAGATCGCCAAGCTGCGGAAGAACTACTGCAGAAAGTCTATCCGGAGCTTGGCGATCTGCTCCCGTTCATACTCCGGATAGACTTTCTGCAGCTGATCCAGCGTGGCCTTGGCGGCCCCCAGGTCTTTTAGGCCTATCTCGCACACGGCGCGGGAATGGTACGCCACGGGGACGACCGCGCTTGCGGGGTACTTCTCGATAACGTCGTTGAAAGTTTGGCGCGCTTTCGGGAGATCTTTCATCTCGTAATAGCACTTGCCAAGCCGCAGCATCGCCTCGGGCGCCCTGGCCGAGGCGGCGTGATCCTGAAGATAAGCGGTGTACAGCTCGACCGCTTTCTGGTAGTTCCGGGCGGCAACCTGCTCTTCGGCGGTCTGCAGCAGCTGCTCTTCCGTGGGCGGGGGAGGCGGAGCGACGGCCGGGGGCGAAACCACTGGCCCTGGTGAAACGGGCCCTGTGCCGGACGGCGGAGGCGTTACTACTCCCGCCCCGGGCGTCACCGGTACGCCGCCCGGTTCGGCGGACGCGGCCCCTCCCCGCAGGTCGCGGCGCAGTTCGGCCAATTGCTTCTCTATGTCTTCCCGCAGGGAGGTCAGGGTGTCCCGCTGGCTGTCCAGGCTCTCTTGCTGTTTGGCCAGACCGAACTCCATCTTCTTGAAACGCTCGTCCTGGTCCCTCTTGAGATCGGAGATGTCTCTCCTGATGGCATAGGTGTCGCTGCGGATGGTCGAGAGTTCGGCGCATCCGGCCAGCAGAAGCGCGGCGCAAAGGCCGGCCGCGGCGCGGGAGACTGCCGCCCGGTAAATACCGGGACATCCGCGGGTAGAAGCCTGCGTGCGCAGGCGCATGGGTCGCAACACGTTGAAACCTCCTGTGATGATGATTAGTAAACCAAGAACTGCGCGCGGCGATTCCTGGCCCAGGCCGCTTCGTCATGGCCTGGATCAATCGGGCGCTCCTCGCCGTAGGAGACGGTGCTGATCCGGTTGGCGTCCACGCCCAGCCTGAAAAGGTATTCGCGGACGGCGGCGGCGCGTTTCTGGCCCAGATTGGTGTTATACTCGTTGGAACCGCGTTCGTCGCAATGCCCCTCGATCTGGATGCTGACGTCGGAATGCTCCTTGATCCATTGGGCATTTGCTTCCAGAATCTGCGCGGCTTCCTGGGACAGCTGGAAACTGTCGTAGTCAAAGTGAATGGCCCTGAGTTCGGACACGGTCGCCGTGGCGGCGCCGGGCCGAACCTCTTTCAGCGAGCCAGTCGGCTCGTCCACGGCCCCGGTGGCGATCTCCTCCGCGCCGCCCGGGGACTTGATCTCGGCCGGCGGGGGCAGATAGATATCGGTGCCTGGCCTCAGAAGAGGTTTCTCCTGCCTGAGCCAGAATTCGTACCACTTGGGTTTGCGGGTGGTTTTGCAGCCCGAAAGGGCAACCATAAGGGCCAACAGGAGTACTGCCATCGAAATGCGAGCCAG
>Ga0315277_10005876_pt1 | contig 16115 bp, 19 predicted proteins | sample YL17G05_15_MG_FD_203695 | JGI IMG/M metagenome (GOLD analysis project Ga0315277, IMG submission 203695) | Sediment microbial communities from Yellowstone Lake, YNP, Wyoming, USA - YL17G05_15 | ecosystem: Environmental > Aquatic > Freshwater > Lake > Sediment | place: USA: Wyoming | collected...
GCCCACTGGACGTGGCCAAAGGGGCGGCCGGATGAGAGGTAACCAACCCGGGGCTGGCCCCGGTGGTAACTGTGTCTGCCCCAGCTGTGGGGAAAAGGTGCCCCACGAGCAGGGCACGCCGTGTTACTCCGTGAGCTGTCCCAAATGCGGGACCAGAATGGTGAGAGAATAGAGAAATATAAGGAGGACACGTATGCCGTTTTTCGAGCCACTGGAGAAACTAGACCCAAAGCACGTTGATTTAGAGAGGGCCAGAAAGTCCCTGCGAGAGGAACTGGAGGCTATTGATTTCTATCAGGAGAGAATTGATGCCACCCAGGATGTCTCTCTAAAGCAACTGCTGGAGCACAACATGAACGAGGAAAAGGAGCATGCCGCCATGCTCGTCGAGTGGCTGAGGAAGAATGACTCGACGCAGGATAAAGTGTTCAAAGAGCATGACTAAGTCGTTAAAGTGGAGAATTTGAGGTACTCATGATTATCTCGGTTGCCAGCGGTAAAGGGGGAACCGGCAAGACGCTGGTGGCTACCAGCCTTGCCCTTTCCCTCAAAGATAGGGAACAGGTACAGCTCCTTGACTGTGATGTTGAGGAGCCCAACGACCACATCTTTTTAAAGCCGGTAATCACTATAAGCGAAGCAGTCTGCATTCCTGTTCCTGAGATAGACGAGAAAAAGTGCAACTACTGCGGTAAGTGTGCCAAGGTCTGCGCCTATCATGCCATTGCTGTTTTCCCAGGACATGTGCTGGTTTTCCCTCAGCTTTGTCACGGGTGCGGTGCCTGTAGCTATCTCTGCCCGGAAAAGGCTATCAGCGAGGTAGGAAGGAAAATCGGCGTTGTCGAGTGTGGGCACTCGGATGGCGTGGGGTTTGCTCACGGGAAGCTGAACGTGGGTGAGGCTATGCCGACGCCAGTTATTAGAAGGGTGAAAGAACGGGCTAATCATGATGGGATAGTTATCATTGACATCTCACCAGGCACATCCTGTCCGGTAGTGGAATCAATCAAGGACAGCGATTTCTGCCTGCTGGTAACCGAGCCGACTCCCTTCGGGCTTAACGACCTTATCCTGGCGGTGGAGACCGTGAAGGAGCTTAAAGTCCCCTGTGGGGTGGTCATTAACCGGGCTGGAGTAGGTGACGGAAAAGTAGAAGAATACTGTCTGAACGAAAACATACCAGTCCTGCTTACTATCCCTCTGGATATGGAGATTGCCCGCCTCTACTCAAGGGGAGTAGCACTAGTTGATGGTTTACCCCAATGGAAAGACTGCTTCCTTGAGCTTTTTTACCGAATTCAGGAGATAACAGGTGAAAGAAGTTGTAGTGCTAAGTGGTAAGGGTGGCACAGGAAAGACCAGTTTTGTCGGCTCATTCGCCGCCCTGGCTAAAGGCGCCGTACTGGCCGACTGCGATGTGGATGCCGCCGACCTGCACCTTTTGCTTCAGCCGGCTAGACGGGAGAAGCATGAGTTCTGGAGCGGACAGACTGCCTTTATTGCTGAGGATAGATGTACCCAATGCGGCTTATGCCAGGAGCTATGCCGCTTTAAGGCGATTAAGGATTTCCGGGTTGACCCCATCTCCTGTGAGGGCTGTGGCTTCTGCTCTCATATCTGCCCAACTGAAGCCATCACTATGAAAGAAAACCTGGCTGGTCACTGGTTTGTCTCTGATACCAGATACGGTCCTTTGGTGCATGCTCAACTCGGCGTTGCCCAGGAGAACTCGGGGAAGCTGGTAGCCACGGTCAGACAGCAGGCAAGACAGATGGCAGAGAAGAATGGAGCCGATTATATTATCAGTGACGGTCCGCCGGGCATCGGCTGCCCGGTCATCTCATCTCTATCCGGAGCAAACTTGGCTCTTCTGGTTACCGAGCCGACGCTATCAGGTATCCATGACCTGGAGCGAGTTCTCGGCGTCTGTCAACACTTTGGCGTCCCAGCTCTGGTGTGCATCAATAAGTACGACATTAATGAAGACAACACCCATCAGATTGAGCGCTACTGTCTCAGTCAGGGAGTAGAGGTAGCTGCGAGGATTCCATTTGATAATACAGTGACTAAAGCAATGGTAGCGGGCTTGCCGGTTGTGGAATATAGCCAAAACGGCGTGTCTCACCAGATAGAAGCACTGTGGGAGCTGGTATCAAAATCACTAACCAAATGAGGAGGAAAGATGCCTATTTACGACTTTAGATGCCAGGAATGTGGAAAGGTTTCCGAGTTCTTGTTGTCCAGTTCATCGGACAGCAGGACATCAGACTGCCCTATCTGTGGCAGTCAGCACTTGGAAAGACTGATATCCACCCCCAGTTTGTTGAGAGACAAGGCTAATGCTCCAGGTACTACTTGCTGTGGCCGGACCGAACGGTGTGAGACGCCACCTTGCTCCACCGGCGAAGAATGCCACAGGCATTAAGGAGGCGATGTTATGCAAGACCTGATTAAGGAGTTTATGGCTCAAAAGAGATTTGCTGTAGTTGGTGCCACTGACAATCCTGAGAAGTATGGTCATCAGATATTCAAGAATCTGAAAAACCGAGGCTATGAGGTCTATCCGGTAAACCCCAAGCTCAAGGAGCTTGAGGGAACAAGGTGTTACGCCAGCCTCGCCAATATTCCGGTTAAAGTGGATGTTGTCGACTTTGTCGTGCCACCCGGCGTGACCGAGGAAATTCTCAAGGAATGCAAAGAGCTGGGACTGAGCCGCATCTGGCTACAGCCTGGCTCAGAAAGCGAAGCGGCCATAGCCTTTTGCCGCAAGAATAGCCTGAAGGTCGTGCACAATGTGTGTGTGATGTTGAACTAAAGGGAGCCAGGATGCAGCCATTTGACCTTGAGCCCAGATATTCAAACAATGAAATACCCGGCAAGTGCATCAAATGCTTGGCCGAGCAGGAATTATATAATTGCCTGAGGGGACTCCTGGGAGGGGAGAGCGAGAATAAAGAGATGCAGCAGAGGTATGAGATGCTGCTAGCCTTTCTCAAGTCTCCTGAGTCACAGAGACTACGTGATGAATCTGAAAAATATCTTGCCGAAGGGAGGAAAGTTACGCTCAGACTGTCCTTCGCCGACGGCAAACCAAAATATGAGCTAAATATAGGTTAGGAGGTACAGAACTAATGAAGATTGCTGCTATAAGTGAAGACGGAACTACCGTCAGCCAGCATTTCGGCCGCGCACCGTATTACCTGGTGGTAACGGTAGAAGATGGCAAAGTAGTAAGCAAAGAAAAGAGGGATAAGGCAGGGCACCATACCTTCGCCGCCGGCCAGCATCCTGATACAGCACCTGGAGAGCGGCACGGCTATGACGCTGGTGCGCAGTCAAGGCACGCCGCTATGGCTCAAAGTATTGGTGATTGCCAGGTGCTCATCGCCGGAGGAATGGGTTGGGGTGCTTATGAAAGCCTAAAAAGCCGCGGCATTGAGACGATAGTCACCGATGTTGAGAACATTGAGGAGGCGGTAAGGCTTTACGTTGAAGGCAAGCTACCCAACCTCATGGAACGGCTGCACTAGATATCGGCTCAGTAACCAGTTTCGGAGGAAATCTATGCCAACAAAAGAAGAAGTAATGAAAAGCCTGGAAACGGTTCTGGTACCAGGAGCCGTGCGGAGTTTGGTGAAGATGAACCTGATTCGAGACGTCAGTATTGATAACGGCAAAGTTGATGTCACCCTTGCCTCAGCGGCTCTGGTTACGGAGGCTCAGAAATGGCTCAAAGACAAGACTAGTGACGTCATCCAGAAGCTGGAGGGGGTTGAGGAAGCAAGCGTCAGCTTTGTGGACAGCAAGCCGAAGGACATAAACGAGATAAGGCATGTCATCGCCATAATGAGCGGCAAAGGTGGCGTGGGCAAATCGCTGGTAGCCAGCCTTACCGCCATTGCCTTGAAGCGCCAGGGATACGAGGTCGGTATTCTGGATGCCGATATCACCGGCCCCAGCATCCCAAAGATGTTCGGTATAAATACTAGACCTAGTGGCAGTGACAGCGGGATTCTACCGGTATCTTCAAGGTCAGGTATTGAACTCATGTCTATCAATCTACTCTTACCCAGCGAGGATGATGCTGTTATTTGGCGTGGACCACTTATTGGTAAAGCTATCACCCAGTTCTGGGAAGAGGTGCTCTGGGGCAAGCTTGATTATTTGATTGTAGACCTGCCGCCAGGTACGGCTGATGCTCCTCTTACTGTGATGCAGACGCTGCCCCTAACCGGGATAATCATCGTCTTTACCCCTCAAGCCCTGACGACGATGGTTGTGAGGAAAGCAATAAATATGGCTCGGCAGATGGGCAAACCGATTCTCGGGGTGGTGGAGAATATGAGCTATCTCTACATGCCTGAGATAGACAGGAAAATTGAACTATTCGGCAAGAGCCGTGGAGAGGAGATGGCAAAAGCTGCTCATGCACCGCTTCTGGGTCAGCTACCCATAGACCCGGAACTGGCCAAGCTCTGCGACGAAGGCAATATTGAGAGATACGACTCGGATATTATGGCCAGGCTGGGAGAATCTATCCGCCAAGCAGCTAAGGACAAACATGATTGAAGTTACCGAACAGCCGATTTCCCCGGAGCGGGGAATTAATAAGGTTAAAAATAATCACAGTGGCTGTGTAGTCACCTATGTCGGGCTGATTCGAGACTATTCTCAAGGCAAGGCAGTTCTTTCTATAGAATATCATGATTCTGAAGGAAATGCGGAGAATACATTGCGTGAAATCGCCCAGGAAGTCAGGCGAAGGTGGCAGGTGGAAAACATTGCTATCTCGCACAGGGTGGGCAAGCTGAAGGTCGGCGAGATTAACCTGGTTGTTGCCGTAGCCTCAGCCCACCGTGGCGAAGGCTTTGCTGCCTGCCAGTATGTAGTTGACCGCTTCAAAGAAAGATCACCGACCAGGAAGACTGAGACCTACCAGGACGGAAGTATTATGGCGTAGAAAGTGGATTTGTAGATGATGAAATGACCACGGCTTGGGAGCAGTTCCAAGGCTTTGTTCTAAAGAGAGGTGATAAACTAGGATGTCTATTATCTATGGTCCAGTACCATCATGGCGTCTGGGGAGGTCATTAGGCATAGACCTCCTATCCACTCGGGGGAAGACGTGTTCTTTTGACTGCGTCTATTGCGAACTGGGGAAAACCATTTATCCCCTGGTAAAGCGGAAAGAGTTTGTGCCGATTTCCACATTAGCCCTAGAGCTTGAGCGGTGCAGAGATGTACCTGCTGACTACGCCACTTTTGCTGGGTCAGGAGAACCGACCCTAGCCAGAAACTTGGGGCAGGCAATTGAGATGGTCAAATCAGCTCTGGGGCTGCCGGTAGCAGTGCTTACCAATTCTTCACTGATGCCAAGAGAAGACGTGCGCCAGGAGCTTGCTCAGGCTGATGTAATAGCGGTAAAAATAGATGCGTCAAATGAGGAACTGTTTCACAGAATTAACAAGCCAACCATCGGCTATTCCTTAGATGAAATATTACAGGGCGTCATGCAGTTCAGGATAGAATTTAGAGGAAAGCTAGCTCTGCAAATGATGTTTATTGAAGCAAACAAAGACTATGCATCAGAGATGGCGCGAGTAGCGGAACGGCTTTCGCCGGATGAAGTGCAGCTCAACACCCCGCTACGGCCTTGTGCCGTTAAACCTTTGCCAGCCGAAGACATGAGCGCAATACGGAAAGCATTTTCCGGATTTAGGAACGTGCAGACAGTGTATGAGGCATCAAGACCTGAAGTCGCTCCACTGAATCTGGAGGAAACCCGCCGGCGTAGGCCAGAAGGGGAGGGATAAGTTATGGAAATCCGGATAAGCACGCTGAGTGAAAACACCGCAAACTACGGCTTTCTTGCCGAGTGGGGGCTAAGTATCCTGATTGAGGTGGATGGGCTGAGGATTCTCATGGACACTGGGATGAGCTTTTCGGCGGTGCACAACGCCCAACTAATGGGCATAGACCTTGCTTTAATTGACCGCATAGTACTCAGCCATGGTCATGCTGACCACACTGGAGGGCTGCGAGAGGTGCTGAGAAGGAGGAGTGAGGTGGAAGTAATCGCACACCCGGACATCTGGGCTCTTAAGTATGCGCGTCGCGATGGAGAAACAGAAGAGCAATACATTGGTATACCTTTCTCACAGGAAGAACTGGAAAGCCGGGGTGCCCGATTCAACCTGACGAGAGAGCCAGTCTATATCTCCGACAATGTCATGACCACAGGAGAGATTCCCATGCTCTCTGGTTATGAGGAGACTGAAGACAACCTGTTCACCAAAGAAGGCGGTGTGCTGCAGCCAGACAGGCTGGCTGATGACCTGGCTCTGGTCATTGACATTGACTTTGGCCTGATAGTTATTCTGGGCTGTGCTCATAGAGGTATAATCAATACCCTGCGGCATGCTCAGAATTTGACCGGTAAAGAACTGGTGTATGCCGCCATTGGTGGCACCCACCTCTTCCGGGCATCGGATGAACGTATCGAGCAAACCATAGCCGACCTCAAGGAAATTGGAATCCAGAGGCTGGGTGTTTCCCATTGTACGGGCTTCCATGCCTCTGCACGACTGGCTCAGGAGTTTGAAGGTATTTTCTTCCTGAATAATGCCGGTACCCTGCTTACATTGCCATAGCCGGCTTGCCTTACCTTATGATTTCAAAAGGCTTCGGACGGAGTCTGAGCACTACTTTATTGCTAAATCCGAATTAACAAATTCTCAACAAATCAGAAACTTCGAATTCCCTAAGTTTAGGGTTTAGAGCTTAGGATTTCCAACTTCTTGCTTATACGGTATTAAAGCCTCTTCCACCTTAAAAGGCGTCATCTTAGGATGAATTTTATCCTTTATTACTACGACGGGAGCCAGCATGCAGCACCCAATACAAGCGACCCTTTCCAAGCTAAAGTTACCATCCTCGGCAGTCTTGCCTACTTTGATGCCTAACTCGCGCTCCAAGGCCTCCAAAATAAGCCTACCCCCCGCTAAATGACAGGCAGTTCCCATACAAACCACGGTATGGTATTTTCCTAACGGAACAAAGCGAAACTGATTATAAAAGGTAGCAACCCCCCAAACCTCAACATCTGGCATCTCCAAGAAGTCAGCAATTTCTTGCAGCGCTTTCCTGGGGAGATACCCCAGCCTCATCTGGACTTCTTGTAATAGTGGAATTAAATTTTTCTTTTCTTTTTTATAACGGCCTAAAATCTCAGCTACTGTTTGGCTAGCTTGTTCCTCTGTAATCATCCCTTCGACAGACCCAAGACTATCCCTTAAGTTGCTTAGCAAGTCCAGGCAAGAAAGCTCCTATTCCAGTCGTTTCCCGGGGACCGATTATCACTTCCCACTTAAGGTTCAAAGCATCTTCAAGCTCACCTTTGATTCTGGCCACTTTCCCCGGGATAACTAGCTTTCTATGTTTCACCTTATTTTCAATGCCGCATTTCTTGATAAATGTTCCTACGGAATCGCCGCTAAACTTACCTGCTGCCCAAGCAGTGAGAACACCAAGTCCCTCCGCATCCTTAACACAAATGTAGGCGGGAACCTTGGTAGCCTCAACAGCCGATGAGACAAGGAAGTAGGTCAGAGCCCAGTTTGAAGTGACCAGGACCGGGGAGGATTCATCAGGTTCTCCCACTTCGTAATACTTCTCCTCTACTGCCATGGGGAAACGAGGATCGGTATAAATGTTAAGCCGCTGAACTAGAAGAGGAAGCAGAGAATATTGGTCGAAATCAGAAAAGACAATAATACTAGCCCATTTATTTATAAATGCCGAGCCCACTAGCATTTCCTTCAGCCCATCTTTGGCCATGAAGCAAGGAAAGGCAATAGTGGGATAGCCCAGAGGCCTGAAACCTTGCTTTAGCGCTGCCTTCCTGATAAAAGTCTGGTCTCTTATTGCCTCCAGCAAATTCTTAGAACCCGGGCCTAAAACTAGTTCCTCAATCCCAGCATCTTTTAACTTGATAGTTAGAGGAACAAGTTCTTCAACACTCATCCCACGAAGGCCTACAGGAGTAAGATTCGCTTTAATCTTTGGGATGGCCTTATCGATGTTTTCCTTCGTTATGGGGTAAACAAGTGGATGTCTATCTGCACATATATCCCGTGCCGCAAATAAGGCGTCCAAGTCCTCTGAGATTAAGACCATGCCCACGTTTGTTGAATCATAAACCTTCTTCACCAGAGCTAGAAACTTGCTTTTGTCCCCTGATGCAAAATGAAGTGCCAGAAGATTTGCCTTTAGGTTTACCCCGACCCACGGGAACTGCAATTCCTTTATCTTCTTTATTTTCTCCTCAATTTTGGCTTTGTCCTCCTTGTCTGATATAAGGAGGGTAATGCCTGGTGAATGGACAAATGTCTTCTCGTGCCGATATATCACTTCTTCGTTTCCGATTTTGACGGCGTTCTCACCCGAGCCCACAGTAACAAGCTTTATCGGCGGTGCCAGAAGATCCAGTAGCTTGGCTTTCACTTCCTCGGAGAGGTAAGGGCATTTGTCCACAGTAGCTCCACCCGACGCCAGCTTCATCGCAAATGCAAAGCAAGTAGGGAAGCCACAGTCCTTACATGGTTTCTTTCCAGGAAGCATCTTTACAATCTCAGAACCTGCAATCGGCATAGTAAACCTCCTTCTTCAGCTATCAGTTTTCAGCTTTCAATTAGCTGACTACTTTTTTATTTATGTTGGAAGTTGTACTTCCCCCTTAAGCCAAGGATGCCCTACTTTTTCCAGGAATGCTAGAAGTTCATCCACGTTCTTGACATCTTCTTCTGAGGCTATTTTTTCGTAGAGCCCTTTCTTTTCCAGGACATCCTTAAACCTTTCCTTTAACTCCTTAGGCATCCATACTATACGGGCCAGACCACCATCCGCCTGGATGAATTTGGGAGACCTTAGTTGCTGCAGTCCAGTCCCTAACCTTCCTTCTATTTGTTTGCCTCCAGAAGTTTCACCAGCCATGTGGGAAAATGTTTCCCCAACTACAGTTTCACCCTTGAAATCTCTGTGCACTACTCCAAAGGCATCCACTTCAGGAATGTAATATACAATTGCTTCAAAACAGCCACAAGATGTATGGGGGTGCTCAAATGCACTATAGAGATAAACTCTATCGTAGGTTCCCAGAGACTTTTCAGCTTCCACCTTATTCGCTCCTGTGTATTCACCCCTTATGGGGTCTATAAGCTCCCCCTTTGGTATGGCAAATATAGGCCCCTCAGGGTCAATCTTGGCAGCAGCTCTGCCATCAAACCAGTTTATCGCTCCACAGTTGGCAATTCTATTGGGAGTTATGATAGAGATATGGGTTGGGGCGAAGCTCTGACATAGAACGCAGCCGTAGAAAGTATCCACATCCTCATCATTCAAGGTCCTTGCCCGTTCATCCCTGGCGGCATAAACTTCCAAAGCGTGGGGAAGAAGCTCCTTTATCTTGTTTTCATCGGTGATAATAGTGACTTGGATTTTCTCGATGATTGACATCTCTGATGTATAAAGCAAGATATAAATTTCTCCCAATTCTCGTAAAGAAGTGAAACCCTTCTTATAACAGTCCTTACTTATCCTCAGCCACGTATCCTGCCTTTGGTTCATATGATACCAGCCCTCAATCATGTTAGTGAACATATGAATCCTTCTCTCAATGATTGCTTCGGCATCCTTGTCCAGTTCCCCTCCGGCAACATCTACCAGAATGGCAATAGGATAGCTACCACCGCCTTTCTCTTCATCGTAAGGTTTCAAATCACCTATGTCCGGGCCGATAATTTCTACTTTCTCATTCTCTATTTCACCAGGACTTTTAACTGTTGCTAATTCAAACTTATGTGCTGCTTTTGGCCCACCGAATTCCATATAGAGGTTTTCTTTTCTTATCACCTCGCCTTCATATTGAGGTCCTATATCTACGTGAAATTCACCTGCCATTTTTTCTTACTCTCCTTTCTTTAAATTATCTATTAAGCTTTCCAAGAACGCTTTCCATTGCTCATCTTTCCTGAAATTAGGAAGGGAATAATTAGCATGGGGGAAATAATACTTGCACAGCGTCATGGTTTTCAGATGAGGGGCAAAATGCTTGAGCACAGAGAGGCCCTGCTCTCCGAGATCGCTCCTTATACCGAAGAAGAGCACCAAATCATGGTTACCTTCCTTCTTGACTCCCCGCCAATTCGGATCCTTGAGGGCATTGATTATTTCCACAACATCATAGAAGCTATCCGGCTTTACCCCCAGCTCCGCCATCTTCGCTCTAACCTGAGCCGTGGCGCATGTAGGGATATTAGCAGCCTTAGCAATCTCCAGAGCATATTCTATGAGTAGCTTTCCATCAAGCGACCATTTCAGCAGAAGAGGGCCAAGTACAAGAAGCGGCCTTCTTGCTTTTTGTATCAAGCCAGCATATTCTTGGGCATCTTCTATCAGCCTTGCCGACTTTATCCCGGTTAAGACATTTACCCTATGATATGGTATCACCGCACTCATTTTATCCTCCTTTTAATGGATCACTGCATCCAGAGGAACCTTGCTGGGATAAGTCCCGATAAAAGTAGGAAGTCCCACAGGCTCCTTGGGTTTCCAGCCGATTTCCTGTAGATATGCCCTCACCTCTTTCTTATAGACCAGAGGAATATCAGGGTCCCTGCGCACGAAGAGGTGAATGTCCTCAGGAAGACCACCCCCCATGTACTTCTTGTGCAGGGAGATGTAATGGTTTAATTTTATCGCCCTTCCCTGAGGGGTATCATTCTTCCTGATGCACAACTTGGGAATCATCACCATAGCCTTCTCTTTAGTCTCACATACATAGGCCAGGTGCTCAGGGGAAGGCTCTCCAGTATCCACAATTTCCCTCTTCCTGGCATCCATGACTCTCCAATCGTCTTCTTCCTTTCTCGAGAGATACAACCTTCTATATTTGGAGGAATGAGGTCCGAGTATCACCGGGATGCCCAATCTGTTGCATCCCGTAGCGATGGAAGTAGCCTTCTGTGAGTATGCCCCCCAAGCTACTCCCACAGCACCTACGCGATTGAGGACATAGTCAGCCATCACCTCGTAGTTTCCTCTCAGGGGCAGAGCCGCAAAGATATTAGCAATTTTTATGGCCGCTCCGGTGATATGGGCATTGGCAACGCAGGAGCCAATGTTCACTACCCCTCCCATGTCAAAATTTGGTGGGTATTTCTCATATACGGTCTTGCCATCGGCATCCTTCCACATCCCGGCAACCATAGCGGAACACCCTGTGAGAACCACAATATACTTTCTCTTGGCAAATTCGTCCACCATCTCAGCAATGTCTCGAATGTCAGGAAAGTTTGAGCAGCCCACAATGGCAACTACTCCGGGGATTGTGCCCAGGGTTATAGGTGCCCCGACAGTCCTTATCTCCGTATCCATTACCGGACCACGCCCGGCTCTCATTTTCCAGGTCTCTTTACTCGCCGCTACCTGCATTATCTTGAAGATGGGAATCTTGCGAGGACATTCTGCCTCGCACTTTCCACAGCCAACACAGAGATTGAATTGCTCCCTTATCAGGTCAAATTTGCCCTTGGCGACCTCAGCTATACCAGCGCCAATGTTGAAAAGGTTAGGGCATACCTGCTCACACATGCCACAGACATTACACTTGTTGGCCAGTTCCTTAGCCTCGTCCTCCGTTAGCCATTCCTTTCTCCTCTGGGGAGCAATTTCCATAGCAACCTTAGCCGCTACCTCGGCTGCCTTTCGAGGGTCAAGGATGGCAAAATGCTTCTTTCCCTCTACCATATGTCTGACTATGTCTGCAGTATCCATCTCAGAGGCATCATCAAGCCCATACATAGCCTTGTCCATGGTAGCTATGAGCGCTGACCCGGCTTTGGATGCCTCTATTGGCATATCTGTCCTGATACACTGCTCATCGGTCATTATCACATCGGCAATGCCACTTCTGATGAAGAAAAGCTGCCGGGAAAAAGGACCAACAACTTTGGCTCTATCAGAATACCTACTTGTCTCCAGAGCAGTGCAACAAACGCCACAGACTTCAACCTGGTCATAAAGATTATTCTCCCGGAGGTAATCAATAACTACGGTAGAAGTAGCTGGATTATGCCCCACAAACAGGATTACCGGTTTGCTTTTGTCAATTGACGCCCATCCCAAATCTACCAAGGGTGTATCAGCAACTGAAGTGGGGTAATTAAATCCCACTATCTGAGCAATATCAGCTACCTCCATGCCTACATGGTCCAGCATTCCCGCATGTAGAGCTTTCGATTCATAATCCAGGTAACTGCCTTCTTGCCCCATGTGAGTGGAATCCAGAAGATGGGTGATCTCCTTGAAGACATATTCTATGGCTATTACAAGGTCACCCAGAGTTTCAGGCTTCAAGCCCACAACTGTCCTTATGTGCGGTGCTTCGATATTGATTGATCCGCCTAAATCTATCTTCTTATCCGGACCGTGCTTTTCAATCAAGAACTCCAGGATGTGCCCGGCATGAGCAGCATGAGCGGAACATCCCATCAAGCAAGACAAGAGTATCCATCTTGCTTGTTGAGTAGCTATATCAATACCGCAGGCCCCTCTCCTTGTCTCGGTGAGGTCACATTTGCCATAGGTACAGAAGCAACATAAATCACAGAATGGCGCATAAAAAGGCGCATATGTTTTCAATAACCTCATGTCCCAATTTCTGAGGTCGGGAATTTCCGGCATCGGCGTGGGACCGACTGGCTCCCAGGGAATCTCCGCTTTTATCTTCTTATGAATTTCTTCTAATTTCCGTGTCATTTCTTTTACTTCTGCCATTTTTACCTCGCTTCTATCGTTTCCTTTATTAATTTCAAGGTCTCGGGATGTCTCAATACAATAATATTTGCCCCAGCCAGTAAAAGTGATAGCGCTGTCATTCCTTCCCAAAGCAATCCTTGTTTCTTGTTTTCCTTAGCCTGTTTTGTCTTCCAGCACTCCCCACCAAGATTGGCAATAATCGGCATCATGGTCATACTGTCTTTGGTGATAACTCCAATCTGTTTTACCCGCTCAACCAAAGAGAAACTATATTCCATGCCATAGCCCAGCGCAGAAGACAAGGGGTCGATCACAATCCTATCTGAGGGAAAGAACTTACTGAGCTTGACATTCAACTCCTTAAGCAAATTGATATCCAGAGGACTTTGAGCAATAGCCGTATGCCCATGGTCCAGAATTGCCCTGCCCACCGCTTCGTAATTTTCCTTAAGCACCGGGCCTATAAGGAGGTTCATTCCATCGCATACTTCAGCAACCTTGGAAAGAACTTCAACATCCTTCTTTTCATCTCCTGAGCCATAGACAATCAAAGGCACGTCTATAGCCTCGGCTACTTCTTTGGTCAATGCCGCTGCTTTGTCAGCAGGAGCATTCTTGCCTGCCGGGTCGGTACTCATAAGGAAAAGTGAAACGGCATCCACCGCAAAGCCCTGGCATTTTTTAGCCCAGCTAACCGGGTCGGAAATTACATCCCGAAAGGGCTCGACTGCATGCTCAGGCCAATCCTCAGGCTTCATATCAAGAACTTCCAGAGCAAACTTTGCTGGATTGGGATTTGAGCCCTGGTCAAAAAAATGAAGGGGAAGAATATTCTCTCCCCCAATCTTCAAGCTCTTCTTTCCCTTCCCAATAGTTACCTCTCTCACTACCCCACTATACGCTTCAACTGGTGCTTTATATTCCATTCCTTATCCTCCTTAACTTTCAAGCCAGGCATTGGAGTACAAGGTTTCTCCCTTAAGAACCCTGGCTGTCTTAACATACTCAACTTGCTTTTGAGATAGGGCGGAGAGGTCTATATCCTCCTTGTCCATGGTCTTATAAATAAGCTCGACATTTTTCGGCATCTCTCCCTTGATCAAGCTCATAAGCTCTTTATCCAAAGGGTCAGCGATGGCAGAATAAAGTCCATTCCTCCCTAGCATCACCAGATACACACGGTTAAGAAGCGACCTGAGTTGGTCCGGCACCCCGTTAGATACATTGGAAAGCCCTACTGTGGATTTAACCCCGGGCAGAACATCCTCAAGTATCTTGATAAATTCCAAATTTGCTACGGCGAACCTCTGTCCCTCGCCAGCGGTACTCACGGGAAGAAGTATAGGGTCAACCCAGATGTCTTCGTTGGGAATCCCCAATTCATTGGCATATGTCACCGTGTCCATAATACTCTCTATCTTGGAATCAACATCGGGAGGCATTCCCTTATCCGTCATTACCGAAATTACCACATCGCAGTTATATTTTTTGGCCAAGGGAAGCATTTGCTCTTTGGAGCCAGTCTTCCCCGAAGCGGAGTTAAGCAAAGGTCTCTTTTGGCAAGCTTTTAGACCTGCCTCCATCGCTACCGGATTCATAGTATCTATAGATAAAGGCAAATCGGTAACTTCCTGAACTGTGCTGACTAACCATTGCATGGTCTCTTCGGTGTCCTTTTTCATGGGTCCAACATTCAAGTCAATGTAATCGGCTCCAGATTCAGTTTGGGCTTTAGTTAAATTCTGGATTACTTTGGCATTTCTCTCCCTTATCGCCGTGGAAACTGCCTGAGCTATGACATGTATGTTCTCGCCAATAATGACCATATCGAGTACCTCCGATTTATCGGTGTGGTGTCTTGAATAAATCATCGCAATATAGCAAGGAAAAGGCTTTTTGTCAAACTACTTGTTGGCCTTTATTATAACAATTTTGGCGGCTGTATCCACCACAGCACGTCAAAAGTTCTTTCTCCCAAAGAAAGAAACATCGGGTAATTAACGCTAATGTCGTCGCTTTGCTATAATTTTTGTGAATATTGGGGAGCAGACAGACAGCAAAATTCTGGCAATTGCCTCGGAGTAAATGGCTAAAGATTATTATAGGATTTTAGGCGTACCCAGGATTGCCTCGGATGCAGAGATTAAGAAGTCCTACCGGAAACTGGCCATGCAATATCACCCCGATCGCAATCCCGGGAAAGAGAAATGGGCTAACGAGAAATTCAAGGAGATAAACGAGGCTTACGGAATCCTTGGTGACCCTCAAAAAAGAAAGCAATACGACCAATTTGGCACTGTCGGCAATATAGGCGACATCTTCGGCAGTCCTTTCACTACAACCACTTTCGAGGAAATGATGAAGGACTTCGGCGGGGCTGGCCTGAGATTTGATTTCCTTGACGACATATTTGGCGATTTCTTGAAGGGTAGAGGTTCTTCTTTCTCTTTTAGAAGCTTCGGTGGCAGGCCTGGCAAAGTGAGATTTGAAGTCTGGCCGGGGCAAGAAATCAATCTGGATGAAATATTTGGCCAAACTCGAAGACCCCAGGAAGTTCATTACGAGCTTGCAATTAGTCAAAAAGAGGCTTTGCAGGGGGTAAAGAAGATATTGAAGAGAAGGGGGAAAAAACTGGAGGTAAGGATTCCCGCCGGGGTAAGAACGGGCGACGTGATGAGATATAGGAATGCCCTCCAGACAAGCGATGGCTTGCCCGGCGACATCTTGATTAAAGTTATAGTTAAATAAGCCCGGGGCTTTTACAGGAACAATGAAAAAAATAAGAGTAAGCTTCCCCTCCGGTGAGCTTTTCCTCGAAGGAATACTGGCTATACCCGAAGGTGCCGGGCCTTTCCCGGCAGTAATAGTTTGCCATCCTCACCCTCTCTACGGCGGCAGCATGGATAACAATGTGGTCTATAGCCTCTCCGAGGCACTGACACGAGCATCGCTTGCTTCATTCAAGTTTAACTTTCGCGGAGTAGGCGGGAGCCAGGGGGAGTTTGGTCAAGGAATAGGTGAGCAGGAAGATGTGGAAGCAGCCATTTCATTTATAAACACTGTAAAAAAAGTAGATTCTAAGAGAATCGGGCTTGCTGGTTATTCAGCCGGCGCTGGCTTTGCTCTTCCCGTTGGCCTTAACGATGTTCGAATTAAGGCGCTGGCTGCAATCTCGCCTCCACTCCGTATGTTCGATTTTGATTTTCTCAAAGACTGCCCTAAGCCAAAACTTTTTATCTCGGGAAGCAGGGATAATTTTACACCCGCCGACCAGTTCCTGGAATTTTGCCAGAATCTTC
>Ga0315277_10005877_pt1 | contig 16115 bp, 28 predicted proteins | sample YL17G05_15_MG_FD_203695 | JGI IMG/M metagenome (GOLD analysis project Ga0315277, IMG submission 203695) | Sediment microbial communities from Yellowstone Lake, YNP, Wyoming, USA - YL17G05_15 | ecosystem: Environmental > Aquatic > Freshwater > Lake > Sediment | place: USA: Wyoming | collected...
TGTCGCCTGGATCCGGTTCTGACGCAGCCAGTCCTCGATGACGCGCTTGGCGCACGAGAACCGCGGCTTCTCGATCTGCTCGCCCTGAACCCGTGCGACGTAGAACGCGCGAGGCCCAGCAGGAGTCATCCTGGCAACCTGGACGATGTCGGCGACCAGAGCGCCTCGCGGGTCGCGCCAGATGAACATGGGGCGCATCAGCGCGCTCGGCGGCGACGACGGGCGCGACGACGGTTCGCGTTCACCCACTTGCCGAGACCGCTGTCGTAGTAGTGGCCACCGCTCGTGTAGGACGTGTGCTTGCCGATCCTCCACGTCCCCGGGTTCGTGAAGGTCAGGTACGCGAGCATCCCGAAGATCCCAAGCGTCAGAAGCCCGCCGATGGGCGAGCTTGCTGTCGCCTGTCCCAGTCCGCTCGTGGCCTGGCAGCCGCAGCCGCCGAGGCCCTTCAGGGGGAACCGTGTCGAACTCATGCCCGTGACCTGCGAGTAGCCCATGGCGCGTACTATACATCGGGCTTCGATGCGCGTCCTCATGGCGACGAACACGTACCTGCCGCACGTCAGCGGCGTTGCGAACGCGGTCGATCGGATGGTGCGCTCGCTGCGCCAGCTCGGGCACGAGGTGATCGTCGTCGCCCCCGGTGACAGCCTCACCGCACCCATCCATGCCGACCGTCAGGGCGTCATCCGCGTGCCGGCGATCCCCTCCGTGGCCGGAAGCGATCTCACCCTTCCGCTACCGACCTCCGAGCGCCTGACCGACGTCATCGCCGCGTTCGACCCGCACATCATCCACGCACATCATCAGTTCTCGCTCGGCAAGGCCGCGCTCAACGCGGCGCGCAAGCTCGGCAAGCCGATCGTCGTCACGGTCCACACGTTCCACGAGACGCAGACGCAGAAGTTCAAGGTGCCGATGCGGTTGTCGCTCTCGGCGAAGATGGCCGGCGCAGCCATCTCGTATCTCGGCGCGTCCACGCTTCCGATCTTTTTCGAGAACGCATGCGACGCGGTGCTGGCGCCGACCGCGAGCGCGGCGCGGCTGCTGCGCGAGCGCGGGGTGACCGTGCCGATCTACGTCACGCCGTCCGGCATCGATGTCGAGATCTACGCGAACCCGAACGGAGCGTCCGTCCGGAAGAAGCACGTCATCGACCCGGGAGTCTTCGTCGTCGGCCACGTCGGACGCCTCTCGAAGGAGAAGAACCTCGGCTTTCTCGCCAAGAGTATGGCGAAGTTCCTTCAGACGAACGGCGACGCGCGAGCCATCATCGTCGGCACGGGACCGTGCTCGGGTGAGATGGACGCGACCTTCCGCGCTCACCGTGTCGCTTCGCGCGTTCGCTGGCTCGGCGTGCAGCGCGGACAGGCGCTCGCGGACGCCTACGGGGCGATGGACGTGTTCGCGTTCTCATCGGTCATCGAGACGCAGGGGCTCGTGCTCGCTGAGGCGATGGCGGCGGGGGCGCCAGTGATCGCGCTCGACGGTCCCGGGACGAGGGACATCATCCGGAACGACGTGAACGGGCAGCTCGTGATGAAGCTCGACCCCGAGTCGTTTGCCGAAGCGCTCCTCGAATGGTCGCGACTGCCCCCACAGGTCGCTCGGTGCCGCAAGAGAGATGCCCGCGAGACCGGCGCCTCCTACGCGCTGGAGCTGACGACCAGACGCCTGGTGACGGTCTACGAGCAGGTTGCGCGACGTGTCTGACAGGTGTACCGTCCGAGGCGATGTCAGACAACGAGACTGAAGCTGTCCCGAACGAAGTCGCAACGCCCGTCGGGCATGCGTACAAGATCGTCTACCTGAAGCTCGACGATCAGGGCGTGCCGATGCTCACGAGTAGCGTGGGCAAGCAGTTGCTGCCGGCGAAGATCTACGACCGGAAGACAGCGCTCAAGCTCGCGGCGTACGAGGCGCAGCGGCTGCCGACGAACAGCGTCACGGAGCTGCTGCTCGCCGTCATCAGTCCGATGGGGCGCTGCATCGCGGTGCTCGCGGGCGGGACGGGCAAGCCGGTGCGGCCGCTCGTCGCGCTGCGGACCAAGCGAGCGCTCGCGACGCTCATGCCGGACGACGTGAAGGTCAGGCGACGGACGAGTCGGCCGGTGACGCGTTCGGTTGCAAAGGCCGCGAGGAAGCGGCGGATGACGGGGAGGGGAAGCCGATGAGTACGAAGAAGAGCGTGACGAAGAAGCCGAAGTCGAAGCCGAAGTCGTTTCCTGAAGAGAGGTTCGTCGCTGCGGTGGAGCGCATCGCGACAGCGATGGAGGCACAGGCCAAGTCGCAGTCGGATTCGACGAAGAAGGTCCAGGCCATCTTCGATGAGATGATGCCGATGCTCCGGAAGACGATGGGGACGTCGAAGCGTCGCGAAGGCTTCGACGCGTAGGGCGGTAGCCGGCCGGCGATCCCTCCGGTAGTATGACGGCCATGCACGTGAACCCGCGCCCGGCGAGCGTCCGGCCCTATCTCTCGTCGCTGTACCTGCCAGGCAGCCTCGGTCGCTACCGGCAGTACCCGCGCGTGACGGTGACGCCCATCCCGGGCGCCGGCTACAACGCGCGCAGGGGCGTCTGGGGCGAGCAGGTGCTCTACCTCGGCGGCTACGGCGACCTCTTCAAGACCGACGGCCTGTATCCGTACGGCCAGTACCACCAGGTGCCCCTGCGCGGGCTCGGGCAGGTCCCGCCGGCCCCCTGGTACACCAGGACGTGGGTCTGGGCGGCGGCGGGCGGCGCGGTGCTGCTGGTCGGCGTCGGCTCGTACATGGCGCTGCGCAAGAACCGCCGCGTGCGTCGGAACCGTCGCCGGAGCCGTCGGTGAGCTACGCAGGCCTCGGCTCTCCTGCCTCGTACAAGAGGTACTGGAGCAACTACGCGAAGATGTGCCAGGGCATGGCCGATGAGGGCGCGTGCCTGAACCGCGCGATCCAGCACGGCGCGAACGTGACCTTCTCGGCGAGCGGCCTCGGGCAGACCGCCAGACCACCTTCGGCGCTGCTGTGGAACTGGCTCGTCGGCGACTGGCTGACGAGTTCCGTGTCCGCTGAAGATCTTGCCGCACGGAATGCGGCCCTCCTGCTGACGGCCCTGGGGACCACAGCGGGCGTCGCCGCGGGCTACTGGCTGCGTGGTCGTCGCATGAAGTCGAACCGGAGGCGTCGATGAGCTACGCAGGCCTCGGACAGATCGGTCCCGCGTCGGCTTCCACGACGCAGCAGGCGCTCGCGATCGCCACGAACCTCACGCAGATCGGCGCGCAGGTCGTCGCGAATCCCGACCTCTTCGCGCGCAGCCAGGCGCCGCGTATCGTCAACGCGCTCGACGAGGCGGTCATCACGCCTCTCGTGGACCGTGTCGCTCAGCGCGCGACCCCCTACTTCATCCGGTACGTGATGCCGCCCCTCGCGGTGCTCTACGTGCTGAGCGGCATGGCCGCGTTCTTCAGCTACAAGGTGCTCGAAGGCCAGCGAAACCGAAAGGTTTCGCCGAACAGGCGTCGGCGCTGGCGCCACTGAACACGAACGGAAGGGCTGGGCAGCCATGGGTATTTCCAAACGAGATCTGTTTCACATGTCCGCAGAGCAGGCGCAGGCCGGCAAGTCCATGTGGAACGTGACGGGGCAGAAGGGGCGTCTCGCCACCTCGTCGTTCGATGCCGAAGCGATGGCACCGAAGACCTGGATCATGTGGGTCAACGACAAGGGCGAAGAGATCAGCACCATCGAGTGCGAGCTGTACGCCGTGCCTCGGGCGAGCGACTCGGGAGAGCAGGTCGGCATGCTCATCGGCATGTGCCCCAAGTGCGGCAGCAACTTCACCGTCCGCGAGGACAACAAGGCGATGACGCTCGATCGCGTCACGTACCGCAAGGCCCCGAAGCACCTGCGCATCAACTGGGCGTTCCACTGCAAGACCGTGATCGGCAAGCCGGTCATGGACGACGACGTCATCCCCGTCGTCAGCAGCGGCGAGCGCTGGGCCTGCGACTACTGCAAGGAGTGGTGCGTCCGTGTTCAGGGCGGCGTCGCGACCACGGACATGACCGGCGTCACGCAGTTCTCGATCAGCGGTCGCGTGCCCATCGTTGGAGGATAGCGTGTCGTATCACACAGGCAGTTCGGTCCCGCACGCGTTGGCTCCCGCGATTCAGCCGCATCAGTACCAACTGCTGCCGCTCTCGCAGGTGCCGCCTGCGCCGATCATGCTCCTCGACGCCAGCACGAAGCGCATCCTGATCATCATCGGGATCTTGCTGCTGGCGGTGATCGTCTTCTCGATGCTCAGCAAGAAGAGCGCGAAGGTCACGCGGAACCCGGTGAAGCGCGTCTCGACGCCCGAGCTGGCGAAGAACCTCTACGAGCGGCTGGAGCGTCGAGGCGGGGCAAACCCGACGACCATGCGCTCGCTCCAGAGCTACGCGAGCAAGCGGTAAGGCGATGGCGCCCAGGATCACGGTCTCCGACGACGACGGACAGTTGGCGCTGTTTGCTGGCAAGAGAGGGTACGCGAGCTTCTTCTATGGGGACGCGAAGTTTGTCGGCAGTGTTCTCACCGAGTCAGGCCGGATCGAGACAGCGGAATGGCTGAGCGATGCCACAGATGAAGAGGAACCAGTCGCGTGGCTCACCGGCATCGAGATTGAAGAAGGCAAACGGGGCAAAGGGATCGGGACCGCGCTACTTCGGCGCGGACTTCGTGAGCTTGAAAAACGCAACGTGAGCCTCGTCTTCCTTCACGCGATGGCCGACTTCGGCTACGAGGAACAGCTAGACGCCTGGTACGTTGCGCACGGTTTTGGCGCATCGGGCGAGCTTGATGGACGCCCGTTCTACTATGCGTATCTCAGCGGAGATACCGGAGACTGATGCAGCTCTCCTGGGAACAGGCTCGCGCACTCGGCATCCATCTTCCGTCGCCGCCGAAGCGAGAGAAGAAGCCGCCGCCTCCTGACAGCTACGTCCCGCACGACTGCGTCATCCTCGCGATCGACCCGGGCAACGTGAGCGGCTGGGCGCTCGTGTCCCCCCGCCGATCAGTGGCGATCAGCGACGGACGTGAAGCAACCCGGCAGCCCGTGACCGTCTGGTCTGGGAAAACCACCGACGGCCCGAAGAACCACATCGTCGAGATGGCGAGGGATGCCGCGACGAACGACGTCATGCGGCCGCTCATCGTCGTCGCCGAGACGTGGACGACGGGTGACCGGGTCCACGACAGGCGCATGCGCGCGGCCACCATGCTCGGACTTGGCGCCGCCTGGGGCCGATGGAGCGACGCGCTCGACGCTATCGGAGTGCCGAAGAGCCGCATCCTCCGCGTGAACACGTCCACATGGCGCGCGAAGATCATCGGTGGACCGATGAACCGGAGCACGGAGGAGTGGAAGAGGCTCGCGCACCTTCACGCGCAGCAGCGCTTCCCCGTGCGGTCTCCGAGCGGGAAGGTCACCTCCGACGATGAGGCCGAGGCGCTCTGCATCGCAGCGTGGGCGATGTACGCGGGGCCGGTCGGAGCGGCGCTGAAGAAGGCCGGGAAGCGGTACCCCTAGCGCATCAGCCCGATCGAGCTGACCTCGCGCCAGTTCTCGGGCCCGGCGGCGATCGCCGTGAGCTGACCATCCAGATCGGGCTCGCGGAACAGCTCGACGCGACCGTGGAGGTGCCGCACGAGATCTTCCAGCGCGAGCCGGCCGGGCACCTGGAGCACGACGAGGTTCTCGCAGGGCTCGCCGTGCTTGAGGACCCAGGCGATGAGCGCGTGACCGGCCTGGGCAGCCCGCAGGCCGACGCTGAGGTCGGCGCGGGTGATCGCGTAGAGCCGATCGGTCCTGGAGGGTGCCGCCCCCTCTCCTCCATCCTCATCACGGATGGCGCTCTGCTGTTGAGCTACAGAACCAATGGCCCCGCCAGGTACTGACCCTGGTGCCTCACGAAGGCCATCGCTGGCCTCCGAGCGCTCTGCCGGTGAGCTACGGGGCCTAGAAATGGCACTGCCCCGCTCGACGGTGAGGTCGGGCAGGGCAGGGCGAAGGGGGTCGCGTGCGGCGCAGGGCGCCTGACGGTCAATGCTTTGAGAGGGTCACGTCCAGCAAGCTAGCGACGCCGACGCGAGCCGTCAAGGCCTTCCGCGGTTGCTCTTGTCGGACAGGTGCTGTACAAGTGTCGGACAGACATGTCAGACACACCCGATGATCCGATCTTCCCCGAGTACAAGGACCGCGCCGAGGGCGACCTGAAGTCGCTCGAACAGCAGCTCCGCCACTCGCCCATCCGCAACTACGTCGCGCCTCCGGCCGACGGCTACGACGTCCATGGGCTCTGGCACTGCTTCGGCACCCAGCACCGCTCGGGCTATGCGACGCACGCGATGGCTCTGCACTGGATGCTCAGCAAGAGCCTCGGGATCAAGACGCAGCTCACGCCGCACAGGTCGATGGACATCGACATCGAGCGGTTCCCGGCAGATCGCGACGCGCAGCTCTTCGAGTGGACGAAGGAGGCGGTCGGCTGGCCGCATACGCTCTTCGTCTCTTTTCCGCTGGAGGTCGCCGCGGAGATGGAAGGGGCCGCCGGAGGCATCGTTCCGTACTGCGCCTTCGAGGGTGACCGGGTGTCGCGCTACGCGAAGGATCTCGCGACCGGCCCGATCTTCGAGCGCGTCTGGGTCGTCAGCGACTTCGTGAAAAGCGCCTTCGTCGCGGGCGGCGTGCCGGAGGATCGCGTGGACGTCGTTCGCCCGATGCTCACCGACGGCTTCTGGAAGATGACGCCGATCGAGCAGCTCATGGCGCAGAAGAACCGTCCGGTCACACACGACGACCCCTTCGTCTTCGGGACGCTCGGCACCTGGCAGAAGCGCAAGGGGATGTTCGATCTCGTGCGCGCCTACTTCGGCAACTTCAAGCGCGAGGAGCCGGTCACGCTCGTGATTCGCACGAGTCCGCTCGGCGTCAATCAGACGATCAAGAAGTTCAAGAGCCAGCTCACGACGGAGATCGCGGAGATCGCGCGCGAGTTCGGAGACGACAACTTCCCCGTGTCGCGCAAGATGCCGAAGCTGTCGCTGGAGCTGGGGACCGACCTCTCGGACCAGCAGGTGATCGAGTGGCTCGGCACGCTCGACTGCTACGTGAACCCGTCCTACGGGGAGGGGCTCGGTATCCCGCACATCTGGGCGAAGGCTCAGGGCGTCCCGCTCGTGTCGAGCGGCTACGGCGCGGTGGGCGACATGGCCGTCGAAACCCAGCGGGCCGTCGGCGCGACGCTCGACCACCTGTTCGGGTTTCAGGCTACGCCGGTCGATCCGGAGATCCTGAAGTTCGGCCTGATGTTCGATCGCAAGACCAACTGGGGCAGCTACTCCGTCGAAGCGCTGGCGCGTGAGATGCGGAACGCGATGAGCCACAACGGGCGCACCGTAGACGTCAAGTCGGCGGAGTACATCCGCGAGGCGTTCGGCGCGGAGACGCTCAGTCCCCTGCGCGCGGCGCTCCGGAAGACCTTGCCGGCGGAGTACAGCGAGAAGTGGCTCTGACGCGATGATCCTCATCGTGGGCCACTTCGGGACTCTCTATTCGTACGCCACCGTCGCAGGTCGCGTGGCGGAGGCCTTGCGGGAGGCAGGCATGCTGGCTGGCTGCCAGAACATCGACGGCGGATGGCACCCCCGGTGGGAGAAGCTCCGCGGGCCTCCGAGCGCCGAGCCTACTCACGTGCTGCTGGTTTCGGCGCCGAATCACTACGTCTCAGGCTACGCGGACAGGTTCGGCCGCAGCCGCTCTGCGATCTTCGTGAGCCCGAACACAGATCAGCTTGCCGATGAGCACGTGGAGACGATCAGCAAGTTCGGGCTCGCCATCGCCCCCTCACGCTTCTGTGCAACGACGGTGGCTCAGCAGTGCGCGATCGATGGCGTGAGCGTGTTGCCGCTCGGCAGTCCAGTTCCCGCGGGCCGTGGCAAGAGCAAGCGTGCCTTGGGGGCTCCGGTGCGCGTGCTGCACTTCACGAGCGACCAGGCCTGGCCGAGCCGCAAGGGAACCGAGTCGCTCCTGATGGCCTGGACTTGTCGCCGGCCCGGTCCGGAGGCCGTCCTCACGATCCACGGGCCGCCATCGCTGCGCCGGGATGCGCTCTACGCCATCGCGGACTGCGGCATCGACGAGACGGTGACCTACGAGCCGTCGAACCCTCACGGGACGAGCGACGAGGAGCTGACCGCGCTCTACGACCAGGCAGATCTGATCGTGACGCCGTCGCGCTCCGAGGGCTTCGGCATGATGATGCTCGCGGCGCTCGTGGCCGGCGTGCCGCTGCTGACCACGTGCAACACGGGGCACGCGGAGTTTCTGAGCCTGCGGCCTGGAGCGTGGCTTCCCATCCCGACGCCGACCGTGGGTCCGATGTCGTTCGAGACAGGCAACGCCCCGGTCGTGCAGTTCCAGACGCTCGCGGAGATGCTCGGCCTGGCGCTGACGCCGTTCGCGCGCGAATGGATGCTGGCGAGCGACCTTGGTTACGGCGAGGCCAGGGAGCCCGGCTGGGGGTCATGGGACACGGCGGCCGCGAAGTGGGTGGAGCGTCTCAAGGAATGGATGGAGGAAACATGAGCAAGGGCGTTGTTCTGAGGCACCTCGGCGGCGAGGGGCCGATCGAGGTCATGACCCGCGTGATGGACTTCAACGTCCAGGAGGTGGTGGGCCCCGATGGGAAAACCATGGCGATCCCCGCGAACACGCTCGTCGCGTTCACCGCGCAGAAGTTTCGCGAGCTGGGCGACACCGACGAGTGGGAGTTCATCACGACCGTGCCGTCTCAGGCGGGCCCGGTGCGCGCCTACATCTACCTCTCGGGCAAGGACATCTTCATGATCCGTGCGACCAGTAAGGTCGGCTGAGATGGCCGAGCCGACGCGCGAGACGCAGAGCGAGCGGCTGTCGTTTCGCGCGACGGCACGCAACGCGGAGAAGCTCCTGGCCCTCGCGAAGGCGAAGGGCTGGGTCAACGCGAAGGGACACCCGAACGTGTCCGCCGTGCTCAACTTCCTGATCGAGGCGTTCGACATGGCCAGCCTCAAGAAGGCCGCCGAGAGGAAGAAGTAGATGGGCTGGTGGGGCGTGAATCCGTGGGACGGCGACAGTCCGGCAGACATCCTCTGCTCGCTCGACGACCATCGCGCCACGTGTGTAGCGCGTCTGCTAGGCGTACCGCCCCCTCCGGCGTGGGTCTGGAGGCGGACCGAGAAACACAAGAAGGCGCAGCGCGTTCTCGACAGGTACGCCGCCGAATGGGTGAAGCAGTGGAACTTCGGGGCCAAGCCGAAGCGGTCGAAGGATGGGACGATCATCCTCACCGACCCGTTCGACCTGTGGTCGCTCGTCGGCGTGGTCTGCAAGTTGTTGAACGCGGAGGTCGCCCTCCAGCGCGGCGTGGTTCAGTGGGCATCCGATGCGTGCGAGACCATCGGAGCCGACGCTGAGTTCTGCGGTTCGTGGCGGCAGCCGCTCGCGTTCCGACGGAGCGTGCGAAGCGTCAAGTTCCAGCTCATGGATCTGCTGAACAAGAGCGAGTCGTCGTTTCTCTTTGGGACGATCGAGAGCGTCGTGAACAAGCCGCTGCCGCGGAACAAAGCACAGCGCGGCACGAAGAGGAAACTGGGCCTGGTGAAGAAGAAGACCGTGAAGAAGGAGAAGTCGAATGGCCGATGAAGAGCCGAAGAAGAACGAGGGCACGTTCGTCTGCAAGTGCCTCTGGAGCGGCACGCTTGCCTTCTCCGCCGAGGAAGTGAGCGGCCTCGATGGCGACATCAAGCGGTACATGGGGCCCTGTCCCGAGTGCGGCAGGAACTCGCTCCAGCTCGCGCAAGATCCGGCAGCGGGTCACCGCGGGATCGACGCTCTCCTGGACGAGATGGAGGCCGCGGCCGATCCCGTGGGCGACAAGGAGGACCGCGATGTCTGACGAAGGTTTCAAGCCCGACGTTCCGACCGGCTCAGCACTCGCGGTCACCAGCCCCCACGACGCCCGCGCGCTCGTGAGGCGCATGTCCGGCGACCAGATGCCCGACCGGTGCCACTTCCACTGCGTCATGTGCGGCTGGAGCAAGACCCTGAACTTCGACGCCGATGAGATCGCTGCGCTCGGCGACAACGTGCGCGACTACGGCGGCCCGTGCCCCGGCTGTGGGTCGATGACGCTTCAGCCGTACGACACGATCGCGGGCGGCGCGTTCAAGTCCGTCCACGAGATGGCGACCGCCAACAAGAAGAAGGAGTACGGCGAGGCCGCCGACGTCTTCATCGAGAAGGTGCAGGGCAAGGTCGGAGAGATGTTCACCGGCGTCATGCCCGGGTCGACGCTGGGCGACCCGTCTCCGCCGCCTTCGAGCGGGCCATCGCGCGAGCACCTGCCGGAAGCCGACGACGTCGATCTCTCCAACATGAAGCCGCGGAAGGGATGAGGTGTTGTCGATCTATATCGTGACGCCATGCTGCCGTCCGGAGAACCTTCCGCTCCTCAACGACGGAGTCGAGCGCGCTCGTCGCCGAGTGCCGGTTCGATGGATCGTCGCGTTCGATGGATCGAAGGTTCCGGAGGACATCGACCTGTCGCAGCTTACGATCGACGAGTCGGTCTGGTTTCACCCGAAGGACCTGGGAGAGACGGCCGGAGGCGCGTTCGTGCGGAACGCGGCGATCGCAAAGGTCCCCGAAGGGGATGCGTGGGTCATCATGCTCGACGACGACAACCTGCTGTCGCAGGAAGTCGTTGACGCCGCAGCCTCCGCAGACGACGACACGGACTGGATCATCCCGAGCCGCGTGATGCCGTCTGGCCAGGTCGAGCCTCCGCCGTTTGTGCCGGAAGTCGGCAACATCGACACGGCGCAGCTCGTCGCGCGCAAGCGCGTGCTCGGCGACAGCCCGTTCAGGATCGGCTACTGCGCCGACGGCGTTCTGGCCGCCGAGATGGAGCGGCGCGGCGTCTCGATCTGGCGAAGGCCGGACCTGTCGGTCACCTACAACGCGCTCGACGCAGTGAAGACCTGGGAACGCGTGCCCGGATGGCTCAACGTCCCCAGCATGTACCTGCGCGTCATCGAGGAGATCCCGAAGAACGGCAAGCTCGTCGAGGTCGGCATCTACGGCGGCAAGTCGTCGTTTCTCATGATGGAACGCATGAAGGAGCTGAAGAAGCCGATCGAGTACCACGTCGTCGACTTCTGGGATGATGTCGTCATCCGCCAGGCGTGGGTCGCCGCATCGCGCTGGTACCGGCCGTTTTTCAGCGAGCTGTGGATGACGTCCACGCGGGCGGCTGAGCGATTCGAGGACGCATCGCTCGACGCCGTCATCATCGACGCGAACCACAACTACGAGTTCGTGCGTGACGATCTCGCGGCGTGGGTGCCGAAGGTGAAGGCAGGCGGCATCGTGGCCGGCGACGACTACAGGAACGCGTCGTGGCCCGGCGTCGAGCGCGCGGTGAACGAGGCGCTTGGCACCGTGGAGTTCATCCCTCCGATGGGCTTCTTCTGGAGAAAACCGTGATCGTCCTCGGCGTACCAACGCTCAACCGCTACGACCTGCTCCCCAACCTGCTTCGGTCGGCGTGGGCGGGGACGGTCAGGCCAGACCTGTGCGTCGTCATCGACAACGGAGGGAAGCTGAAGCTGCCACAGGCGAACGGCGATCGGACGCTGGTTCAGCGGCCAGGCCGTAACCTGGGCGTCGGACCGTCGTGGAACCTGCTGGCGCGAGAGTATCTGACGGGCCCGGACGATCGACTCTTGATCTGCGGCGACGACGTGACGCTTCATCCCGACACGATCGAGCATCTTCTGATCACGATGTCCGAAAAGGATGCGGACATGGCGTACCCAGGCGCCACCGACAACGCCTTCTCGTGCTTCATGGTCAGGGCAGCACTCTTCGAGAAGGTCGGCTACTTCGACGAGAGGTTCTACCCGGCCTACTTCGAGGACGGAGACTTCACTCGCCGAATGACCCTGGCTGGGGTCCACGCGTTCACCGCGCCGTGTGGCTACGAGCACGTGGGCAGCGCGACGATCAAGAAGCTCAGCGTTAAAGAGCTGGAAGACCATCACGCGAACTTCGTCGAGCTTCGCAACTACTACGTGGAAAAGTGGGGCGGCCTGCCCGGCGCCGAGCGCTTCACGGAGCCGTTCGACGGAAAACCAGAGCGTCCCAACAGCGTGTCGTTCTGATCTACTTCGTCACCGGGATCGGCAGGTACTCGGTGTCGACGATGACGTACTCATCGCCGGGCGCGTAGCCCGAGATGAAGAAGGCGCTGTAGCCGTGCTCGGAGACGGTCGCCGAGATGTCGCTCAGGTCGATCTCATCCCCGAGGCGCTCGGCGATCTTCTCGTCGGCGATCTTCTCGATCTCTTCAGCGAGCGCTTCGAGCAGCGGGCGAACCTGATCGTCTAGGGTCGCGTCATCGACACCGGCTTCGGCCATGGCGTCGATCATGGTGTCGATGACGTCGTCCACTCGCTGGCTCTCCGAGGCCGCTTCCAGGACCGCGCGGGCCGCTTGTGCGATGTGCTTGGCTGCCGCCTGGGGTAGCGCGCGACCCGCGTCGTTCAGCTCCTGCGACGGCGAGAAGCCTTCGAGGGCCCACTTCCGAAGGCCATCGCGCACCTGCTCGTCGCAGTCGCCGAGGACGGAGTAGCGGTGCGTCTTGTTGGTCTTGCGGTCGACGATCTCGAACGTGAACGGCGCCGACCCCGGCGTGTAGAAAGTCAGGTCGTTGCCGCAGTCGTAGAGGTCGGGCTCGATGTCGGCAACCAGCTCGCCGGGCACCGGGCTCTCGACCTCGTAGACGTGCTTGCCGAACTTGCGCGCGAAGTCCGGATCTGTCGTGAGGTAGAGGCCCCAGCCGAGCGAGCCGGTGTAGCCGGGATCGTTCCCGTCCAGCTCTTCGAGGTCGTCGCTGTCCGAGCCGTGGTAGAACGCTTCACGCTCGCCGTTCTGCGCGAGCGCCCGCGAGTACCGGATCGTCTCCCACGGGTCCGCCTCGATCTTGTCCATCATCGCCGCAACCTCAGCGTCGTCGTTGAGGTCGCAGAGGAACTGGGCGTAGGACAGGTCGACGTTCCACGTTCCGCTCGGCAGCGTGACGAGAGCGGTCGCGTGCTGGCCAGAGTCGACGACCTGCGCCTCGATCCCCTTCTTGGCCAGCGCGTTGACGAACTCCTGCGAGATGAACCCGCAGACCTTGAGCTGATACCGCCGGATCATGAAGCGGTGGATGAGCGGGATGCCAACCCGCTCGATCAGCTCCCTGATCTCAGCGTCCCCATTCACGTCCGCCACTCCCAGCCGGGCCCGAGCGGAAGGTTGTCGTAGCGCGGGTCGATGACGAGCATGCCGCGGTCCCAGGAGATGGGGACGCTGTCGGCGCGCCCGCTGGTGGTCATCAGCTCGCGCATCGGACCTGCGGCCCGAGGCTGCATCCGGAGGACGGCGTCCTTCGGGAAGCAGAACTCATCGGTCGTCCGCGGCGCCGGCCCTTGTCCGAGGTGGTGGTAGCTCATCGCTTCGAGGAGCGGCGCCGGCTCGTTCGCCGGTTCGTACGCAGGGCCGCCATCCTGACCAGAGTCACCTTCTTGCCGAGGGTCTTGCTCATCCGTCGAGCGACCTTGAGCGCCATCGTCTTCGTCCGAACTGGCTTGCGCTTGCCCTTCACGACGCGCTTGCCGCCGATCCGATAGGAGAACGCGTACCATCCGATCACCCGACCGGTCGTCTTCTTGCTGGTTCGCCTGCTGCTCTTGCGCGTCTTGTATGCCACCGTGGATCTCCTTGCTTCTTGCTTCACAGCCCCGCCCATCGCCTCACGCCCTGTGCGTGGCCGTCCAGACGAGGTTGGCCGTCCAGCCGACCGCCGCACCCGCCACGGCGCCGAGGAGGGCGCTGCGCTTGCCGGCGATGGCTCCCACCACCCCGGCCACTGCGCCGCCCACCAGGGCCGCCTGGCTGCCGGCGTTCAGGGCGCCCGTCAGACGTTCCTGGAAGGCCCTGGAGACCGTTGTGGGGTCGCAGAGGCTTCCGGTCAGGAGCTGACCCAGGCCGGCCTGCCGGCGCTCGGCGCGCAGCCTTTGCCACTCGGGTCCTCTGGTGCCGATGATGTTCGGAGTGCGACCGAGGCCCATGATGCCCCGGTAGGGGTCGCGGCCGTAGCGCATGATGTCGGGGGTGCCCGCCGCCCACGAGCCGTGCTCGATGTACGGGGCGATCGGCAACCCCGCGTCGATGAGCGGCTGGAGGCTCGGGAACCCGGAGCGGCCCTCGGGGAGGGTCTGGAAGCTGATCTGCCCCGGGACGATCTTGGCCTGTCCGAGGCCGCGGTGCGCGTAGCTCATGGTCAGCTCTCCCACTCTGCGTTTTCAGGATCGACCGGAATCCGCGCTTCGGCACCACACTTGCGGCACACGATCTCGACGTAAAAGCTGTGCGGCCCGCCATACGGCACGGTCAAGTCGTGCGAGTTGACGCGGTGCTCGCCTCCGGTGGCGGGACAGACGGCCGAGTTCTTGAGTACCCGGCGCTTCGAGGAGCGGCGCTTCCTGGTCACGGTCATGGCCGCGATCTTAGCCGCTTGGCGCACCGAAGGCGACGCGGTAGGCTGTCCGACAGATGGCACGCAGACACTTCTCCGAAGAGCCCGATGACGACGACGAAGGCCCGAGCACGCTCACGCAGGTGCTGAGCGAGCCGCACTACCCTCTCGGGCACGTCCTGCTGACCTCACGCAGCGCCATCGAGCCGCTGGGCATCCACGATCCGCCCACGCAGCGGCTCGGCAAAGGATCGTTCGGGACCGCGTACGAGGTCGGCCTTCTCGCTGGCAAGAGGAGCGTCCTCAAGTTCACCCGCGACCCCACCGAGGCGCAGGCGAGCGCGTTCCTCTGCGGTCGGTCCAGCAAGCACGTCGTCGACATCTACCAGACGTGGTCGCTGAACTGGACGCACGAGAAGAAGCTCCGTGGCTGGTACGTGATCCACCGCGCGTACCTGAACCCGCTGTCCAAGAAGGACAAGAGGCTCATGCACGTCCTCTGGGTTCTCTACGAGGACATGTCGCTCGACTTGAAGTTCCCTCGCGCGATCCATCGCAGGATGTCAGACAAGTGGAAGAGCTACATCCGTGAAGAGCTGGAAGAGCAGCAGATGCACACCCAGCAGAACCTCGCCCGGACGATGCACCTGCTCAACGAGGTGAGCGCGTGCGTCCATGCGCTCCACGGGCTCGGCATCGACTGGGAGGACATCCACGCCGACAACATGATGCGCCGCGACGACGGCACGATGGCCATCGGCGACGTCGGCTACGGTCTCATGCACGACGACACGACCGTCACGGTCGCCGACCTCACGCCGGAGATCGCGCACTCCTACCTCCAGGTGATCGCAGCGTGAAGCCAACGAGCGCGCAGCAGTCGCGAGCGATGCGTCTGCGGACCGTCGCACGCGATCTGGCCTCAGCGGCAGGGCGAGGACAAAGTGTCGGCCCGTCGGTTCGCACGCTTACGCCCGGCGAGCAGATCGCGTACCGCAGCGCCGCCCACCTGCTTCGGCGTGAAGCCGTGATGGTACTGCGCGAGGCAGGCCTTAGAGACGTGAGAGATCGATGAAGCACCCCTTCCTCATCAAGGACGGGGCTCCCTCCACGTCCGCGCCGCTGGCGGCGGCGCGGCAGGAGGAGTCGCATGGGTCATCATCGCAAGGGTCGGAAGAGGTACGTGGGCTGCTGCCGGATGTGCGCGCTCAGGAAGTACGACGGGGGCCTGCGCTGCAAGCGGTGCCCGTCGATCCAGGAGCTGCGCTCGACGACGCTGCTCGAACTCGGTGACGTGAGGAACGAGAAGAAGCGAACGTAGCGGCCGTTCACTTCTCCAGCTCGATGACGATGGGCGGGTTCATCGTCTTGCCGACGCTGCACGCGTTGATGCAGAGCGTCCCGTTCGGCATGACCGTCATGCCGTAGCCTTCGTGGATGTGGCCGAAGGCGTGGATCTTCGGAGCCACGCGATCGATCGCTTCGCGCAGAGCCCGAGACCCAGCGTGCTCGATGCGCTCGCCGA
>Ga0315277_10005878_pt1 | contig 16114 bp, 13 predicted proteins | sample YL17G05_15_MG_FD_203695 | JGI IMG/M metagenome (GOLD analysis project Ga0315277, IMG submission 203695) | Sediment microbial communities from Yellowstone Lake, YNP, Wyoming, USA - YL17G05_15 | ecosystem: Environmental > Aquatic > Freshwater > Lake > Sediment | place: USA: Wyoming | collected...
TCCGGTCTTTGAAGTACCGGCTGGTCACGTTGACCAGCTCGGTGGCCACGATGCCCCCGCGCAGGTCCTCCGGGCGGGCGACCGGGGACTCGTTGGGCACGGCCAGCACCCATCTGGTGGGATTGCTCGTCGCCTTGCTGTACGGCAGCTCGCAGATCTCCATGACGTCGCAGCCGTTCTCGCAGATCCAGTCGAATCCGGTGATGCCGGCGTCCAGGACGCCGTCGCCGACGTACCGGCCCATTTCCTGGGCCCGCAGGCAGATCAGCCGGATCTCGTCGTCGTCGATGCTTGGAAGATAGCTCCGCGAAGAGTCACAGATGTGGAATCCGGCCTTCTCAAACAGGTCCATCGTAGCTTTTTGCAGACTCCCGGCAGGAATGCCGAGTTTCAGGATTCGTTCCGACGTGTTTTCCATACTTGCGATTCGTACCACCCTGGTCACTGTCCATGCCATGCCGGGCTCGTGCATGGCTTACTTCCTGGTCTTCGCCGCCTTCCCCGCCTTCGGCCGAGCCGCCTTGCGCCTCTCCTTTTCACTGATCTTCGGGCATTCACATTCCCGGCGCAGCAGGGCATAAAACTCGTAAGCATTCCTGGCGGCCACCTGCCGGGTCAGAAATCCGTCGATTTCCTCCTCGTCGGCCTGCCCGTCCACGATCTTGTGCCGCTTGAGGTATTCCATCATTCTGCCGGTCAGCGGGACGGCGTGCGCCTCCAGGGACGTCAGCATGCAATAGTCCACGGCGAACCGGCTGAGCGTCCCGAGCTTCTCGATCGCCTGCCGGGCGGGCCGTTTGCCCAGCTTCTTCAGAGCTTGCAGACTCACCGTATGATAGCCGTCGAAGACCCCCCGCAACGCCATCGTGAGCATCGTCGCCATATCCCGAAGCGCCGGGGTATCCGAACCGAACACCTCCACAATCTCCTCCGCCCGCGAGACGCGCAGATCGTTCCAATTGATGAAGGTCTTGCGGATTCCGCGCATGGCCGCCTCGGCCTCGGCGTGCGTCACTCTCTCGCTGACAATTCCGTAGATCAGCGCGTCCACCGGATCGTCGTAAGTCACCATCTCGAGCTTGGGGTGCACGTGCTTGAGGTTCCGGTATAGCTTCCGGAGTCGCTGAGCATGTTCCCTGCTGTTCTTCATGGCCCTTCCAAACGCTACGGTGTATCCACGGTCTCACTCAAGACACACACACGGCAAACACGGGGCACGATCCAATGGCCACTGGACGAGTATTCATCTCATGACTCCGCTTCGGCGTCCTTGGCCCGATATTCGCCCGCGACCTCGTCGATCAATCGCATGGTCTCGATCATCTTCTGAAACTGCTCATCCCTGTGGAATCGCAGCACCGGGCAGAACTTGCTCTTCATGGCGGCGGCCAACAGGGACTGGATGCGGGTCCTGGCGTGGGTCATCGCCTCCAGGGCCCTTTCTTTTTCGCTGTCGCTGGCCGCAAAGATGCTCAGGTACACATCCGCGTTGCGCAGGTCCGCCGAGACTGTCACCCGGGTCACGCTGATGAACTTCGTGATCCGCGGGTCGCTCAGATGGCTGGCGATCGCGTCACTGACCACCTCTTTGATCAGGCGGGCGATTCTTTCCTGTCTTCGAGTCGGCATAGGACTGTTCTTTCTCTGGACCGACCCCGGCGAACGATTACGCCTCGAGGGTCCTGGCCACCTTCACGATTTCGTAGAAGTCCAGCACGTCGTCCACTTTGATGTCATCGAATCCGGCCAGCTTGATTCCGCATTCCAGCCCCGCCTTGACCTCGCGGGCATCATCCTTGAAATGCTTCAACGACTCGAGCGTCAGACTGTCGCGAACCACGATATTGTCCCGGACCAGGCGGGCCTTGGCGCTCTTGGTCACCACGCCGCTGCTGACATAGCAGCCGGCGACCGTGCCGATCCGCGAGACCTTGAACGTCGCCCGAACCACGGCGCGGCCCAAGGACTTTTCCTGCTCTTCCGGCTCCAGCATGCCCACCATGGATTTCTTCAGATCCTCGGTGATGCGATAGATGATATTGTACAGCCGGATATCGACCCCGGCCGCTTCCGCCGCCTTGGCGGCATGCTCTTCGGCCACAACGTCGAAGCCGATGATGATGGCGTTGGAGGCCTCCGCCAGAAGGACGTCACCTTCCGTAATCCCGCCCGGCAGCGCCTGCAGAATGTGAATCCTCACTTCCGGCCTGCTCAGGTCGGACAGGTACTTCTTCAGCACGTCCACCGATCCCTGGACATCCGCGCGAATGATGAGGTTCAGCTCCTTGACGTTGCCGCTTTCGATCTGGCTGAACAGGTTCTCCATGGTGATCTGGGTACGTTCCGCCAGGGACCGCTCCCGCTCACGGAGCCGATTTTCCTCGGCAGCCGCCTTGGCGCGGTTGATGTCGTCATCGAGACAGAAGAACCTGTCGCCGGCCTGGGGCACATCGCTCAGGCCGATGATCTCGACGGGCATCGAGCTGGTGGCGGTCTTGATCTCGCGTCCGTAACTGTCCCGCATGGCCTTGATCCGGCCGTAGGTGTTGCCTGCCAGCACCACCTCGCCCCGGTTCAATTGCCCCTCTTTGATCAGCACGGTCGCCACCGGGCCCTGCTGGGCCGACAACTTCGCCTCGACCACCCAACCGGTGGCGGGAATCGTGTCGTCTGCTTTCAGATCGCGCAGCTCCGCCACGTAGTCGAGCGCTTCGAGCAAATCGCTCACGCCCTGGCCGGTCACAGCGCTGGTCTTGACCACTTCCGTGTCGCCGCCCCACTCCGTGGGAGTCAACCCGTGCTCGGACAATTGTGCGTAAATCCGGTTGATGTCGCAGCCCGGCAGGTCGATCTTGTTCAGAGCCACAACGATCGGCACGCCTGCCGCTTTGCTGTGGGCGATCGCCTCGATGGTCTGCGGCATCACCCCGTCGTTGGCCGCGACCGTCAGAACGACGATGTCGGTCATATTGGCGCCTCTGGCGCGCATGGCGGTAAACGCCTCGTGGCCCGGCGTGTCCAGGAAGGTTACCGTCTTGTTGTCCCAACTGACCTGGGAGGCCCCGATGTGCTGGGTAATGCCGCCGGCTTCCCCGGCCGCCACCTGCGTACTCCGGATCCGATCCAGCAGACTGGTCTTGCCGTGGTCCACGTGCCCCAGCATGGCCGCCACGACGGCCCGCCGCGTAAGATGCGTGCGATCGCGATTCTCGAATTCCTTCAGGATGGCCTCCTCCAGCGTCGTTCGACGCTCGACGACGAGTTCCGTATCGAAGTCCACGGCCACCAGCTCGGCCATGTCGCTGCTGATCGTCTGATTGGCGGTGGCCATGATGCCCTGCTGGATCAGCTTGCCCATGATATCCGCCGCCTTGACGCCCAGGGCCGAAGACAGTTCCTTGACCGTGATCGGCTCATTGACCATGATCCGCTTGGGCCGGGCCGGGCCGGCCGCCTCACGCTGGGCCTTCGAAGTGATCTTGCGGATGGGACGAAGCCGCAATCCCTCGCCCCCGGCGGCGCTGAGCCGCGCCTGCCGTTCCTCAATATCTCTCTGCCGCCACTTCGTCCGCAGCTTGGCCTTCTTCAGAGCGTCCTCGTCCGTGTCTTCCTTTCGCCGGCCGTGCGTCCGGTCTTTCGGCCGCTTCACGCCTTTCTTCCCGGCGACTCCGGCTTTCGAGGAATCGTCCCCTTCCTTGGTGTCGTACATCAACGGCTCGGTGACGGTCCGGTCGTATCGCGGCCGAGACTTCGGACGCGGACGGTCCAGCACCTCCGGCGCCTCCACGCGCACGATCTGCGGCCCGCTCAGCTTGGCGGGTGTAGGCTTCCCCAGCATCGGTCCGGCCGGCTTGACCTCGATCTCGGGCTCGGGTTTGACCTCGACGGGCTTCTTCTCCTCCTTCGGCGGTTCTTTCACCTGCGGGGGCAGCTCCTCGATGACGGGGGTCTGTACAACCGCAGTCTCCTGCTCTTCCACGGCCGGTTGCACTTGCGGCTCTACGACGTGGACTTCTTCCGGAGCCTCCACCGAAACCAGAGGCTCAGCCACAGCCTGGGCCACCTCGGCGGCGGAGACCTCAGTCTCTTCCATCCCGGGCTCTTCCCCGGCCTCGAGCACCTTTTTGCGCTGCGGCCGCTTCTTGACCCGGACCTCCTCCAGGACCACTTTTTCCGCCGTCTCGACGGTTGTCACGTTCTCACCCTCGCTGAACCACTCCCGAATCGTGGCCGCCAACCCTGCGGAAATGGTGGCCATATGATTCCTGACATCCAGGCCTTCGTCCTGGCATTTCTTCACAATCGCCGAGCTCTTGACCCCAAGCTCCTGCGCCAAAATATACACTCTTGTAGTAGCCAAAAAACCTCCACGTTCTAACCGTCTCGCTCTGGATTGGGCACATCCTCGAGCGTACTACCCTGCTGCGCCAATTCCTTCTCCGCCTGTTTGCGATCCGACTCGGTCGCCACAGTCTTGGCCTCTTTGTCGGCGGCCTCCACCAGCCGTTCTGCATGTGCCAATTCTTTCTCCGCTTGTTTGCGATCCGACTCGGTAGCCACGGTCTTGGCGTCCTTGTCGGCGGCCTCCACCAGCCGTTCTGCATGTGCCAATTCTTTCTCCGCTTGTTTGCGATCCGACTCGGTCGCCACGGTTTTGGCCTCTTTGTCGGCGGCCTCCACTAGCCGTTCTGCAAACGCCGGGTCCAATTTCAACTCGCTGACCAGCGGCTCGACCCCCACGTCATCCAGATCGAGAACAGAGATAATGCCCAACGCGATAAGCTTGTCGACCAGGACTTCATCGGCGCCCGAAACGCTCTTGACGCACGTCGCCAGCCGCTCGATTCCCTGGTTGTACTCGTCCGGCGTCAGGATATCGATATCCCAGTTGGTCAGCCGTGCCGCCAAGCGGACGTTCTGGCCGTGTTTGCCGATCGCCAGACTCAACTGATCCTCCTCCACCACCACCGTGGCCCGACCCAGCTCGAAGCACAAAGCGATCTCACTGACCTTGGCCGGCATCAATGCGTTGGCCACCAGGGTCTGCGATGAGTCGTTCCATCGGACAATATCGATCTTCTCCCCGCCCAGCTCGTCGACGATGTTCTTGATCCGGCTGCCCCGGACGCCCACGCAGGCCCCTACCGGGTCCACCTTGTCGTCGTACGACGTGACGGCCACTTTGCTGCGGTATCCCGCCTCTCTCGCCAGGGCCCGGATCTCGATAATCCCCTCGGCAATTTCCGGGACCTCGGACTCGAACAGCCGCCGGATGAAATCGGGGTGCGTCCGCGACAGGATGATCTTCACCTGGCTGGCCGATTCCTTCACATCGAGGATCAGGCAGCGGATTCTCTCGCCCGGCCGGTGCGTCTGGCCCATGATCTGCTCGCCCTTGGGCATGAACCCCTCCGTCCAGTGGTCCAGGCTCACGATCAGCGTGCCGCCTTCGTAGCGGACCACCGCACCGCTGATGAGTTGCCCTTTGCGCTGGGCGAACTCACTGAAGATGCTGTCTCGCTCGTCGGCCCGGATCTTCTGGATCATCACCTGCTTGGCCGTCTGTGCGGGGATGCGCCCCAGCCGCATGATGTCGATCGGCTCGTTGTCCTTCGAGGCGCTCACCTTCCCCGTGTTTCTATCGATTTGAACGACGATGTTGCTGTCGGGTTCGCCGAAGTGCTTGCGCACAGCCGCCCCCATCGCTTCTTCAAGATCAGAGAAGATCGACTCCTTGTCGATGTTCTTGTCACGGGCTATGTTCTCGACGATTCTCAACAGTTCCTGGTTCATCATGCCGTTCTCTCTACAACACTGCTGCTCTCCAATTGCATCCGACGACCGCCCCGCCTCGGGGATCCGTCCACCTGCGAGGCCCTGTCGCCAAACCGCCCTGCCCGTAGGCTAAAAAAAGAGTGGAAACTCTTGAACTGTTTCCACTCCAAACGTGCCCTGCCCGACCGAGGTTGTCATTTACCTCTCGCCTACATCAGTCGCCTCCGTAACGGTTTGGCCCTTGTTTCTGTTGTGCCAGCCAAACCCCATCAACCTCGCTGGCATTACGACACTGGAGCGGAAACGTCATACCCACAGCCATCCTCGGGTCACAAATGCAGCACCCTACATACTTTATATGCTCATGCCGCTGCACTGTTCACACGTCCAGCCAGAATCATTCCATGCACCTTTCCTAGCATGCTGACGGCTGCGGTAGCCATAAGCCTACGAATCAAACGTAACTATATTAATCGTCAGGCCGATTGGTAGCAATAACTTTTTATGCAGATTTTGGCCTTTTTGGACCTATGGTCAACTATTGCCCGTTATACTGCCCGCGCCGCCGGCAGACACACCACACGGCCCCATAATATGTGTCTGATCTATATAAAAACCAGCGGTCCGCAGCAGCCGGATGAAGACGTGACATGGTACAAAGGCAGTTGGTGAGAGGTTTTCACCGCCGGCGAACCCCCAGCGGTCGCGCTTGTCCACAAAAGAAACCATATACATAGTGGGTCTAGTTCCCGGAGCCACTATATATAGTACGCCACTCCGATAGTCCTTGTTCTTCCAGACGCCCCCTTCGCTTGCGGCTTGTCAACCGGCCCACCTGCGGGTATATTCCTGGCCGGAAAGAAGTCCGCCGGACGGGCGGACGGCTCCAGCGTTCTGAAATTGGGTCGGTACGGGCAACACAGACCGGTGGCAACATTACGCCAAAGGGCAATGGTTGTAGTGACGCCGTAAGGCGTTTCTCGTGTCGAGGGCGTTCTCGCCCTCGAATCGCGGGCTGGGAGCCCGTGCCTGTTTAGCTTGGAAAGGCCAAATCTTGGGTGGCACGGGCAAACTCGTTTGCCCGTGGGGTCTCGATGGAGCAAACTCCGTCGAATGAAACACCGTCAAACGAGTTTGGCGGTGCCACCCGGCGAATGGGAGGCTCTATGCGAAAAAGGTACGGAAGCCCGCGACACGCGCAGCGATGCCCTTACGGGCACACTACAAACAAGCTGCGATTGACGCCGTCATCTGATCGGCAGCGAACTCAAGGAACCGGGCCGTTCTCAGCGATTGAAGGAGTTGCAGATGGGGTCGAAACTGGTAGTTGTGGGTGCGGCCGGGCGGGTGGGCCGGCGAGTCGTCGCTCTTGCCGTGGAGTCTGGCCGGTTTGATATCGTCGGGGCCATCGACAAGCCGGATCATCCGGAAGCCGGCAAGGATGCGGGGCTCCTTGCGGGAGTCGGGGCTCTGAATGTCGCCATCAGCGACGCCTGGCCATCCGGTGCCGACGTAGCCATCGACTTCTCCCTGCCGGAAGCCGCCGACCAGACGGTCAAGAACTGCACCGCCAATCGCATCCCGCTGGTCATGGGCACAACCGGCCTGAGCGAGGCTCAGCATGGAGCGATCGAGGACGCCGCCCGCAAGATCCCCATCCTCTACGGCACGAACATGAGCGTCGGCATGAACGTCCTGTTCTCGCTCGTCGGCAAAGCGGCCGCGATGCTCGGCGAGGACTACGACATCGAGATCGTCGAGGAGCACCACCGATTCAAGAAGGACGCCCCCAGCGGCAGCGCCCTGACCCTGGCCCAGAAGATCTGCGAGTCCACCGGCCGCCCCTACCCGGCCAGCCTCACTCACGGCCGAAGCGGCAAAGACGCCCTCCGCAAGAAGGGCGAGATCGGCATACACGCCGTCCGAGCCGGCGACATCACAGGCGTCCACTCCGTGATTTACAGCACTCTCGGCGAAACGATCACCCTGAACCACACCGCCCACAGTCGTGACACCTTCGTCCGAGGCGCCCTCCGGGCCGCCCAATGGATAGTTGGTAAGCCCCCCGCCCTCTACGCCATGTCCGACGTCCTCGGCCTCAAGTAGCCAGCCGGGTCTATCTGAAACCGCAGATGACCCCAGCCCGGCCCTCGCCCGCAACCAGGATTCCTCGCGCAGAGACGCCTAGACGCAGAGGAAAACCATGAAGGCGATATGCTCGAAACCCCAGCGTCCCCGCCTCCCCGCGCGAGACATAATCCCTCTTGTTCCAAGGACGTGGTGCTTCATGCTTCGAATTTTCGCTCTTCGGGAGCTTCTGAAATCTCAGTGTTTCAGGTTTTTACTCGGCTGATTTCTCCCAGCCACGGGCATTATACCGCCGGCCCTCCCGCCAACACCTGGAAAAGACCAGGCTCGCGGAAGCGTACAAACGCCATCCCTTGTCCCAGCAGACGAATGCGGGTCTCGTCGTTCCCGCCACCTTGTTTCTCACATCTTGCTCTAAAATTTGCATTTCGATTGAGGCGAGTCTATAATCGCATCCATAGTATTTGACGTGGTTTCCGTAGAGACCACGTCAGATGAATTCGAAAACTTGCCGGGTGCCCTTTCATTTCTTGAACATGGTGAGAGACGAACAACTAGTCTCGCTCTTTCTGGCGTTTGGTGAACGCCAAGATGCGGCGTTCATCCGAATTGCGGAAGCAGTAATCGCCGACGAACTGGCGGCAAATCATCATGCACTCGCGACTGAGCTCCGTGCCGCACTTGATAAGGCTAAAGGGACGATCCGGGAAGGACCCCCCAGGCCAGGATTGATGCCGTTGCCCAAGGATCGTAGGAACGGTGAGCAACTCATCACCTACCATGAATCAACGGTTTCTCAAGATCAGATAGTACTGACGGAATCCTGCTCTAAGAAGGTCGCACGAATACTGGACGAGCAGCGAAACCGCCACTTGCTTGCTCAGCATGGCTACGCACCGAAGCGCAAGATTCTATTCTGGGGACCGGCGGGGTGTGGCAAGACCTTCACGGCTGACTACATCGCGCATGAATTGGGCATGTCGGTGGGAGTCATCAGACTGAATGCAATCATATCGAGCTTCTTAGGTGATACCGCAGCCCATATCCAGAGAGTGTTCGACTTGGCCGAAAGCCGACCAATCGTGCTTCTGCTCGACGAGATCGATGCCATCGCCAAGAACCGGGACGACCGTAATGATGTGGGCGAGTTGAAGCGTGTTGTTAACAGCTTGCTTCAGGCGATGGATGCATTCACCTCTAAAGAAAGCATCATCATAGCAGCAAGCAACCATCAGTACCTTCTAGACCCCGCGATCTGGCGGCGCTTTGACGAGATTGTTCACTTTCCACCGCCCGGTGAGGCCGAGCGCCGCCAGTATGTCAAGTTGCTTCTCAACGGAGTGGCACTCACGGGATCGCTACAGGATGTCGCGCGCGCGCTGTCGTCGCTGTCGTTCGCGGACATTCAAAAGGTCATAGTTAATGCTCTGAAGACCATGATCCTCCGAGGAGACACGGATCTTCGTGCGGCCGACATTATCCAGCATCTGCGTGAACTCCGGAAAGACTTGTCAGCGGCCAAGGTACCATCCAAGCGTCCACCAGGGAGGTGTAGCAGGAAATGAACCAGGAGTTTCCTCCTCTGCACATGCCTGCACCCCAGGTTGCAGCGAGGCGAAAAGAGAAGCCCCGTGTGGTTCCGCTCGCTCCGGAACGCCTTCTGCGGCGGCAGGAAATCGCTCGTCGGCTCGCCGATCAAATCGACCCGCTGTCCCAGTCTCTCCACCAGATGACCGAGGCGGAGAGGCGTGCGGTCTTCTACAAACTCGAGCACGAAGCTCCGGTCAACCTGACAGGGACCGACTTGAAACCCCTGGCTGAGCACTCAGACCGTTTCACGCTCGCGGTGCCCAAGTCTGACAATCTGGGGAAGCTTGCCGGGAAAATTGAGGCGTTTGGAGTCGGAGCGATCAAGAAGGGCCATGCTCCTAACGAGCAGTTGGCTGCTCGCATCGTGAGCATTCTGCGCGGTGACCCGAAGGATCGTCTGAGCCAAGCCCTATTCGACCAGTACGACCAATTGGTTCAGCGGGAATGGGTGATCTGTGAGATAGAAATGGTCTCCCTAGCGGTGGGCACGCGTAAGCAGAGGCAAGACCTCCAACAGATTCGTCAGGCGCTCCTGCTGGTATTTGCGTCGCGTACGCGTGGCAACTTCTTTGAACATGAAGAGATCGGCGGAACATGCCGGGCGGTCATCCGCTGTTCAGGCTCGCTGTTTAGGACTCTGGTTGAGGCCCCAGAATGGCAGACTCGAATATCGTGGTTCGATGCACGACCTAAGTTCGAAACGTTCCACACTGTACTACAAGAATTCTCGGTGGATGCCTTGGGGCCGATAGAGGGCCCTCCGGAATCGGCGCCGGTCGTCTGCATCGTCGATTCCGGGGTCACGATTGGCAATCCTTTTCTTACTCCCGTGTCGCGAACTGATCTGCTGAGATCTTTCTTAGGGAGCGAGCCAACTCACCCGTTTGATGAATTCGGGCATGGTTCTGGCGTGGCGTCGCTTGCCGCCTATTACGCTCTGAATCTGCAGCGCGGTGCTACGAACAGCGGCAGAGTCTGGATCGCTAGCGCGCGTATACTCGACGCCAACAACGAAGTTGAGGAGGAACGCCTTTTCTCGAGAGTTATAGCTGAGGTCGTAGGAGTTTTCGCGCCCCTCGGCGTTCGCATCTTCAACCTGTCTGTCAATGTCATCAACCGACAGTGGAACGCTGAAGCAAAACGGACCGTTCCACGTCAATCGTGGATTGCCCGAACGATCGATCGTTTGTCTCGCGAGAAGGACATTGTGTTTGTAGTGAGTACGGGCAACATTCCTACAAATGACGTTCGCTTGTTTCTTGCCAATGGAAAGCCCTATCCAGCCTACTTTGCCGAGGAAGAAGCTGCACTTCTCGACCCGGCACATGCAGCCCTCGCGCTAACTGTGGGTTCCGTAGCGCCGGGCACTCTCATTGTGGGCCCGGGCGGCGGCGAGGGGGCGATCGCAGAGCGAAATCAACCATCACCCTTTGCGCGATGTGGACCGGGCATAGGGCGGGAGATCAAACCGGAACTTGTCGATTATGCCGGGAATTATGTTCACGATCCGAACGGAGGGTATGTGCGATGCAATCCGGGTACCGACGTAATGATGGCCAGTCACCAACTGACACCCGCCATTGCCCATAATTCAGGGAGCAGTTTCGCTGCTCCGCGAGTCGCACATAAGCTCGCGATGGTTCTGGCGGATCTCCAGATGTTGGGCCTGAACGACATATCAGCTCCGCTGCTCAAGGCATTTCTCGTCAATTCGGCGAGTTGGGAGCGATTGGGAGCGGAATTCGAGCAGTTCTGCCGCAACCTTGAGACGGTTCAGTCCAATCTGTGGCGCCAGATAGTCGGATATGGGCTGCCTGATGCAGGCTTTGCCACGGACTGCGACCCCTTCTCGGCTGTGCTATACTACCAGGGAACGCTTGAGGCTGATCGTGTGGCGTATTTTGATGTTCCTGTCCCGGCAGTGCTCACAGATGCTGTCGACGGGATCAAGCGTCTGACTGTTACCTTGGTACACGTCCCGGAGGTCCAACGGTGGGGGCTGGAGCGATACCTTGGAACCACGATGAAATGGCGGATGTTCCGCGGCGATGTTGATCGCGAGGAGATCATCGGCGCTATGTCGGCTGAGGATGACGACGAGGCAGGCGCCGAGCCAGAACGTCCCGGCGAACTCCCTGGCAAGCTGCGCGTCACCCTTCGCTCTCGGGGGTGTGTACAACACGACATCATCGAATGGAGCCGACATCAGGAGCACTACAGCACCAGCACCTATACGCTGGCGGTGGCTGCCTACCGCAAATGGGCTCGCAAGGTGGCCCCGATTCCCTACGCTGTTGTCGTTCGGCTCGCGGATACAACTCGATCAGCGCTGGTCTACACGGAAGTCCAGAACATTCTGGCGCGCCTCGAGGTACGAGCGTGAGGCAGATCGGGAGACATCTATGAGCAAGCCGTTGTCAAGACGGTCGCGGGATTTTTTTCGCGGGAATTCCAAACATCTATTCGCCGTCACCCTTCCGGGGCACCAGCAGTCTACGTACGAACCGGCTCCATTCACCTTTATTCGGGGGACGCAATCCTAATTTCACGGCGCCTAAGAGTTCAGGCGTGGGTTGGCTCTTGCCCTCATAGCTTCGTACGTTTTTCTTTTCAGCCTCTGCGTATCTCCGCGACCTCTGCGGTTGAAGAACCTGGATTCCTGCTTTCGCAAGAATGACAAGGTCCAAATCAGCGTTCATCGGCGGTTTCCCCTCCTCCAGATCACCTCAGCCATTTCGCCAGTCTTCTCTCCACTTCGTCATGGGTCAGCGTCTTGCCGTTCTCGATCTCTCGCTCGCCTCGCTCGATGCACTCAAGAACGTAGAGATGGTACTGGATATCCTCGAAGGTCGATTCTTCCGGCATCCGCGATATCACTTCACATGCTTTCTGCTTGATGGTCATAGGACACTCCTGACTACAACGGCCAATCTCAGGATATTCTATGACATCCACGGCCCCCAGGCAAGCTGAATGGACGAGTACCAACACCCGGGGCCGAGGTCCATCCCCACCGTCGATTCCGCACGCCCCCAGGAAAGGAAGCCCTCGCGCTGAGATGCCGAGTGGCTGATCAACAAGCCCCCCGCCCTCTACGCCATGGCCGACGTCATGGGAATCAAATAACCCCAGATGCCCCCCTGACATCTGCGTCATGAAACCGCTGATGGAGGAATTTCTGCCCGAAGAAGCATCAGCCGGCAAAAGCCTGACGCGGAACCAGCCACAGAGAGCCCAGAGGCCACAGAGAAAATACGTCCCCAGATGAACCCGGACAAATGCCGATGAAGGACTGGGACACGCCAACGGCGAGAGCCGCCTACGATGTGCTTCGCACACCGATCCCTTCTGTTGTCAACGCGAGTGTCTTATAGTTGCTTGAGACGTTGCGTATACTCGGCGTGTGAACCGATCCAGAACCACACGATGGCATCCTCCTGCTTGACGCCAAGTGCGCGCCAGCCAATGCCCACACGGACGGAATATGCCTCGTACCTTCTCCCGACTCTCTTGAACTGAAGACTTGGGTGATTGGCGTTGCGTTGCCAGATTTTGTAGTTTCACCGAGCGCTGCGCCGGATTCGCTTGGGCAGCCCGTTGAAGCAGGCGATGAAACTCTCTGTCAGGTGGGAGTTCAAAGCTTGTCAAAGCCCATCCGTTTGGTCCGGCCCGCGCGATGCTCCTTCAGGGCCTGCTCGGCCATCTTGTCCACAGTATCCGCCGACTCGGCGAGCGTCTGATCCCACCGGGCTTCTCCCGCCAGTTCCTCGATCAACTCGCGCGCCAGCTCATCCTGCAGATTCTCCGGCAGTCTCGACGCTTTTTCAAAAGCCTCGGCCAGCAACTTGGTCATCGTCCGGTTTCCTGGATCTTGGTTGGAAAGAACATTGCCTGTATCTGAGACCTATTCTACGCTATCCCCACGCCACTGTCAATTCCGCACACCCCCGCCCTCTACACCATGGCCGACGTCCTGGGAATCAGATAGCCCCCCAGGGGGCAAAGCACGACAAATCGCCCACCACAGAGGCACGGAGCCCACAGAGGGAATAGAACCGTGGATGCATGGCGACGAACGCTGCCAGTTCCCAGGGCAATTGCATGTGAGGATTGGGCCAATCGTGTCGCGGGCATCCTGCCCGCGATTCGAGGGCGGGACGCCCTCGACACGTCTATACGACACCCACATGCGATTGCCCTGCCAGTTCCCCTCTTGCATGAGACCCCTGACCGGGGTAGACTCGCCTCTTGATATTGAGAGCAGGGAGTGTTCCCCTGCCCAAACCGACAACTGGAGAAGATCGAATAATCGAATTCGACAACTGATAGTCGCGTAGCTTCGGCTGCTGTCCCTCTCGAAACTGGCAATTTCAAACACTGGACGGCGCTTCGAGGCACGCCCCCAAAAAGGGCGTGCCCGAAAGCGTTCCAGTGAGGGCATGCCAGTGCCTGAGAGGGAGCGTGAGTAGGTCACGCCCCTCTGATTCTCAGGCACGGCAGACCTTCCCAGGAACAAGCCATCCTCCGACAGGGCTGAGCTCGCAAAGAGAACGCTCAGCCATGCCGCTTTCATGGAATGAAATTCGCCAGCGTGCCATCGTCTTTAGCAAAGAGTGGACGGGCATTACGCGCGAAGCCAGCGAACGCCAGACTTTCTGGAATCACTTCTTCTACGTCTTCGGCGTCCGCCGACGCACGGTCGCCACTTTCGAGGAGCCGGTCAAGAAGCTTTCTGGCGACTGGGGTTTCATTGACCTGTTCTGGCCGGGTAAGCTGCTTGTAGAACACAAGTCTCGTGGCGGAGATTTGGACAAGGCCCACGCGCAAGGCATGGACTACATCCGTGGACTCAAGGATAGCGGGCGCGACCGCGAAATTCCTCGCTGGCTGATCGTCTCGGACTTCGCACGCATCGCCGTCCACGATCTTGAGCCGGAACAAGACCCAGATGCGCCGCTCCTCAACCGGCTGCCGCCGAGCGTCGAATTCCCTCTGGCTGACTTCCATAAGTACATCCACCACTTTGCGTTCATCGCTGGTTACACTTATCACAAGCTCAATGCCGAAGATCCCGCCAACTTCGAAGCCACGCAACTGATGTGCGACCTGCACGATGCATTGGAGGCGGGTGGCTATACGGGCCACGGACTCAAGCGATTTCTTGTCCGCATCTTGTTCTGTCTCTTCGCTGAGGACAATGGCATCTTCCTACCGAAGGCCTTTGAGCTATTCATCCATGACCGTACCGCTGAGGACGGTTCCGATGTGGGTGTCCGCCTTGAACAGCTCTTTCGCGTGCTCAACACCGATGTCCCGCAACGTCAGCACAATCTCGACGAGGACCTCACTCAATTCCCATACGTGAACGGCGATCTCTTTGCCGAGCACCTCGAATTCGCTGAGTTCAACAGCGACATGCGCAACCGTCTGCTCGCGTGCTGTGGCTTCCGTTGGGAGACTATTTCCCCTGCCGTGTTCGGGTCGCTCTTCCAAGCCGTTATGGACACGAAGGAACGCCGCCAGATCGGGGCGCACTACACTGCAGAGAACAACATCCTCAAACTGATCCGGTCCTTATTCCTTGATGAATTGCGCGCCGAGTTCGAGAGCATCAAGGCCGATCGCTCCACTCGGCGCAGCGCAAGGCTTCAGGAGTTTCATGAGAAACTGGCCACATTTCGCTTCTTTGATCCCGCCTGCGGCTGCGGGAACTTCCTCGTCCTTACCTACCGGGAACTCCGAAACCTGGAACTCGATGTCCTCGTGGAACTGTTTGGGCCTCAACGGCGACTATCCCTTGATGAGGTGTACCGTCTCTCCAAGCTCAACGTTCATCAGTTCTACGGCATTGAGATTGAGGAATTCCCGGCCAGAATTGCTGAAGTCGCACTATGGCTGACTGACCATCAAGCTAATATCGCGCTCTCGCAGCAGTTCGGCCAGTTTTATGACCGCCTGCCCCTGCGTGCCTCGCCGCACATACGCGTTGGAAATGCCCTTCGCTTGGATTGGCGAGAAGTCATTCCGCCCGCCGAGTGTTCTTATGTCCTCGGCAATCCACCCTTTGTTGGAAAGCACTTGATGACTGTCGAGCAAGGGGAGGACATGGAGCTTATCTGGGGTGACACTGCAGGTACGGGAGTGCTCGACTACGTGACGGCATGGTACCGGCGTGCAGCCGAGTACATTCAGGGCACGCGAGTACGCGTGGCGCTCGTTTCCACAAACTCCATCTCGCAAGGCGAGCAAGTTGGAGCACTCTGGCGATCACTGTTTCAGCGATATGGTTTGAGAATTCATTTCGCCCACCGTACATTCGCATGGGAGAGCGAAGCGCGTGGTAAAGCGCACGTTCACGTCGTTATAATTGGTTTTGGTGCGTTTGATGCCAACAACAAACGGATCTACGATTACGGAAGCGGTGACGAACATGCCACCGTTGCCGTCGTGCGGAGCATCAGTCCGTACTTGATCGAGGGTTCAGATATCGCCATCGTTTCTCGCAGTACGCCAATTTGTTCAGTACCGGCATGTATCTACGGCAACAAGCCAACTGATGGTGGTCATCTATAATACTCCCGAAAATCTGGACCAGGGGTTAAGGTGGATTCGTTGCCTGAATGGCAAGAGTATTCAGGAGACGAATGATGGAGAACAAGCG